>OGEP01000297.1_pt1 | contig 79079 bp, 116 predicted proteins | sample 1570721 | NCBI WGS metagenome assembly OGEP01 (sample SAMEA2582131, study PRJEB24529) | metagenome | biome: Human gut stool | place: China | collected 2011 | reverse complement strand
GCCGATCTGCGCGATGCTGTAAAGAAGCTGGATGAAGGCATGAAAGGTACAATGGCTGATTATCAGATCGGTTCTGTTGCTGAAACAGCAATTATGGACGTATATTTATATAACAATAACAACAATAATTAATAAAATGGCAAAGAAAGTAACAGACATAGATAGCGCTACCGATATTTTTTTATCATGCAGTATTTGCTTATCGGACATTCCTAAAGATGTCATCTATACATCTAAGGGTGGAAAAAAATACGTTCGGTTTTCAATAAGCAAACTAAAGGAACTTGGTAAATTTGGAGACACCCATTATCTTAAATATTCAGCTTCACAAGAAGACAAAGCTCGCGGGCAATATGACATCTTTATTGGAGGAGGAACAGAATACCAAAGAGGAGAAGGAGCAGATGCAGAAGTAGGGTCTGCTAAGAAACAAAATAAACCAAGCGTTCAACCGACCGTACCAGCAGATGATTTGCCTTGGTAATATTGCACAATAATTAGAAGTTTCTTATATTTGCAACCGAAAGGGATAGTTGAGGGTCATGGCTCAATGATAAGGCTAAGCTAACAGGCTTCCCCTTTCTCTTTTAATCGTCAGAATTACCTCAACCGTTAGTCCTATAACGGAATTAACTTTAATAGAAAAAATATGGCAGAAACAAAAAATCAAATGATTTCCAAAGCTGATATTGGGAATCAAGTAATCACAAGAATAGATGACCTTTGCAAAGTAGGGTTCACTATGCCAGCAGATTACAATTATGTAAATGCAATTAAAGGCGCAATGCTTTTATTGAATGACGTAAAAAACAAAGATCGAGTTCCCGCTTTATCTTGTTGCACTCCCAATAGTATATCTACAGCGTTATTCAAAATGGCGACGCTCGGATTGGATGTAACGAAGAAGCAGGCATATCTAATTGTAAGAGGAGACCAACTTTGCCTTGAAGAAAGTTATTTCGGTACTTGTTTACAAGCAAGAAGAGTCTCTAAAAATTACGAACCAATCGCAAATGTTATCTACAAAGGAGATACTTTTAAATTTGAAGTTAATCCAGAGACAGGAAGAAAGCGCATTGTAGAGCATACTCAGACATTAGAATCAATTGATTCCGGAGAAATGATTGGAGCTTATGCTATTGTAACAAATGACAAGGGAGAAACCGACGTTGAAATTATGTCTATGTCACAAATAAAGAAAAGTTGGGCAAAAAGTTCTTCTTCTCAACAGTTGGTGCATCGGGAATTTGGAGACCAAATGGCAAAAAGAACTGTAATTAAAAGAGCCGCAAAAATGCTTATAAATTCTGCGCTTTCAGAAAATACTATTCCGGATGATGAACTCGAACCAAATAATGAACTCGATCCTACAAAGCAAATTGCTCCTGATTATGCGGAATATGAAGAAGTCGAAGAAGCAACGCCAGTAGAAGCCGTACCCATACAAAAAGAGGAAGCTAAGAAAGAAGAAGCAGTTAAACAGCCCGCTTCGGAGCCAGAGCCTTTTTAGCATGGACGATGACGAAATAGACATATCCTACGAGGAAATGTCCCCAGATTCATACGATTGCGGAGAAATTTGGTAATGAATAAACTTAATCCCATCTTGATTAGATAGTAATATCTATTCGGATGGGTTTTTTAATGAGAACAAAATAAAAAAAAGAACTAATTATGAGCAGAATAGAAAGACATACTGGTAAAATTAAAAAAGTAGATTTGAATAATTATACCGTCGAAGGATGGTGTGAACGAAAATGTAAGGAGCTTGGAATAGAGTTAGATACATATTATAAGACTTACAAAGAAGCATTGCTAAATGATCCCTACCCAGCTATTGTGATTGAACTCGATGATGAACTTTGGGAAGTCATTGAGGATAAAGAAGAAGAGGCTTCAGAAGATATTTCGATTCTTATTCCTAACAGTGATGGGACGTATAGCTATATTATGCAATTTTACAATGGCGGAACATGTTTAAACGAAATGCTTGAAGATGGTATTGGAAATATAAAGGAGGATTAATATGGGAGTTTTCAGAATAATAAATAGTGGTTCTTCTGGGAATAGTTATATTTTAGATTGTTTAGGCGAATATTTGCTAATAGAATTAGGCGTCAAATGGGACAATATATTAAATGGAGTAAATTATAAGACGGAAGATGTAGTTGGATGCTTAGTCAGCCATCGGCATTCAGATCATTCGAAATCAATATCGAAAGCTTTATATCGGCAACTTCCCGTATATTCTTGTGCGGACGTATCAGAAAGATTTAATGGAGTATTCCCGTTAAAATCTAAAAAGAAGTATAAAATAGGGAATTTCGAGGTTCAATGTATACCAGTCCCACACGGTGATTGTTCATGTTATAGCTTTATTATCGACAATCCAGATATGGGGAGAATGCTATTTATAACTGATGCGTCAGATTTCCCCTATAAAGTAAAAGGCGTGAATCATTTGTTTATTGAAGCCAATTATATGGAGGACATTATCTTGGATAATGCCTGTAACAACAAATGGAACTCGTCAGCGAGTAATACCCACATGGTGATAGAAAAGAGCGCAGAAGTGATTAAAAGACATTATTCTGAAAACTTGCATACCGTTTGCTTGATTCATTTAAGCGATGGAAATAGTGATGCCAATAAATTCAAGAACATTGTTTTCGAAGAAGTCGGAATTAGACCTTTTATAGCAGAAAGCGGATTGGAGATAGAACTTAAAAAAGAAGAATTTTAAAAGAAATTAAATGTATAAAATTAGAGATTATATCAAAAGCCTTTGGGAGTGGACGCAAGAAAACGAAAATAAGAATCCCATCTTTTATTATTTCCCATTAACATCAAGAGATTTAGCAAAGCATAAAGATGTTATAGAATGGGGATTTAATAATAACGTTTGCGCGATTAAACTTCTTTGGAAAATTGTAGAACTTAAAAAGCAAGAAAATGAGTAAAATATACTGCGGATGTGATAATGGAGTGACTGGAACTATCGGTATCTTAGGTGAAGAAATAGAAATGTTTTGTAAAACACCTATTAAAAAAGAACAAGATTACACGAAGAAAAAGAAAATTGTTTCAAGATTAGATGTTGTAAAATTTATTTCTATATTTAATGGGATTAATAAAAATGACTTAGTGTTCATTTTAGAACGTCCGATGATAAATGGAACTCGCTTTAACGCCTCAATGTCAGCCATTAGATGCCATGAAGCAATGCTGAATTGTATTGAAGTGATGGGATGCAAATTGATCTATGCGGACTCTAAAGAATGGCAAAAAGAATTACTGCCAAAAGGATGCGCAGGAGATGAATTGAAAAAAGCTTCTCTTGATATAGGCAATAGATTATATCCTAAGTTCTGCGAGATAAAGCATCCTGATCGCGATGGATTACTAATAGCTGAATATGCACGAAGAAAAAATTTATAGAATATGGATACAATATTATTGGTTTATATTATAGGAGTAATAATATCACTAAAAGCTTCTTGGGATATAATGAATTTTTCCAATGTTGAGTCCATTACTATTGGGGATATTCTATTATTTCTTTTCATGAGTTCTCTCTCTTGGCTTACTGTTACAATAGCCATATTTATTTGTTGGAGGGAAATACTCAATTACGAAATATGGAAAAGAAAGAGATAGTTTATGGTTTGTTAACGAAAAACATTTCGTTATCTATTTATTAACTGCTAACTTTGCAGAAACAAAAAACAAATTATCATGCTAATAGAAACAAAAGACTGGGTTGGCGTAACCGAATACGCAAAAAGAAACAACCTATCAACCGTATGGGTGTATAAATTGATTAAAAGAGGAGATTTAAAAACGATGGAATTTGCGGATAAAACGCTAATTTTCATTGGAGATAAAAAACAAAGTGTTAATTTATAAAATAAAATCATCATGTGGTTAAGAATTGGAGATAAGGATTTTCCTAAAAGTAGTATCAAGGAAATATACAGAATGGGTAAAACTATTCAGAGTGGAAAATGGTGCATCGGATACAGAGTTTACAATCAGTGGCGTTATGTTCACTATGACACCGAAGAGGATTATAATAAAGTGATTGAGAATTTAACTAAAATATTGGAAATCGCGGAGGTGTAAAACAGAATACCATGACTGATAAACTACAAACTCTTATTGAAAAATACAATAATAATTACTATTTTATTTAAAAGATTTAAGTATCTTTGTAAAGGGATAGGCAGGAGTTATAAACCTGCTGATAAGAGTAAACTCACGCTCTTCCCTTTATTCTCAAACGTGAGTAATATTAAATAAGTGAGTATGAGTAAAAGAAAAACAACTGAACAATTTATTGAAGAGGCAAGAGCTATTCATGGTGATAAGTATGATTATTCTAAAGTAGAATATGTAAATAGCAGGACTAAAGTGTGTATTATTTGCCCTATTCATGGAGAATTCTTTCAAGAGGCTAATGGCCATATTCAAGGTAAAAAATGTTATTTATGCGAACAGTTAAGAAAAAGAACTAAATTATGTGGTATAGGTGTAAATGATTTAGATCATCCATTGAGCAAAAAAGAAATGAAATCATATTACGTATGGGCATCAATGATTAGAAGATGTTATGATGAAAAAGAATTAAAAAAAAGACCGTCTTATACAGGTTGCTCCGTTTGTGATGAATGGAAATACTTTTCCAACTTTAAGAGATGGTTTGATGAAAATTATGTCGATGGTTATCAATTAGATAAAGATATTATTGTAAGTAAAAATAAGCTGTATAGTCCAAATACTTGCTGTTTTGTTCCGTTGGAAATAAATAATGTGATCAAGAGGGTTGGTTTTAGACGAGACAAATACATTGGAACAACTAAAAATTATAATAAATATGGAGCATCTATATCTAAATATGGGAAGAACATAAGTTTAGGATATTACGACAATATAGAAGATGCTTATTTGGTTTATAAAAAAGCAAAGGAAGATTATTTGAAAGAATTAGCAAATAAGTATAAAGATAAAATTAATGCTATTACATATGATTCTTTAATTAATTATAGAGTTGATGATTTATATAATTTGGATCAAGGCTGCGAAAGAGCGCATCCAGAGGAATTTAAAGAGCCAGAAAGGATTCCTATGACAAATGACCAAATATTGCTTATCGCTACATATATTGTTATTTATGTCAACGAATTAGCCAATGTATGCGTCATGGACATTAAGCCATCTATTACCAATAAGGACAAGGAGACTCAAAAGATTTATTTTGCAGCGCTTAAACGAGTTAAGGAGTATCAAAGTCGGATGGCTAAGATCGCAGGTGATAATGCAATAGGTATCTATGCTTCTTACTGTGACGCTCTCGACCAAGAAGTATTACCTGTTATCGAGAAGTATCGAATGTCCATTGAGAAATATCTTTGTGAGATAGAAGGGGTTGAAAATCCCTATTTCCTATCAATGGTTGAATTAGCGCGAAGCATAACAAGTTATTCGGTTATTGCAATCTCAAAAAGAATAGCTGAATGTTTGAAGTTTGATGAAAATGCAGTAGCTTTGCGAGGATATAAACAGTCCGAACTATTGAAGATCTTGGAAGAATTATGCAAATGGTGCTTTAGAAAAGCTTCTGATATAAATTACAATGAAAGTGAAGAATGCGTAAATGCCTATAGGGAATTTGACGCGATACTCACAAATCCGGATATTATTTCAACATGTATTATTAACGCTAACGAATTAGAAAACAAATGAAAGTAAAAATTAAGAAAATACATAAAGACGAATTGTGGGAATTTTATCCATTAGACAATAGATACCTTATATCAAATTACGGTAGAGTTTGGAGTACTATAAATAACAGGGAGCTTAAAAACAGTATAAATGGAGCAGGATATTTATGTTGTTTAGGAGAAAGTGTACATAGATTAGTGGCAGAAACATTTATCCCTAATGTGCATAATTATACAGAAGTAGACCATATTGATACAAATAGAAAAAATAATTTTGTTGGTAATCTAAAGTGGTGTAATCATCCCGAAAATTGCAAGAACCCCATAAGTATAAATAAAAGAAAATTAAAAGATGGTTTCCGAGTAAACTTAGGTGTAAGTTTTTCAGATGAGCATAAAAAGAAAATATCAGAAGCGCAAATCGGGAACAGAGGTATTCCAGTAATACAAATGTCATTAGATGGGGATTTTATTAAAGAGTATGTAAGCCTTAATCAAGCTGCGAAACAGAATAATATATCCAGGAGGAATATATCAAGATGTTGCAATGGAATTTACAGTCAGGCAAATGGTTATAAATGGATATATAAAAATAAATGATAATTTTTAGAACTATGGAATTAAAAGAGTATCAAAATCAAGCAATGACTACTTGTATGCCAAGTAGTGAAAATTTTAGTTATATGTTCCTTAACCTTATTGGCGAAGTAGGAGAATTTGCGAGTAAGGTGTCAAAGCAAATTCGCAAAAGCAATATGAACATTGAGGATTCTCAATTAGCATTTACAACTAAAGCAGATATTAATGATTTAGATTGTTTTTATGAGGAATTACAGAAAGAGGCAGGAGATATTTTATGGCAGTTGAGTGGTCTATGCACCGTAATGGGTTGGTCTTTAGAAGATATTGCTCAAATTAACTTAGATAAACTTGCTTCTCGTAAGGCTATTGGAACGATAGACGGTAATGGAGATGGGATAATTAGGGGGAAATAATATAGGAGTAAAACAGTATAGGCATGACACCAAAAATAGACTTTATCGAAGTGGATGAGTTGGAAGAAAGAGAGAGAAATTGTAATGGATACGGAAGCACGGATGAGAAAATTAACCAATAAAGATATGAATAAGAAAGAAGTAATTAAAATGGCAAAGAAATACTCAAGTAAACGCCATATCCAAGATGGGTATTTAGCAGGGTTTCAGGCAGCGTGTAATATCATAAGGCAGAAATACCAAACATGCTATAACGAAGATTTTTGCGATGCGATGGAAGAGCTCGCACAAGTTTCATATATGGATTTAGATATTGATGATTAACGTAAAACAATAAAGAAATGAATATAAAAGAGGCGGTAAAAGACTATATAGAAGACTTTCCGGAGTGTTTTAGATTTAAAAGATCCGACGTTGCGGATGCCTTTGAAGCAGGTGCAGAATGGCAAGCAAAGCAAGGAGATCTCGAATCCATGCTTAGGAAACTAAAGGGGAAAGCGTTAAAAGCTTTCCTCGAATGTGAAGGATACGATGAATTTGAACGTGAAATTAATTCTTTGACAGAATGAGCAATACAGGATATAAATATATTCATTTTAATAGAAGCAGCAAGAAGTTCCAAGTAAAAATATGGAATGGGGATAGAAACATATATTTCAAAGAATGGGAAACTTTAGAAGAAGCTATTAAAGTGAGAGAAGAGAAAATGAAAGAATTAGGATTAACTTTATATTTGGATAAATAAAATGAAGATAGAAATAGATATTCCAGATCCTTTTATTTCGGATGAAAATAGTTATATCTCTATTAGTGGTGATAATTTCGAATATTGTAGATTTGATAAATTTTATCGTGGATTACAATGCAACCATGAAAAAGATTCTAAGAAATACTGTGTCCTTCAATCAGAATTAGATATTATATCTGATGCAATCATTAATTTAATAACAAATAAACTTTTATGAAGTATTTTACAATTAAAGAACTTACAAAGTCCTCAACAGCTGAGGCAAAGGGAATTAATAATACTCCCACACCGGAGATTAAAGCGAACCTTGAACGATTAGTAGAAAAGGTTTTAGATCCATTGAGAGAAAAATACGGTAAGCCTATCACCGTCAATTCGGGCTATCGGTGTCCAGAATTAAACAAAGCTGTTGGAGGTTCTAAGACATCGGATCATATGAACGGTTTCGCAGTGGATATAACAGCTTCCATCAAAAAAGAAAATGCGATTCTATTTCAAATAATAAAAGATAATTTTGACTTTGATCAATTGATTTGGGAAAAAGGGAATAGTGAATATCCGGATTGGGTGCATGTATCTTACAATCCAAATAGACTAAGAAAGCAAGTGCTAAAAATGTGAAAAACCTTTGGTGTTTAGTTTTTAACTACTATATTTGCAGCGTCAACCACCACTGACACAAAAAAAGAAGAAATAGTTTTATCTATATATTAATCGGGATTTAGATGCGTGGTGGCTCTATTTCCCGATTTTTTTATAAAAAGCAATATGGGAGAATTAGTATTTAAAGGAGAATCGAATCAAGTTTTAACGAACAGTCTGTTAGTGGCTGAGAAGTTTGGGAAAGAACACAAAAGAGTAATGCAGGATATTAGAGAATTAAAATGTAGTAATAAATTTAAACAGCACAATTTCGTGCTTTCCTCTTATAAGAGTGAACAGAATCGAGAATTGCCTATGTATGTGATGAATAAAGACGGATTTACTCTTTTAGTTATGGGGTATACTGGTGAAACAGCTATGAAATTTAAGGAGGAATACATTAAGGCTTTCAATGAAATGGAGGAGATTATAAAAAATGGGAACTATTGTGTGCCTAAATCATTCCGTGAAGCTCTTTTACTTGCAGCCGAACAGCAGGCTCAGATTGAACAACAGCAAATGCGTATTGAAGAGATGAAACCAAAAGAAGAGTTTTTTGATCAAGTAACAGATAGTAAGGACGCATGTGATATGGCAACAGTAGCTAAAGTACTAAACATGGGAGTTGGTAGAAATAAACTATTTGAGATATTGCGGGATAAGAAAGTCCTCCAAGAGAGAAACGCACCATACCAGTCTTACATAGATAGAGGATGGTTTAGAGTCATAGAAAGCAAATACACCAAGCCCAATGGAGACATGTGTGTAAACTACAAAACCATAGTTTATCAAAAAGGCATAGATGGTATCAGAAAGCTATTATCAGAACTAAAGAATGCTGGGGAGTAATACTCCCTATTCTTTTAATCTTTTTAATTCCTCAATTCTAAACAGAAGTAAGCCTTTTATCTTTTCAAATTCAAACTGTGGCATTTCGCACATTAATTGATTTATAACAAAATCTATTTCGTACTTCTTGCGTAAAATCGCAAGCTTTACAGCATCATATTTTATTCTTTTTGTTTTCATAGGCTATCATCTTTCAGACTTCAAAAGTTGCTCTATTTTCTCTTCTGTAAATCCAAATTGCTTAGCAAATTTCATAAAAGACTTCTTTTGCTTTTCGGGAATAAGTGCAAACATAGAGTTGATAGGTTTATCACTCTGTAATGCTTTCTTGAAATCTTTGTTTTTCATATTATCATTTCTTTATTCTACAACAATCACATAAATATTTCTTTGCCGAATCCCATGTCTTATCTATGATGTAATCACCTAAATATTGTATTTCCTCGCCATGAGGGCTTATATCATAAGTAAGGCATATATGGTCTGCTAAGTGTCCTGATTCATGAGACCAAGTTTTTTCAAACTCTTTTGCACTGCTCGTTCTACCTATAACAATTACACTTTTATGCGCTAAGTGATTAGAAAATGTGAGTCCGTTATTATATCCACATGTAGTTAGATTTTTATAAGCTCTTTTAAGAGACTCCTCTCCACATTCGATATATTCTAATTCCTCTATTACATCTTCAAAATATTTGCAAGTATAATCATAAAAGATAGTGACAGTCCAATCGTATTTATATAAATATATTGTTTCTATTTCCATAATATTTAAAAAGGCACATTTTAAGTGCCTAAAATTAAAGCATATCTTCCCAATTAATGGCTATTCCAAAACCATACATGTCTGCTAAAAAGTGCCTAAAAGCTTTTTCTGTAGATGGATAATCAGGGTCATCAATATACGCTTTAATAAATTTAGCCAGCTGATCTTCGGAGCTTATTACTGTACCCCAATAATCTGCTTTAGCCATGTGTAGAACATACAACCCATTATAACCATTATCTTTTTCAAGTTCAATGCCATACAGTTTAAGCAATTCATCATACTTTTCTTTCGGTATTGGTGTGATTTTCCCTTCTTTAGTTTTCATCATAGATACTGCAAAATCACACATTTTTTTAGAAAAGTTGAATCCATAATTTTGTAGATAAATCCGCATATCTTCCGGGATATTATCATATAAATCAAAACTTGCTCCTTTTTTCATATCTTTTAGTATTAAAGGGGGACTATTATATCCCCCTTAGTTTATATTAGCGACGACGACGACCACGACCAGAGCCTCTTACACCTCTGCGCTCTCCCATCATTTCGTCATCATCGTATTCATCGTATCTATTCCCGTAAGAACCACCACGACTACCACCACCATAAGAACCATGAGCCATCTCCGCCAAACCCGTTTCCATTTCCTTTGCTATTCAAAGCCATTAACAAGTTAGGGTCAATACCTTTCTGCTGCAAAAGTGGAGCAAGCATAGCCATCATTCCACTTCCGCTTCCACTCCCTACATCAGGAGTATAAACAACTGTTTTTGATTCCATAAAAAATACATTTAATATAGTCCGACATTGAACTATGTCCTGAATAAACTAAAAATAATGGAATCAAACTACACAGTATTTTTATATTTTTCGAGCGTTGTGTTTCAGCGTATTATGATATATTATAGAATATATTTGGTGGATAGTGATAAAACCATTACATTTGTGCCATATAATTATCACTATGACGCTAACAGCAGAACAACAACATAAAGTCGATCAGATAGCCAACGAAGTATATAAATATTTCGGAGTTGTAGAGCAAGATATAATTAATCATAATATGAAAGAAAAGCCTTCTACTGCTCGGTATTTTCTTTATTATATATTGCATTATAGCTTAGGCTTATCTTCGTCAACAATTGCTAATATGTATTTTAGAGCACCACGATGTGTTAAACGTGGTGTTGCTAAAATAAAATTGGGAGTAGTAAGACACAAGTATTACAATGCTATTTATGCCGACTTGATGGGAAAAATACAGCCTTTGATCCCCGAAGATATTGATAGATTTCTAAATAAATCATAAAATGTTTTGTTGTTAAAAAAACAAATAAGTATCTTTGCGATGTAACAAGAGTGGAAATCTTAGACACGTGTGAAGAAATTAATAGCCAAGTGTGGCTTTTATATAAAGCCTGTAAGCAATTGTTAATTTAGAATGTGTCTAAGATTTCCACTCAAAAGCTTACAGGCTTTCTTGTGTAAAAAAACAAGATGATTGCACTAATCAGCCTTAAAATGGATGTTCATTATCTCCGTACATTGTGCATCGCCCTCCAAGGCGAAAAAAGGGATAACACTACAATCAGATGTTTTTTCATGTTGGGAAAGTGAAGGGCAACGTTGAACCTTGCGACCCTTCGACCTCACGCCAAAAACAAAAACTAACATGAAAAGGCAAACGAAAAAAAGTAGATATAAGCAGAGGTGTTTATATGCGAGGGATACGGGAGTGCTGATTGTGTATGTAGGTTTTTGGAGTAAACCGAAAATATTCTTCTTACTGCTAACTGCTATATATATAATGTACAGTGTAGGTGTGAGGGATATAAAAGGTATACTATATATTAATTCTAAATTAACAACTAATGAACGACTTGAAATTAAACAAGGAAGTAATGACTTCGAGAGAGATTGCGGATCTGACGGGGAAGGAACACAAAAACGTAATGCAAGATATTAGAAATCTTGTTGCCCAACTGCCAGAAAAAGATAGGCTGAATTTTCAGCTCACCTCTTATACAGATTCTCAAAATAGGGGGAAGCCTATGTATCAACTTTCCAAGAAAGGTTGTTTGTGCCTTGCTTCGGGTTACAGAGCAGACTTGCGTATGGCAATCATAAACAGATGGGAAGAGCTCGAAAAAGAAAAGCGTTCCGGAAACTTTGTCATCCCGTCTACATTTAGCGAGGCCTTAATGTTGGCTGCAAAACAAGCCGAGGAAATAGAAAAGCAACAAAAACAGATTGAGTGTATGAAGCCTAAAGCCGAGTATTTCAATGGGCTTGTCGAGAGAGGGAATAATCTTAATTTTAGAGATACAGCAAAGTTACTTGGGGTTAAAGAAAAAACTTTCATTTATATTTTAATTGATAAAGGGTATATTTATCGTGATACAAAAGGGAAACTAAAACCGATAGCCAAATATGTAGGTAGATACTTCGAGTTGAAGGAATGGGTCACCAATGATAAATCTGGAACGCAAACTCTTATTACGGTGACAGGAAGAGAAAAGTTCGCCAGCATAATTAAGGAATACATTTCAGAGAGTTTAAATTGAACCATTATTTAATAAAACCAATAAAAATGAAAAAGAACATTCTATTTTTAGTATTAGCATTAATGCTTGCATTTTCTTCTTGTTCTAAAGGAGAAGATAGTCATAACGATTTCCTTCTTGAAAACACAACATGGTTGTGCATCGAGAATCAAATCACCATGCAATTTACTTCTGCAAAAGATGTAAAAGTCGAATCAGATTTATGGGCTGACCGCTATGGAACTTATATTCAAAACGAAAAGTCTATTAAATTCTTTGATCTATGGGCATTTATTTCGATTACTCCTTATGACTTCAAATCGGCTACCTTGTCAGATTACGGAACCAACATGAAGGTGAAATGCGTAGATAAAAACAACGGAGAAGAAAAAGAGTTAACTTTTGTGAAAGAAGTATCTAAATAACATTCCTTTTACTATCTTTGTAAACAAGAAATAGCAGCAACTTTAATTTCTTAACTCATATCATTTATTTTAAGTGTTTTTCATATAATATAGATTTAAAGGGTTTGTCCCCAAGAGTATGTGAATATTCTTGGGGATGTTTTTTTTATAGTACAGTTTTTATGCTATATCCTCCAACTGAATTGTTACCTCCAGCTGTAATAACACTTTCCAATTTGCTATTTATATCTCTTAATACTCTTGTTTGTGCGACTAATTCTCCTAATAATGGATTAGCCTCAACATCAAAGCTACCGATAGCAGAAAGAGTTTTTAATTGTACGTTTGAATCAGCTACGAAGAATCGCATGGAGTTTAAAAGTGCTTCAAGAGCTTGCGCTGTTTCTTCTGTAATACCTTTTATACCTGCATTCAAACCAGATAGCTCTTGATTGTTCCCTCCTGGCAAAACACCTAAGTTTTCTACGATGGATTTATACAATGCGTCTAAAGCTCCTTTGGTATCCGTATTAAATTTATCCATGATTCCAGAAAGTTCATCCTTAGTTAAGATGCTATCTTTAACTGCTTCGTCAATCATTCCCAATAGGGGTTTTAATATGGTCTCAGTTCCTCTAAACAACAATTGCTTTTTAACAACATTATCCATAAAGTCTTGGAATGTAGTTTCCAACCCTTTCATTCCATCCCCTGTTTCTTTGAAGGCTTCATACCAAGCATTAGCAAATTCTTGTGCGGCAGATTTAAAGTTTTCTTCCGTTCCGAATCCTCCCATTTCTGCTAAAGCTTCTTCTTTTAATTGCAGTTGCAAATCGTGCAACTTTTCAATTTCTCCTTGCCATTCCTTTATTCGCTTCTTGTCGGTTTTCTTTTTCGCATCTTCGGCAGCTATCATCTGTTCGTATGACTTTATTTGGGCTTTTACGTTTTCTTGGGCAAGTCTATTTGATTCTTGAAATGTGTCTACAGAATAAGCTGCTTCTATTGACTTTTCAAGCTTTTTGTACGCCTTATCCAGATTCTCAATCTTTTCTATTTCCCTCTGTATTTGACGTTCCTTCTTTTTATCACCAATATTAAAGAAAGCTCCAATTGTTTTTGCCAAACCAGTAATACCTTGCAGGTACCCGCCAATATCAGCAGGATTAACCATAACCCTTGCGACACCCGCCGCTGTATCTCCGACACCCGATAATATTTCTTGGAGAGAACCGATTGAATCAGCAGCTTTAGCATCCATCTTGCCAAAGACATTTTCCATTGAAGTAGCTACATCAGAGATAGTTTGTCCTACTTCATCGGCATATCTACCGATTAATAATAATACAGCTTGAAGTTTATCTTTTAATGTTTCGCCATATTTTATTTGCTTTATTAAGGCTTTTACAACTTCGCCTTGACTTTTTACATTGTTATTTGCAATGTCCAATGCTTGCTGTGCAATCCTTAAATTTTCCTTGGCTAAATTAGCTTCTTTAGAATTAATCCCGTATTTTTTAACTGCAACATCATATTGCTTTTGAGCAGAAATAACGTTATTCTCTGCTAATGTTTGCTGCTGTTTATATTGCTCTAAGGTTTTTGATTCATCTGTATATTCAGCCTCCAAATTCTTTTTTTCTTTTAAGTAGCCGATATACTCTTTTATATTAGGCAATAGATCCTTAAACGGATTTCGCTTCTCTATTTGTTCGTCAATCTTTTGCATTTGAGAAGTTATCTCCTTTAATTCGGTTGGAGACAAATCTTTTAAATACTCTTTCAACGAAATCAATTTAGCTTTCATCTGCTCTAATACGGAAGAAGATACTCTATCAAGATCTTCAAACATCGTAATATAAAGATCGCTTTCTTTGAATTCGGCAAAAGATTGCTTATCTAATTTCTGCCTTGTTTCTTTCTGTATGTCCTTTTTAATCTGTTCCTTCTGTGGTTTTGTAAATTCAGAAGGGATTTCTGCTATCTTCTTCTGCGCTTCAAGCTCAATCTTGATACGCTCCGACATGGATTTTTTCAGATATTGAGAATAATCCTTTAATCGTTCTTGCAAGGATGCTTTTTCTGCGGCAGTTATTTTATCCGATGCTTCGTTATATGCTTTTAATTGCTCCTCGCTCAATGCCTTTATATCAGGATAGAGAGATTTCAGTTTTGCCTTAATATCATCAAGCGTAAATGTATCAATTCCAAATAACTGGCTAATTAAATCTTTATCAAGACCTAACTTCCCTAATTCCACAGTTAATTCATAACCAGTAAAAAGCCCCTCTATTTCTTTTCTTGTCCTTTCTACGTCTTTTGCTCTTACATCTATTTCAACGTCACCCTTCAAATCAGCAATGGCTTTTTCAAGCGTCAAGCGCATTTTGGGAGAAACAGAAGACATAAGTGATTCTAATCCTGCTATAATTCCGCTTGGATCAAAATTCATCGTTGTAATCAAATTCCCTAATCCAGCTTCTTTAAAAGAATCCGTATAGTCTTTTCGAGTTTTCTCTAAAGCTTCGGCTTTACTATAATATTTTAGATTTTTCTGGTATTCTTGCCCAACTTTCTTTAAAAGATCTATTTGCTGTTGTAACGTTTTGTTTCTTTCATTTTCTCCTTTATTCGATTTAGGCATTTCGCCAAATGCTGACAATATCTGAGTGAGCTGCTTAACTCTCTCTTTATTGTATTTAAGAGCTTCTTCATTGGTCATCGAAGCATTTAATTGCTCTGTTGCTACATTTAATTTTTCTACATTAGATTGCGAGTCTTTCAGTTCGGCTTTTAGCTTATCAAAATAATCTTTAGTTCCTTGATCTGGTTTTATAATATCAAGTTCAAGCTTATGATCTTCTACATATTTTTTAAGTCGAGCTTGCATCCCTTGATATTGATTTATAATAGGTTTAGATGCTATTTCTACTCCAAACTTAACTGTAAATTCCTGAGATACAAATTTTCTTGTTTCCTCGTCAGCTATATTTATAGAATTAATATAATCTCTAAGAGTTTCTTGTGCCGCTTTTCTCCCCTCTTCTGTAGCAATATTATAAGTCTTCTTAAAATCCGTAGCAAGTTTCTTTATATCCTCTGACATTTCAGTTCTTGTTTTAGTCAACTTGCTTAAAGCTTTGTCATAATCATTGAAGTCAGAAGAATAAGGGCGCATTAATTCCCTCAAACCTCCACCACCAGTAGCAGCAGTTTTTCTACCGAGAACGTCTAACGCTTTTAATTTCTCAACGGCTGTTCCTGCACTATTTTGTATTGCAATGATCTGCTGTCGGACATCAGGATCTAAATTTTTAGCTGTTTGAAGAAAAACATTGAGTTTCCCATTTGCATCAAGCCAAATATTACCCATATTATTAGCTTGTTTATTATATTCAGCTTGAAATTCCGATAGCTCTGCTGCCTTTTCAATCATTCCTGTACTAAACCAAGACTCTTGCCTCTTTGCTAACCAATTTAAATAATTAGTTTGTTCTAACTTCTTATTAAACTCCTCTTGTGCTTTAGTCAAATCTACAGTACCATCTTTCTGTGTAATAATGCTATTATATACTGTCGGATGATTAATTCTCAATTCTTCTAACAAGGCATTTCGTTTTGCCGAAGATTCGTTGTTTTCTTTTTGAGCTTCTGTATATTCCTTAGTTCCTTCTTTAAACTGCTGCATTGCAGAAGCAGATTCTTTTATTTTCGCATTATATTCCTTAATTTTAGAGGAGATAGAATCTATTTCATTCTTTTGTCTTGCTAAAGAATTTGTTAATATGTCATATTTAGCTTTTGCTTCTTCAATCTTACTATTGTATTCTGTAGCTGCATATATTGCTGTAGCAATACCAGTTGCCAAAAGTAAATAAGGATTGCCTTTTGCAAAAGATAATAAGTTTTTAAGCCCTGTAACTGTTCCTCCGATAGCCTTGTTAACTCTTCCTGAATTGGCGATTATTTCTCCCTGTGATGCCGCGAAAGCCTTATTAGCGATGGTAGCTAAAACTATTTTTCCAGTATATAAAACGAACCCAGTTGCTACGGATTTTAATAAAACTGCAAAAACTTCCCAACTCTCTACAATGCCTCGAACAATCGCAACCAAATCTTTTAGAACACCGTCATTAGCTTTTCCAATCTCGTTAAACATAACATCGAAGCTATCTTGGAGGTTGGAAATTTGACCTTGCAAAGTTTCAGCTTGTATTTCTTGCATATTATAGAAGATTCCTCCGGCAGAAGTTATCCTCTTAAATACTTCTTCGACATCCTCAAAGGCAACCATTCTATTAGATACCATATCGAAGACTTCTCCAACAGATACCATTCGTCCTTCTAATTCAGTGAAATATGTTGCCAATTCACCTAATATATTAATACCAGCTTCACTAAACTGTCTTAATTCCGTTCCTCGTAGATAATTAGCTGCCTTAACCTGACCAAAGGCTAAAATCAAGCGATCCATTTCAACACCCAAGCCGCTTGATATATCAGCAAGCATTTTTGTTGTATCGTACAGTTTTTCTGTTTCAATACGATATGCAGCCAATTGCTTTGTATATGTAACCAATTCCTTAACTCTATAAGGAGACCTAACAGCCAATTCGACAACTTGATTAAATAATTGGTCAGCTTGATCTTTGTTTTGAAGAATAGCTTGTAATGCGCGGTTCTGCAATTCAAATTCCCCTCGCACCTGTACCAATTTACCAATATACCCTTCAATTGCGGCCACACTGAAAAGAAGACCTAATTTACGCTCCAATTGCGCAGAAGTATCGAGTATGCGGCTTTGATTTTTCTTCAAATTGTTCATGCTATTTGCTGTAGCATTATTAACCGCATTTAGTCTTTGGGTTTCAGCAGTTATTTTCTGCAATTGAACCGTATAATTCTTTCCAGTAGCATTTAATTGTTCTTGGGCGCTTCTTAATTTGGCTAATTTATTAATACGTTGGGCGATGGTTCCCTCAGATGCAGCCATAGCTCTATTGTAAGCTTGCATGGCTTGTGCAGCTTGCTGATCTGATTTCCTATTTTGTTCTCTATTAAGTTTTTCTTGTGCTTTAGCTAATTTCTCTGCTTCTGCCGCAGCCTTCTCTTCAGCTTGCGCCATTTTATAAGCCTTCTCAAAAGCTGCATCCATCATCTTCTGTTGCTGCTGTAAAGCCGAACTTCCTGTTTTGAATGAAGAATTTAATTGGTCTAATGCAATAGAAGTGTTACCGATTGTTTTTTTGTAATTTTCCCAAGAAGCGGCTGTAGCAAGAATGCTTCTTCTTTCTTGCTCTAATACAGCTAATTCAGCTTGAATTTGAGGAGTAAGTGATTTCCCTGCTGAGGCTTCTTTTATTGTAGAACCACTAATAAATCCGCCTCCCTTATTTTTCAAATTGGCAATTTGAGAATCCAATTTAGATACTGCCGAAGTCGAATCATTTAACAAGTTTTTAAGCGATTCTATTTTTTTATTGATAACATCGACGGGAGATTGGGACACTCTATTTAGTTGCTCTGCCACATTAGCCACACTTTTAGCTACTTTTTCTGTGCCAGATGTATCAAGCTTAGGCATCAAATCTTTAATGCCTTTATTCGCTGTTTTTAATTGTTGTAATAATGGGTTAAGCCCATCTGCCATTTCTTGAAAAGCCGACTTCATTAGCTTTTTAGTATTCTCACTCGTTTTAGCTAATGTCTCTATTTTCTTATCTGTTTGATCCAGTTGCTTTAATACATTTTCTGGTATCTCTAAAATATATCCTTCTGCCATCGTTTTTACTGTTCTTTAAATAATGGGAATCCTAAATCGCTTAATAAATCTTCTGCGGAATTGATTACAGTTACATTGTCCTCGCTTTTATTTTCAGGTAAATAAACAACTTGCGTTGAATCATGGGACGCTAAAGCTATTTGAGCCATACTCATTTTCCACATGTATTCGTCTATGGTCACAGAAGGATAAGCTTTAAGAAAATCAAACATCTGCCCATAGCTTGTTCTGGCGACTATTATTTTTGTTCGTTCATCCTTGTCTTCCTCTGTAGAGCCATCTCCTTGAATATCTGAGTCGAGTTGATAATGTAAAAAAAAACATCCACATTTATCAAATTAAGTATTTCAAATAACAACTGTCCCCATTCCTTTTCATCACATTCCCAAAAAAGGGTTTCGTATACTTTTTTATATGTTACTTCATCTTCAATATCTTCTTTCTTGTTAAGAATAGCCAATGTAATAATCCTACAAACAGAAGGTAAATTAGACGCTAATCCTTTTAACACATCACTATACGATGCTTTTTCTGCTTTACTTATTTTAACTGCTTCTTCTGCAATCATCCACATTACGGCAGGCTTCAAAGACTTTATAGCGAACTCTGTTTTTGACAACTTAACTAAAGTTGGGCTATCTGTCATGATTTGTGCTAAACGTTCCATTGCTTCATCAGAAACAGGTTCGTTGATTGATTTTCTTTTTATATTTTCTTTCATGTTATTACTTATGAAATAGGGGGAAGGAGTTTAATTCTCCCACCCCCCCTATATAGTTAGATGATATTACTTTTTCTCGCTCTTGTTTTAGGAGACAATAAAATAGCGTCTTCTCCGTTCAGGATATTTAGGGAATTAGCCGGAGTTACCGATTCCCTCGTTACCCCCCCACAGTTGTAGGAATAGTATAATCGTAGTCGATCATAAATGGAGTCATAACTTTGCCAGAACCGTTGGTCATCTCCAACAAAGATCCTGTACCAGCTAATGCAATTCGTCCAATAGAGGTACTTAAAGAGTCAATTGTTACAGTTGGGCTCATCTGAACTTTAGGCAGAATACATGCAATGTATTTCCCATCTGTACCCTGAAATACCAAAGCAAATTCAGCATATTTAGTAACATATCCGCTTGGGGCATATACCTTTTTATTATCTGTACCTACTGTAAATCCTAAAAGATCTTTCAATAAGTCGGGCTGCAAATCGGCAATTTCTGTAGCTACAGAATACTGTCCAGCTTGAATATTGTTAATAATTGGTGCAGAAGACAATTCATTCTCTACTGGGTTCTCGGTGTTTTCCTCCTGTGTAATAGAGGTTGAGTCCCGGATAATTTCCTCACATTGATATACATTTGTTCCTTTTGTCGTTTCGTCTGTAAAAGGAGTAATAAAAATGTATTTCGGGTTAAAAACCTTCTTCGATTTTGCGGATGTTTTTACAACTGTTGTTGCCATAATTTTTATTATTTAAGCGGTTAAAATTTGAATTTCTACAATATTGTAATGTAATTTAGCATTGGAATCATAGCCTGAACGCGTACCTCTCCTGATTAATTGATAAGCAGGATTTTCATTTGAAAAAAGTATTTCATTCAAGGTAGTTTCCATTTTAGAGAGTACGGGAACGTTTTTTGCGCCAGAGGACATTGGCTTGGCATATAACCAAATTGCTATTGTGCCAAAACCATAAGCCGACAAGTCGCGTATCAAATAAGAACAATCAACCAAAAGTAAATCTTTCCACGAGTCTTTTATGACTGGCGGCAATGTATCAAAGAAAACATTTGCTGAAACCTTATTCCCCAACAAGGAATCAAGGTAAGCTTCTATATTTGATATGTTTAACTTATTTTTATCCATTTCCTATTGTCTTTACTTTTGAACCTTTTATCTTCGACGACAATAATGAAATATCATCTCCAATCATAAAGATCACTTTATATTTTCTTTTTAAAGGAGATTCGCCTGCCTCTAATATTCCCCCATAGAACAAAGCAACAGCAACTACTAATTGCATCCCTTTAGATGGTGGATTATATTTAGAGAAAAACTCCTCAATTGACTGTCTTCCTGTTATGTAACGCCCATTAACTTTTACACCCTTATCCGTAGCTAAACGATCTAAAAATCTTGTTGTTTGCGGATATATTTTTCCGTTATAAAAGACTGCGCTACCGTAACTATCATGGAGGTTTTGAGTTTCGTTTTTACTATAATCCGCTTCTTCAAAAGCCTGATGTATCAACTTATCTCCATCGGAAGCCAGTTTCATGGCTAATTGATGTACATAATTAGAAGAAACCTTCATTATTCTTCCTGTGTATAAGTTGTTATGTAAACCGAAACACCTCCTAATTGAGTTGGGAATAAACCAATTACTCGACCTTCGACTGACATTCCAAACATTTCCCCTCTGAATAGCATTCCTTTTTTTATGGTAATGCCTTGTTTTTTATCAAAAGGATAATATACTTCAAAAGCATTTGAGATGATAGTATTATCACTTTTCTTTGCTTCTTGTATATCACATTTGGTTTCTAATACCAAGATTTCCTCTTCGACTCTTTCCGTCAACGGCTTAGTCATATCTATGTCGTATGTATAGAAAGAACCATTGAAAGGATATTCTTGTATTAAGTCTCTGTCAATAATCATTAGTCATATTCATTAATCCATTGTACACCCAAGTTTGATAGCTCTGATAGTTTAGGATCGTCCCATTTCTTATATAACCCAATTAAAATATTATAGACTTCTTTCTTTGTATCATAACGCTGGCTCCCAATCGTTTTCGTAAATGCGCCATGCTGTTGAGTTGAACTCGCAGTATAATTAGGGGCTGTATAAATCACGAACAATAAATCAGCAAGACAAAGATCTTTTTGTTTTTCTGTCAAAGATTTATAATCTGTAACGTCGATAACTTCTCTTTCTATTGCGATACGGGTTAAGACTGCCCTGTCAAAGACGAAGGCAGTCAAACCAGAAAGATATTCTATAACATCGAATTGCGTCATGAGTTTGCAGATGTAGTATCAACAATAACGTGATATGGGAACTCGTTCAATGACGGAACGGCCGACATAATCAAATCGGTATGCCATTCTTTATACATTCCATTAGGTACAGTTGTATTTACCAATGTATAAATACCACCTTCCATCTGAGCGAATGATTTAGTAATGGAATTATTACCGTATTTTTCAAACATTACTACGTCCAAAATATCAGTATACTGAATTTCCCCAGCAAATCCCGCAGGGCGTAGAACAGCAGCTTTCGAATCCCATCCATTAACGAACTTACCAGTCATATTATCCCAACTGATGTCCTTTTGTTTTTCAACAACAATCTCAATTGGAGACAAATCGGGATAATTAGCATAAACAACACTGTTGAAGATTTCCTCAGTAACAGGCATTGAGTCCAAGAAAACCTTATCATTTAGCGTATAGTATTGTTTCACCAGCTCGCGAACTTCTTTGTTCTTCAAAACGACATCCATATACATCTTATACGGAATCTGCCATTTCATTGGGCCATTATAACCTTTTGTATCGCGGAAGTCAACCTCAATAGTACGCATTTGACTAAGTAGATTACAATCTGCGGCAGTCCAAACCTTAGCACCTGCTTTCTTGAAGTTTTCTGATGGGATTTCTGCTTTCTGCAAAGCGCCCTTCATTCCACGTCCAAAACTATAAGAACACTGACCCTTTGAAATAAGCTGTGCGCCCAAATTAGTTAAGGTCTGGTCAGCAGCGTCGATCTGCATCTGAACATCGTCCATCCACTCGCTAATCAAGAAAGCGTCATTCCCGAATTGAGCAAAAAGACGTTCTTTGTATTCACGCTGCGGAGCAGTTTCTACAATACCGGGAGCAATAAAATCAGGTATAGTAGCAGAATACCAAGAAATTCCCTTGTAATCCAAAGGTACAGAATCGCCAAGAGGCGCACGCATATCCATCATTGGAGTAGCGGTTCTGTCTTTAGCCTGTACTGTAAAGGTTGCAGTACCATCAGCTGCTACGGGGGTAGCATTGCTGGCTTTCGTAAATTGGGTTTTCCACCATCCGTAATTTGTGCGAAGCAAACCCGATTCGTCAATCAAAGAGCGCAAAAAACGCACATCAGAATCAGTCCACAAACGAGCATATCTATTATTATTAAAATCAAACTTTGGCATTTTCTATTTCCTTTCTTTTAAAGTTCAAACCATCCGGTTACTAATGATTTATTTCTCGCGTCAAGTACAGATTTAGGCATTGGGGACATCCGATCAATATAAGCAGTACCATGAAGCACCGGAGTCATAAAATATCTCGCTCCGTCAAAGTCTGAGTCGCCTGTAGAAGGTTCATAAAGAAAATCATAATCCGCAGGACACATTGCATTCGGATTTGTAACCATCGGTTTTTTGCTTTCTCCGGCTTCGGCAGCTTCAACAAGGACATCACCTGCCTTTAACGCAGTCAATGTTGCAGAAAGAGTAAGTTTCCATACGTCTTTATTTGTATCAACTGTTGCCTCAACTTTTGTTACAGTTACAGCAGTACCAGTACCATCAAGAGTGGCGGGGGCTTTCATAATAGTATCACCCACAAAAGGAATGTGCTTATAACCATCTCTTACTATATAAATTTCGGTATCAGTACCATTGGTTGTATTTTTAGCGACAACATAAGTCTTCAAGATATAACCTGTAGCACCCTTTTCACCGTCCTTATAGCGATATTCAATCAAATCGCCTGCATACATTTTGGCTGTTCCCTTAAACGGATTCATAATTTTACATCCGAAAGTAGGGAATACAAGTTCATTCTTGTTGCCTTGCAGCTTAACAAAAACGTATCTTGCGCCACCAATTTCACCTCTTCGTTGAAGAAGAGTCTTTCCTAAAAAGACACCTGCATCGGTAGAATACATATTTTCTCTTTTTTTTTTAATTTAAAACTTCTTTTTTACGTTCTCTCATTTTCTTAATATCATCCCACGTATCGGTTGCGGCTGCACTTGGGGTTTCCAAAGATTGCGGGGACATTGAAGTCGTGAAATTAGCCTGAGATTGATTGTAAATTTTCACATAAGAGTCAAGTTTTGCGTCTACGTCGAATTCTTCTGTGATATTAATCTCTTGAATGAAATCATTAATCCATGAATCGTTTTTAACGCCTTTAGTTTTTAATTTGCCTTTCAAATCTTGTTTCTTCTGAGAAATAACTTTCTCTCTCTTTTCAGCTTGCAATTCCTGTTCCAACTGTGCGAGTCTTTTTTCAAGTTCGCTTGTTCCTTCCGCAGGTTTCTGTGTAGTCTGCTGTGTGGCAGGTGATGTAGTTTGAGACTTGTAAGACTGCACGAAATCCGAATAATCTTTTTCCATGTTGCCATTTGCGGTTTTGAATAACGGCAATGCTTTTGACATAAAATCAGTCAATTCGGTTTCTTCTGTTGCTAATAATGGGGTTAGGGTTTCTAACATCTCATTAATACTTCTCTCTGTTAAACGTAGGGTTTTCCCACCTTCTGTCAGAGCACCTTTGAGGTTTTCAAAGGCTTGCTGTTTGGTAAATTTCATACTTCGTGATATTTTAATTTGCATACAAATTAAAGCTATATATTCAACAATACAGATAAATATAGGGCTAAATCTTATCACTGGTGATAATATTTATTCATTAGTCCAAAATATTCGCAAATTTCTATAGTATTTTTGCATGTATATGGAAATTATAGACAAAGATAAGGAATCAAAGACCAAAATAATCAAGCCACAACCGGGCTTTCAAGAAAAGTTTGTGTGCTCGAATGTGGATGTAGTGTTCGGTGGCGGAATTTTATCGTGTGGAAAGGCTCAACCGCTTCATAGTAAGATACTTACGCCTAATGGGTGGACTACTATGGGTGCTTTGAATATAGGTGACGAGATTATAGGTCTTGACGGGAAGCCCCAAAAAATTATGAATATATTCGAGAGAGGATTGCTTGACAATATAATGTTTACTTTTGAAGATGGCACTTCGGTGGAATGCTGCCCCGAACATTTATGGACAGTATGGGATAAGTACAATAAGAAATACGTCACTTTAGAGGCACAACATGTTATTAATAATGGCATTAAAAGATATGGATTACCTTTATTGCATCCAATAGAATTTAATGATAATAAAGATTTGCCTATAGATCCATATTTATTAGGAGTCCTATTAGGGGATGGAATGTTAGGTCGAGATAAAGCATCCGTAATGTTAACTACTGATGAATATATAGTGAATAAGGTATCCAAAGAAAATAACATTACGGTCACAAGAGATAAATCCAAGAAAAATCCATCATATAGAATATTAGGAAGCAAATTAAGGGAGTCTCTTAGAAATATGGGATTATTTGGAAAGTGTTCACACGAAAAATTCATCCCAAATGAATATTTGTTTTCAACAATAGATAATAGGTTAAAATTATTGCAGGGACTTTTCGATACTGATGGATATAATGACAAGGTCGCAAGTAGAATAGAATATTGCACAACCTCGAAAAAATTAGCAGAAGATGTATTGTTTCTTGTAAAATCATTAGGAGGAAAGGCTAAGGTAATAACAAAGATTGGGTCTTATAAAAAAGATAATGAAAGGATAATATGCAAAAAAGCCTGGCGTTTACTATGTAGATTTGAGAATCCCAACGACATGTTCACATTAGAACGTAAAAGAAATGGGAAGATTTCAAAGAGGGGATTCAACATAGGTATAACAAAAGTGGAAGCAAAAGGCAAAGAAATAATGAGATGTATATTGGTATCAAATAAAGACCATTTATATGTTACCGATGGCTTAAATCTTACACATAATACTTTTGCCGCCATCTTATCAGTCGCAGAGCCAAGTTTAGACCCTTCTTTCCGCGCATGTTTTACTCGTAGGACATTTGGTGAGTTGAATATGGGTGGAGGACTTGTTGACGACTTTGAATCTTCTTATGGCAATGGAGCACAAATCAGAAAAACAAATCCTCCAAGAGTAACATTTCCATCGGGGTCTTTTGTTGAAATGCGCCAAATCAATGATGAAAACATCAAAAAGATAACGGAGCAATGGAAAGGTGCGCAGTTTGACCTTATATATATGGACGAGTTGACTTCTTATCAATTTTCTACCTTCAAATACCTTCTGACCAGAAATAGAGGTAAAGGTTCTTGGACAGGTAAGTTTAGAGGCACTACGAACCCGAAGAAAGATTCTTGGATTAGAAAATTCCTTGATTGGTATATTAGTCCAGAAGGTCAGATTATCCCTGAGCGAGATGGCGTAGTTAGATATTTCTATATTGCCGGAGATACCATAGACGATGTTATTTGGGGAGATACCAAAAAAGAAGTATACCAGAAATGTAAATTGGACATTGACAAGAAGATAAAAGCTGTAGGAGGAACGATTTCTTATGAAAACTTCATCAAGTCTTTTACATTTTATTTAGGTAGAATGTCCGAAAACAAAGCCATTCTCGATGGCAACATGGACTACGTAGGTTCTGTTGCTGCATCAGGAGGTAGAATGGCTCAACAATTATTGGAAGGTAACTGGAATGTTGACTTAGAGGATGAATCAGATGCTCCTATTCCGTCCCATGTTGCAAGAAGCACATTTATGAATGATCCTCAAAGGAATGGAGACAGATGGATTACTTGCGACTTGGCAGACTTTGGAACGGATAACATGGTTGCTTTGGCTTGGGATGGCTTTCATATCATGGATGCTCTAATCTTAGGCAAAACAACGCCTCGAATGAATGCAGATAAGCTGTCTCTATTTGCAGCAAAGTGGGATGTAGCAGATTGCCATATAATATATGATGGTATCAACGGACGCTACCTTTCTGATTATATCCCAGATGCGATTGCATTTCTTTCTTTTAAAGCACCAAGAGGGATGTATGGACGTTCCGCAAGAAGCTTAAAAGACGAATGTTATTTACGACTCAAATACATTATTAATAATAGGTATTTATCCTGGGAAGAAGAAGTCCTACAAAGAAGATATACGCATAATAAGATGAAAGATGAAATCACTATTGGCGTTGAATTTGTAGAAGAATGTACTGTTGTTCGGTTCAAAACAGAAGCAAGCGGGAAACATAGATTGGCCACAAAGAAAGAGATGAATCAAATGTTGGGAAAGGGACGTTCTATGGACTTATTAGACCCATGCGCTATGCGGATGTATCCTGTTTTGGAATATCAATATGGCGATGAACTTATTGAGACAGCAGTCGATTTTGAGGAAAGAGAGAAGCAATATATTCCCAAAGACAATATATATAGAGATGATTTTTGGGCTTAATTCATTGTAATTCAATTATTTTTATTAACTTTGTATCTTTAAAAGAAATAAAATGGATGCCAACGACTTTAAAAAAATAACTACCGACGCTAAAAACTTGGGGCATGATGTCTCCATGCAGGATATTGCATACGTGTTTCTCTGCGAAAGTTATGAAAACGCAGAGATTGCATATAAAGTGCTATTCGGGAAAGAGTCCATAGATGCGGAGGTGAATAAATATAAGAAATCAAAGAAGATTGTTTTTTTAACAGATTATATAAAAAGCAATTATACTAAACCTTCTAAGAAGGCAGAAGTTGAATTTTCGACAGAAGAAGATATGGATCTTTCTTTTGAGGAAAATAAGAGCAAGATGATCTCTCTTTTAAATAAGATTGACGATTTGGTTACTTCTGGCGATATGTCTGCGAAAGATGCTGTTAAATTAGAGGCTGAAATTAGAACAAAACTGAATGATAAATTCTCTGTTGACGATCAATCGGAGCAAAGTAATATTATCGTCGTTGAGCCGAAATTCAATCTTATTTGTCCGCATACTAATAGAGAGTGCTATGTAAATAGCAAAGAGCAAGTGATGAAAAGATATAATCTAATCGAAAAGGAATAAAATGGCAGAAGATAGAGTAAAAATAGATCATTTGATTGCTAATCCGCAATTGTTATTACAGAAAAAGCCTTTCTTTAGAGGATTGCAGATAAATGCGCGCTATAATCCTCAAAACGTAGACTTGAATCAAACCATACAAGTAGACACTCCGAGGGTGAAGAAAATGGTTATTTCACAAGATGAATATCTTCAAGAACTAAACCCATACTGCCACAAAGTCTTATTTGATGATAACGTGCCAAGTATTACAATGAAGCTTTCAAAGGAACAAGGTGGAGGCTGGGCTACTATCGAATATAAAAAGATGGCAGTCTCTTTTCAAGAAAATATAAAGAATAAGCAAGTATTGCATCTTTGCGGGAATCCTCTGAATTTTACATTGATGGAAACAAACCCGACAACAAAACAGAGTGAAGACTTTATTACCTTTAAGCAGTATTGGGATTTAAGAAACCAAGATGGCATGAAAACAAAAATGGTTGATGCTCAAAAGTCGGTTGGAGATGCAGGACTTCTATATTATTTCGATAGGAAGGGAGAGATTAAATCGCGATTGTTATCCTACATGGATGGATATGTTCTCTGCCCACATAATGATGATAATGGTGATAGACTATTAGAAAGCGTTTATTACAAAAAGGATGACATAGAATATATTGATTCTTATGACGATAGATATATGTATCGTCACATGAATGATGGAAGTGGTGCGGATGAAAACGGCTGGAAATTAATATTCAAGAACGAACATGGATTTAGCGAAATCCCTCTGATTACTAAAAGAGGCAAAGTCGCTTGGGATGATGCTCAAAGCTCAATTGAAGCCTATGAAGTGTTATATAACATATTCTTAGTGATTCAGAAACGACATGGATGGGGTATATTATACATCAAAGGGCGTTTTGATAATGATGGTAGAAAGATTGCTGGTTCTGTTATCTTGAATGACAGAAGTGATGATGCTAATAGTGATGCTAAATTTCTTACTCCACCAACTCCGGAAGGAACTATTGAAACGCTGAATCTCTTAGAGGAAACAATACAGAAAGGATCAAAAACGACATTTATTCTTCCGAAAGATATTAAAATGTCAGGAGATATTTCTGGTATTGCCATCATGCTTACTCAATCATTGGATATAGAGAATGCTCTTCAAGGCGTTATTGAATGGCAGAATGTAGCTGATAAAATGTGTCGCTTATTCAAAGAGGGATTAGCTAAGGAATTGGTGAATAAAGACATTCAACCAACTGCTATTACAGACTTCAATAATATTAAAATTAATGCCAAATTCAAAGTATGGAGACCTCAATCTGATACAGACTTTGCACAAATGTTGGTTACTTTAAAATCTAATGGCTTATTGTCAGAGGAAAGCGGCATTGAATTAAGTCCAGTATCTTCTCCTGATGAAAAGGCAAGAAGACAGAAAGAAAAAGATTTAGAGAGGAATTTAGAGATAGAAAAAGAAACTATTATTAATAATTCTAACAATATTAAGGAGGAAGAAAATGTATAACGACGTAATAAAACAAGTTTTAGAGATTCCAGAAAGCCCCGACCATTTTACTTTGTCTGATCGGAATCCATTTTATGTATTTCCACAAAAGAAAGATGATACTGCACCCGATGTTTTTAATATTCAGGCTGAATGTTCTGCGGCAAGAGCAAGTAGTGCACCTGTGAATATTCCTTTGGTTTGTAATCAGTGGAATGTTATTCTTCTGCAAGGCATACATTTAACCGCAGATTTAAAAACCAAGTATAAGTTATTTGCAGGGGTAAACTATTCTTATGAGCCATGAAAATAGGAGTTGGAATAGGATTGTCGTATCCTAAATATGCTACATTTGTAAATAAGGGAGGGCAAACTTCTCCTTTTCACCCTTCCCTTGTGGATTATTGGAACTTTAAAGGTAAGAGCAATTTTGATAAAGATAGGAATATTATAAAAGGCGTTAAGGGTAATATCTTTAACGCTTATAATTTCGGTTGGAGCTTAGGCAGTGGATATGGTAAATATACTATGAATTATTTAAATTATTTAAATAATTCTAAGAGCCCTGAAGACATTATAATAACAGATTCTTCAATAACCAGATTAAAAGGTGAAGGAAAAATATCCTTTTGGGTTACAGGGAATAAACTTCCCACAGGTATAACAGTTATTCCTTCCTATAGAATCAATGTTACAGGAGAATGGGAAACTCCTCCGGAATTTACTTATTGTGATGGAGATAACGCATCTATATCACATACAATTACTTTAACTCACGGCATTAACATCATCCCTGAGATAACAATAAATGTAATAACATCAATATCATCCACTATATATGGTTTTAGTACTTTTCAAAATGGAGATGTCACTATTGAACAAATTCCAGAATATGAAGGGGCAATAGTTACAGATGGTGTTGACGATTATCTGAAACTTGATAAGGTAGGATATAAGATAGGAACTGTTATAGTTAAATTTGTTCCTATTAAGTTTAATGTTGGTTGGAATACAGTTTTTGATAATAATAAATACGATAGCCCTAATAGGAATTTTTTAGGTTATTCTTCTACCATAGAAAATAGAGGTACTACTATGTTTGTTTCTAATTATGGCGATTATCTTGCATTATATCATAATACGCCTAAACAAGCTAATGACTCACTTTATATAAGTAGCTCTTATACAGAATCGTTTACAGCTAAGGAGTTTTTTTCTATGGCTCTATATGATATTGCTATATATCAAGACGTTCTGACCGCTGAAGAAATTCAGAAAGAAATCAACGTCATGGAATATGGTACTCCAAATCCAGTGTTCGCATTGAACTTTGATAATTTTGCCTATAAAGCCGTTGATTATCCTGAATTTGCTACTGGCAAAGTTACAACAAAAAAAATTGTAATAGATAGTACAACTACACAAATGAATGGATTTATTGTGGCTGCTTATAATCCAGAATTAACAACAGGAGATGCAATTGAACTACCATCTTATAAAGTAAAAGTCACAGGAATTGACGCATATGGTAATCTGGGCGATGGTTATTGGGCAGTTGCGTTAATGGGAATGCCTATTAATGCGTCACAAGACCCTTGGGTTTATCTGTTTTACAAAGATGGAATTTATGATATACCAGCAATATCATTAAGTGAAAGTATCTATAATTTAGCAGTGATGTGTCAAATAATGGTTGACAAGCCTATTGAAATAGAAGTTCTTTATGATAGTAGTATAACTACTAATTTTCCGAGTGTTAAACAAATATTTCCTTAAGATTATGAAATTTGCAATACTAACAAAAGAGTGGCTAAACAGCAAAGGCGTTGTTATACAGCCAGAGTGGAGACATAATATAGCTGAAACTGAATATATTCTGCATCAAGAGATGATTAGTCCTTTGTTGAATGATACAGATAATATTACTTTTTATGAGTATGATAATACTGAGTTTATTAATATAATAAATAGCTCTTCTTGGGTGTTGCCAGAAAGGGAAGAAATACTCCGCAGTTCGCGTAGAAGGTAATTTTAATCATTACAAATAAGAAGATAGCCATGCCCCAATAGGAACATGGCTACTTTTTTTTCTGCAAAGACTTTGCAATTAACACTTCAATTGTTATCTTTGCGATTAAAACCATACAATCTATGGCAAAAGTAACTAATTTTTCTGAATCTGCAAGCGATAGCCTGCAAATTCCAGCGTCAGCCAACGAAAAAGGCATTTTAACAAAAAGCAGTTCAAGCAGTGAAATCGAATTGTATTTCCGAAAAGTCTTAGAACTCAGCAAGTCCGATAACGAATTTCCCGTCAATCTCGAAGAGGTGTGGATGCTGGTATATCCAAGAAAAGATCACGCTGTTAGAGAATTGGTAGAAGGCAGTCAGTTTATGGAAGGTGTTGATTATCAAGTTTTCCTCAAAAATGGGGAAAACCCTAAAGGAGGAAGACCTACAAATGAGTACAAGCTTACCGTTCCCTGCATGGAATTCTTCATTGCAAGAAAAGTCCGCCCAGTATTTGAAGTTTATCGCAAAGTGTTCCACAAAGTAGCAAACGCTTCTACTTCTACATCCGATGTAGTTTTGTGGATTAATGCAGTTTCCGACTCTTTGAATCTGAACAAGCAGTCTAAACTCTTATTATTCAAGAAATGGGGAGATAGTAGAGATTTGCCAACTCCTGATTATGTAGATTCCGCGGATATTCTCTTATCAGCAACTGAGCTTTTAAAGCGCAATGGGCTTAATATCAGCGCAAGAGTATTCAATGTGGCTATGATAGAAAAAGGCTTTTTGGAAAAGTGTACTCGCCCTTCAAGCAAAGGACAGAAAGTTTTCAATCACCTAACTACTAAAGGTCTTGCCTACGGAGAAAATCAAGTTTCACCAAATAATCCAAAAGAAACACAACCATTATATTATGAAAACAATTTTAGTCAACTACTCACAGAAGTAGGTTTGCGATAAAAAAGTAATCATATCGCTTGATATTGTTTTTAATTTGATTATCTTTGCAATGTAGAAGCCGAAAGTCAGCCGAAAACTCTTAAAAATGGGAGTTTTCGGCTTATCTTATACTCCAAAGTATCTTTTTGATTCACTTTTTCTATCTTTTCTTTATCAGTTCATGGCAAATTGCTATATTTGTATTATAATAAAAACGTTTTTAGAATGGACTGGACAACTATATTAAATTATATTATCGGAGGAGGTGGATTGCTAACGTTCACGCTTTCTGCATATAAAGCGAGGCCAGAAAAAGTTTCTTTCGAAATAAAAAATCTTAGAGAGTTAGTCGAAGAGATAAAGACTAATGCAAAAGAAGAAAAAATAGAGTATGAAGAAAAGATGTCTAAATTAGAGCGTAAGGTAGACGGATTAGAGCTTAAAGATGAAATAAAATCAAGAGCTATAGCTCAATATCTAAGATGCTCTTATCCTCCAACAGATAAAGAATGTCCAGTCGCAGTTTTTATTAATCGCTCCGAGGATATTATGAAACGTAAGACAAAAGAACTAAAAGAAAAAAGAGAGACAAATGAGCAATAACATTTTACTGACAGTATACACTTATGTAGATGGGGTTTCTGATACTCCGTTTCCTAATGCGGAAAATCCGTTAAAAATCAAATATACTTATAATGCTCAACGAATGGGGAGCAGTTCTTTAACAGCTACGGCAATGTATCCGACTTGCCTTGATGATCTATGGGTAAGTGGGAAACAATACGTAGATTTCAAAGGAGAACGATATTTCATTGTAAAAACACCGTCTTCTTCAAAGAGTAACGACGATGTTAGATATAAACATGAATTAGAGTTCTTATCCGGCAGAAGTGTATTGGATAATGTGTATGTATATGACGTGGTTACTGGTGACGCGGGGAGCACAGACCGTTATGTAAGCAATAGCACAAAAGTTCTTTTTTATGGCGATATTCAGGAATTTGTAGCAAGACTTAACTTCTCTCTTGAATATAGTAATTTAGCATATCGAATTGTCATAGATGAAGGTATTACTTCCGAAGCAAAACAAGTTTCTTTGGAGAATGTGTTTTTTAGTAATGCTTTGCAAGAAATATTCAATATATTTGAATTGCCTTTTTACTTTGTCGGAACAACGATTCATGTCGGATTCACGAACAATGCAATCACGCATACATTCAAATACGGAAAGGATTTCGAACTCTTATCTGTAAGCAAAACTAATGCTAACTATAAAATAACCAATAGAGTTACAGGTACAGGTAGTTCCGATAATATTCAATTCTATTATCCGAATCCGAGCAACGATAGAAAAGCCATAGAAGAAGCAGGAGGTACATGGATTACTCCTTCACAAGTATTAATGCCTCCAATATATAGGCAGACAAATGGAGCAGAACGTTTTTATAATGCTTTAAATAATAAATATATTAATCCTGATACAGGTGATTATTATACCTTTGAGAATCTTTATTTGCCGACAAATCCCAAAGAGCAAATAGTCGACTTCTCTTATATCAAGCCAAGTATTAAAAATGCCTTAAATAAAGCTGGTGTAAGAATGGATATGATTAAAGCAATCGCCTTTGATCAGAACGACGATGATTCAATAAACAAAGACACTGGTGAATATGTTCACTCTTACTTTTATGTTAAACTAAATAAGTTTGACGGAGACTTTGGTTTTAACTTATTTGATCAAGCTTTAGTCGGCAGTGATGCAACTGTCTCGATGACAAGTGGAGCTTGTGGGGCTTGTAATTTCCAAATTGGAGTAACAGAGATTACACAAGAAGGGAAACAAGTATTCAGAAATCCTGTTCAAGTCGATAGTAAAGGCGATATTGTTCCTGGTGATTATGCACAAAAGGTTAATGTAAACAATCTGCAACCACAGCAGCAAAATACAATGACCAATGAAGTATGGATTGCGCTCAAAAAGGATAATACTACATTTGGTATCGTAATGCCTAATGCAGGTAATAATATAAAACCAAGTGTCGGAGATAGCTTTGTCTTTTTGAATATTGATATGCCACAAGCCTATATAACGAAGGCTGAAAAGGAATTAGAAGAAGCTATCATTAAATATATGGCAAATAATAATAGGGAAAAGTTTACCTTCTCTATTAAATTGAGTCGTATTTTTTTAGCTGAAAATCCGAGCATTGGTAATCTGTTAAACGAGAATGCGCGTATAGATTTAGAATATAATGGGCAGTTCCATCAATTGTATGTTTCTAACTATACACTGAAGGTTGATGAAAATGTATTGCCCGAAATTTCAATTCAGTTAACAGATACTCTGACCATTGGAAAGAACTCTCTTCAAACTGCTATTGACGGAGTAAAACAAGATATAATGAACTCTATCGGAAGTGTGGATTTCCTAAAACAAGGATTGAAATACTTTTTGAGAAAAGACACCAGTGATTACGCAAGAGACTTCATTACTTTTTTGCGCGGATTAAAAGTTGGTTCTTATACCGAAGGAGGCAATAGCGGAGGTATTTTCGCTGTTGATGCAAATGGAAAAACTTACATCGAAACAGACATGTTGAAAGTACGTGCAAAAGCGTATTTTGAGACATTGGAAATAATCAACACGAATAGTATCGGAGGCAGACAGATAATCACTCCTGGCGGAAGTATAACCTGTAATAAAGTTGTTGAAGGAGATACTTATTACCGTTGTTATTTCGTGAACGATGCAGATAATACACCAATTGAAAACAGGTTTAAGGTAGATGACCAAGCTCTATCGCAAGACTTCAACATCAAAGAGGGTATTTATGAAAATGTATCAAATCATTATTATTGGAGAAAGGTTGTAGCCATTGGTGATGATTATATTGATTTATCTAAGACGGATGCTGATGTAAGCAGTGATGTGCCCAAAGCAGGGGACGTTATTTGTCAATTAGGTAACAAGACAGATAAAACTCGCCAAAATGCTATTATATTCTCTGCTGTAGACTTTTATTCTCCAAGTATTACTTTATACGCTGGCATTGATAACTATTCCTACGTGAACAAAGAATATGTTTCTTATGGCGTTGACAAGACAACAAATGAAGCCTTCTTTAATGTTTACGGACGAATGTATGTAGGAGATAGGAACAAGACTTCTTACATGCAATATAGCGAAAAGGACGGTTTGCAAATTAAGGGTAAATTGCAGATTGGAACAACCATTGGATCTGGGCAAACGGTAGAAGACGCATTAGAACAAACTAAAAATGACGCTATAGCTGGTGCAAAAGAAAATCTGGATGAATTTGCAACGATAGTCAATGGCAGCTTAGGAGATTTACAGGATCAAATAGATGGGGCTATTGAAACTTGGTTTTACGACCCAGTGCCAACACTAACAAATCAACCTGCTGTAAATTGGACTACTGATAAAGACAAAAATACGCATTTAGGAGACTTATATTATGATGGTAATGGGAAAGCCTATAGATTCCAATTAACAGGCACAACGTATGAATGGAAAGTACTTACAGATAGCGATATTACTAAAGCTTTAGCAGATGCCAAGAAAGCGCAAGACACAGCCGATAGTAAACGAAAAATCTTTGTACGTCAACCATTAGACACTGAAACGTATGAAGTCGGGGATCTTTGGGTGAATGCTACTTTTAGTACTACTTATTCCAATGATGTCCTTCGATGCAAAACAGCTAAAGCAGCAGGAATATCTTTTTCTATCAACCATTGGGAAAAGGCTTCTAAATATACTGATGATCAAGCGGCTTTAGAAGCACAAAGATTAGCTAAAGCGGCACAAGCAGATGTCGATCAAGCCAAGCGAGATATAAATGGATTAGATGGAGAAGTAGACGGATTGCGCAACTTCACAGATCAAGCTTTTAAAGACGGAGTAATTGATAGAAGTGAAGCTACTGCAATAGCCAAATATCTTAATAATATCGAAACTTCGCAGAAAGATGTAAGCCAAAGTTTCGCGAAGGTGTACAATAATCCATTATTATCGGGAATAGCTAAGACGAATCTCAACAATGCAAATATTGCCTTTAATACTGCTGCAACAGATTTGATTTCAACGATTAGATCGGCTATTGCAGATGGCATAACTACAAATACAGAGAAAGCCGCAGTTGATGATAAATATTCTGTATTTAATACTAAATATGGAGATTATATCGCGTATTTAAATGAAGCCAATAAGTTTATTCAAGACCAAATAAAGACTACGGCTGATAATGCTTTACAAAAAGCGGTTGACTTAGATTATCTTAAACAAGCCTTTACAGAAAAGACTACGATTACTGATGGTATCGTTCAAACTTCTATTTTAGCATTGGGGTATACCGATGGTAGCTCTTATAAGATAATGAGTGGATCGAATGGTATATATAATTCCTCTAAAATAGGCGGAGGTATCGCATCTTGGTGGGGTGGTTCAATGAAAGACCGCAATGATTACACTTCCGAGAATATGCCCGCTGATGTAGCCAAAGGACTTGTTCGATTTGACGGTACAGGATATTTCGCTAATGGCAATTTATGGTGGGATAATAATGGTAAGCTTCATGCAGATCCTTTATCCTTCTTTGTTGGCCCGGAAAATGTTGGTGACTTATTATCTATATTCCAAATTGTAAAATCTGGGACTTCCATAAATTATGTAGTTCCTCGCTATCCATTTCAAAAATTATCAATTTCAAGTTACTTGGAATTAGGCAGTGGCTATCGTATAAAGGTGGACGAAGCTAATAATGCGATATACGTTGAAAAAGATGGAGGAGGTATTGTCAATTTCTATGCGACTGGTGGTATTACTGCTTTAGGCGTTGGGACTAAATCCCCACAGACAATATTAGATGCTCTCCCCATTGATACTAATACATTAAGTAAAGAAGGCGGTAAACTAACGGTGATTGGCGGAGGAAGTGGCGGCAATACAGGGGCTATTTCTCTAAATGGACAGAGATACGAATCGGTGGATGGTGTAATTACTCTGCCTAATTTAAAACTCGCTGAACCTACTACTTTTAGACTTGCTCCAAGCGGAAATATAGCTGTAGGATCTGTAGGTAGAACTGGAAGTTATGAGTTTTGGGATTCGGATACTGGATTTGCCTTAATCAGAGGTAAAGGTTTTGCTACTGAAAGAGGTACTGCTTCTCAATTCCTCAAAGCAGATGGGAGTGTGGATGGGAATTTGTATGCTTTAGCGTATAAAGGGAATCAGAATAAAGTACAATATTCAAGATATACTGATTATCTTAAAACAGTAGATGGAAGAAATCAGGTTTATACTCCTAATATTATTGAAAATAGTTCTTTAAGTTCTTATTTTACTATTCAAGATACACCTTATGCTAACTGGAGAAGTACAATAAGTGTAAAAGGTTGGAGTTCAGATTATGCAACATGGGAATTAACAGGCCCAAGTCATAATGATGATACTAAAGCTAATGAAAGACTTTATTATAGATATGGGTTTAAAAGTAGTTGGACAACAAGTTGGAAACCATTAGCTTTTCTTGAAGATATTGACCCTGTTGGTAAAGTTTATTTTGATAATCAAGATATTTATGTAGATTATGGTTATTGGGTAGTAGGACTTTGTAAACTTACTCCAACTACAACAGAAGCAGGAATTAATGGAGTTATGTACTATAATAGAAGAAATGGTATTTATGCAAATGGTTCTGTTCAATTTAGTATTCAGAAAAAATATAATACTTCAAATGCTTATGTAGGAGTTCTATATAATGGTTATGGAATAGAGATCGATAGTTACGCTCCTAAACCATGTACTTTTACTTATGGAGGAGTTAAATATTGTGGTTTTAAATGGACTTCTGCTGCAAGTTTAAATACTATTAAAACTATTATACACGAAACATGGGGTAACGATGTTCCTTTCTATGTATTATATGCAAGAAGTAGTGGGTCTAATGTAATCAACTCTGAAATTAAAAATTCAGTTGTTGAGTTAGGTTCTGATATAGATACTAAACCTATATGTACAACTGGCAGAATATACATATCTGATGATAGAATTGAGATTAATAATATACGTAATGGTTGGGCATATACAAGATATAGAACAAATGGAAGATTTTTTGATGTAGGTCTAAGTGGAACTACTGCTGGAATGGACGGTGCTGGTAATTTTGAAATTAGATCTGATGGAAGTGATAAAGGAATCTTTGTTAGATATAGTGGTTCAAGCTATGGTAAATTAGGAGTAGTATCTAAAGATACACAAGAATGTAGTATTTCTTATTTTAATAGCACTAATACCAATACTTATCCTTTATGGACTGTTGGAGTTGGAATTAGAAATCCATATTCATTTGATTGGTTTTATCACAATCAAGGATATAAGATGACTCTTGATTCAGAAGGTAAGCTGTTTGTTAATAGAAGAAGTGGAGATGCACCAAGTATTAGTTTAGCTATTGGAGATAATGACACTGGTTTAAATTGGAATTCCGATGGGCATATTAAATTTTATGCTAATAATTTATCTGTAGGTTATTGGAATATTAATGACGCTAACCTTCATAATTGTTATTTTAGAAATCCAACAAACAATGATTATAATGGATTAGCTCTTATGGTTAATGGAAATGGAACAGCTAATACAGTTAAGCCAGGTATAGGTTTTCACCAACCTGGAGTATACGCTAATTCCTTAAGGTCTGATGGAGCTGGAGACTTTAGATTCTGCGTTCAAGGAGGTTCAGTAGGTTGTACTGTTCAGGCTGCTATTTTTTACGCTAATGGAGGCTGGTTATACAGTAATGTTAATGGTTGCGAAGTTAGAATTGGCTCACAGAATACAGGTTATGTACATATTACTAATAATGCTAATAGAATTTACTATTTTGATAATAGAATTGATGTATCTGGAGCTGTAGTTCCATATGATCATAATGCTTTAACGTTAGGAACTTCTGATAAATATTGGGCTGGTGCATATATTAGTAAAGTATATGGAGGTGCAAACTGGGCTGATTATACCACTAATGCTTATATAGGTGGACGACAATTTAATCCTCAAACTTATTTTGGAAATAACAGCATGGGTCTTAGAGTTGCAATGACTGGAGTTTCTACTAATGGGGCTTATTGGTCAGATACTATATGGATTAATGGTTATTATGGAGCAGATGTGCCTTCCTGTAATGCTTTACATTTTCCAAGAGATGGTTCTTCTGAAATGTATATAAGTTCTCAAACTTATAATGCTACAAGTTATGGTACAAGATATAGATTTTGGTCATCTAAGAATAGTAATAAATCAGATGTAGATTGGACTTGTAGAGGTCTTAGTGCACATGCAAGAATAGGTACTACTGCTGATATTTATTCAGCTTCTTGGGTGAGAACAGGAGGACAAACTGGTTGGTATTCTGAAACCTATGGAGGTGGTATCTATATGAATGATTCAGATCAGGTTCAAATATACGGTAATAAAATATTTTATAATAGCGGATATAGAGGTTGGGGTATTGGTGGGCATTTCGTTGCTCTTAAATTATATAATGCAAGTCATATTGGGCTTAATCTTGCTAATAATTCCTATACTTGGGGTATATATTCTAACAGTGATGGAAATATGTATATAGGTAGACGAGATGGAAATGTAAATAATTCCAGTGGTAGTTATGTAGTAACACTTGGCTATTCTACTTTATCAATGTCTGGCAATATAGTTGCTACTGGTGGAATTACTGCAAAAACTACTTCTGATATGCGATTAAAAAATAGAGTCGGTCAAACAGATTATGCAAAAAAATTGTTGTCTTTGGGACTGGTATTTGATTATATCTATAATGACACAGCTCAATCACGAATTGGGAAAATGGTAGATGATAAAAGACATATTGGTCTAAGCTACCAAGCTGTGTCTAAGGTATTGCCTGCTATATGTGGTAAAGATGATGATGGTTATGGTTATATCAATTATATAAGTCCTGATTTTATTTCTTTGATTGCTGGTGCGACTCAATTAAACACATTAGGTATTAAGGAATTGTATAAAAAGACTAATAGTATTGAAGATGAAATAAAGAAATTGAAAAAGGAGAATGAATGCTTAAAGAAAGAGATTAATAAGTTGAAAAGGGAGTATAGATAAGTCTATACTCCTTTGGAAGTTAGGAGCGAATTTATTATTTTTGCATTGAAACAATAACTAATTAAAAAAAAATGACGAGATATGAAAAATCTATTTAGATCTTACAAGGATTGGAGAGACAAAAAGTTTATTGAACGTATTGACAGAGTTTACTTCAATAAGGATAAAGACGAAAATCTTTATGTAAAAGGCAATGTCGTTGTTGAAGGCAAAGTTTTGTATTATGGAAATGCTCCCGAAGCAAACGAGGTAGAAGGATTCAAAACCAGACGTTCTGTTAGCAAAAAGAAGTCGAAATGAGCAATAGTAACGGAAAGATTACTGCACCTGTTTCGATAGAAAGCGATATAGTGCCAGTATTAGGCGAAACAACTTATAAGCTGGAAGACCTATGCCGTAGTAGTAAGATTAACAAATGGAGCTATATCAAACCGATACAAGATTCCAATCCCGTAGAATGTTCTTTTTCTATTGCTAAATATAAAGAGTCCATTTCACGTGTTTTTGTATATGCCCCAAGTTCAACGATAAATTCTGCGGATTACGCATATTTGCCTCCACATTCAAACTTTAGAGCGACTGATTTTAACGGATATGATCATAACAGTTTTGCAGCTAAATGTGATGTAGCTGGTGCTCTTCCATCAAATATTGATTTTGATAATTGTTATTATAATATACCAATAGAATTAGGGTCAGGTGATTTATGGTCTAATCTATTAGTCTCAACACCCGGAGACAGATGGGAGAATGCTTTGTTGTTAGTATGCAAGAAAGGAAATATAACGCATACCTATAGAACATATAGGTTTAATAGATATGAGAATAAAGTAGTATTAAGTTTAGGAGGCCCAGAGTATACCGATAAATCGGCTTACGAAAAGTTTAAAGCTATAGGAATTGCTGATTATACGGTAGATATAATGGCTATCGCAATCCCGCAAACACATCCTGATAAGACTGATGGTTTTATAGAGATAACTAATTCTACAAATTATCAAGTTTATCCATTGACAAATATGGGTGGTAGAATATGGAATCCTCTTAAAAAAGGAATTAGAATAAGTAATCCTAAACCAAGAACATTTTGGAAAGTTAGTGCTTATGATTTGGGAAATCAAACTGATGGTACTTATATACCCGATGATGCTTTAATTGGAGGAGATCTAATGGGTATTAGAGCAGATGGAGGAGGTATAGACTTGTGGTATGAACCGAATGGTATTCCCTTCTCGGAGTTTATAAAAGGGCCTGGAAGTGGAATTGGTGGAATCGTTGCACAAGGATCAGTTGTTACAACAGGTGTATATACTAAAATGAAAGGCAATCTTAATATATATTATTATCAGTTTAGAAGTGGAGGATTAACAAGGCCTGTTATTGTGAGCCATGGGACAGGAGGAGTAGTCTCTTGGCTCTCAAGAAATGTTAATATTAAATTTGACAATTTATCTATGGGAACAGGAGGTACAACTAACAGTATAACTGCAAGTTTTTATTTTGTAGACCCAGACTTTAGACCGCAATAAAAAATGAAGAAAGTTAGCTTAATAATTAAAGGAAATCTCATTGCTAAATCATTGATTAACAGAGAGAGAGAGAAAGAGAGAGAGAGAGAGAGAGAGTATAAAAATAATTTAGATGACCAAACAAAAAGTGAATTATTTTGTGGTTGTTCTAAAGAATTTATAGATAGCTTCGACACGAACGATGCCATTATAATAGAAGGTGACTTAAAGATACAAACCTTCTGTTATAGTGGCATCGTTTTAGTTACAGGTGGAATCTGTTGTAATGCGGAGGAGGTGCTATGAGTATATCAAATGGATTAATAATAGCTCCCGTTGGAGTCCATGATGATATTCCACAAACCTTAGGAATAAGTAGCACAGATGTAGGTACTCAATGTGTTTCTGATAATGTTAATATGTGGACTGACAGACATCCTGTCGTTTATGATAGCATAGCTCCACTTAGTGAAGAACAGTTTAAATCTGTACATTATGGTTTTGAAAATGTAGCAATAATACAGCCAACTCTTTCTAATTTAACAACTAAATCTATGTATTATAGACAACCTATATCAGGAACCAATGCTTGGTATTATAGAGCTTCAGATTTTGATGGATATAATCATAATGCTAAACCTATATTTCAATTTTCTTTTCCTGCTAATATATCTCCAGATTCAGCAGTTATAATTAATATAAATGATTTAATATTTGAATCCTCTACTTCTGGACAATTATCTATTGATAAAATAATAGGTAATGGGAAGAAGAATCAGTTAGGTGTAGCTATATTTAGTAGAAGCTGGCAAAAAGGATATTATAAAATATTTGGTAGAACAATTACTGGAGGTAAACTTCCTTTGTTCTTAGTAGATGATTCCTTAGATTGGGAAGGTAAATTAAGTAAAGATATAGCTATTTGTTTATTTATATCTGACAATACTTATTCTAATGAAAGACTTAAATGGAGAGAGGCTCCTGAATATAATATGAACTTCTATCCTGGTATTTCTAATACAAGAAGGAATAATGTTCCTGCTATGAAATACTATAATTTGTCTCAGTTTCCTATTCAAGGATATCTTCAATATTCTGTTGTTGGTAGTACTACTCCAAGAGTTAATGATAATTCAGATAGTTATTATAATTATAGATTTACTATACATGATAAAGCATCTGCTGGATTAGCTACTTTAAAAACTTATAGCGTATCTATGGAAACTATTGATTATAATGGAAACTTTAGAGTTGACCAATATGAAATAGGTAAAGGTATGGCTAATGTAATATCTGGTCCTGATGGTAGTGGGAATTACGTTATTAGTGTCCCATGTATGACCTTAGGTGGGAAATACTATATTGGCAAGACAGCTTATACTAATTGCTATATCTATAATACAACAACTGGGGCAAGTGCTGGAAAATTATTGGAAATAACGTTAATTGGATCTGCTTAAACAGCTATACAAGCTACACAGCACGCTATTTAGGAGATGATTATAAGTCTGGCTCTATTTTATTTAGAGCAAAGTAGTTGTATATATACAAAAAAAGAAGTATCTTAGCAGCGAATTTTAAAAATATCAATATGACAACACCAGTAACAGTAACAGTGGAAAATGGAGATTTGGTTAGCGTTAAGAGAGCCAATGCCGCAGTAAATAGTGAGAGCTTGAAATTAGTAGGTTCTATTTTGGTAATCGCCACTAATAAAGTTCTCGAATTTAGTGGAAATGTTCAATTAAAAGATTCACAAAACGTAATCGGAACTTTCCAATACAATAACAATGATGGTACAATGACGGCACCTGCCCCTGCGGGAATGTATGAATCAGTAGTACGTATTACAAATGAAGCGTATGCCGATAAACAAGTTGAGGCAACCGAGGCTTTGTTGGCGGGAATTAAGAAATGGGGTGAAGCAACAATTAATACAATATGTGAGTAATGGAAAATACAGAAACTAAAAAAAGCGAGAATAAACTCGATAAAATTAAAAATAGTGAGATAGTTAAAAAGACATCATTGATTAAGGCTTTATTGATCGCACATCAAGGGAAAGAACTTCCACGCGAATTGAAGACTAAAGTTATGATGACTCGAATCTATTATAATGGATTTTATAAAAAATTCGAGGATGCCATTAAAGAAGCTACAGAAGGATTGAAGCCAGAGGGATTTGATAAAGAAAAAGAGGAAGTAAGTAATCTTCAAGAAAAGATTCAAAAACAATGCAATGATCTATCTTCTCTTACAGAAGAAATGCTAAAGAACATCTTAACTGATGAAGAATTTGATAAGCATAAGGCATTTATGGAAATGTACAATAAGCATTGGAGAGATGTAGCAGATTTTAAATCTAAGAAGCTGAATGAAGAGGTTGAGGTAGAACAAAAGACTTTTACGCAAAAAGAATATGAAGATTTAGTGAATGTCAATGTAGCTGATAACTATACTATCGAACAGGTGTTAACTGATTTTCAGGGGATGTCTATCACGACTGAAAAACAAATATCAACTACAGATTTTCTTGAAATGATATACGAGAACTTTGTTTGTTAATTGTGTCATGTAAGTTTGTTTTTAATTTTCAGGTATTAGTTGTTTTCAAGGGGAAGTTTTCTTCCCCTTGTTTTGTTTCTATCTCTTTTTCAAGGTTTTCTTCTGACGTTCTTCTTTCAACTTATCTTTGACAGCAAGAATATCAGAACGCTTAAATCCAATCTTATGGTTATTGAAACTTTGATTCTTAATACCATATTTATCCATCAATTTCTTGAATCCTGCTCGATTATTACCCATGCACAATATCTTCATTGCGCCATCATAAGTAACATAATCTTTCGGATTAACATATTCTGAATTCATCTTGTCTATTGTATTAAGTGCTCCCGCCAATTCGTCTTCGTTACAGTCAGCACTAAATATATCAAATATTCTTCCAAAGATAGTACTAAATACAAGTTTCCTAATAGGAGAGAGTGCATCTACTTCTTCTTTTATAATATCGTATATATCACTCTTAATCTTATTGATTCTGTTTGAATTTGTAAGTTTCACATTGTTTTCTTTTACTTCTTTCAGATTAGCCATAATTTTAAATGTTTTATTGTTCGATTAATGGTAAATACCCGTTCCCCTTCAATGTATTATACAAGAATATACGCCCCTTTTGCGTCCACTCTGTATTCATAACAGTATCTGGCGTACCATCACTTCTTGTTATGCTTACAGTTTTACTGTGAACGTATCCCTCACCTAAGTACGAAGCATACAGGATCCATTGCCCGTTAATTTTATGTTGAATATGCAATTCTTTCAATATCTTGTTGAACGCTTTTGCGCTAAAGCCATAATCTTGCGCGATTTGAGATATTGTAACCGTCTTTTTGCTTTGAAGAATAATATCAAGGTAGTCTGATTTCTTTTCAAGCGCTGACATTTTCTGTGTCATTTGGAGCATTTGATTATTTTGTTCTTCTATAATTTTCTGCGCAACTACAAGAGCATTCGCCACAATTTGCTCCGGGGTTAATTGTGATTGATTAGAGATATATCCTCCATTTTTCCTAATGGAAGGAAGGACTTCGCTTGTTACCCATTTGCGAAACTTCTTTGCATTTGGTAATTTGCTTGACATAATCAAACTATATAATCCCGATTCATTAATAAGAACTTTATTTGAAAAATCTTTTCCACTCCACAAAGAAGGTAGCTGCGAGCGAAAAGCCCTGTATTCTAACACTTTACACTCTTCGTAATCTACATTATCTTTGATAGCATCTGACTGATTAGAATATCCTAAAATATTTGTAATCTCTTTGGCCAAAAACCAAGGTTCGTTGTCAATTTCAACAACTCCGATATTTCCAAATTCTTCTTTCTCGAAAATTTTAATTTCACACATAATAATTGTTGTTTTAGGTTTACTTCTTATTATAAAACATCTTTCTAATCCCATCTAATCCCTTTTGTAATACTACTGTTTTTATGTTGATGCAAGTATCTCCATTAGGTTTGCTAAACTTGCTCTCAACGCATCTAAACCAACCAAGTTCAACGTATTTTTGATAAGGAGTATTATTAGGCATCAATACCTTTTTCTCTCGTAGGAATGCAAATAATCTATTTCTCCCAATTCCGATATTGAGAAGTTTCGCCACTCGATCCATTGGCAATGCGTCCTTGCTATCTACTACTTCATCATAGAACTCAACTTTAGGAGCGTATATCGCTATTTTATGTTGTTGGCTTTCATTTTCTATACGAAGTTTCTCCTTTTCTTCTCTTTCTTTTTTTAACTGTGTAGCCAAATGAATAACCAAGTCTGGATTATCAATCATTTGTTCAAGAGTGGGCTGCGTAGCAGTCATTCCGATGGTGAGTAATTCCTTGATACGATCATTACACCAAATAGCGAAGGCAGGACTTAACCAACGGGCAAACTCCATTGCAACGTCTTCGTGCATCCAAGTACCTGGATTATTACCTCCTTTTGTAACTTGCACTAAATCAGTCAAAGTTAGATTTCTTACTTTGGATAATTCGTTTAGATAATCTGTTGTAGATTGGTTCATTAGCCAAAATTTAGGCTCTTTACCGAAAGGCTTCGCCATTTGTGTTGCATTTACCATTACACTATCTCCTTTTTGAAAAGTGATAGGACTCCCATTATATTGGAAGATTTGATTGTTAGATAATCTTTCCATGTGATACTCGTTGTTTTTAAAGTTTTTGATTAGTTGTTTTCTACATATTGGTAACACTTGGTAGTATTCATTCCAGGTAACTTATAATTCACTTCCCTAATATATCCATGTTGAACAAGCCTATTAACAGCATTGTATATTTTCTTTGTAGAAAGGAAAGGAATTAATTCTTTTAGTTTTGCTATTGCAATAAATCCAGTATACTTCTCTCGTTTTACCATGCAGCCTTTAAACGATTCTTGATACATTTTAGTACATAGTATCAATCGCATATAATAGTAGACGGCTGCGGCTTCTAAACCAACTTTAGAAGCCATTTCTTCATCAATACAAATCATGCAGCCTATCTACTTTTTGAGTTTAAATTCTTCGTATCGTTGCTTGATATTCTTTAGCCGACGAACTTTTCTGAAATGATTAATACCTAAATGTACCGTAACAATAATGCTAATAGCCCATGTAGCTGATACAATAAGCAAATATACCTCTGCCGTAGGCATAATATTGAATGTATTGTCAATACAAGTAATAGTATCGGTAAACATAAGATTAAGTGGTATAGCTCTTGCATACTTGCAATGATATTTACCTTCGTCACAAGCAAGCCTATACAAATGTTATTAATACTCCACTCCATGCAAAACAAAATACGATTAACAGATAAATAGCTAATCCAAAGATAGTCGCTCTAACTATTAATTTTTCCATTATTCCATTTTTTTAAGTATAATAATCTCATTTCATTCACTAAATGTTCAAATGATTTTATATAACCCATATTTATAGCAAAAGCTAAAGATTTTTGTAAATCATCTAATTCTTTTAATTGATCTTGTGTGGCTTTATTTCTCAACAACGTTTCATGTATATTAAATACTATATAATTTAATCCTTTTGCTATAACTCTATAATCAACATTACTAAAAACAGATGCAGCAACACACAACTCGTTATACCTATCTCCTGCCTCAATCCTATTGATAATCAAGTTATCGGTTAACCACATTACTACAATTGCATATATTTCTGGATTAAGTTCTAACGCCAATAATACCCAAATATAAGGATTACACATCGTACTTTTATTTTCTCTTGCTCCACAAGTTTTATATGCTCCGTATTTCTTCATAACTTTTACAAGAGAGCTTTCTTTTACTTCTTCCATAAAAACCGGAAATGTGGTTTTTATAAATCCTTGTTTTTCAAGTATATAATAAATTCTTTCAGCAGATCCAATATTTGATAAAATATGTTCTATTCTTCTATCAGACCATCCTTTCTCAATTCTTGCTCGCGTATAAGCTTCTTGTAGATCTGTTACAGACAAGAATTGACTTTTAGTATCTTGCCTAATTGTAACTCCAAATAATTCCCTGTCTTTTGACTTCATTGTAACTGTTGTTTTCATTCTATATTATATTAAATTATATGCAAATATAATACTATTTTTTATAAAATGAAATATTATAGCATTGTTTTTTTATAGGAATAAATAAATATATTATTTTATTGCAAAAAATAACATATTACTCGAATATCAATAAGTATTCGGAATTTTAAATTATATTATATTTTGGGAATAAAATAATATATTATATAATCAAGACTTATTCTTTTTAGAATTGACTACGAATACAATTTTCTCTGTAAATAATCCAGGCGCTTTAGATCTTAGTTGCGGCTTCACTGGTGACTTTCTCCCATTCTCCGTTACCTTCGTACTCGCCTTTATCTGTACCTTTTTCTTTGCCATAGCCTAATTCGATTAATGTCATTATTGAATAAGAAGCCAAGTCCATTAATGTATCCGCGATAGATTCGTCATTAACTTTTTGATTCTTTTTAGTTGCTAAAGAGATAATACGATTCATTTTGTCGCTCATTCGCGTAATGGAGGATATAATCCCAAGCTTTTTAAATGTTTCTCCAAATGAATCGCCATAATCACTGTTTTTTCTTTCATAAAGAGATGCAATAGAATTTGCAATTGATTTGAACTGCGCAACTTTATCTATGCTCTTTGTTTCAAAATCCTCTGGGAACTCTATCATCCCAAACGGCTTTGCATAGCTATTCTCCCATGCAATAGGTTTTGCACTACCTAATACATGGGGGAAATTACTGTTATTCTCCTCTTTCATTTTCTCCTTCTTTTAAAACTTCTTGTTTAAATCTCTCTGCCGCCAAAATATTCTTTCTAAACTCTTCGTCTTCAATTGGGGTTTCTTCTTGAAGAGGCGCATCCAATTTGCTTTGGAAGAATTCTATTTGTTTTTTAGTTATATATGTCGCTAAATCAATCCAATATTCGTCATTTGTAAAGCAAATAAGAGGATTTAGTATAATAGAGAAAGTTCCAGATAACAGCAAATCATAATTCTCTTTTTCTTGTTCGTTTAAGAGGTCATAATTCCCCTTCAGTTCAATAAGAGACTTCAAATGCCCATAAAGGGAATGCAGCCACGGTCTTACATACATTCTAAAACCATTCGCGCTTACTATTATCCCAGACTTTGTTTCATACAATTTAAAACTCTCAAAATCAAGTTCTTTTTGGGTTTCAGAACAAGGCACATGTATCAATGTAGGTTCAACACATAATTGTTCCTTTATTGATAAGATGTCATTAATTAATTTCTCACCATAATGTGCGTTATCGCAAAGCCCTTTCAGCTTTGCGATCTTAACGCGTAGTTCTTTGTTCAATTCTTCTTTAGTTTTAGTTTCCATCATTTTCAGTTTTAGGTTTGCGTCCTCTTCTTTTGGGTGATTCGTCTAATGTTTCAGTATCAACTTCGGAGGCAGCAGATTTATCTATTGCTTTGCTTTCTGTGGGATTTTCAGGATCTTCTACGCCTAACATGTAATCAGTAGTAGTTTTTCTTCCGTTGAACCTACTAATTTTCTCTTTAATGCAGATATTTAACAAACGTTTTTTCAGTGTATCGTTGTCAAGCCCGATTAGGCTATCTCGTTCTACACGCTCTCTTTGACTGATAAAGTTGATAATATCCTCTTTGGTTTCAACAGCCGGAGTATCAGAAGCACCGAGGCTTAAATAGGGATAAATAGCTAATACACTATGTGGAATGCCTCTGTCGGGAGATTCTTTCTTTACATTTATTTCCTCCCATGAAAAGAAATCATGTTCTGCTATAACATAATCCTCACAACCAGATTTACGTTTCAGTTTTACAATTGCCTGTGCCCATACTTTAGAGCCATCATATTCATCGGGAAGTTCCGATATTTTTGCATAAAGCAACATGTCTATCAAAGATTCATCTTCTCTTGTTACCATGATTTTTATATTTTAAATTATGAATTCGCCACAAATATAACTTTTTTAAGTCGTATTTACAACCGAGTAGTATTATTAATTGCGACTCAACAACTTATTAACAAAGAACACTTGTCCAGCACCAGTCACTTTTGGAGTTTTATTTATGGTAATATGTCCATCACTGTGAGTTATAGCTGTTTCCTTAATCTCAAATAATTTCATCTCCATGCTTTTTTGAGTTGGCATATTAAAATCAGATCCTTTTCTTTTTATTAGATAACCATTATCTCTTAACCAAGAAAACATCCTATTTTGTCCCATTTCTACTCCATTCTGCTTGATAATTTTAGCCAAATCTCCAATTAGGATAGAAGTTTTGGAAGTAGTCACCGCTTCACTGAACAGAACTTTAGGTTTATCAACCTCAATCTTAGCCTCAGCCTCAATCCTTTTCTTTTTTTCCTCTTTCAGATTTTGCAACAGACCAATCATAAAGTCTGGATTAGAGATAGCCTGTTCCAACACATTGTCTGTCATATATGCACCATGCTTGCGGATCGAAGGTAATACTTCGTTGCATACCCAATCTTGAAACTTTTCTGCATTAGGAAGCTTAGATTTCATTGTTAATCTATATACTTCCCCTTCTTTCCCGTACTTTATAGGTTGCACACCACTTTGAGTAGGGGTTTCCAAAACGGTAACCCCCTTACAATGGTCTATAACAGCCTTTGCCGGATTTGAATAACCGAGAGATTTCGCCACATCAGCCAAACAAAATAAAGGCTCACCGTCAACGACTGATACTCTTACCTTTCCGAACTCTAAATTTTCAAATACTTTAATTTCTGACATAATTTTGATTTTTAATGATTAGTACTATTATTATTTGCTCAACAAAGAGTTAAGCGTCTCTCTAAACTTTTTGTAGTCTTTCAATTCTTCATCAGACAATACAATAAAGCACATTCCATCAATGTATGTACATTCTAATTTTTCTCTTTTGATTAATCTCCAAATCCATGGTACGGTAACACCTTTCATGTCAGCGTAATTTTTGACCTTAATAAGATTTTCTAACTTCATGTTATTTATTGTTTATTGGTTTAACAGTACAAATATAGCGTTAATTACCATATACCGCCAAATAAAAAGATAATATTTTCAGGATTTAACATTGTTTTATAAAAAAAGCGGCAAGAACCAAGTCTCACCGCCCAAAACAATTATGAATAAAATTAAAACTAAAGATTTCTGTTACCAGATTTTATATCCTGCGCCAATATTATATACGGGCTTATTTCCAAAGACTCCTATACCACCATTTAAATAAAATCCTCTTGGGAATGTAATAGCAACGTTTAAAGTTGGTATATAGTTCTGATCAAAGTAAGAAACTTGTCCATAAAGATACCCTTGTGTTTTTTTAGGGGGATATATGGTTTTCGTTTCCGTATTTGTTATGGTCTTATATTCCGTTTTATTAAAGACGTTTATTTTATCCAATGAAGGATTATACCCCGACACCCAAGCTTCATATCTACCATCTTCTTTATAATATTTCTGTTCTATTGGAAGTATTATTTTAGAAGAGTCAGGGGTATATATGTAAATTGTATCAACAATCTTTTTTTCTTTAAATATTGGAGATACTAATTCAAGAGTATCGTATTTTACTATCCAAACCGTATCTGTCTGAAAAACCGTAGTAGGCTTCTCTAATGGTTTATTAAAATACGGGACAATTGCTATTACCACTAATGATATGATGATGACATATACAATAGCATTACAACGCTTTAATTTCATCACATGCTTTTATTACTTCATCATAAATACGACGCAAGCTAATCGCATAACTGACATTTCTTGCATTTAAGGTAAAAGCCGAAATTTTATATTCATCAGAACTCAAGAAATCCATTTCCTTTGAAACAGCTTTACCTATTCTTTCAAGACTTAACAATTCCTGAGATTTTTCTTTCCCATTAAACCAGTCTGTGAAATCCTTAAAAGTTCTATTACATTCTCCTGATCTGTAAATAAGTCCGTCTCCGTCATTCATTACATTAAGAGCTATCAAATAACCAATAGCTTTTGATACAATATCTTTAGAATAATAATTTTCTTTAAAATGTTTTTTTACGTCTTCAAAGTTCTTCATTTCTTGTTAGGGCACTTATATCCAAGTTTACACTTGTCTATTTTGACGTTTCACCGAACCGCTACTTCTTAGGTGACTTTCGCCACGTTCGTCCATAGTTAGGTTCTCACCGTCCGAACCCCGGTGTGCCACCGGTTCTGTTAATAAATTCTGTTCTTGCAGTCCGAATCGTTTAATATTCTGTGCTGCATTTAAGTCTCTGTCATTTACTATTCCACACTTAGGGCAAGTCCATGTACGGTCAGATAGTTTCATTCCCCGGTTTACATATCCACATCCACACATTTTAGATGAAGGCTGAAATCTACCGATGCGAATCAAAGTCTTTCCATACCATTTGCACTTGTATTCAAGCATGGAAAAGAAAGTAGACCAACCAACAGAACCTATTGAACGGGCTAAATGATGATTCTTCATCAGACCTTTGACGTTCAAATCCTCTATAATAATCGCTTGGTTTTCACGAACGAGTTTAGTACTAATCTTGTGAAGATAGTCCGTCCGTTGGTTGGTTACTTTCTCATATTGTCTTGCTAACCTCTTTCTAATTCTTTCACGTCTATTCCCTCCTTTTTTAGCCTTACTGAAACGTCTTTGCAGTTGTTTTAGTTTGACTGTTGATTTCTCCAAGTATTTTGGATTCTTATACACATCACCATTGGAACATACTGCAAAGTCTTTAATACCTACATCAATCCCAATAGTCCCGTCATATGTTATGTTTTCCTTAGCTGGAAAATCTTTATCATCATCTACCAATACGCTAATATAGTATTTATCAGTAGGAGTTTTTGATACTACGACTGAGGTTATTCTCCCTTCAAATGCACGGTTAGCTGCAAACTTTACCCATCCTATCTTTGGGAGTCTTATCTTGTTGCTGTCTAAGTCAACCACTACTGAATTGATAGCTTTATACGACTGTCTATTATCATGCTTTGACTTGAATTTAGGAAATCCTTTCTTTTCCCTAAAGAATCTCGTAAAAGCGGAATCAAGATTACGGATTGACTGTTGCAGGCATTCGTTTGACACCTCTTTTAACCACCCCATTCCCTCTTCCTTTTTCAAACCTGTAAGCATCTTGCACAGATCAATAGAATTTATCCGCTTATTTTCTGTCTGATATGCTTCAATGCGTTTGTTCAAAGCCCAATTATATACATACCTCGCACATCCAAAAGACTTCGCAAAGAAAATCTTCTGTTCTTTTGTAGGATGTAATCTGTATTTATAGGCTCGTAACATAGCTTATTTCTATTGATTCAGTGCAAATATAGTGAACGATAAACTAAAATACAACTATATTAGTTTATTTAACTATTTACTTGGTGTTGGGACGTATATAAGTGTCATTGTTAGTTTTTAATAGTCGTAAGACCGTTGATATTAGTAAATTTAAATGTTGCTAAAATATATGGGGAGTTTCCATGCAGATAATCCGAAGATGGCTCTACTTTATCAGAGAGAATAATCTCTGCTTGTCTTTTTCTGATAGTATCCCAATACAATATTTTTTTCCCAAGAACATAATTATAAAAATTGTCGAAAGTATCACGACGATTGACTCCTATAAATGCAAACACGAATTCAATATCTGTAGCATCTACCGTTGGAGTATCTGGTATGTAGTAATTACTTCCATTGCTTTCAGGAAATACTTCTGAATAAACTCTTGGCTTACCCTTAGTGGATAGCCCTTTGCATGACACATACTTCATACCAGGGAAATCTACCTCTAAGTTTTTAACGGGTTGCGTTGTTGGCTTCCCTATCTCTTGCATATAAAAAACCGGATCACTCATCGTCTTTCGGAATTATTCGTTCAACTATAACGCGGCTATTAATTACGTCTCCTGTAATTAAAGGCGAGCCGCCATATACATAAATAAAACATCTGCTATTTGCTCCAATGCTTATATCTATCCTACTATCACCAGCAATAAAGATTTTGCAAAAATGATTGGGTTTTATTTTGAGATCTGTATTACTATATAATATACACAAAAGAGTAGTAGAAACCTCAAAGTTATCGTCGTTGTATTCACATAGCATAGCCCCAGTATATCCATGCCCCTTATCATTTTTATATTCGCAAATATACTTCCCATTTACATAGGCTTTAAATTTCTTTGCAAAATATTCAGGGGATACACCCCACCCCTCGGCAACAGAAGCAGCCATAAATTCTGCTCCATTAGCATCACAAGCAATTTCAAATAATTCTCTATTGCTTTTTTCAGAAGTCCATTTGTCAGTATAACCTTGACAGAGACCTCTTTCTATAGCGTTTTTTTTAAATTGTTCTAAATCTATCATTGTTAGTCTGTTTTATACCGCAAATATAGCAATTATTACTTTAAATCCAATACTCTATCCCATTCAACTTCTATTTTCAGTAAAAAATCATCCAGTGACTTACTGTTTTGTAAAATACTCATGGCTGGTATTCCAACTCTATATAAACATCTTATTTCTATCGCTCCAACTCGTCTATAAGTTTGTATGTAGTCAATAGTACTTTGATATAATTCTTCATCTGTCATATCTATATTTTTTTTTAAAAAGGACAACTTTCATCTCCACTTGTAAATGGCAATCCATTATCCTTATTTTGATTAATATCTCTCGTTTCTTGATTATGCCATGATTCGGATTGAGAATATGTAAAAGAATAAGGTTTAGGGGATTCTTCCCATCCATAATGTATATCTTCATTTTCTTCATTTTTGAACCTTCGGCTTGGTATATCATAGTGCATTCCCACCAAATAATCTACTACACCATACATTCGGTTTTTAGCCACCTCTATTACGTTTCCAAATCCAGTATATCCGGCAACCTTATCCTTCCCTAAAAACTCTCCTCCACGTTTAATGAAGTCATTATTAACTCGATGGATTATAAATACATTGTCAACAGCATTTGTTAAATCGGCTGTTCCGCTAATTGAATCCTTTCTTAGAAATTCAACTTGTTTACGTGGATGGCAGACCAGAATTAAATGGATTTGATTCTTTTTAGAAAACTCGCATATTTTCAAAATTAGCTCTTTTTGCTTATTGTTTTTATCTCCATCAAATAAATCAATATCAAGAGAAAACAAGTTATCAAGAATCAAAAGCTTTACGCCATTATCAACCATTTCTTTCATGTCGTTAAAAAGCTGCGCGAACTTAGATCCATACTCGTTATTATACAAAAAGAACTTCCCATCAAGCCAATTATCTATTTTTTCAGCAGCAGCAGGCAAAACATCATACTTTCCAGCGCCAGGTATTCGTTCAACTAAATTCCTACTGCCTGCGGCAACCATTTGAATCCAAGTTTTTAGAATATCTGGACGTAATTCTCCGCTCCACAATGCAGCCTTATATCCCTGATTTACAACATTGAGAATTAATGTATTTAGCCATGATGATTTTCCACTGGAATTACTCCCAGACAAAATAGATACTTCTCCAAGATTTAACCCAACCATAGCCCTATCCAAGACATGGAAACCTGTTTTTAGACTTATGATTTCTGTCAGATTTATCTTTTTAATATCCTTCATGCTAAACCATTTCTTGCCTAATTCTTTTGTCTCCTCCTTAATTTTTATTTCTTTTTTTGGATGAGTTGGATAGTTATTATTCCCATATTGGATATTATTTCTTGGAGTAACATCATACGCATTAGGCTCGTATTTTAAGCGCAAATCCCTCCAAGTATATTGGCTACATGAATTATGAAAACAAGTAAAACCTATGCCGTCTTTAGATACAAAAATAGCCGAATCAGGATGTTTATGCGAAGAATCAAATGGGCATTCGTCTAATATGATCTTTCTTGTTCCATCACCAAGCAATGTCTCTTTATGTACTTTTATTCCATGCTTACTGATAAAGTTATCAATATCAAATTGTTCCCTATTACCGTTATTAAATCGAACTATTGGTTCTATTTTAGGAATATAATCAGCGAGTCTTTTGAATAAAGATATATCATTCTCTTTAATTTCTTGCGGTACGACTAATATTTTGCTAATTCGATGTGGTCTATTAGGCGTATTGCCTCCCTTTCTCGAATACGTGCCATAGAGCTTTGTTATTCTCGCTGGATTAAATACCTTCACATCAACATCAACATGGTCATCAGTAAACTTGGAAGATAAGTACTTCAAAAAATCCCTGATGATAGTTGTATTTTCATCGGTATTATCCAAATCCACCTTATACATCAAATGGTATCCATTACCAGATTCGCAAACAATTGGATAATTAAACCCGTTTGCTTTCAAAAAGGTTCTTGCTGCGTTTGCTGTCTTGCGAGAACATTCCTTCTCTTCATCAGTACTTGCTACATCCTTTACGCCACCTTCACGTATTGGATCAAAATCAATAAGCACCCAACGTCTTTTTTGAATATCAGCATCCTTAATCGCAGGTGCACCTTTCACCATAGTGTTAAACTGCGGCAGGCCATCTAAGGCGTTTTTTAGCTCGTTAAAGGTAAAATAGATGTTGTACCTATCATCGAACCTTTGAATTGATTCTACGGCTTTATTTGCGTCTCTAAACACGCCTGAATAGATGTCATTCTTGTTTAGTGGATTAAAAAGTCGTATTTCGAATAATTCTCCATCATTTCTGAATAGAGTAAGGCTCTTTTTTATTTCTTCGTTATTCATGGTTCAATGGTTTTCTTTTCCACTCTTTTTTTTCTGAATTCCAATTATAATACACTCCCTGACAATATACTGTTGCACCATTAGGACGTTCGTTAGGTTTATATCCATCATATACGCCCCATTCAGGGTTATTAGTTGTACAATAGGCATTGATGTTATCATTCCAAAACAGTGATATACCATCACATGATGGAGTGTATGCCTCTTTATAAGCCTTGTCTCCCAAATTGATAATCATATCATAGTCTCTTTTAGCAGAAGGAGAATTATGCAATGCTCCTGATAATATGGAGTCAAAATTGCCTTTTGTATTGCTTATAAGCCACATGAAACTTGCTTTCCATGCTTTACCATTATCTCCTCCTTTGTAGAAATCAGGCAAAGACTCGCAAAGCAATATAGCTTTTTTAATATCATCAACCGAATATCCATCCCTTATTCTTGAATTAATGGCTGACTTTATTTTCTCAGAAATAACATGGACTTTAGCAAACGATTTGGTACTGTTATTCCAGAAATCAACAATTTCTTTATAAATTTCTTTATTTTGTTTATTAGTAGAAGAGTTATTAGTATTATTATAGTCTTTTGGTTCGTAGTTGACTACGACCCCCTCTTGTAGTTGACTACGACCCCCCTCTTGTAGTTGACTACGACCCCCCTCTTGTAGTTGAGTGTCATAACATGATGTGGTTGAATACTTAATTTTTTCATATAGACCAGTCAAGCGAAATGATGTAAATGTGCCTTGACCTTGCGCCCTTAATATTTTTTTTTCTAATATGCCTAATTCTACCATCTTATCTATTCTATCAGATAAAGCCTGTTTCTTTATATCCAATATTGGTAAATCTTCAAGAATAAGATTATATGTTATCCAATAATAAAGTTTATCGTCTATGATTTGCTTGGTAAATTTATCACGATGTATAATATCTGCAATTACCTGTATTATTAGTAAATCAGATACATCTAATGCTATCTTTCTATCCTTTCCCTTTTTATCTTTAATGATTTTATAAATAGATAGCACAGCCTCTTGATTGAAGTCTAAAATGTTGTATTTCATAATTTCTGCATTTAATTAATAAAAAAAAATACCTTTTCCCTGTTTTTTATCTGCATTTAAAAGAGAAGAGATGGGAAGGAATGCAGACCTCATTGTATGTTAGCTAATCCATACTTACCCATCTCTTGTTAGTACTGCAAAGATAGCACTTTATTTGTTATTATCCATTTTCTCCTTTAATTTTTCTTCCGCCTCAGCTAATCTTTTCTTTAGTTCTATGACGACTTTAGACAGCGCGTAATCATTGACCCATTTAACATCGTCTATTTGCGCTAATATCGTCCCAAAATCGCGATTTAAATCATAAAGTATACTCTCAGTACTCTGCGACAAGAAAGTGTCTAATTTCGCACTACGCAAACCGAATGGGGTATTGTATACAATATTGCCTTTCTTCTCTTCTTCCAACACCAATTTCTTAATATAGTTATTCTCCATGTTAGTATCCCTCCTCTCTTATTGTCTTTAAAGCTCTTTCAATAGCAGTTTTTATAGATTTCGATATAGTCCTTCTATAAAAAGATTCTTTAACCGTAAATAATATATATCGCAAATGGTTCAATTCATAAGAATATTCAATGTTAATAAAATATGGTTTGACTTGTATCTTTAACTCAAATTCTACAGTATCAGAATTGAGCATCCATTTAGAATCAGGTGCGGAAGTAATAGTTATAGGCAAACTATTTAATAATTCCTCCATGTTGTTCATCTCTTGCAAATTTATCATATTCTTCATATTGTTTTTTATCTATTTTAGCCCAAAAAATAATTACAACCAATTTGTTATGCCTTATGCTTAACTCTTTTGCCACACGAGTGATATTAAAATATTCGCCATGTGTTTTATATCCTACTCCTCCTTTACGTCCATCGGGTAACTGAAATGCGCAATAATAATAATTTAAATTATTGAGATTATCTTTTGCATTATTACTATTTGTGGAACATTCTAATCTATGAACCCGAACTTTCAAAGACTCAATATCAGATTCGATCTTATCAGTCCCATGATTTAGGTCGCACTCTTCTGAATTGAAAAAATCGCGAATCAAGTTTTTTACGCTCTCTTTTTCTGATTTACTTTTAAATAACTTCATGGCTTTTTGTTTTTTAATTCTTCATCGGTTAGTTTTATAAAAATGGTTTTATCTATAGTGACGGTCTTAACTAAACCTTTTAAGATTCTCACTCGGATCATCTCTTTAGACAAATCCAACATTTTTGCATAAGTGCTAATTCTAACTAAATTTTCGTACATATTACTTTCTTTTGTTTTTAATGGTTTTACTTATAAAATCAACTCCTTTTTGGTAGACAAGCGTCTTAATGTTCATACATGGCTCTCCATTTTTCATGTATTTTTGCTCTATAACTCTAAAATATCCGCGATCAACATAGATTTGGAAAGGAACATTATTCGACATTAATATCTTTTCATTTCTTAAAAACTCAAAGAGATTGTTTCGCCCCATTCCTTTAATACCTAAAACTTTAGCTACATCATTCATGGATATTGCAGTCTTACTGTCGGCAACAGTATCGAAGAATTCAGCCTTAGGCTTCATCTCTTTATTTTCAATTTGAAGCCTTTCGTTCTCCTCAACTTTGTCAGCGAGTTGCCTCAACGCTTCTGCATAGCTTGGAAGTTTAGGCTGAACCGAATAACTTCCATTTTTGCGGATTGAAGGCAGAACTTCCGAAGTAATCCATTTTCTAAACTTTTTGGCTTCTGGCTTGCGGGAGTCAAGTATTACGTCATACAAACCGTCTTCGTTGACAAAGTTCGCTTGTTGAATTCCTCCTGCTGTTAAAAGGGGGTACTTTGAAAGTACATCCTCTCCCAAACGTTGGGCTACCTTGCTTGGAGTAAGATCTAATACCAGACAAAGGTCTGCCAAACAAAACATTGGTTCTCCATTCTCATTCATTGCAATTCTTACTTGTCCAAATTGCTCGTTTTCAAAAATCTTTAATTCCATATTTAATATTTTAAATTACTCTGCAAATATAATGGTTAATTGTCAATAACCAAACAAAAAGAGCAAAAAGAGGAGAATTTAACCTCCTCTTTTAAATTTGTTCATATATTAACAGAATGGGCATGTCATGGCAAGTTCAGAATCATATTCTGTGTTTTTTATTTTAATGGGAGTACTTTCTCCTGTAAAACATAAACTCACCTTATCACACATAATAGAATTTACTACCATAGAAAGATAGCTTATACTAAATCTTTGAGTTATTGGAACTACTTCTCCATCAGAGTCAAAAGGTATCAATTCTTCTGTTTTTTTATTATAGTCAATGTTTTCGGCATAGATATAAATGCTGTTATCTCTAACACTTACATCACATACGCTGTTAATATTATCCGAAAGCAAAGAAGTACGTCGTAAGGCAGAAATTAATGCTTTCTTATCAACATTGATACATGTCTTATCAGGAAGATTAATCAGTCTGTCAAATGGAGGAAGAGCTTTTTTCTCTAATTTTTGAATCAGAACCATCACATCTCCACAAACAAACATCATATTGTTTTCTGAATTTGTTATTTTAACATTCTTGTCCTTAATTGATTTTAAAGCAGATTCTAACCCATCAAAAGCAGTCTTGTCAATAGAAAGCGTACATTCTCCCTTATAATCAATATCTGTATATGTATCGTAGTACATATTATGTCCCTCAGAAGCGTATACTTTGGCAGTACCTTCGGACAATACGATATGCACGCATTGTTTGTTTGGGAAAAATTCATCCTCCAACAAAAAGGGTTTGCTCTTTTCAATCCAATATAATAGCATATTTGCATCAAAAAGGAAAGATTCAGTAGTAGTATCTATTTTTAATACAGGAAACTCGCGAGCATCTTCAAGAGGAAATTTAATCGAACTATTCTCTGTCTTAATCTCAGCAATGCCTTTATATGAATATTTATCTATTTTTTCTTCTTCAATATTGATTTCAATTAAATCATCATTGATCAAAGAAATATATTTTCTCAATTCTATAGAATCAATGCAAAACACAATATCTTCTTCCGAAGATTCTACTGGGCATTTTGCTTTAATAGCATTTTTACCATTATAAGACATGATCCAGCAATCATTGCCTCTTATTGTTATTTTAGCACATCCCAAAATAGGAAGAATTTTCTTGCTGCCTGCATAACCACCTCCGACTATAAGTCCGGAATTTAAACTTTTTCTGTTAAATACGATTTTCATAATTACGCGATTTTTTTATAATTCAAATCAAAATATTCGATAATATCCTTCAAATCAATACTGACATACCATGATGCCATACAATCTGTACTCCATACTTAAAGAATTCATGCCCTAAAATATGCGATATGGAAATTCGGTGCATGGTTTCTTATTTTCACTCATTTCTTATCTATTATTCGTTAATATTAGGAATCTGACCAACTTTCATATAGTAGTCTATATTTTCATGAAGAGAGCTTTCTTTTCCGTTTATTATATCAACTACATTATTCCATGAACGCATTACATTTCGATCCAAACATGATTCTCTTTTTGGACAATCAAGCGCATTTGCTACCATCCGAAGCGTATTAGCTATTTCTTTAAGCTTCCAAAGAGGAACATTAATGGTTTCATTCACTTTCATAAGATATTTCTTTTTTTTCGTTATTCAACATTTCTGCAAATTCTGCAATTATACCATCTCTATCAACGTCAAGAACCCGATTGTCTAATACAGATGAAAGGACTTCGATGGATTTTCTTTTTTGAGCTTCAACTCCCTTATAAAACATATTCAGCATGGCATTCTGCCGATATGCAAATTCTCCATTAACAACAATTGCATAACTTTGCCAAAGTTCTCTGCTTGCAATTTCTTCTAAACTTTTTCCCATTTCAAAATTCGTTTTGTTACTTTTTTAATGTTTTCATTGAAAACCATATCAATATCATTTAATGCTTTTCTAAACAATCTTGTATCCATTTGGTGATGATAGCCATTATAAAGATTAAACCAGATACTATCGTCTTTTAAATCTTCTATAATTCCTTTTTCACCATTAGTCAGAGAATCATTCACATAAAAAAGAACGCGATGAAGATACTCAATGAAGAAATGACAATAAGGGCGCATATAGAACTTTGTATAAAAAAGCTGTTTTGCAGTGCCAGATATAATCCTTTTGCCTGAATCATCATATTTATCTAAAACTTCTTGAAGATCTTTATAAGCTTCAATTGCTTCATTCGATAGTTCATCCTGACTGTAAACATAATCAGACGGGTTAACGTCACAACCAAAAACATTTCCTATGAAATAAGAAAAATCTTCAGCGTCAGAATAACTAATACCACCAGTTTTAGCCAAAGTTGCACAATCAACAATTCTAAAGTAAGCTTCGTAATATTGTAAAACAGCCGCAGCAGACAACAATCGCTGACACAACAGCGCACGACGTATATGTTTATACTTTCTCAGATTCTTCATATTCACCCGGCTTTAAGATTATAAACCTAACACCGTCTATCATAACAGAATCAACAGCATCTTTCCGAATCCATTGCGCCACAGTCTCGCGAACAACACCGCGAAGCTCCGCATAGTGACGAACAGTTACCAATCTACTAATGTCATACATCCTTTTCTCCATAATTACTTTGTTTTTAATAAGTTAATAATAAAATCTCTTCCTTTACCAGTCCAACGTCTATCATATTGAATCGTTCCGTTGTCAAGCTGTATTTGTTTTACCGAAGTATATCCTTTTTCAGAGTACTCGGAATACATCAACCATGTGCCGTTCTGCTTATACTGAATACGTTTTTCTTCAAGCAGCTTATTTAAAGCTATCGCAGACTTCATCCCAAGTTCTTTGGCAATCTCACTCGATGTATATGTCTTGCCGTTATGAACGAGAAGCTTCACGTGATCTTTAGCCTCTTTTGCTTCAAGCAAAGCAGCCTCTTTCGCCTTATATTGTTCAGCCCAAGCAATAGCTGCCTCAGCAGGATTTGTAAAGTCTGGCAATTGAATTACGTTTGAACGCTTCTCCATCTCCAATTCCTCCCATCTATTGATAATCTTTTCACGTAACAATGCGTCATAACCCGAAGCGAGAATTAAACAACCTTTCTTTGTTAGATTGTAACATGGCCTTGGCTTTCCTTGATTATCCGAATATTCCGCCAATTCAAAATTGATTTGGCTAACGCCTTGTTCTAACAAGTTACGTATGTCACGCATTACATTAGAATGCTGTTTGCTCGTGAGTACCGCAATTTCAATAGAACTCATGGTTTCTTTTGCGTTTATAGTTTCGCCAACTTTCTCTAAATTAAATTTCATTTCTTTCATCGTTTTGATTATGATGCAAAGATAAAACCAATTTAGTAATTCGCAATACGCAATTTAGTATTTAACTCTAATTTAACACATACACAAAAAAAAGAAGCGGACATCAGAAATAAATCCAATGTCCGCCCGCATATATTGAAAGAAAAGTGATGAAGAATCTAACAACGCCACAAAGGTAAGAACTAATTTCCAAATACGCAATATAAAGCCCAAATTTTAACGATCTCTCACAAACATAAGGGAACTATCACATGTACATAGAAAATGGCTAAAACACGAGAATATTAGCCTTATTTAAAGGGTAAACGATAAACTCACTGGACGAAGATGGAGGAAACGGCTAAATCGGCAAATTTAAAAAGAAAAAAAGAGGATAACGCGAAAAACGAAATCCTCTACTCTTTTAAAGTGCAGTAGCCCCATTCAAGACGAAACAGTGCACTATGGATAAACACAATGCAAATATAGACAGAAATTGGGAAATACAAAATAAATGAAGAGAAAATAAAAGAATAGAATACATAAAAAATATGAATAACATATTGATTTTCAGAAAAATAAAAAAAATAAAAGTAAAAAAATTTCGAGAAAGAGTAGACTGAGCCCAATATCCGAAAGCGGGGGAGGGGGAGTCCCGACGGGATATCCAGCAACAAAAGGAGGTCAAACATCGACGAGTACGCTAATACATTGGCAAAATAGAGACTTTTATACTAAAATGGTATATCTGTATACATTGGTGTGAAATATCGCCTAATTTGGCCTTAAAACGCGTCTTATTCGTTCGTTTAGTGTTTTGGGAGTTAAAATATAAAGCTTGAAGCACGTAGAAAAGCAATATTTACGCTTTTTGAGGCGCTTTTTCATCATTTGGAGGGTGTTCTTGCGAGAAAGGGCGCGAGCCCGCCTAAACTATACCCGCTCCGCTCTTTTTTCTTTGTCTCTTTCTTTTCCTTCATTCTCCATCCTGGTACTTTCTTCATTTGCATTTTCTTTTTGCCTTATTTTCATTCTTTCCATTTCTCTTTCTGTTATTCTTTTGATTGTATCTTTATTGCTTTCTTCTTCTCCCTCTTTTATTCTTTCTCTAAAGTTCCATTTATTTTTTCTATGATAATAATGCTCGTCATAGATTTATTCTATTGACTCTTTGTTACCGCTTGGTAACATTGTGTATTGTCTATATTATATATATATTAATATTAATATTATATCGTGTTATATATAAATATCCAAGTAATATATATACTTCACTACGTTACGTAATATATTACATTGTATATTCATATAAACACTATAGTGTAAAATCTTCGATTTTGTTGGTATTTACAGTTAACAAACCTTTAATATGTTCTTTTGTTGTTAATAGGTGTTATCTATCTGTCTTTTTACGTGTTGTTGTTTGGCTATTCCGAATATAACACCTATATTTGTATCAGAAACAAAGAGATAAAGATTCTCTTAAAGTTCTAAAGTAGTTCTTTCATTTACTTCCATACTGACAAACCTGTAAGACTGGTTACAGGTTCTATTTACTACCATTCAAATAAGCAACATTCATAAGCGTTATGTTATAATGTTATCATCGTATTTTTTCTTTTATTCTTCGATGTATAAAGAAGTATTTAGGCGTTATGTGTGTAGATATACTTGTTATATCTATGTGCTTGACTTTTTTTCGTTTCCTTTACGCTGTTTGGGTGGTGTTTCTGAATAAAAGAGAAGGTTGAGGAATAAAGGTAGTACTCAACCGCTTTAATGTAGTCTTCATACATTAGGAGCAATAAATATTAAATATAAACCCTTTAAGCATATAGAGTTATGAAAACAATTGATTTGATTAAAAACATTGAGGAAAAAGGAATTATCACAGAAAAAGAAATTCTTCTTTTAAAGAGACGCGCCAACAACGGTGACAGCGACGCTGCTAACTTCTATCCTGGTTGTGATAGAATTATAGAGGTTACAGATGAACAAAGTGAAAAAGGATTTAAATGGCTGTATAACCTTTATAAAACTCCAATGGGAAAAGAAAGAAAAAACAATCCTTTCGGATATAGAGAGATGGACATTTTGGATAATTACAACGGTGAAAGATTTACATTTGTAGGTTTTTACGACGCAGGAAACCGATTTAATTCATACTATATTCCTATTTACGAATTAAACGGAATGGAGTATTATTATAACGGAGAAATTCACATAGTAGGATAACTTTAAATATCACAATGATGGAGGATAAAGATTTTTTTGGTAGTGCTATAATAACGGTTTGTATTATAGATGTTATTTTTACACTTTATTATATATTTCACTAATTGATAAACGATTTGCAAACTTTTAAGAATAGGAGATTAAATTATGAAAATGACTGATATAGAATTGTATTCTGCAAAATGTGATATTTACGGAAACCCTCGCGTAATAGTGCATTTTCTCACATTTGTTAAACCTGATGAATCTAATTTGTCTATTGAGGAACAATATAGAATCGCACACAAAAGAGCAAAATATTTAGGATTTAGGAAATACAAAGGGAGGGATTTTGGCGGCGGTTTTGTGTGCCAATGTTGGAGCGGACCGCACCTTAAAAATAGTATTATAGAACTAATGAATAAAGCGTAATAATAGGAGGATATAATATGACAACTTACATTTATAAAGGAGAAAAGATCAGTCATTCAAAGTTATTAATGCTTTTGCGTTCTGCACACGTTTTTGGTGGAAGCAAGCTATCACATTACGAGGCTTTAGTGCAAGCGGCTGAGAACGGGGACGAACGTGCGACAAACATTCTTAGGGACTTAGAAGTAAAGTAATAAACTAATAAAACCATTTTTTTAATAACATGAAACGTAGAAGAATAAATACTAAAACTTTTGTTTGTAGATGTGAAGGTTTGAATTTACATATACTTTCATTTAATTTTAAGAAATAATAATTCAATAAACAATTAAAAACAAAATCATGGAAAAGAAATTTGAACTAACAGAAAAGTATGTAGTAAACGAGTTTGGAACAAAGTTGTACCAAATCAAATGTACGAAGACGTTCGAGTATGCAAAAGAAGGAGAACTTGGAGGATATATCGAAAAAGAAGAAAACTTAAGTCAAGAAGGTAATGCGTGGGTGTCCGACACTGCGCGGGTATCCGACGATGCGCGGGTGTACGGCAATGCGCAGGTATTCGGCGATGCGAATGTATCCGGCAATGCGCGGGTATTCGGCACTGCATGGGTGTACGGCGATGCGTGGGTGTTCGGCAATGCATGGGTGTACGACAATGCGCGGGTATCCGACACTGCGCGGGTATCCGACGATGCGCGGGTATCCGGCGATGCGTGGGTATCCGGCAATGCGCGGGTATCCGACGATGCGCAGGTGTTCGGCAATGCGCAGGTATTCGACACTGCGCGAGTGTTCGGCAATGCGAATGTATCCGGCACTGCGCGAGTGTCCGACACTGCGCGGGTATCCGACGATGCGTGGGTGTTCGGCACTGCGCGGGTGTTAGGCAATGCGTGGGTATCCGACGATGCGCAGGTGTTCGGCTATGCGAATGTATCCGGCAATGCGCGAGTGTCCGACACTGCGCGGGTATCCGACGATGCGCGGGTGTACGGCAATGCGCGGGTATCCGACGATGCGCGAGTGTTCGGCACTGCGCAGGTGTACGGCTATGCGCAGGTGTCCGACACTGCGCGGGTATCCGACGATGCGCAGGTGTTCGGCACTGCGCGAGTGTTCGACAATGCGCGGGTGTTAGGCACTGCGCGAGTGTTCGGCAATGCGTGGGTGTCCGACAATGCGTGGGTGTCCGACAATGCGCAGGTATCCGACGATGCGCGAGTATCCGGCACTGCGCGAGTGTTCGACACTGCGCGAGTGTTCGGCAATGCGCGGGTATCCGGCAATGCGTGGGTGTGCAAATAATAAGGTCAAGTTGTAATAACTGTATAAACAATAAATCCATGAAAGCAATATATTTAAGGTGCTCAACCGATAAACAAGATTTTGCACAACAATTTGAATGTATAAGACAATATTTGAAGCGGATAAATGAATCATGTGATTTATACACTGTACAGGAAAAAATATCCGGTACAGTCAAGCACACAAAAAGAAAGTTGCATGAGTTATTAGAATCATGTGATAAAGGTTCTGTTATTTATGTCTCAGAATTATCTCGTTTGGGTAGAAGTATGTCGGATCTCTTTCAAATTGTTGGTTATGCCGGAGAAAAAGATATAACATTGATTCAATGCAAAGACGGTACTGTCATAGAAAACAAATCTATAGGCGGAAAAGCCTTATTATTTGCCTTATCTTTAGCGGCTGAAATCGAGGTTGAGAACATAAGACAAAGAACAAAAGCCGGGCTTGCTGCAAAAAAAGCAAGAAACGAAGCAATAGGCGGAACGGATGATCTTTGGGGGAAAAACACAGGAGCAGACAGGGAAACGTCCCTAAATGAAATAAGAAACGAATCTGCGAACAAAAGAAAAGAGAATGCAAAAGCAAATGCAAATAACGCGTTCTTTTGGACTTTTATAAATCAATGGATAAAAGATAAAGGAGAGCCTAAAAACTGCGAAGAATGGCAGGATATAGCGCAAAAACTCAATGCTTTGGGGCAAAAGACAGCTACAGGAATGCAGTATAATAACATTCGCGCGGCTGCAATGTATCGTAAATTAAAAAAATTAATGAAATGAACGAATTATCAAAATATACAGATAAAGAGTTGCGCCAAGAATTGTATAGGCGTAATAAAAAGAATAAAATAAGTGAAAAAGACAAAGATAAGTGCCTGAATTGTGTGCATAGAATATGCTATTCTAAAGCTATTAGACTTGAAAAAAAGCATTTGCTTTCATTTAAATTGGATCATTTTATGTATAAAGCTATTTGCTTGAAAAGACATGGAACTGAAAGCTGGGATAAAGATTATCATTTGTCAGTAAGCAATAATACAAAAGGTTGCGATTTATTTAAAAATAAAAAGAATTATGAATAAAGTAAATTTAGTGGAAAATTATTTTAGGATCAAATATCCCGAAAAAAGGTATCAAATCAAAACATATTATATCATAAAAGATATATTTGGCGTAAAAGAGAACAATCTCTATATAATAGAATTTATTGATACGCAAATGGGACATCCAAAAACACTTGAATTACAAGTAAAATCGAACGAATTAAATAAAGAAAGGAGCCAAAAATGAAATATATTACATACGCATTAATAACGGCTATCGGAATTATTACTATTAGTCTTATAGTTACCATTGATTATTTTAACGGAGTTAACAAAGATCTAACCAGTAGAATAGAAGCATTAGAGACTCAGATAGAGGAGAGCCGAATCTATAATATTAGATCAAATCATTTTCAAGCTAAAACAAATATTGCATTTGCGGTTAAAATAAATAGGCTTGAAAGATGTAATATTGACAATATTGATTTGAACCAACTTTACAATATTGACGCGAGCAATGTTAATGGGTTTATAATGGTCAACGGAGATATTTTGAATCCATTTAATGACGCCAATAATGCAGAGGAAGCCGCTGAGCTGTTTACAAAGGGAAGAATAGACTATACCAACAACTTTGCTATTGATGGTATAGTAAATAAAAACAAAGCCCTTATAGAAGTTTATAAACCCGTTGTAGAAAACAACATAAATTAAAAAATCATGGGAAGTATCTTATTTGGTGCATGCGTAATTATATGGTTAGCATGTTTTAGTGGGAAAAATTTAACGAGATAAGGAGGTTTACATGGCTAAAGTATATATAACAAAATATGCCTTATCTACAGGTATAGAAAAAGTTGATACCGAATTATACAAATCTCCTATAGATAACAGATATTATACGCAAGTATATTATAATAGATATTATATTGGGTCAGAAGCTTTCACTGTTGAATCACAAGCAATTGAAAAAGCTGAAGAAATGAGAGTTAAAAAGATTGCTTCTTTAAAAAAGCAGATCGAAAAGCTTGAAAAACTAAATTTTAAAAAGGAGGAGTAATGGTAGACTATCAAATATTATTAAAGCTTACATCATTCAATAATGCTATTATTACAAGGGAAGAGATAAACGGAATAGAGGAAGAAGGAGTTTTTATTCCTCTTAAATATAATTCTATATTCCGTACCAGAGGCGGAGAGATAGCCGTAAATCTTTATGCTAAAGAGAAAAAACCAAATGCTTATGGTCAATCACATGTCATTTCTAACCAAATGAGTAAAAAGAAATATTTAGAATTGAAAGAACTTGGTTTTGAGACTGCTTTTATTGGTAATATGAAGATAGTTAGAAATGGCGGTTATAACTACCTAAAAACGCCCAACAAAGTTTCTTTGGATGAGGCATTGGAAAGATGATAAAGAATAATTAGTTATGAAAGAATGGATAAAGAATATTTGCGAGCAATTGGAATGTAGTGAGCAGCGTAAAAGGAAATTTATTCTTGAAATGTGCGATAAATATGTTGATCCAAAGTATAATAAACCTATTGATACTACTAAAAAAAAGGAGGTTAATCAACTTTTGGGATCTGCTATTGAAATATTTCTTTTTGTTACATGGTTGCATGAGAGAGGATATATTAAAATAACAAACAATGAATACATTGCAGTATCATCTATGATAGAGAATCGAAAGGGAGATCTTTATGTATGTCCTGAACTTATAAACGCTTTTAGGCTTGATGTTGGACTATAAAAATACTATTAATTCAAAAACGTTAATCATGGAAGAGGAAATAATTGAACTTAGAAAATTAATTTATGAAATTATTGAAACCTTGAACGGTAGAGATGACTCCGTAAAAGAATGGATTGAAGAAAGATTATCCAATATAGAAGATGAATTTAACTATCAAAATTAACAGAAATGGAAAAGAAAGAGCTTGGAGTAGGACAGTATGTATCAACGGGAACATTATTTGTTAAAAGTAGAATTAGTCCGGAGGTAACAAAGATGTCTTTAACAGATCACGCAAAAGCAGCCGTTTTAGAGTATCTAACAGAGAGTGACGAATTTCACAAACTGGTATGCGATATAACCGGAACTGAAAGAAAGCAGGTGAAAGTCTCCCAGGAACTTGAAAAGCTGAAAGAGGACTATTCGTATGTATGTGATAGATATAAGAAGGAACAACAGAAAAGCAATTATTTGCTTAACAAATGGAGGAAAGAAGCGGCAAGGAGATTGGAAGCTGAAAAAGAAAGAGATAATGCGGAAAGACATCATAAGTTTATAGTTGATGAAATTTTCTCAATGCTGAAAGAAGTTGAATGTAGCTCTGTGAGAGGTATTGTAGATGAATTGAAGTCTGAGAGAGCAAACGGAAAATTGTTGGCGGAGGAAAACGAGATGTGCAGACGGGAGAATGACAAACAAAGAACTTGAAGCGCAGAAAGATTTAGTTAAAAAGTATGTGGCTAAATCTGAGAAAATGCGTAGATTATCTATATCAGGCAAAGGTACGTTTGTTCCGGAAGAAGGAGAAATATTTTTAGCGGAAGTACCAAATAAGGGGATAGATCGAAAAGTGAAAGCACTGGTATCGAAAGATAGGGAAGCATGTGAGAAGTGCTGTTTTTGTGATGGTGAATTAGGCTTTTTGTGTTGGGGAGTACGTTGCACAACAATAGACGATGAAACACAACTAACATTTAGGAGGGTATCAGATGGGAAAATTTAAAAGCGTAGAACTATATGATACCTTCACAATAGATCACCCAGTGACAGGGGAAACGATAAGAGTGCAAGCAATGGAAGGTAACAATGTAATATCATGCAGGGAATGCCTATTCCGGCAAAAGGAGTTTAAAAAGATATGCCCGCTTATGCGATGTGTCGATATGGCTACGGGAAAGTGTCAAACCTATAAACAAGTGAAGTTATGAAAAGATTAGATTTATCATGCCTGCCGTTATACTTAGAGGTAGGTGAAAAGATGGAGTTAATAGATAAAGACGGTAAGTATCACTTATTGCAATGTGTTCCGTCAAAAAATAGTTCATGCGAGGGGTGTTTCTTTATTGATGCAAAAACTCCGTTTAGCTGTGATTATGTTATGTGTTCTTCACTGGAAAGATATAATAAAAGAGATGATGTGATATGTGCGGAACTTCCGGTAGAGAATGAATTTAAGCAAGACGAAGAAAACGAAATGAAAACGCTGACATTTGAAGATCTATCAGGAACGAAAACAATAAAAGAGGGAGAAATATTCATCTACGTAGACTGTTTAGACGTACAGCACAAAATAATAGCTAAGAAAGCGGAATCATCAAGCAGTTCGGTGAGATGCAGAAGGTGCGTATTTAACAATGATGCGTGTCGCTTTGTGTGTTGTTTAAATTCAGATAGGGAAAGCAAAGATGATGTTTCTTACGAGGAATTATCATTTGAAGAACCATTTAAGCCCTAATATAATGAAACCGTATATAATAACTGAACTTCGTTTGATAACATACGATGGGAAAGAAATACCTGTCGAATTAATTGAAAGAAAAATCTTGACCGAACCACCTCGATTGATAAAAGAGAGGATTCTGGAAGCCTTCAAGACGATGAAAGACACACCAGTTGATGTCAAGATGAAAATAAAATTGGTTTAATTTAAATTACTTATATGATAGCAAAATATAATGGGATTGTCTATAAAGACAACGAGCTACAACTATTTTCCACAGGAGCAATTTTTGTGAAACCTTTAAAGAGGGCTTTTTGGGATTATGAATTTGAATTTGTAAAACATGATTGCCCAATTGACTTAAATGACACAGTATCTGTAATATTAACAAAATGGGGTGCAACATATCTTAATGCAAGGAATATGTATAAGAATGAAACTGATACAGTGAAACCAATTTATAAGGTTGACTATAAAGAAGGTGATGTTTACGAAGGACAGCTTTGGCAACTTATATTAGACTTTAAAGACGGCTTTAGATTTGATAAAGAAAAAGTATTTAAAAAATTAACAAAGGTACGTTAAACCAAATAAAAAAAAACTATGGGATTTACAACGCCATGTTTTATTAGAAAAAATACGGAAGAACTTCAGAAGAAGTTAGAGCAACTGGGATATACCTTAATTCCCAATGGATACGGTGTATGGAACATTCCTATCAAAGACTGCACCTATTTATTTTGTGGTGTTGACGTTTATCAAGGAACAACCATCCCTTTTTATATGGGGCGCATGTGTAAGCCTTGCGCTTATTATTGTGAAAAGAACGAAACGCTATTTTTGGCTATAGCTGCATTAAGGGACGATAACAATTACATGCAATGGTTTACTGATGGGAGTCATTGGTATCAAAACAAAATTGCTGACAGAGAAGTTGAACGTTTTGGAGCAGGAGATCCGATCGGATATCACAAGGCTACGGTAGAAGAGCTTATTAATCATTTTAACAATAAACGTTAAATATCAAACAATGCTTTGATAATTCAAAAAGAATGCGGATATTTGCTGATGTATTCTGAAATGTGGCAATGGATGATATATGATTAAATAGCTTTTTTAGATTAAATTGTTTTGTAGATTATATAACCGTATGTTAGCAATTGCCACCGTTGTGTTTATACAACGTCTGTTAACGCGGTAACGATAAAGCCGTACTGATAGAGTTTCAGATACGGCTTTATTGTTCTAAACGGCAAAAGGTTCATTATCTCCACACCTTGAACATTGTAATTCAATATTAAAAATAGAATAAACTCAACAACAACATAACAATGGAAGAATTTGATGTAGAATGCCCATATTGCGGCAAAGGTTTAAATATTGACCATGAAGATGGCTATGGTTATGAAGAAGGTGAAACTCACACCCAATATTGCTATCATTGCGATGCGAAATTCGTCTATACTACCAGTATCAGCTATTACTATGAAGTAGACAAAGCTGACTGTCTTAATGGCGGAGAGCATATCTGGGAGTTAACGCCTACCTTTCCTAAATATTATGCTGATATGCAATGTAAATGTTGTGGGGAGAGACGGCAATTAACAGAAGAGGAAAGAAAGAAGTATAATGTTGAAAATTACATTTGACTATGAGAACAATTATGCTAATTTCCGCACATATAATAGCTACAAGCATACATCCTGATTACTTGGATAATATAAAGGTCACTTCTATTGTATTGGCTGTACTAATAGCAGTCGTTGGAGATACAATAGATATGTTTAACAATAAAAAAAAGAGAAGTAATGAATGAATTAATCAAAGTCCAAATTGAAACAAAAGACGGTATAAACATTGTAAGTAGCAGAGTAATTGCTAACCAACTTGGAAAGGAACATAAGCATGTTTTAGAGGGTATTAGAAGGATGGGTCTAAATCTCGACCCATGTAATTTTATTGAAAGTTCCTATTTAGATTCGTATAATAGAAGCAAGGCGGAATATCTTTTAACGAAAGACGGGTTTACTCTTTATATGTTCAACATACAAGGCTATAATGAATTTAAGAGGGCTTATATAAACCGCTTCAATGAAATGGAAAGGGCATTGAAAACTATGCAGCCAAAACTACCTCAGACTTATAAAGAGGCTTTAAAGGAACTCCTTGTACAAGTTGAGGAAAACGAACGGTTGCAGATTGAAAACAAAGATATGAAGCCTAAAGCCGAGTACTTCGATGAAATAGTAGATAGAGGCGGTCTTACTAATTTTAGAGACACAGCGAAACTGTTAGGCGTATCGGAAAAGGCATTTATTTTTCTACTGATTGACAAGAAGTACATATACAGGGATCAGAAAGGGACTTTAAAACCAGTCGCCAAATATGTAGGAACTTACTTTGAATTAAAAGAATGGGTAAGAGGAGAAAAGACCGGAACTCAAACATTAATAACGGCTAAAGGGAAAGAGCAGTTCTTAGAGCTAATCAATAGCATAAAACTATAATCTCATGAAAAACATATTTTTCGGTAAGGACATCACTTTATACAACTATAATTGTTTGGAAGTAATGCCTCTCCTGCAAAGTTCAAGTATTGATTTAATTCTATGCGATCCTCCTTTTGGTACAACAGCTTCTCAGTGGGACAAAATTATTTCTTTTGATGAAATGTGGAAGGAGGTTAAAAGAATAAGGAAAGAAAATGCGCCTACAGCTCTATTTGGCAGCGAACCGTTTAGCAGTCTTCTTCGTTGTAGCAATTTAAATGAATTTAAATATGATTGGGTCTGGGAGAAATCGAAAGCAAGTAACTTTCTACTCGCTAAAAAACAACCTTTGAAAGCGCATGAATTAATCAGCGTTTTTGGTAAAGGGAAAATCCCTTATTATCCAATTATGGAGGAAGGAGAGCCTTATGGAAATCGCACAAAAAGAGGAAGCAATTGGACGGGAGTTAACAATGTGCCAAATCCTACATTCAGGCATGAAAACAAAGGAACACGATACCCACGAAGTGTAAAATACTTCAAAACTGCGGAATCAGAGGGGAAAACAATTCACGTTAATCAGAAACCCATCGCGTTGTTAATGTATCTTATACAAACATACACAAAAGAGGGAGACACAGTTCTTGATTTTGCTGCTGGAAGTATGAGTACGGCTATTGCTTGTCTTTATACAAATAGGAAATGTATCTGCATAGAAAAAGACGAAAATTACTTCTTGCTTGGAGCAGAAAGAGTTGAAAAAGAATATCAAAGCGTAAGGGGATTAAGATTTTGAATATTAAATAAAAAATTATGAAACATAAATCAAGCGTAATCAATCCGTATAACGGAATGTTTGGGCAGCAGGGATGGATTTGCCCGAAGTGTGGGAGAGTATATTCACCTTTTACTCAAATGTGTTTACATTGTAAGCCCAATAATACAACAACTGTTTCTAATATTGGTAACAGAACTAATAAGATTGTCAGTGAAGAAGAACTAAGAGAAAACCGTAAAACGATAAAATAACAAATTAAATAGCCTTGGACGGGCTTTGTAAAATCCTTAAACATTATGACATTTGAACAAGAAGTTGTAGAAACAAAAAGATTGCGTCAAGAAATTGATGCTAAGATTCAAGAAGTGAAAGACCTTCCAGTAAGTCGTGAACGTAGCCTTACTATCACAAAATTACAAGAAGCTGTTATGTGGCTCGGTATGGATTTGAAACGACTGGGTACTGATAATCCTTATCCATCAAGTAAAGACCCTTCAACGGGAACAGTTATAGAACCTACCGCTGATGGATTGAAGCTATGATTACTCAACAACACATTGATGCACTTAAAAAGTACCTTGGGGAAGAAAACCTAAGGTACTTCCGACACTTGAAAGGTTTGAAAGGATGCGTTTTCCCCGTACTAAGGTTGAATTTCAATAGAAAACACATTCCGTTTCATCCTGTAGGATTGAGGGAAGGTATGCAAATAAGAAATTGGATGCGTGCGAATTTTCCTGAATTCAGAAAGCTATCTCAAGACAAGATTGAGAAATATTCTAAGGAATTGGTAGAAAAAGCAATAATAAATTTACATAAAACAACATAAAGTATGAAACAGACATTAGAAGAAGCAGCTAAAGAAAATATTCTGTTTAATCACAGAACAGCTGATCGCACTTTATCAGGTAAGAACTTGGCACAATTTGGGGAGATTAATTTCATTCAAGGTGCCGAATGGCAGGCAGAGCAATCTCCGTGGATCAGCGTCAAGGAACGGTTACCGGAATCCAACATCACGGTTTTTACTAAAGGAGCTTATGGATACCTTATTTGTTTTCTTTCAAATTTAGGAGAATGGGAAACAGGTGCAAACATTAATGAAGAAAGATTAGGTATAACACATTGGATGCCTATTCCCTCTTTAAATGAAAATCATTAAGTATGAGTAGAACACCTAAAACAAATAGAGTTTGGAATAAACAGGAGAAACGGATAGTCCGACTTCTCTATCGCAAAGGATTTGATATAGACTTATCAAACTTGTATTGGGCTTCCTATAAAAAGACAGGAAAGAAGTACAGACGTAAAGGTTCTACGTTTAGCTCTTCGGGTTATCGTGACGAAGTTTATTTTTGTACTCGGGACTATTGGGGAGAATATGACGAATATTCTTTAGTTGACTCCTTTATAGAAATGAAGACATGGGAAAATATTCCTGATGACGTACTAAAGAACTGTGATGATATGTGGAAAGCATATTCGCTATCAAATTTCCAATGTAAAAGTAGAAAGTGGCTGATTAAATATTTGTCAACCCTTTCCACCGTTAGATTCGATTCGAAGGTAAATAAAATTCTGAGAATCAAACATTATTAAAAACTAAAATGAATAATATTATGGACGAAAAACAGAAAAGAATACTTCAGTACTCTACTATGCTAACAGCACAGATTTTTTGAGATGTTTCAAGAAGAAGACTGTGAAAATTACTTAGGTGATAGAGACGTGAATAGTGTTGAATTTGGAATGGCATTAATGCTCGCAAATTGTAGTATTTTCAAAACATTGTTTGGGGAAACAAACGTAAATCTATTAGAGGCAAGCCACATGTGTAATAGTCTTGCGGTTGAATATCTGATGCAATATGGCAAGATGTCCAAACAGGATGATGAAGAATCCGATGATGAATAACCTTCAATACAAATAAGAAATGAACGGAGAACAAATAATACCGCCAATTACTGACCCATTGGGACAGAGTTGGCGACAGCCTCACAGAAGGTTTATCGAATTGGATGATACCCACGCTCTTATGAGTGAGCAGACTTTAAAAGCTCTGAAAGAGTATTCCACCACAATACCTACTGGAATATATGACGGTAAAATGTGGAAAGGGCTTGCGAATGGTGAGTGGTATCTTGTATGGTTTGCTCCTGACGAAGCCCCTGACAAAGCTCGTATAGAGAAAAGAAAAATTTTAATAGCGTAAAACAGTTTAGAAATTAATTATGAAAGAGATTAAATTAAAAAAGTTAATTCTCCAAAATTGGAGAGGAAGAAATCTTGTTATTTCATTTAAATTAGATGGAGTAACCAACATTATGGGACGTAATAAAAGTGGTAAAAGCTCTTTGAAAGATGCTTTTTTGTGGTTAATGACAGGATTTGATTCAAGCAACCGCGCAAATTACAATCTTTTTGACAACAACCATAATTATACAGCAGAAGATTCTCCTGTTGCATCTGTTGAAGCTCTTATTGCCATTGACGGGAATGAATTTTATTTTAAAAAAGAAGCAAAAAAAGGATGGATAAGAAGAAGAGGGAATAAGGAATATGAATTAAAAGGATCTGATGATTACGTCTGCTATTTTGACGGAATCGAGGTATCGGCCGGAGAATACAAGAAGCGAGTTTCCGAATTATTGTGCGAGATAGAGCCATTAAAGGTTATGTTGAACACAGAATATTTTCTTAGTTTAGAATGGAAACAACAACGCGAAATGCTTTCTTTATTAGCTGGGGACATTCAGGAGAGTGATTTCAAATCCAATTACAGCGATTTATTTCTTCTTCTGAAAAAATACTCGATTGATGAATTGAAGGCACAAGTCAAGACAAAGATAAGCCCTATGAAGCAGCAATTGAGTTCTTTCCCTTTAACAATACAAACTCTCGAACAACATTTGCCTGACATATCTAATGTTTGCGATTTAGAAAAAGAAATAGGGGAATTGAAAAGCAAAATCGTAGAGATAGATAATGCAATATTATCAGCTTCAAAAATGGCCGAACCTTATATTGAGATGAGGAACAAGCAATTACAAGAATTATCTAACATCAACTCGGAGATTAGAAATAAGAAAAGTGACTTTGAATATAATCAGAATGAAAAGCCGAACAAAATCAGGAGACAAATACAGGAAGCAAAAAAAGAAAACGAATATATTCAAAGACAAAGGAATAAAACGCAAGAAGAAAGAAAGTCTAACGAAAATAAATTAGCTCGATTAAAAGCAAAGGTAGAAGAGCACGATGAATATCGAAAAAAGCTATTAATTGAAAAAGACGAGTTGTTAAAAAGGGAATTTAACAGCGAAAAATGCTCTTTCTGCGGACAAGATCTTCCTGAATCAATGCTTGAAGCAAAAAGAAGAGATTTTTATGAAAAAAGAGAAAATGCAGTAAATGATATTATTAAAAAGGGAAAAGAAAACAATGAAAGGAAACAAGAAAAACTTGAAGAAATAGAACGTATAGAAGCTCTATTAGCTGATGATATTGAAAGTCCGATGTATATTGACATAGAGGAATTGGAAAAGGGACTGCAAGAAGCGGAGCAAAAAACCTTAAAATTTGAAGATTCTGATGAATATAAAAAGCTAAAAGACAAAGCTGCTGCAATTCAAAATGGGTTAACAGAAGTCCCAGTAGTAGATAATACTAATCTGCTAAATATGAAAGAATCATTGACCCTGCAAATTGAAGAGAAAAGTCGTGCAATGGGACTTGTCGATGAAAGAGAAAGACAATTAAAAACGATTGCTTCTTTAAAAAGAGAAATGCGCGAAGTTGCCGATAGTTTGGCCGTGCAAGAGCAAATAGAGGCAAATATTAAATCCTATGAAGAAGAGCGCGCCCAAATTGTTTCTAACAAAGTAAATAAATATTTTAGTAGATGCAATATTTCTATGATGCAACAGGACAAGTCTGGGCAATGGATACCGAGCTGCACAATAACTGTATCTGATGGCAGTTTGGTGAGCACCTGCAATGGAGCCGAAAATATTTTAGTAGGACTTGACATTTCAAATGCTTTTGCTTCATATTATGACATTAGCTTGCCTGTATTTGTAGATGATGTAAATCTTATAAATAGCGATGTAAATGTCGAAACAAATCATCAACTCATTAAATTAGTAGTTAGCGAAGACGAAAACATTATTGTTCGTTAAAAACTTGCCTGTTAGAGAAAAAAGTAGTATTTTTATAAACTTTAAAAAACAAATAAACTTATGCAAAATTGGTATGAAGGCGTAATACGCTATGAAAAAGTAACAGAAGAAGGTAAAGTAAAGAAAGTAAATGAATTATATTTAGTTGATGCACTTTCTGCTACAGAATGCGAAGCACGTCTAATCGAAGAAATGACTCCGTTTATTACAGGAGAATTTGCTGTAAAATCAGTCAAAGAGTCGAATTACTCTGAATTGTTTCTAAGTGAAGAAGAAGCTGCTGACCGTTATTTTAAATGCAAATTGATTTTTATCACATTGGACGAAAAAAGTGGGAAGGAATCTAAAACATCTACTCTGATTTTGGTACAAGCTGCCGATCTGCGCGATGCTGTAAAGAAGCTGGATGAAGGCATGAAAGGTACAATGG
>OGEP01000289.1_pt1 | contig 79926 bp, 83 predicted proteins | sample 1570721 | NCBI WGS metagenome assembly OGEP01 (sample SAMEA2582131, study PRJEB24529) | metagenome | biome: Human gut stool | place: China | collected 2011 | reverse complement strand
GCTGGCCGCTGTATGAATCCCGCCTGAAGGGAAAGCTGCACGTAATCAGCAAGCGATATACGCAGCGAATTGAGCGGCATAACCTGAATCTGAGGCAGCACCTGGCACGGCTGGGACGGAAGTCGCTGTCGTTCTCAAAATCGGTGGAGCTGCATGACAAAGTCATCGGGCATTATCTGAACATAAAACACTATCAATAAGTTGGAGTCATTACCTTTTTTCTCCAGCCCGGAAGGTAATAGGATATGTGCTTATACACTTCAAAGTTATTTCCGTCGGCTCTGTAATAATTGCAGTATCTGGCGCCAGGATGGTGCACGATACCAGCCACGAATACATGATTTACGTCATTCATTTGCCGTGCATCGTTTAGTTTCATGGTACCAAAAAGGTGAGGATGTACAGCTGTTATTACCTCATCTTTCAGTTTATCTGGGACATGTTCATCTCCGGGCGACACAAGTCTATTTAAGCATGACCCCACAGTTGCTTGATGAGGCCAGCCTTCGCTTTGAAGCTTATGCTTTTGGAGGAAAATATGAGTAATAATCAGTTGTTAAGTACATGGGTTCGGCGTTTTCTGCTGGAATATTTGATTAGCGAACGAAATTTTTCCCATAACACACAGAAAAGCTACCGAGATATGCTCCGTTTGTTACTTCCCTTCATATCGTCTACAGTGGGAAAAGAAATAGATAAACTAACTGTCGAAGATCTTTCAGAAAGCTGCGTACGTGGTTTTCTATGTAATCTTGGCGATCATAGGCATTGCAGTGCGACAACACGAAATCAACGCCTTGCGGGAATACGTTCTTTGGCCCGTTATATAGCTATAAAGGCACCGGAATACACAGAATGGTATGGTAGCTTAAAAAGTATCCCACAGCGGAAAAGTAGTGCACCTATAATGAACTATCTGGAAAAGGATGAAATGGATGCTTTGTTGGCGGCACCTGATATCACGACCATTCAGGGGAGAAGAGATCATACCATTTTATTGTTCCTTTATAACACTGGGGCTCGTGCAGATGAAGTTGCACATGTCAAAATCGGTGATTTAACTCTAAACCGATTTGACAGACGTGAAAGCTCATCAGTTGTGTTACACGGAAAGGGTAATAAGCGTCGGCATTGCCCTATCTGGCCGGAGACTGCACGACTTCTACGATTATTAATCGGAGATCGCCAACCAGATGAAGCGGTTTTTATTAATCGAGAACATAATCCGCTGACACGCTTTGGTATCCATGACATTGTTGTACGTAACGCAGCTCTTGCTGCACGTTCACTTCCATCATTAATCAGTAAGCGAGTGAGTCCGCATACTATACGCCACACAACAGCCACTCATCTGCTTCGAGCAGGTGTGGACATTAATACTATCAGAGCATGGTTGGGACACGTTTCATTGTCTACAACACTAATATACGCAGAAGTTGATATTGAAATGAAAGCACAGGCACTCAAGATGTGTGAACCGGAGCAGAAGGAGAAAGTATTGAAACCATGGAAAAAACAGAATGATATAATGGCTTTTCTCAAATCAATATAAAATTTTCAAACTGTATATACAGGGAATATCTTCTGTTCTTATTCTAAGAATACTCATGAATAATTATTATTTGACATGTTATGCATTCATAAATTAGCTCTGGGTATAGTATAAAACAAATTTGATATATTCCAGTTAATTGTGGGTAAACTATAGTCAACACGATAAAAAACAGACGAAGGAATAGTTAACATGAACGAGAATTTTTCCAAAGAAAAACTTTTTCAGGGAATGATATTTACCCTCTTGATTACTTTTGCTACTGGTCTTGGTAACGTTCTGTCCGAGTTCTTTATGCTGGATGTAAAAAAACAAGAGGCTGAAGACAATCTACATGCGGATGCCAGACGACAAGCGACTGAACTACACTGTACAAAACTCCAGGAAAGTGCATCTTTGGCAACTGAGATTATGTTTCGGGCGGACCGCGGGTATCCCAATGTAGTTACTCTGGAAGATCTTATATACGGTGAACAAATGCCAGAAAAGAGGGTTCCTGATGAAAAAATTAAAGAAGAACAGAAAAATCTGGAACATCAGGTGTTTAAGTTGCTTCCATATCTTCTGCCTGATGAAGCACAAATAATGGAGAAAGTCATGCTACAACACTCCATATTAACGAGCATGCGCACCAGTAAGGTCCCTGCTGAACATCGGAGTGCCCCATCAGAAGGTGGATTTAATTTCAATAATGAAATGCATGAACTCCGCAGGGCAGGAACACAGATGAGCCAGATATTCAGAGAAAGATGCATGCGTGTTGATTGATTTTGAACGTTCTCTACGTCAGAGACAACATCTCCCTTCAATTCAATACTCACCGTTCGTTATGTTGTCTTCATCTTTCTCATTCACACAATTAAAAACTCCTAAAAAGATATACGCAACATAACGATCATCACAACATAAGACCCGTTTGCAGGCAGCGGCTCAACCTGCGTGGCCGCCCTCCAGTCCGGACGCCGGTATATCGGTATCGAGCTGCTTGAACAGTATCACCGTGCCGGACAGCAACGACTGGCCGCCGTGCAACGGGCCATGCAGCAGGGGGCCGCGAATGATAACTGGTTTGAACCGGAGGCTGCGTAAATGAACTATGCCGGACACGAAAAACTTCGCGCCGAAGTGGCGGAGGTGGCCAATGCCATGTGCGACCTGCGTACAACCATGAATGAGATGGAGCAGCGGTACAGCTTTAATGCCGACACCCTGCCGGAACGTCTGGTGCGTCAGACGCTGTTTCGCGCAAACCGCCTCCTGATGGAGGCATATACCGAAATTCTGGAACTGGATGCGTGCTTTAAAGATTGAGAAGGAGACGAGAATGTACGGAACATGCGAAACGCTATGCCGGGAGCTGGCAGTAAAGTATCCGGGAGACATGCCGCTGATGCTGCTTATCTGGTCCCCGGAAGAGATTCAGGCCCTCGCTGACGGAATGGATATTTCCCTGTCCGATCATGAAATCAGAACCGTCCTGGCGCGCCTGGAGGACATCCCGGAAGACCAGCGGACTGAATCCGGTATTTCTTCCGGCGTGGCGATGGAGATCATCAATAACGTGAGCGAAAACCGCCAGGTGACCGTCCCTGCTGAACTGCTGGCGTCCCTGATTCAGACCGCTGAACAGGCATTGTGGAAACGTGAATGGGCCGCCCGGGATCATGGCCTCGCCGTCCCGGAATGCGTCACCCGCCGTCAGGCGGTGATTAATCAGGCCCGCACCCTGCTGAAAAACAACACACGCGAAAACGACTGATGTTATCGCCGCCTGCGGGCGGCGATTCAGGGAGACCATGAATCATGAACGAAACGCTGAATGCACTGATTTGTCGCCACGCCCGTAACCTGCTGCTGGCGCAGGGCTGGCCGGAAGAGACGGATGTTGACCAGCGGAACCCGAAGTATCCGGGCTGGATCAGCATTTATGTTCTGCTGGATGCGCCCCGGCTGGCGACGTTACTCATCAACCGTCACGGCGGCGTACTGCCGCCGCTCCTGGCCTCCGCCATTCAGAAACTGACCGGAACCGGGGCGGAACTGGTACTGTCCGGCAGTCAGTGGCAGTCGCTGCCGGTACTTCCGGCAGACGGAACGCAGGTGTCTTTCCCGTATGCCGGAGAATGGCTGACCGAAGACGAAATCAGGGCAGTTCTTGATGCGGTGCGAGATGCAGTATGCAGTGTCAGTTGCCGGGTGGCAGAAGATGCGCGGCGTATCAGGGCGGCGCTGACCACAACCGGTCAGACGTTGCTGACCCGCCAGACGCGCCGCTTTCGCCTGGTGGTGAAGGAAAGCGATCACCCCTGCTGGCTCGATGAAGACGACGAAAACCTGCCCGTGGTGCTCGATGCCATCCTGAACCGGGGAGCACGTTTTTCGTCGGTGGAAAAGTATCTGGTCAGTGAGTGTGTGGAGCATATCCTGTCCAGTGGGCTGGCCTGCGATGTGCTGCGTATACCGGATGAACCGCCCCGCCGCTGGTTTGACCGTGATGTTCTGCGGGAGGTGGTCCGGGAGGCCCGGGCCGAAATCCGCAGCATGGCGGATGCCCTCGCAAAAATCCGGGGCTGATGATGGCGGGGAAAATCCCCGCCTTTTCCTGCCAGTCCCCGGACAGAGCACAAAGGAAGTCGCCGCCGGCTCCGCTTTACCCGGCCATGCGGTGCATGGCCTTGTGGGTTTTCAGTTATGTGGCCGCCGTGTCGTGTGCGGGCTGTGCCGTGCCTCCATCTTAGCCGGGCTGGCGGGGATGCAAGGGTAAAATGAACGCGGCGGTCACCCGGTCCCTCCTTCCCGTCTGCCGTGATTTTCCGGTCGTTCACCCGCTCAGATTTCGCGGTCTCACCCTCCAACTCCCGCCAGCCGTGTGCGTCAGGCTGCGGCTTCCCTTGCGCCCTGTGCATCCCCGCCTTATCGCCCGGCTAAGATGGAGGCACGGCACCGCCCGGTGTCGCAGAACATGTGACTATGGAGGATTCGGGAATGTCTGTTGTTGCACCTGCTGTATACGTTGGAACCTGGCACAAATACAACTGTGGAAGCATCGCCGGACGCTGGTTTGACCTGACCACGTTTGATGATGAGCGCGACTTTTTCGCCGCCTGCCGTGCTCTTCACCAGGATGAAGCCGATCCTGAACTGATGTTTCAGGATTATGAGGGATTCCCGGGGAATATGGCCTCTGAATGTCATATCAACTGGGCCTGGGTTGAAGGCTTCCGCCGGGCACGGGATGAAGGCTGCGAAGAGGCTTATCGTCTCTGGGTGGATGATACCGGTGAGACGGATTTTGACACCTTCCGCGATGCCTGGTGGGGCGAGGCTGACAGTGAGGAGGCTTTTGCGGTTGAGTTCGCCAGTGATACCGGCCTGCTGGCTGACGTGCCGGAGACGGTGGCGCTCTATTTTGACTATGAGGCGTATGCGCGGGATTTATTCCTGGACTCCTTCACCTTTATTGACGGTCATGTGTTCCGTCGGTGATTTACTCCCCCGCTCCGGCGGGGGTATGGCCTGCCAGGCCGCCGGAAAACCCTGGCAGGCTTACGCCTGCCTGAAATGCAGGAGGGCCGCGCCTGCGGCGCTGCCCTTCCTGCCCGTCATGGTGTGAGGCATTTTTCTGTTATGTCGTTTCTGTTGTTCTGATTTCCGGAGGCGGGGACACCTTCGGCTCCCGGCTGCCTGGCGGCATCCGGTCGTCAGGCCCGACTCCGACAGGCAGCTGCTGGCGCACCTGCCAGTCTCCGCCGAACCCGCTGGCGCGGTTTCGGGCTGCCGCTACGGTCCGATGTCTGAAAAACCAGGCTTGCAGCGACCGTTCCGGTCGCGCCGCCCCTGTCGCGCCGGAAACGGCGCTCCCTGCACACCTGACGGTGTGTAAGGCAACTGCGCCTGATGGCGCAGTCAACCCTTCCGCCGCCACCCCTGCGGCCTGTTTCCCGCTGTGGACTTTCCGGGGGCTGGAGTAACCACATCCCGTTTCAGCAGTCCAGGGGAAGATATACCGTCCACAAAATTTTTAGCCATAAACCCGGCAAAAAATTTTGCGTCCGCCCCCGGACAGCTGCCCCGTGACGTGGTGACGGACGCCCCATCGGAAAGGTCCACTGCGGGGAGAAACCCCGAAGAAGTGGACGGCAGAAGGGGCTTTCGCCCCTCCGGGGAGCAACCGGTCGGCCCGGCGACCTGATTCAGCAGAAGGAGACGTTTTCATGACAGTCAGCAGCACGATTTCCGTTTTTTGCCGCGACGGGGTGTTCCGTACCGTTTACTGCCACCTGCACGGTGAGCCGACCTGGAACGGTCGCATCCTGCATACCCACTATGCCACTGGTCAGCAGGCCGAAGCCCTGGTTGAACACGGTGATATCCGTTGCCTCGGTCCCCGTTGCGACAAACCCGCCGGGCATACGCTTCAGAACCCGGTGGACGGTGTGACGGCTTATTACGGACGTGACAGTGGTTTCCGGATGGACAGTGAGGCGCGTGAGTACCGTTCTTTCATGGAGGCTATTGCCACTGAAAGCACTGAAGAGGTGCGCTTCCATTATGTGTTCATCGACGGCTACTGGAAGGTGATGTATCGCACGCCGGAAGGCTGGAAGATGAAAGCGCTCGCGCTGGCACTGCGCCGCTGTCCGAAATGAAAAAAAGGCAGGGCGATAAACCCTGCCTCTCTCCGCCGGCGCTTCCCCGCCAGGAAGCCCGGCATCTCAATCACTATCTATGGAGATTATGCCATGAAACCATCAATTATCTTCGCAACCGCCGAGTATGTAAAGCGTCTGCGTGAAGAGTGCCTGCGGGAGAATAAACCCCTGCACCGCCATACCCGCTTCAGACGTCAGGAGCTGGCACAGGATGAGATTAACCCGGACGTCCTGGCGATGAGCGGTCATATCGCCAGACGCTGCAGTGAGCAGAAGCGGGTACGTATCCCCGCCATGAAAGTCAGCGAATGGGGCCACCTGCTCCGCGCGCTTGAAATTGAACGGGTCTGTCACTGATTAACCCCTGCCGTCTGCCTGTGCAGGTGGCAGGATGTGTTCAGGTACTTTACCAGGAGGAACCGTGAGCAAGATGAAAAACATCACGACGTCTGTGTTGCATGGTGTCTCCACAAAAAACAGAAAAGGGAAACAGATTCTCTTTCATTCAGGGCCCGGGAGGGCTGGAGATAACAATGAAGTCTTGTTTTGATACTGACAAAGCTTTTCATATGTCTTTTGATGAAGTCACTTTCAACGCTGACAGAATTCGCTCAAAACTGGAACTATTATCCGAAGAACTAATGCCCCGTTGTGGTCTTGTTTATGAGCTATATCAGCGACGTTTGAGTGCTGCTATTGATAATTTTGTGGCCACATTGCCGACAGAACAACATCTGCTGGTCCTGGAACTGGCCCGTGAGGAGTTTGATTACCTTTCCGCAGAAGAGATTGCTGAAGAAATACGCCGTGACTCAGAACGCGGCTATTGTTGTCATGGCTTTGAACGCAATTGCTGTCCTCTCGGTTGTGGGGATTTGGGCGATGATTGCTGCGATGCTGCTGATTTGATGGAGGAACCGTGAGTAAGAAGAAAAACACCACGACGCCCACGCCGCATGATGCCGCGTTCCGGTCGTTCCTGGCGAATCCCGACGTCGCCAGAGATTTTCTGGAACTGCATCTTCCTGCGGAGTACCGGCAGTTGTGCGACCTGTCCACGCTGAAGCTGGAACCCGCCACCTTTGTAGAGCCGGACCTGCATCAGTACGCCAGCGATATCCTCTGGAGCGTGAAAACCACCGGGGGTAAAGACGGCTATGTTTATACGCTCATCGAGCACCAGAGCACCGAAAATCTGTACATGCCTTTCCGCATGTTACGTTACAGTGTGGCGGCGATGCAGAGACATCTGGAGCAGCACAAAACGTTGCCACTGGTGATTCCGGTGCTGTTCTATCATGGTGAGCGCAGCCCGTATCCGTACAGCATGAACTGGCTGGACTGTTTTGAGAATCCGGCGCTTGCGGCTAAAATATACACAAAGCCGTTTCCGCTGGTTGATATCACTGTCGTTGATGACAATGAAATCATGAACCATCGCCGGATGGCCGCACTGACGCTGCTGATGAAGCATATCCGCCATCGTGACATGATGGAGCTGCTGGACAAACTCCCGCAGGTCATGGTGGAAATTTCAGACGAGCAGGTGCGTGTTCTGATTCATTACATCGTTAACGCAGGGGACTCTGTATCACCGGAATTTATGCGGGCGCTGGCTGAGCGTCTGCCGCAGCATGAGGATAAACTGATGACTATCGCAGAACGTCTTGAGCAAAAAGGTCGCCAGGAGGGCAGGATGGAAGGTGCGCTTGAAAAAGCCCTGGCTATTGCGTGCCAGCTTCAGAAAATGGGGATGACGCCGGAGCAGATTAAGCAGGCTACCGGACTTTCCGATGACGAACTGAAGAAAATCACTCACTGATGAGAACCACAAAGCCCGGCAAAATACCGGGCCTTTTGCCAGCAGGAGCAGAGAAAACAGTATGACGATTGCAGAACGTCTTATACAGAAAGGTTTCGACGAAGGTTTCGACGAAGGTTTTAAAGAAGGTTTTAAGAAAGGTGCGCTTGAAGTGGCGCGGGAAGCAGCCTGCCGGCTGCGGGATATGGGCTGGACGCCGGAACGGATTCAGGAGGCAGCCGGACTTTCCGGTGAAGAACTGAAAAAACTGTTTCCTGATGAGCAGTAGCCTGGCATTCTGCCAGGCTGTGAATCACGCTCACACATCCTCTGCCGTTTCCCCCAGTTCATTTTCCAGACGCCTGATGATATCTGCCTTGCGCATCCCCTGCATGTGAGGCAGCAGGTCACGGACTGAAAGTGCCTGGGTGGTCCTCCAGACGGTGACGTCCACCTGTTCCGCATTTTCCCAGGCGTGCCATGTTCTCTGCGTCACGCCAAATTCTCTGGCCGCTTTTTCGCGTGACCAGAGCATGCTTTTTCGCCAGATTCGCAGTTCCCAGCCGGTCATAAAATACCTTTGAAAAAGTGAAAAAACTTCACTTTATTTTATCACCATAATCACCATAATCACCAAATCAGCGCGAAAAATAAGTGTGAAAAAGTGAAGGAATTTCACTTTTTTTGGTTGAAAATGTCGTGCGGTTTTCTCTGTTTTCACCTGTGCGGGAGTGGTGTGCCAGTGACCACCACATGCCATTGTTGTGCCGTCGTTTTTCTTCAGTCGCGCCGGATGCGGCGCTCCCTGCACACCTTACGGTGTGTAAGGCCACTGCGCCTGATGGCGCAGCTGTCTCTGCCTGTCTGCCGCCGCACTGCGGCCTGTTCTCCGCAGACGGACTTTCCGGGGGTATATACACGACCACATCCCGTTTCAGTCATCCAGGGGAGAGATGTACCAGCCACAAAACTTTTTGCCGCAGGCGTCAAAAACTTTTGCGTCTGCCCCCGGACAACTGCCCCGTGACGTGGTGAGCGTCCCCCGTCGGAAAGGTCCACTGCGGGGAAATCCCCGAAGACCCGGACGGCAGAAGGAGCTTCGCTCCTCCGGGAAATGACCTGGCTGACCCGGCAGTCGTGACGATGAGGAGACAATGTGATGAATCAGACTTTACCCACTGCTGACCTGAATACTGCCGGCACGACAGATGTTATTCCGTCTGTGGCCATCGACCGCATCATCGCGCAGCGTAACGAAGGTATTGCACTGTTCATGCAGGCGATGGAATGCCTGGCGACAGCGCGCAGGATTCTGCTCGATGCGTCAGGTGATATTTTTCTTTACGGGTTTGAAGACTGCGTGACTGATTCCGTTCGTCGCATGGATAAACCGGAAGAAGCGAAAAGGAATATCACCCGTCTTGCCGACCGGAAAATCTGGGACCGCCTGATGACAGATACGGGCATGTACACCTTCATGAGTTCATGCCAGCGTGATGAGTGGAACAGCCAGCTGATGAGCGACACCTGTCCTGAAATCACCCTGGACAATGTACTGGCAACATTCCGCCATCTTAATGCCAGCAAGATGCAGACGTTTGAACAAGGTCTGATTGATGTCTACCGGAAATTGTCATGGGATTACAGAACCAATAATCCCTGCCGCCTGGGTAAGAAAATCATTATTGAAAACCTGCTGTACCGCTGGAGTAATGGGCGTGTGACGCTGGACTGCAGCGGACGGGAGGCACTGGATGACCTGGTACGTCCGTTTTATCTGCTGGAGGGGCGCAACGTTCCTGACTTCAGGAACAGCATCGGGGCGCAGTATGGTGAATTTATCGGGAACGGCGACAATGTCGGTAAGCTGTTAGAAGGGGAATATTTTACGGTGCGTGGCTACCAGAAAGGGACCGTACACATTGTCTTTAAGCGTTCTGACCTTGTTGAAAAACTGAATGATATTATTGCACGGCATTATCCAGGTGCATTGCCGCCACGAGTCTGATTAAACAGAAAAGCCCTGGTATTTATGCCGGGGCTTTTTTTTCTGTAATCATCATAATCTCAGAACACGATGTGACATCGTCACATCAATTGTTGTTCATATCGATGCCATCTTTCCTGCCTGAATCTGTCTTTTTAGGTGCTGTTTTAGAGGAAGAACGGCGGGATGGTTTTTTCGATTCTGCTTCCCGAATAATGTCACGAAGTGCCTTCTCTCCTACTTCATACCCTGCATTTTTGAGCGTGTCACGAACATCTGCCAGTGTATAACCCTTTGTCCTTACCAGGATAATGATGTCATCACGAATGGCATCAAGAAAATCACGCAATGTTTTCCGTTGAGCGGTGAGGTCCGGCAATTCCGATAAAGCAGCTTTTGCCAGCTGGATGTCATCATCTGAGTAAAATTTTTTAGAAGCCATTGGCACTTTCTCTCCGTTTCATGTTGAAGTCTGATTTTATCATCAAAAAATGACTCCTGGCAGGGCTGCGCCCTGCCTCTGCCGTCTGCATAAGACTATGATGCACAAAAATAACAGGCTATAATGGCCTGAAAAACGGGACAGGATGTGCAATTGTAATACCGTCACACGCGACGCTATTACAATTGCCATCTGGTCAGGGCTTCGCCCCGACACCCCGTAAGGAGCCTGAAGTGAGTGATAGTGCGGTAAGAAAGAAAAGTGAGGTACGGCAAAAGACAGTTGTCAGGACACTCAGATTCTCTCCTGTTGAGGATGAAACCATCAGGAAAAAAGCTGAAGATTCCGGACTTACTGTATCTGCTTACATCCGAAATGCAGCACTGAATAAGCGAATTAACTCCCGTACAGATGATGCTTTTCTGAAGGAGTTAATGAGACTGGGAAGGATGCAGAAGCATCTGTTTGTTCAGGGAAAAAGAACCGGTGACAAGGAATACGCAGAAGTGCTTGTTGCCATAACCGAACTTACAAATACATTGCGTAAACAGTTAATGGAAGGTTGAGGATTCTCCGGTGAATGCAGTCATTCCGAAAAAGAGAAGGGACGGCAAGTCTTCGTTCGAAGACCTGGTATCCTACGTCTCTGTCCGGGATGACATGACCGATGAGGAACTGGATTTATCTTCTTCTTCGCAGGCTGAACAACCGCACCGAAGTCGTTTCAGTCGCCTTGTTGATTATGCGACACGTCTTCGAAATGAGTCATTCGTGGCGCTGGTTGATGTCATGAAGGACGGCTGCGAATGGGTCAACTTTTATGGTGTCACCTGCTTTCACAACTGTACATCTCTTGAAACTGCTGCTGCAGATATGGAGTACATTGCCCGGCAGGCTCACTATGCAAAAGATGACACTGACCCTGTTTTTCACTACATCCTTTCCTGGCAGTCACATGAAAGCCCGCGTCCGGAACAGATTTATGACAGTGTACGTCATACGCTGAAATCACTCGGCCTTGCCGACCATCAGTATGTCTCTGCCGTGCATACTGATACAGATAATCTGCACGTCCATGTGGCTGTTAACCGGGTACACCCTGAAACGGGTTATCTGAACCGGTTATCATGGAGTCAGGAAAAACTCAGTCGTGCCTGCCGTGAGCTTGAACTGAAGCATGGTTTTGCTCCGGATAACGGTTGCTGGGTCCATGCGCCGGGAAATCGTATCGTTCGTAAAACTGCCGTTGAACGTGATCGCCAGAACGCTTGGACACGCGGAAAAAAACAAACTTTTCGCGAGTATGTTGCGCAGACAGCGGTCGCTGGTTTACGCAGTGAACCTGTACATGACTGGTTATCCCTGCATCGTCGTCTTGCTGAAGATGGTCTGTACCTGTCTCATATGGACGGAAAATTTCTGGTGATGGATGGCTGGGATCGCAACAGGGAAGGTGTACAGCTTGACTCGTTTGGTCCCTCCTGGTGTGCAGAAAAACTCATGAAAAAAATGGGTGACTACACGCCAGTACCAAAAGATATTTTCAGCCAGGTGGAAGCACCAGGACGCTATAATCCGGACTTCATTGCAGCTGATGTTCGCCCGGAAAAAATCGCTGAAACAGAAAGTCTGCAGCAGTATGCCTGTCGTCATCTTGCAGAACGTCTGCCGGAAATGGCACGGGAAGGACGGCTGGAAAACTGCCAGGCTATTCACCGCACACTGGCTGAAGCGGGTTTATGGATGCGTGTTCAGCATGGTCACCTGGTTATCTGTGACGGTTATGATCATAACCAGACTCCCGTTCGTGCTGACAGCGTATGGTCACTGCTGACGCTCGACAATGTGAATCAACTCGATGGTGGCTGGCTGCCTGTACCAACAGATATTTTCCGCCAGGTTACGCCAACAGAACGCTTCCGTGGTCGTCGTATGGAGAGCTGTCCTGCGACCGATAAAGAATGGCACCGTATGCGTACAGGCACGGGGCCGCAGGGGGCTATCAAACGCGAACTGTTTTCTGACAAAGAAAGTCTGTGGGGATACAGCATCAGCCATTGTAGCCCTCAGATTGAAGAAATGATCACACAGGGTGAGTTTACCTGGCAGCGTTGTCATGAGCTGTTTGCACAACAGGGACTGATGCTACAGAAACAACATCACGGGCTTGTTGTCGTTGATGCCTTTAATCATGAGCAAACGCCGGTGAAGGCCAGCAGCATTCATCCTGATCTGACACTGGGGCGTGCAGAGCCACAGGCCGGACCTTTTGTGAGTGCCCCAGCAGATTTGTTTGACAGGGTGCAACCTGAAAGTCGCTATAACCCGGAGCTGGCTGTCAGTGACAGGTACGGGGTCAGCAGTAAACGTGACCCAATGCTGCGCCGGCAGCGACGTGAAGCCAGAGCTGAGGCCCGTGCTGACCTGCGTGCCCGCTATCTGGCATGGCGTGAACAATGGCGTAAACCAGATCTGCGTTATGGGGAACGTTGTCGGGAAATTCATCAGGCATGCCGTCTGCGGAAGTCACACATTCGTGCGCAGTACGATGATCCGGCATTACGTAAGCTGCATTATCACATTGCAGAAGTTCAGCGAATGCAGGCATTGATCAGGCTGAAAGAAGACATCAGGGATGAGCGACAGAAACTTATTGCTGACGGGAAATGGTATCCACCCTCTTACCGTCAGTGGGTCGAAATTCAGGCTGCTCAGGGAGACAGGGCTGCTGTATCGCAGCTGAGAGGCTGGGATTATCGCGATCGCCGTAAAGACAGGTCACGCACAACGACGACAGACCGCTGTGTCGTGCTTTGTGAACCGGGCGGAACGCCGGTATACGGTAATACCGGTGATCTCGAGGCCCGTCTGCAGAAGAACGGGAGTGTTCGTTTCCGTGACCGTCGGACGGGAGAGTTTGTCTGTACGGATTATGGTGACAGGGTTGTTTTCCGTAATCACCATGACCGCAATGCGCTGGTAGATAAACTGGATTTGATTGCACCGGTATTATTCGGGCGTGATCCACGCATGGGTTTTGAACCAGAAGGAAACGACAAACAATTTAACCAGGTCTTTGCTGAAATGGTTGCCTGGCATAATGTGACAGGCCGTACCGGTCACGAAGACTACAGGATTACGCGACCGGACGTGGATCATCACCGTGAAGGAAGTGAACGCTACTACCGCGATTATATCGCGGCGAACAGCAACGATGACGCATCACTGCCTCCGCCGGAGCAGGATAAACGCTGGGAACCGCCTTCTCCAGGTTAAAAAAAAGGCCGCGCCAGAATCCGGCGCGGCCACTGTTCAGTACATTCCGTCCCAGTCCGGACGGTTGGTTTTTTTATGATGAAACCCGTTTACAGGACGCCCTGTCGGGTGGTTATTGTCCTGTGGAAGCGTTAACAGGTTTATACCTGCTCTTTCTGCTCTCACTGATATCTGATTTTCCTCTTTTGTTTCAGGTAGTTCTGGTCTGTTCAGCGTGATATAGCGAATTCGTCGCTCTTCCCGTGTGGTCGTTTTAAGCGTATTCACCGCTGTTTCCCACAAGGCACTTTCACGTGCGTTGATATCTGTGTCGTACTCTTCCAGCATTGCCATAGCCGCCTGACGTCCTGCAATGCGTTGCTGGAATGTATCCACGATCGTGTGCGGCTCTGTGCGAATTTTTCGTCTTTTTCTGGAGGGTTTTGCAGTCAGGACGCCAATGATGGCACTGACATTTTCCGGTGACGGTATTCGACGTTGAGTGGTACGGGGAACAAGACGGCGGAGACGGTCCAGGCGTGGCGCATCCACGCTGATATACCTGTTTATAACAACGGGATCGCTGCTGCAGCTTTTCTCATCGTCAGGGATGAAGAATGATGCTGATGGTACGGTTTCTCCCCGGAAAATAGAAAAGAATTCGCCAGGATGAAGTTCAATCAACTCCTGAACATTTATCTTGCTTTCCATCAGGATGCTGATTTGTGGGCTGTCAATCCATGATTCACCAAATATGCCGTCCTGACGCTGCAGGTTGTTCATTCTCGCCCTGGCTTCTTCACCGGCGGCGCTTTTCAGCGTTCTGGCCGTACTGCCCTCGCTGACAATCCTGCCGGCAAATTTTGTCCCCGTGTTCTGCATCAGTGTTGCAGTATTCGTGGCTGTTGTCTGTCCTTCTATACGTTCCTGGTCCTGTGCCGTCAAAATCAGAGCAAAATCCAGTGAACGCACCTGAGTGGCTTCCACAGCAATACGGTCCGTATAGTATGCCCCCACTTCATCAAGGAAACACAGATAAGGGAAACGCCCCTTATATTTTTTGACTTCCAGTGCATCGGAATCAGTTCCTTCGAGGCGGTAGCCCAAATCACGGGCGAGAATCATACTTTTCTGGGTGATAAACATTCGTCCAAGAGCAGACGTTGTATGCGCTGATGTATCCAGAGCGGGGATCATTACCATCAGAATCCTGTCGCTGTGAATGCTGTCACGGATATCGATATCACCGGAATCTTCAGCAAAAATATCCCCGAATGCTTCCGTGAATGTGCTGAAAGTTTCAGAAAACTGCCCGGAGAGATAAGCATGTTGTTTTCTGGGTTCTTCCGTCCAGGCTGATGGTGTCCTGACCAGCGACAGGTCGAAACCGGGAACGTCCTGAAGGTAGTTACGTAACGGTGCGATAGCTTCTTCCGGCCACTGATCATCGAGGCCACGACAGTAAAGTTTGGCCATCCCTTCGAGAGTCATATGTTCACGGAGCATCTGCAGCGACATTGTTTTGCCTTCGCGCACACACCAGAATTTAGTACCAAATACCAGTGCCTTATTCATGGCAATGGCCCGGGACTGCCACTCGCCCCCCTGGACGTTCTGGGGCAGCATTGACTGCATTGTCTCCGCTGTGAATGCCTCAGTGCTGTAACAGAAGGGATTCCAGGTATTTGACTGAGGACGCGTTTTTTCACCACTCAGAATGATTTCACTGCGGGATTTTCCTCCGTTCATGAAGTTAATGACTTCCACATCGTCTTCACGTCCAAAGCGTCTGGCCAGATACCAGATCGTTCTTGCCGTATCATTCTGTGCCTTGCCATCGACAAGGGTGAATCCTCTTGCCCAGCAAAGTGGGTTAATCGCCCAGGCAAAGATGGTTTCCGTTTTACCGCCACCGGTGGTGGCGAAAAACATTATATGGCGGGTCAGATCGTCCATACTCAGCCATAACTCCCTGCCAATATCCCTGACGCGTTGATAACCAACATAGAATATGCCGCTGGCCGGTGATTCCAGAATGACCTCATACTGGAACAGGGTTGGCCAGAAGCTGAAAAGACTTCTTTTAATCATTCTGTCCTGTGACGGGTCAGCACATTCCAGCGTCATGGGCATACGAAGAGGGCAGCGCCATCGCTGCAGACTAAATACCAGCATCGTTATCAGTGTGAACAACAGACATGCCGGTAATGCAAGTGGCCAGATAAAACTGGCCACAAGACTTGCCACCAGGCAAAAGCCATAGATATTGAGACTCTGGAGTGCATTCCAGACAGGATTTCCCCAGGCTGTACGGTGTAAAAGCTCGGGGTTAACGCGATGTTCACTCATGGCCAGACTCGCTGTCGGTGGTTTTCAGGAATAAATTAAGCGTGCCAGTTTCCTGCAGAATTCCAGTAGGCAGATGCCAGCCCGTGTCGGACAGCACCCATGGGGTACCGGCAAATCCGAACTTACGGAAGGCGACATTGTTAACATCAATCGCAGCTCTGGCTGCTTTCAGGCATGTTTCATCTGCAGGCGTTGTTTCTTCTGATGGCGTCATCATTCCGTTATCTGCGGAATACAGTCGGTGCCAGCCAGCAGCACGTTTCTGAGCATCTTTTTCACACAGCAGTGGTGCCACACGGTCGGTGGATTCCTCTCCACCAATAACGGAAACCGGGTAGATAACGACATTGAAGTCGCTGGCCAGGCGTTTTAAAGCCGGCTCCAGAAGTCTGCAGTTAGGACAGGCAGGATCGAGAAATGCGTACAGGGTTCGTTCATGACCGGATGACAGGTTGATGGTAAACATGCCCCGATCGGCGTTCCGCTTCAGAACAGTAGCCAGATTATGTCGCGCAGCTGCGGCTTCCGGATTTTTGCTTGTGATTGTTTTCTCCGGTACCTGAACGTCTTTTTTCGGGGGAACCGGGAGTTGAATGCCTTCATTTAATGGCACAGTGTGATTCAGGTGAGGGGGAAGCAGTCGTGGCTCACCTGCTGTCTGTACTGCTTCAGGCGTTGTATCATCCCAGAATACACGATCAACATAGCGGAACAGAGAGAAGCCAATCGTTGCCATTACGAACAGCACAACGCTGGCGATTATGCCACGGAACAAAGGTGTTCTGCTGAAGCGGCGTTCCATCAGGTATTCAAGGCGCAGGCAGGAATCAATAGCTGTAAGTATCTGGTCAGCGTTATGCTCCTGTTTATCAATCAGGACGGTTTCTCTGTTACGGGTGCCCATGGCGTCAAAGGCTATATGAATCAGTTGATTATTTCGTGTTACCAGCCCTGACAGGGCATCCTGTGGAAGGACGGCAATAATTTCTGTCCTGCCATCCGGCCAGATTGCCTGCACGGAAATATGTTTTGCAATGCGTGTTGCAAAGTACTCGATTGTCATTTTCAGTTCTCCGGATAATCAGAATTCGTTGTCTGTAGCAGGTGTACGGGGCAGGATGTCTTCGGTGAGGGACCAGTTGGTCAGGATGCGGCGTTTCCGGTCGCGATCTGGTTGTGGTTCATCCCAGATAAGACCGAGACTGAGCATATCCCGCCGTAAGCCTTCCACCGCTTCATCAACACAGGGTTCAGGGCAGGGAAGGCCAAAACGCATGGCTTCGGCCTCTGCACGTGCAACGGCCACCACGCCAGCGCCTTCAATAAATCCTTTCGTGGTATTGGCGCGGTGTAATGCATAAAACAGCGTTCTGTCCACGCCTTTCAGCCAAATCCAGTTGGGTGGCGTAAGCCGCAGGTCATGTGCATACAGCCAGACCAGCCCACTGCGGACGTAGCGATGTTGTTTCAGCCATTGCTGTGCTCCGTTGCTTTTAATCACTCTCTGGAAAGCTGATTTGGCCAGTGAATAAACAGGGGTACAGAATTTCCCGCTGTCCCGTTTGCTTTTAATTCTGCATGAGAGGTTCAGTGTATCCATGAGCTTTAATGCTGCCTTCCGATCATCCAGGAAATACTGAAGGCCAAATATGGCAAAGAGCGCTTTTTCATGTGGTGCCATGTCTTTCCAGGACGTTAAAGGTTTACCCAACTGGGCCATGAAACATCGTCTTGCAGCTGCAACATCGAGCTGCATATTGGTGATGAGAGTATGCTGTTCGACAAATGCTTCCGGGGTGAGAGCAACCCGCCGTTCAGGTCGTTTACCACCATGAAAGAGTTTTTCCGGATCACCATCTTCCAGTACAGGGGCGATAGCAGGGGACAACGAAGCAAAGATGTGTGGCAGTCGGGTAATATCTACTGGTCTGCGGGTGAAACGGCTTTGTCCCGGATGTTGATACCATTCCCACAAACACCAGAGTGTCACAGGTAAGAGGTACATCCACAAAATACCTATGGTCTGCTCCATGACGTTAACCCACTGGCTATAGCTTATGTTGGCGGCGTTGTTACCGGTCATGGCAAGCAGGTTGTATCGTGGTGCTGCATAGTTATGAAATGGTCCCCAGTCAACCAGTCCCCATAAGGTATGAAGAATCAGGCAGCTGGCGTAAACCACTTCCGGCAAGAATAACCATATGACGAATAGCAGCAGGATAAGAAGGACACCAACAGCGCCCCATATCTGCATAGGATCTTCTGCGACAGGCTGTCGATTGTAAGACATGACAAAGTCTCCATTTCTGGAATTTAAATCAAACGGAAAGGTTAAAAATTTATTTGCAGGCGATAAGAGCTAACCAGAGGAATTAGCCGTGTGATAAAAGGATTGTTGCAGATACGAAAGTCGTTAGAATAGCCGCGGACGCTTGAGGCTGTATGCCGAAAGCGTTTTGTGGATGGTATACAGCAGAAAGCCCCCTGGAGATTTTTTATCAATCAACCAAGGGCTCTACTGTAATGCCTAGACAACATTATAGTAGCCTGATAATTTAGATATGTGTACATCCTACCGGAAAAGATACTTTTCAGGTCATTTATCAATGGGTGTTATTACCACCGGTAGTTTGTTTACGTCTTCTAAATTAACTGGTACCGGAGGTAACCATATTAATCTAGGTTTACGCTCATGGGCTAGTTCTGGTTTCTTACTTCCTGTCCAGTATGTATGCCAGTGTCCCCGGCGTATATGAGGACGTTTGCTACCTATTGTTGTCCGCTCTTTCCCTGTGGGTTCTGCTTGGCGATATTGCCGTATGGCTTGCCCCATTCGAATACCAACGTCCCACTCCCGAATGTTTTGTGCTGGTAGTTCATGGTGAGTGTGAACATGCTTTTTGTGCTTTTCTGACCGTTTAAATTGATTTTTTTCTTTTATATCATTGATCTGTGAACAGATATAAAGCACCATTGATATCTGTGCGTTAAGAAGATTAAACTCCCTGTCTCTGAAATCTTTGAGCTTTTCGTTAACTGTTACGACGACTTCACCATCGATACACTCCATCTTTCTGGAGTCAAGAAGTCCTTCACGAGAGTCCTTTATTCTGATGATATTATTGACGACGTCAACATCCTTTTCTTTTAGCCCTGTAGTTCCTTGACTTTGTTTCAGATCATCAATAATGAAAAGCCGGATAATATTTCCATTATTGTCCAAAAATGGATAAAAGAAAAATCCATGTATCGGATAGGACGTAGGAAGTATAGTATGCAGATTTTCGGCTGAAACATAGATACTCCATGAAGGGAGTTCCTTGAGGATCTGTGCAGGAATGTTATCAACATAGGTGTTAGCCACATCACTGATGATGTCCTCGCTTAGGCGATAAATTTTCTTTGTATAGCGCCAGTATATAAAACACAAAATACTGTGTGGTGACGATAATTCGTTTCCATGAAATAAAGATTCTAGTTTAGAAGCCAGTTCTTCATTTTTTTGTTGGCTCTGGAGACGACTCATTAGTATGCGTTCTTCATCTTTTCTGTCGATAAATAATAATGGATTGTCGCTGCGTTTTTTATTTCGGCATGCAAAGATTTGCTCTTCAAGCCCAGGGATTGTGTTGATGACTTTTTTTATCTTTTTCAGGAAAATAGGTTGTTTTAACTGCGACATTTCCATCTCCTAAGGGGATTCTTTTATTAACTAAAATCAGCATAACATGCGTTGTTGTGAAGTAGAGAACCATGTATTGGGTTGGTTGTTAACTTCAAAAACAACGCTGAATCATTCAAATAATAAAAGGATTGTTACAGATACGAAAGTCGTTAGAATAGCTGCGGGCGCTTGAGGCTGTATGCCGAAAGCGTTTTGTGGACGGTATACAGCAGAAAGCCCCTGGAGATTTTTTTATCAATCAACCAAGGGCTCTACTGTAATGCCTCAACAACATTATAGTAGCCCGATAACCGCCGGAAGGCAATGGAGGGGCTATGATGCCACAGCGAACGTTTTTAATGATGTTAATCGTCGTCTGTGTGACGATTCTGTGTTTTGTCTGGATGGTGAGGGATTCGCTTTGCGGACTCCGGCTCCAGCAGGGAAACACAGTGCTTGTGGCAACGTTAGCCTACGAAGTTAAACGTTAACGGGCAACACGGCGGCAGGTTTTCTGCCGCCGCTTTGTTGCGAAGGCTGACCTCATTGCGCCCTTTCTTCTTCAATGAAGCGTATCTGGTATTGTTTCATTTTCCCTGAAGCCGATTAGCTCCAGCCGAATGCCTTTGCCATCGGGGGCCACGTTCTGCATTTCGCAGATACCACGTCGGGTCATGAGTGTGAAGGCTGTCATTGCCAGCATGGCTAACGCGTTTTCCTCGCTTCCGCTGCGTTTCTCGAGAGCATCGGCAATTTCTTCTATGCTCCCCACCTGAAAGCAAGAGTCGAATTCTTTACTCCACTTTTCTGACATCGGATTTTCTCTCTGTATTTATGGGTAGTTATCGAACTGAATGTGCCAGTTTTTTCAGGAGACGGCAAAGTTGAGATGATTGGTTCTGATTCAAAGCATGAGTTTCCCCGGTGTGACGGGCATGTCGGGCGGATTTTGAGAAACAACAGATGTAAAAAAACCGACTGGTGAGGTCGGTTTTTTTACTGTTCCGTTACAGAGTGGGTGGCTCTGGTCGGAAAAGAACTGTCTATAACTGACTTGTAGATAGTACGTCTGGAATTATATTTCTGCAAGTACTGGATAAGTGTATACTCGGCATGTCAGCTCTGAGGCATGTTCTGTCCGACATATTGTTCAGCGGGAAGAACAGGTTGCAAGTCCTGGCCAAAACATCAGGTGGTGCTGGTTTTGGTGCTCTGGTCGGAGAAGAACTGTCTATAACTGACACTATAGAAACCGTTGTGACAGGCAGTGTAAGAGCGAACAACGGGGTTCTTTCTCCAGTGATGGAGAAGCGGATGATTAATCTGTTAATCATCGTTCTCAGGGCAGTAGTTGCCGTTGCAAACGCGCTGATTGCTGTTCTGGAACTGATCCGGGAACTTATCGACTGATAAGCCTGGAAACGTAACTAAGGGCAGGGAGTTACCGCTTCCTGCCCTTTAACAAAAAGAGATCTCACGTTAAAAATTTGTACCCTTCTTTAACTTCCAGTGCCTGCTCCTTTGACTCAAACATCAGTCTTGTTTTCCCGGGAACACCCCATGAAATGTATTCGACATCTATCCACCATTTTCCATATTCTTCATATGGCCCGGATATTACTTTTTTGACAAAGGCGTCTACCAGATTCATTGTTTTTTCCTTTTTGTGTTGAAAATAATTAATGCCAGAGCACAGCGAAAATAATGAATGCGCTGGCTGTGATAATTGCGATTTTCTCCCATATGATATTTTTCTCATGGGGGGGGCTACGGAGATTATTTCTTCGCATTGAGATACCGGTATTCATGTTTTATCTTGGACTTTTGTTTTGTTGTCTGTCTGGCAGGCTGTTCTGCGCCCGTTTGTGACAAGGGTAGCTTATGGGGTTAAATGGTCACGGACATCATGCGGACGGTTCCCTGTCACATGCCATCTGGTTTTTTCATTCAAATTGAGAGATATTGCTAAGTTGAGTCGCTTGCGATAGTGGACTCCTGTTTGTAAGTGAGTGCCATTGTTTATTTCATGAAGAGGATTGATTATGAGCATGCCTCCTGCGATAGCTAATACTTTCTTGTTTGAAATGATGAAGAGTAAATCAAAAGACGTTACACTTGCTGCGATCTATGCATTAGGTGAAGGCCGGTGTCAGGCGGAGAACATTACTCGTGAATTACATAGATTGAGTCAAAGTGATGATATGGAAATAAAAATTGCTGCGATTAAAGCACTTGGTCGAATTTATCGGTAACGGCATAAGTTATCTGTTGTAATGAACAAAAGCCGGCTCATTTGAACCGGCTGTTATGGAGGGAGCTTATCTTAAAATACTTCGGCTACAGGTATGCCTGCAATCTGCTCCCACTCCTTACGCTTTTCCTGAATCAGGCGAGGAAAGTCGACAGGGTAATCATATCCTCGACTTGCCATCGCGTGCATGGTGTTTGATGCGGTTTCTGGATGAGTACACCATGATGGAATAGGAACCATTGGCAGGTTGATGTATTTCGTATGAATTTCCAGTGTTTTGTCGTCTGTTACAGTACGAGTGAAATTATGAATGTCAAAACCGATAACATCCATAATGTTGCCTGGATAAATACGGACATACAACATTGTGCCATTTTTAAGGTCAATACCGAAATAAGCTCCCTGAGTTAAAGATAATCCTTCATACCCCTTCTCTGGAGAGTAGAAGCCTGACTCTTTTATTGTTTGTACAACTTTTCTTATTTTTTCTCTCCTTGTTTTTGCACGTGAGTACATCCATATGCCTGGCGCAAGTAATAAGAACCAACTACCAAAAGTGACAACATAATCTTCGACCTTATTTCCGAAATAACGATCAGAACATAGCATTTCGGTAAAGCCTAATGCGCAGAACAGAAAAAAAGGGATTCCAAGAAAGAAATAAGCTTTTCTTAATACATAATAAAATAGCCACCAGGTTGGAAATCTGTCTGTTGTTTCTCTTTTAGCTTTCATATAATGCCTCCCCTCGTACTATCTATTATTTTAATGCCGATGGGGAGGTTGTGCAATATTTATATTGATATTATCCTTTTATTCCGTCCTTGTCGTCACTTCCTTTTGTATTATCTTTAAGACGATCTGTTTTCATTCCAGGAGTATGTCGGATATTGCGACTTCCTCCAATAAATATTTCTTTAACAGAATTTGCCATGCTGCCAAGCGTGTTGGCTCCATCACGTCCCCCTAGGAAGTTAATAACATGATCAGGTAGGTAGGCCTGAAGGGCAAATATGGCAGCTACAGTGGTTGTACAAATTCTGGCGTATATCAGCAAGAAACCAGCAAGACTGAAAATACCGGTCAGCGAATTGAACTGTACGTTAACCAGGGCAGCGCCAAATAATGCATTCAGTATTGTGCCTACGGCGATGATGGCTACAGAAGCAAAGAAAAAACCAAAGACCATGATGGGCGGCCTTATCATACTATCAATTAAGTATATATAACCGTAGGCTGCCCGACTTCCTCTGTCTTCTGATGTCCCGAGATGTGTTGCAGCCCACAGCGGCCCGGCGGTACATCCTATTAATACGCTGACTATCCAGTTCCCGATGCCTGTCATCCAGAAAATAAACGGAATGAATGGCAGGTAAATTGATAAGGAAAATCCAGCACAGAACATCAGGAACAAAAGAAAATAAACAGGTGGTGCAAGTGCTTCAAACAGCGCGGTAAGCATCGAAGCGGCACCTGTTAGTGAGTTAAAGAATTTTACAAGAATTGAATCTTTGCCACCGGCAACGACAACTCTGGCCGTTGTATATATAGTCCAGATTCCTTCTGCACTTACCATTGTTATATCTCCGATATTTTTCATTTTTATCAGAGGATTAATTTGAGCACTGGTTGTGCCTGTGCCACTTGTTTCCGTTGCAATCCTGTTAGTGAGACTAACAAGGGGGCCCATAATTTCAGACAAGGCAGATTTCGGATCTTGTGCATTTGCCATGCGTTGTTCACTGGATGATACTACTGTGCCCAGCGGTGGCGTATAGGAGGAATTCTGCAGTTGCGTCCTATAGGCACTCATGACCGCACTGAATAAGTCAGTATCACCAACTTCTCCCAGTGATGACATTGAAGTTACAGCTGGAGCTCTGTCAGCCAGCTCTGCCAGACGCTGGTTAGCAGTGGCAAAGGTCTGATACCATGCGCCAAGCGTTACCCACCCGTAGGTTGTGAGATAAGATTTAAGAGCCTCTTTTCTGGATTGCTCTCCGTTATCAGTGGGTAGCGATTTTTGCACAGCACGTTCGTATTCGTCGGCTGCTTTCTGAATTCGTGTCTCGATATCCGGCAGTGTTCCGTTGCCAGAATTTCTTTTTTCCAGAAATGTTGTCACAAACTCACTGGCAGCGTTGTCCATGTCGCTAATCATATTATCCATGGCTGCACGTTGTGCTGAGATAACACCGCTGTATTCGTTTTTACTGAAGGGATTAAAGAATTTTCCAATCGTCGATTGATCTGTTGTTCCGTTTCCTTCTACTGACAGGCTGGCTGAACCACAGATACCGCTGCCATTGGATACCGTGACAGTGTAATTACCACTGGCGGTTTTAGCTGATTCTGTCATCAGTGAAGTCGAGGATTTGACCGTCTGATTAAAATCATTTAGTCCTGCGTTAACCGCATACTTACACAGTTCCATTTCAAAAATGCCACGCGCTGCTGTTCGTGTGGATGCCTGAACTGGCTGTACAGTCATTGAATAACCATTTGCGATATTATCAGCGGCAAGTTGCACCATCACATTGGCGGACCCAACCCCCATTATCGATGCGCCCCATAACATAATGAGCTGAGCGATACTCCAGCCATTTCCGGTTGGAACGATCATCAGAAAACCTGCAACGACACTCAGTGTGCCGACGATATCGCGTCCGGTGCTGAATACCTGTCCCTGATGCCCCGAACGCACAACATGACGGATACCAATGAACATAAACCAGACAACGGCAAGTACGGCGATGATACTGTTGAACGCCCCGAACATGCTTCCGATCAGAGTGGGGGCGCTGGTTGACAGTGGATTGGTGACTACATCACCGAATATCGTGACCAGCGCCTGACGGGACAGATCGTCAGGATTGGTTGCGGCAGACACAATATCCTGATAGGTCACTGAAGCCATTGCCGGCAGTGAGGATATAGCAAGGCCTGCACAGAGTGCGCGAAGTAAAATTTTCACAGTAACTCCGGAATAGAATTGCGTATGGGCAAAGGCCACACAGGATTTAATTAAGGGGGATGGCGACATGCCAGTGGTACTGGCATCTGGACGTGATCAGTATTGTTTACTGGTTACGGCAATTAATGTGGCATTGCGCCAGCCATTGCGGTCGTTCAGAAAATCACGGAAAGTCCCCTGCTCGGGTTCGCTGACTTTTCGTTCATGCAACTGCCAGAGGCGGTATGTAACTATCAGAGCTCTGGAAGCACAAAGAGCGACGCCTGACAGTATCAACATAAGAGTGCTGATGGCGCGTACCAGTGTCATCAAAGGTAATGAGGAGGCGGCAAAGAGCATACCGCTGAGGAATAAAGCGATGGCCAGCAGACTCCAGCAGCATAACCGCCATGCTGTTCTGCGCCGACGGAAACGGCGATCCAGATCGTCTACTGACATATGGCTGGCCAGCAGAGCTTCTTCCCACGAGAGGCAGAGTTGCGCCTTTTTATTATTTACCTGACGGAATTTTTCCAGCCTGCTTTTTTGTTGCTTCAGCATATGCTGTACAGAATTCGTTATCAGGCGAGTCTCCATCAGAGGAACCAAAATGTTAATAATCCCCCGGGTGGCTATGCGGGTGATGGATGGTGATTTTTTGACGTTTTTCGTCTGGTCTGAATTTTCCGGTAACTTATTCATTTTTTCAGTCCTGTTCTGACGTCAGCTTTCAACGTGCGTTTGCCTGATTGATTGTTTTCTCAAGGCTACCGAGTTGTTTTTCATAATACTGGCGGGCGGTCAGAGCCAGTTGCTGTCCAGAGATGACATTACCCTGGCGGATCTGTTCTTTCAGGTCGTTCAGCTGCCAGTTCATTTGCGCAGTGATTCTTACCAGTTCACGGAGCAGGTTATCTCCCTGCATTTCCTGTAAATCCACCAGGTATGCTGTGTTGGCGTAGCGCCGGCCAGCCTCAAAAGCTTCAAACTCACGGGTACTCATATATCCCCGTGCTTTTGCTTCTGGTGAAGCCACCTGGTCGAAGTAAGCGGCTGCTGAGTCTGACTGCAGTGTTTCAGCCAGTGCTTTACGTGTGCTTTCATCAGGCGTGCTGTCAGCAATCAGCGTCAGTTGGGGATTCGACGCAGAATCAATGATGCCGTTGTATTCGTTCTGGAGTCCGACGTAGGTTCGCCCACTCTGGGTATTCACTTCTCCTTTACCCAGAGCACGACCGGCAGAGGGGCGGGAAGTGTTTTTCATGTAAGCCGTCGCTGCATCTATTTGCTTCTGATCCCATGTCAGTGCTGCAGGTGTGTCCGCTGTACCTGCGCCGTGGTAAATCGAGCGTACCTGACTGTCTCCACCTGGTATTTCGCCCACAGAAGGACAAACGGCGGTTCCTCCAAAACGTGCATATTCTGCTTCTGTACAGTAACTGGCGTGTATGGCCGCGCCATCATAAGCTTCCCGCACGGGAGAGTTTGCTGCGCTGGCCAGACGGTCGCGGATGCTACGGTTGCTCACACCGCCACCTTTACTGAGTTTTGAGGCAGCGGATGCTGAGGCACTTTTGCTTTCTGTTGCAATCCCTGATGCGGATTCACTGCAGATGGAGTCTGGCACGGTGAAGCTTTTCCGTGCCTCCTCGAGGCGCTGAGTTTCATTACTGAAAATCATCTGCTGACGTGTCGCCTGTCCGTTCTGGGCAATGACACTTGCCAGCTTTTCAGAGTTCTGATTGATAGCGGTACCCGTGGCTGTCTGGGTACTCAGTATGTTGCCAAGGACATCTTTGATGGCTTCCATTCTGGGGATGACCTGCTCTTCAACAGGCCGGCTGGCGACGACGGTGACTGAATAAGCATGAGCCTGGCATGCCGTTCCACTCAGGGTGGTTATAAGGGCTGCGAGTAATGTTTTTCTTTGCATTTTATTGTCTCCTGCTCGGGATGGAGCACAAGGTCAGGAAGGCTGTCGTATTTTCTGTCTTCAGGTAGTGGGGCCAGTGGGAAACACTGATATCGCCTGGTGATATAACCTTTCCTGTTCCGGTTATCGATGATGCTGAAAGAACGACGTCTGACGCGCCGTAAGGTGGAAGGGTCAGTATCCATAACAGGCCAGTCACCGGCACTCAGTGCCGGCGTTCCGGGAACGGATGGCCATAACCAGGTATCATCGGACATCAGCGAAGCCAGCGGTGAAGGGAGTATCCACTGGATGACATGCTGAACGTCGAATGGTGCTTCATCCGGGACAGAAACCTGCCATATTGCCGTTGTTATCAGCTCATCTGTGCTGGACGGCAACAACAGCCGCATGCCTGTAACCTTTCCCTGTGTTCTGGCATCCGAAGCGTATATCACTCTGGGATTGGGGGCCGGATGTAACCTGAAGAGACGTGACGGCAGAGTGAATGAGAAACTGTCACCTTTTACCTCAAGCTTTTTAAGAAATACCTGCCCTCTGGCAGGTCTCCGGCAGCGTGGGGTGATATGAATTGTACACATCAGAGATTGTATCCCTGTTTTCGGATGAGCTCCGAGGCCAGATCTTCAATAACATTGTCACTGTTATGTTGGCCCGCCCGGTGCTCAATTAATGACGTTGCAGAACCTCTGGGGAAGTTTTCGGCCAGAATCTTACGTGCCCGAACTGAACCTAACTTATTTGTCAGCGTTTTACGCAGGGCACTGTCTTTTGGTGATGAGTTCAGCGCCCATAGCTCCAGTGGACCGACGGTAAATTTGAGTATTCTCGCAAGCGTGCCACTTTTTACCCTGAATACTCCCAGAACAGGAACACCACTACCATCCGGTGCCGGGCCTTCCGGCATTTTCAGGAAGCGTTTCAGCATAAATTCAGGCACGTTGAAGTTATCCCTCAGTACGGGGATATCTTCGGGTTTGTAGCGCAGTAACCAGAGAGTATTTGCTGACTTAAGAACACTTTCCGGGTAGTCCCTCAGATACTGAGTACTCAGAACCGTGCGGATAGCAAACTTGCGTTGCTCACGCTCCTGGGTATCCAGATTTTCCCAGATGAAGTCAATGCCCCGGGCGTTATGCAGTTCATCATAAACTTTTGTCTTAACCTCCTGATCAAGTTGGTTAATACGTTTAAGAGCGATTTCATGGTATTCCCGTGGAAGCTGCTTTAACACTTCATCCCTGTATTGTGGCAGGGTGAAGTCACCACCGGCGATCTGACCTGCAAGCAGGTACATGATGCCGGTTTTAAGCCTGCCTGCAGGCGTTTTGTCACCGGCAACATTATTCAGATCGACAGCGATGACCCGGGTTTCCGGGTTGATCATAAACCGGGTATACCCGGATATCATGGGGTAGTCGTTATGTCCCTGCTCCAGGGCGCGGCGGATGTAGTCCAGCAGAAGTTCGTTTGAACCATCACGCTGAACAGTACCGAAAACATCCCTGAGACTGGTATGGCCCAGCATAGAGGATACTTCGGGAAGCTGGGGCATTGCCTGATAATGTGCCCGCTGAGCCGCCATGATATACCCGGCATTGTGGAGCATATCCCGGACTTCGAACCAGGTTGATCTGGCCCACCAGGCTGCATCATGTTTTTCATACAGTCCCGAGTCCTGCAGTGCTGAATCCACCAGGTCTTCCGTTGAGGCGCGATAAAGTCGCGGATTATTTTCACCGTACTCTTTAAAAGCCAGCTCGATAAGCTGGTTGATAATTTGTCGGGTGTCTCCGGGGTTACAGGGTTGACCGGTACCGGTATCGACACAGAGAGCACACAGCACCGATGACATGAAATTCTTTTCCGGCGTAATAGGCTTTTTAGCGCCGTACATCACGTCAAAAAGGTTACGGGTGTATTCCGGATCATTGCTCAGAATAATACCGACAGCTTCGTCTTTTCTTTCCGGAGGAAGACTGTCGCGAATAAGCTGAACCAGTCCCTGAGCACTGTATCCTTTATCGATATAGGCAATGAAGGGCAGGTTTTTCTGAGCAGATGATATCTGTATTTCCGACAACGTATTAATCAGAACTGATTTACCCAGTCCCGGATCGCCTGGTGCCAGTTCTGTATGTTTATTTTGTTGGGATGACGCCAGACCAACCTCAAATGCGGAACCGTCTTCTGTATGTAACATCAGATTCCCTTTGCCTCGCCAGACAGAGCCTGCCCTGTTAAGTGGGAAAAGCGAGATGGCATGTGACAACGGGGGATACAGGGGAACCGGGCCGGAGCCTCCGGATGCCGCGAGAATGGTATTCACCCAGGCGCGTCGGGGATCACCAAATGTTGTCGTGGTGCCACATACGCCCCAGCCTTCAATGGCCGATTTCAGAATGGCCTGGTTTCGTGTGCATATTTCACGTGTTTTTCCCCACGTGGAGGCCATGATGGTCATTATGCAGACAGGTTCTTTTTCATCCGTTGCCGCCAGGGTCATAACGGATTCATACATTGGACGAACGGCAGAAATGAAGCTGCTGTAAGTCAGAAGCGTTTTCTTCAGATTAAGAGCTTTCATCCCGCCGGGCATCAGATCCATTCTGATGCGCCAGGGGACTGCGCGGGGGACAGCACGGACCAGTTCGTTAAACGTCTGCAGATTTTGCGGAGGTAAAGTAATCGATACCATTCCGTGCCAGAGTCCGCCCGCCTGAACCAGGTTGCCCTGTGTGGTCACCTGCGTGTTGAATAACTGCAAATGCAATGAAGGAGCATGTAGTACGGATTCATCGTCAGTCCAGCGATATCCCGCTGGCTGGGCATCTTCAGGCAGGTGGGGTTGCCAGTTACGCGGTGTGCTGTGCCGTTCTGTCTGACGACGTATTTCACGTCCGACCTCGTGTATATCCAGTAGCCGGAGAATCAGGCCATCAGATGAATGTCTCAGTGCCTGTTCCACATTATCAAGAAAAGCTTCGTGGCGGATTTTCAGTGCAGATAAGGTCCACTGCCAGGGGGACTGGGCAAAGCGTGCTTTCGGTACCCGTTCAGCCAGTCTTCTGACAAGCTCATCATGGGCGGTGCGATCGCTGTTGCTGATAAGGTCGGGTCCACTCCAGATCGCCAGCCAGCAACGCTCCCGGACCAGCCATGGGGACAGTGTTGTGACTTTCTCATCGACCACATCCTGTAACTGGATACCTGTATTAGCCAGTGAGCGTTTTTGTGGGGCGACCATGTCTTCGATTTCTTCTTTCCCCATTTCAGGGTCACGCTCGAAAACGCAGCTGATTTTATGACCGCTGTTTTTATATGCCGTATTCAGGCTGTCACTCATGCTGGTGATCAGCGATTCCAGTGAACCAGGGCCAGTCTGGTCGGATGCTTCATCCATTTCCCTGAAAGCACCGCTGACTTCAAAGACAGAGAGATATTCTCCACGCTTTGTGGCTGCAATATAGGGCGAATTAAGCCATGGGCGACGTTCACGATCCTGTCTGTCCAGACCAATTACAGTACGTAAATCGCAATACTCAACAAAACTGCTTGCGACAGAGAAACGGGATAGCGTGTTCAGACAGTCTTCGATAGTGAAGATGAAACGGTTTATGTTCATAGGTGAGGGAACTCCGGACTTACAGGAGAGAGGTTTGTGCAGTTTGATTTTTTTAATGCCACCCTGTTCAGGAGTGGCATGAAGAAAAATCAATCAACGTATTCTTTTTTGATGAATGAATCTGGTGTCAGAATCAGGGCAATCCCGTTCATTTTTTCACGCAGGGGCGAACGACCGGAAGGTGGATAGCGACGAAAAACGTCAGCGAAATCGGCCGGGCGGAAACTGCGGAATTTATCCTCAACCGCCAGTCTGTTTTGCATCAGTGCAGAGAGCGCTTCCCGTCCCCGCCGGACCCGGAACTTATCATTACTGAAAACTTCCTGTAATGAACGACGGTTAAGGGCCACGACCGTGGATGGATGAAGGTCGGGTAGCCACACCATAACGCCCTGTGCTGCGGCATAACCATTCAGTGAATGCCAGGCGTGGCAGAAAGCACATAAGCTGTAAGGCGGGCCGTCTTCATGAAACAGTTCCTGCTCTTTCTCTGACAACGACTCTGTACTGGTGATTTCAGCTTTCTGTACATGGCGGAGTGAAAGACGTCTGGCAGACAGACGGGCCTGCTCAAGCGCCCGTTCAGCGGCTTTTACTGCCGTGTTGTACTTTTCCTTTTCGCCGGTTGCGACTGGTTCACCACGCTTTTTTAACTTATCCAGATGTTCTGTGGCCTTATTAAGACGAACTCGTGTGTCACTGATTGTGTCGGTAAGCTGTCTGAGTGGCCATGAGTCATCCAGTCTGAAACGGTGCCTGACGTTTTGCCGGCAGCAGATACATCGACCGGGCGTTGTTAATTCCGGTTCCGGTAACAGTGGCTCCTGTGTATGAACCACATCAATTTCTGGAAAGGGATACAACCACAAGTCTTTAATGCTGTGTTGCATGAGCAGGCTCCGTACTGGTGTAACGTTTCACGGCTTCCAGAATGATGTTTGCGATTTCATCGGAACAGCATTCTGCAAAAATGAATTCCTGATCGTCCCGACTGTCGTGGGCAATCACATTGCCGTTTTCTGTTCGTCGTAACGTTATGTGCTCCGGGCTCCAGGCAGACATATGTGCCTCCTTGTATTGCCGAACAGGAAGGGCACCGGATAAATGCCAGTGCCCTGGACAAGATTAGCCAATGGAAATTGAGGAAATCCCCAACTGTTTCTGGCTGCGACTCATCATTTCAGGTCCGGCGACAAGTACCGCCCCAATGACGATAGATACAATGCAACCAGCCAGTCCCATCCCCCCTTGTTTCCCAACTTTTTTCAGGCCAATCAGGCCCCCGAGAAACAGAATTACGCCGATGAACTGCGCAATAGTGATTGATGATGACTGTGCTGTTTTAGCACCTTCACCAACATTGCGAACCATATCGGCAAGATCTCCATCGGCAAGAACGGCTTTGGGCAGCAACATCATGGGAATGAGCAGCAGGTACTTAGTCAGTTTGCTCCGGCATGACATTACAAACAGTTGTGCATGGATAAATGCGGCGTACAGACGAGCCGCCACGACACGAATACGTGACATAGTTTCTCCTTAAATGGATATATCAGTGGTTTATATGAAGGTGAAAAAAATCAGAAGACGATTCCAATGCTTGCCAGCAGGGCATTGAGGACACGATCGATAAAGACCAGCAGGACGCCGGCAATAAATTTGACGTTTCCTTTACTGACGGATTCACTGGCACTCAGTGCGGTATGTCCATCGAGTCCGGCCTTGCGCCAGATGGATATCCCGTTCATGACAAATCCCACACCGGCCAGCTTGGCCAGCGACAGAACTGCATTTGCTGCGCCAGCAGCAGCGCCAAACGTCTGAGGTTGTACATATGCAATCGGACCAAATGAGTCAGCCCTGAATCCCATTTGTACGCCTCCGGCGTTAATCATTGCCGGGAGTGATACGAGCATGCAGCTGGTTAACATCCCCGCAATAAATTTTCCGGGAGACATTTTTACCGGACCGGCTGAACGGGCGCGGGCAAACAGGGTAATCATGCTGATCACCCCGATGAATTCTCCCCAGGTAAACAGGAAATCCATTCCGGCACTGAAAATACTGCTGGCAAAGTTCTCAATGGCGGTCAGGGCATCCATGTTCATCAGCGTAACGTCCCTGCACTGGTGATGATGGTCCGGGTCGTCGGATCAATCCGCTGGATCACCACATTGCCCAGCGTCTGACCTTCTCTGACAGCCCAGGTACTACCCTGCCAGCGAATCCAGGCCATGCCAGTTTCCATCGACATGATTTTCATTCCGTTAAGTACAGACGACGTTTTTTTCTTTGCTGGATGCGGTGTGGAAGAGGATTCAGTGACGCTTTTCTGTGTCATTATTCCGTTCAGGCGGCTCCGGATATCATCCAGCTGACGGCGCGTTTCCTGTGCGTATTCTTCATCCTTTTTTATAGCTTCGCCCAGCTTGTTAATGCTGTCGTGAAGCATATTCAGTGTTGCCTGAATTTTTTCATCCCGGTTATCCAGCTCTGTTTTTACATCCCGGGCAAGCTGGCTCATATCTTCTCCTGTCCGGACAGTCATAGTCTCAGTGGACTGAACGGAAGGTGATGATTCTTGGGTGGTTTGCCAGGTCTGTACGCCAGCATCCGCATCATTAAACGAAGGCATGCCTGTTTCCGATGGCGCTCTCAGGAACAGATACCATATGGCAGCGAGCAACACGACTGCACATAGCCCCCATGTTGCTACAGATATCCCCCAGACGGAACGTTTCCAGAAGGGGGCGGGTTTCTCTTCGGGTTCACCGAAGCTGCCGGTTTCATCTATTTCTGTTTCAGGTTTCATTATGGTGTCTCCGGTTGTTCATCATACCGACGTTGCATCACAGCTTTTCTTTGCTCCATGGCTGTCTGCATTCGTGCCTGCGAGCGTTGTTCCGCCTGTGATGTACGATTAACTGAAGGGGAAATGCCACTGGAAAGGGAAGAGGACCTGGCGTCGTTTGTCATTACCGGGTCAACAAACAGAATTGATACGACTTCATGCTGATACACTTCTACCTGTTTATAGGGCTCACTTTCTGCCTGGCGGGTTAATATCTGACTTCCTCTTTCCGCCATACCACCGGCAATAACGCCCGCAACAGCTTCACCACTGGGCATTCCCACGCGTCCGGTAACCGTGCCATAGTTACCCTGAATAACCTGCGTGTTGGCATCTTTATAAAGTGTGCCAATACTGCCCACACCTCCTAACACTGACGGCAGAATGATATGTTTAAACCAGCGTGTATTCACATTGCTGGCCACGGATGACATCAGGTTGTCTTCCCGTTGTGCATATGCATTGACCTTAAGGTCCATGCCGTTCCAGCTCATCCGGTCGAAATGGATCTCCACGCCGTTACCCACCAGTTTGACTCCCGGACTGAACAGCGTTGCCCCTGCCCAGGGGCCAGCCGGAATGGTTGCGATAACCTTGGATGACGGGTTATCAGAATCCACTGCAGTATCAATATATGCCGGTATACGGGTCAGAGCAGGTATCAGTTGTATCCCTTTTTCTGCTACCGGCGTGGACAGGCTGGCATTCTGTAATGCGAATTGCTGCGTACCATTCTGCCCTGTTGTTTCTGCCGGAGATTTATTCCACATAGTCGTTGCTATGGTTGGTGTACTACCGGCAGGATGCTGATCTTTTATTCTTACAATCAGCTTTTGCAGCCGCTCCATACGCTTTTCACTGGCTGCTCGATCCTCCTGTGGTGTGCCGGAAGCCTGGCGATGAGCATAGTTTTCCGGTTTTGTTGCAGGCTGTTGTTGCTTTTCCGGAGTGTCCGGAATATCAAGCCCCTGTGGAAGACTGGCAATGAACGTCTGATTATTGCGGGCTGCAGCTGCGGCCCCTCGTTCATTATCCGCTCTTAACAGTTCACGATAATGAGGCGTTTCGGTAACGCTGCGCGTTCCGCCGCTTGCTGCACTGTTAATGTTCACGGCTGACTGCATATCGCTGTTACTCCCTGATAGTTTGGAAAACGCGATATAGCCGCCGCCAAATAAGATGATGCTGCCCAGTCCAAGCAGGGCAGCCAGTTTCTTTCCGGATTTACCGGCATCCTGTTCAGCACTCATGATTACTCCAGTTCTGGTGTCACGTGAACGGACTGGCCATTCACAGAGAAAGTCAGTAGTGGGGTGACGGGAAGCTTCCAGAGATGAGTTCCGTCGGCGGAGGACAAGGTCTGTTCAAATTCATCGCGCAACATCGCCCGGGAACGAACCAGAAGGTCATCGCCGTGTTGCCAGATCGTTGTATCCGGGACATTACCTGTGAATTTCAGCCTCTTAACTGAAGGGTCCCGGGGAGGAATACCATCAAGAAATGCCTGTAATGTTGCATCATGCAGGGCGATTTTATCCGTCGGGATGGAGACAACCGGGCTGGTTGGTCCCTGCCGTGGTATTCGCAGATCCAGACGACTGTCCATTTCCTGACTGGATGACGGCGTATCTGTTTCGCCACTGGTTACGTTCAGGATGACCGGTACCGACAGACCTTTCAGGTAGACAGAAATGTTTCCGGATGCCCATGGCCGCAATGGTGTGATTGTCACCATGTTCCCGTTGTACTGCACATCAAAGAGTTTTGGTGCCGCGTTATAAGGAGGATCGGATTGTGGCCATGGTGAACCGTTGATATCGGTAAATGTCACCACGCTCAGGTTGTTCATGGCTGTGCGAACAAGAGGAAGGCTGGCACCGGGGGACAGATTAACTGTCAGAGAGCTGATACGGGGTACAACACTGGTGATGGGCGCATTGATGGCCCGCTCGTTATCCGCCATGAGACTGCGTAGTGAGCGAATTTCATCGGCGGAGAGCTCAGAATCAAGTCTTGCCGCATCCTGTACCAGCGGGCTGGCCTGCCCGGGGGCAGGCAGCTCACCTTTTACCAGTGTTGCCGGAACACCTCCGGTGTTTTGGGAGGCATTCTGAACGTGATCGCTGGCAGAATTTGTCGTTTGTGGTGTGCGTGCGTTCTGCCATCCTGCGTTATCGGCAGACGTGGCGGCGCTGCACACCAGGAGCAGTGTGCTCAGTAAATAACGTGATTGCATATTACTTATCTCAGGAGTTCGGTCCGGCGTTACGGGAGATCATCTGCCGGATTTCCATACCGGATGGTTTCAGTCTGGGGTCAACACGCTGGATGGTGATTTCGAAAACAAAAGACTGTTCTGGCTTGCTGGTTGTCTGGCCGACCAGACGCATACGGACAGGATACTGGAATGTCCAGAACCATACGCCGTCGGACATTTGTCCCTGTCGTACCAGAACGCCAGCACCTGTCGTGGCGGTCAGATTCATCTTCTCTTTCTTGATCGTCTCCAGAATGTTAGATGCCTGTAATGCATTCACATATCCGACAAAACCTTCGTCAGAAAAACGCGGAGACAGGGAGGAGATCTGTGAACGATAGTGCACAAAATCCAGGTTGAATGCGGTCGCCAGTGCCTGGCTGCCAAAGGCCATTGCATCATTCTGACTCCATGCTGGCTGACTTGTTGGTGCCAGCCTGACCAGACGACCATTGTCTGTAGCGAAATATTCGCGCTCCACATTCGTTGAGTGCCAGTACTGAATGGCGTTACCAGTAATACTGATAAGAAGACATGTGCCCGTACATAAAAGCGCTTTTATCAGCGCAGGGACATTATTTGCCCGCTGTTCTGACTGCTTCATAGCCCTGATTGTGCTCTTCAGTATTTCCGGGTCAGGTGCCGGATGTGATGGCGAGGATGGCTCGGTATTTTCGGTCATAGGTTGTAGTCCTTCCAGGGATCAATATTCCCCGGCAGCTTTTCATTCACCTTGTCCACGACCGCGTCGCAGACCTGGTTTTCCAGCTGCGACAGAATGTCGTCAAGGCTGGGGAACTGGGGGAGGTTTATGCTGATTTTTTTGATTCGTGACAGACAGGACTGCAGGGATGAGGAAACATCGTTTTCACGTTGTGACCATGCATCCGCAGCTGCACGTGCTCGCTCATATCCTGTATTACTACCGGCCTGTGCCGCGCTACCCGCACGACAGGTTGCAGCACTTGCCGTGGATGAAATCAGGATAAGGCCGAGCACGGCAACCAGAGACTTATGCATGTTCATATGGCTTCCTTACCGGCTCATCGGCCGGGGCTGTGGGAGAGATCCTGATGCAGAGTTTTTTCCTGCCTGTCCTCCGGCTTTTGGCTGTTGGACCACTGCTGCCATGACTGCTCGAAGCCCAGGTTCCGGTACAACGCATCAGGTTGTTTTTCCGGCGTGTAGACAGCAGCAAAAAGCGGTTCTTCCCGGGTTTTCAGATGAAACTGCATAAGCTCCGGTGCGGGGCGATTCGTGCTGTCAGCATCGTGGTTTACCGCTTCACCATAACCTGCAAAGCGTAAACCTTTGTCGGTCAGCGCATTGATAACCAGCTGACTGTTGTCGGCTGATGGGGTGGCCAGTGCCGGATACAATGTGCCGTTCAGCCGGACCACACCCTGCAGATGTTCATCGGCACTCTGGACAAGTAGCAGGTTGAGTTCACGCGTATCCTTATCCACTGATCCCAGAACAGGTGTCAGCTTGTCAGGGGCTGCGCTGGTTATTTCTGTTACCTGATTTGCGTTCTGTGGCGCGGAGACCGGATGTCGGTCTTCACCGATAAACAGATGTGAGCCGACGTTTTCTGGCATACGTAACGCTTTCATCTCTTCGGGCCACCCCTGGCTGATTTGCGCAGCCACTTTCATAAAGGTTTCGACCGGAATCGCCTGAATACGCTGACCTTTATCCGGATTATCATGTGATACCGAGATCCCGTTGGTAACTGACTCCATGGACCACTTATTCCGGAAACGTGCTTTTTGCTCTCCCGGGAGGATGAATTGTTCGCGGTTCTGAAGTGTCAGTGTCACCACGTCACCTTTCTGATGGTTTTTGACCAGACTTTCCAGTTGTTCCCCCCAGTAGAGTTTGCTGCCACTGCGGTTTTTAAGCTCAACAAAGAAACTTTCTCCTTTGCCGGGTGCATATTCAGCACGACCAAAATTGTGCAGTACGGCAGTCACGCTCTCTCCCGGGCGAAGTTTTCCTGGTGGTTCTTCACCTGGTGCTGCATCTGCCGTTTTGCCTGGTTCAGCCGGTGATGATGCAGGAGCGGTGCTGACGGTTGATGCTTCAGGGGCAGCAGGGGACGCCGGGGATTGTGTGGCTTCTTTTTCCTGAACGGGGTCAGGGACAGCCGGTTGTTCAGGGATATTCCGGTTAAGTTCCGGTGTTGGCTGATGGGTGACAACAGCATCCTTACTGACAGCCATTTCCTTGCGTAATTTTTCTAGTTCAGCCCGTTGATCTGGCAATTTCATCCGGACATCGATGTTGTGCTCGATAATCAACTGCATTGCTTTTTGCTTAAAGGCATCACTGCCCGTCAGCTCTATGACGCCCCCATAAAATTTGGTGGCCACAGCAAGTGCGGCCAGAACGCTGCGATCGTCATTGCTGGCACCGTTGACCATTTCCAGCCGGTTTACCCGGTCAATGAAGGCAGGTTTGCCATCCAGTTTGTACAGGACGGTTCTGTCTGCTCGTTTTTCCCAGTCAAGCTCTTTAAGAATTTCGTCCATGTTGAGCGATATCGGTGCATCAGAACGTTCCGGGGCGTAGACAATACTGTCAGGTATCGGTGGAGTCGTCGTGGTTTCTGCTGAGGGCGTGGGATCACTGTTCTCATGCGCCTGTGAATCCGTTTTTTTACGTGTAAAAAAGCCACGCGCTTTGTCGAGAAACGATGAAGTATTATCAGAAGGTGATGTGCTCTGAACAGGTTGCTGCGGAGTGGGTTCATCCCGGACAGCCGGTTCTATAGTGGCTGTTGTGGCCTGAAGTTCTGACTCATCTGCCTGAACGTGGCCTGTGTCCGGTTGCGACGGCATATCACTGTTTTCCTGCAGATGCTCAGGATTTTCATTGTTCATCAGCTCCTGATATGCGCTGTAGTCTTCGTATTCTTCGGGGCCATCTGACTCAGGAAGGAACGGCTCTGGCTGAAGGGGAATGTCTTCAGTTACATGGTTGACCGCCTCTTCCCGGGGAGTATCCGGGGATATTCCGATGCTTTGTTTGTCATCAGGCTCCGTCATCACGGTCATTTCCTCTTTGACTGCATCAGGGGAAGGTGATGGCTCGGCTGATTCATTCATGGTTTCAGATGAGGGACTGTCTTCAGGGGATGCGGGGGCGGCAGCAGGGGCCGGTATTTCAGGTGAAGTGCCGGATTCCTGTTGTGACTCGTTTTTTTCCGGTTGTGACAGTTCGGCTTCAAATTCACGCCAGTCTTTATCTGTGGCCACCGAGACAACTTTTTCCGGAGGTTCCGCCGGATGAGCGGGTTCATCAGGGGCAGACGCCGTTGTACTTTCCGGGGACGCCGGTGATTCTGCAGGGGAGTCCTGAACTACAGAGCTTTCCGTTTGCGCCTGAACGTTATCAGCGTGCCGCTCATCTTTGCCGTTATTTTCAGTGGCGTGACTGGTAAATGACTGTGTTTCATCAGCAATGTTACCGCTGGAAGCAGCAGGTTGTTCCTGCTGCGTGGCGGACGGCAGAGAAGGTCCCTGGTCATGGCTGTGCCCTGTATCGGGTGATGTTTCAGGATATTCTGTCGGAGTCATGGTTTTTTCCTCAGTGTGGACCGGTGTAAAAACGAGGTTGCCGATCACCAGTGCCTCCCGGATTTCCGGGGTGTTACTGTTGGGGGTGGAAACCCCGATATGTTCTAACTGGGCGTTGATGACATGCAGAAAAGCGGCCCGTCCCCGGCTGGCATCCAGGTCATTGAAATCGGTCAGCCCCTGCGCTTTTTCGGCATCGGTGAACGCAGGAAAGATGACCGATCCTCCTGTCAGTTCTGCGGCTTTTGTTGCACTGACGATACCTTTGTTAACCTGGCGTGCATGATCGTTGTCGGCACAGAAGATAAAGGGGCTTTGCTTCCATTTTTGCCGGGCCTCTTCGGCCACAATAATCATGTTGCCCGCATCCACTGTCATCAGTACCGGAAGGCCTGTGGCTTCGTGCAGGGAGGCGGCAGTGGCGTAGCCCTCGGCAAACAGTACCGGCTGGCCGTTGCGCGGCGTGCCCAGCGCAAACCAGTTACCGGTTTTCTCGGAATCTTTCAGGATGCGGGCATCCTTCCCGCCGGTGACCGGAATGCGCTGGTAGGAGCGTATTGCGCCGTTACGGTTGCTGAAAGGAATAACAAGCTCATTTTTGTCGTTTATTCGCACCCCCGGCGCAGCCTGAATGCCTTTCCGGGTCAGGTATTCATGTGCCGTGGCCTGCGGCCATTTGCTGACATAGCGGCGGGCATAGGCAGCCTGTCGGTTGTACTGTGCTTTCAGTTCCCGCTCCGCGTCTTCCCTGCGTTGCATCGAATGCGCTTTCAGGTGAAGTCTTGCGCGGGGATCTGTCTGCTCTCCGCCGGAGAAAGTCCAGGTGACCGGCGAATCGTCTGCGCTGCGGTAATCCCTGTACCAGCCGGCAGGTCTGCCGTCCAGGAAGCCGCGATATGCGCCACTTTTTTGTCCTTTTTTGTCACCGGCGGTCGGGACACGGTGGATTTTCCCGTCCATGACCGGCAGTTCTTTCAGAACCAGCCCGGCATTTTCCAGTACCTGGGCAAACTCGGTGACCGGGTCACTGCCGTTCATGGAGACTTCCTGCGGCCGGGGCAGCCAGCGGTCCAGCATGGACAGGTCCGCCCCCGGGCGGGCAAACCAGAGTTTGTGCTCCTTGTCCCAGAGAACGGGCGTGTGCCCGTTCATCGGGGGATGTGCTTTTTTGAGATCTTCGATTTCATCTGCAGGCACGGCAAGCCAGGTGCGGTATCGGGATACAGACGGCATGAGTGCTTCTCCTGAAAAAAGACGGAAAAAAACCACCGCCGGAAACCGGGGGTGGCTGGGGGGATAGAAAACCGGGGGAGAAATGTTTGTCAGGGTCTCCAGTCTGTACCCTTATTCCAGCGATCCTGCCAGTGTTCAAGATATTGTGCGGCTACATCCGGCATATTCTTAAGCACAACGACATTCTCTGAATTCTTGTGTGCAGCAGCACGAGAGAAGTTATAGGAGCCGGTTTCAACCGTGTTTCCGTCAACAATGATGACTTTGTCATGATGGATGGGGAAGACATCTACAGTCCGCAGAGGAATGTCCAGCAGGTTGATATATTTCATCGCTTCCCGACTTGCCCGGTTCGTATTCCCCTTGTCATCAACAACAATACGGACGTCAACTCCGCGTTTTTTCGCTTTTGCCAGCGCATGCATTACATCCGGGTCGGTGAAAGAATATGCCATCATCCTGATGGAGCTTTCCGCACTGTTGATTGTGTCAAGCACCAGAGCGGATGCACTTCCTTCAGGAGAAAAGCCGACCTTCACGGATGGCGTGTCGATCATTGCAAACGATGGTGTCGTGAACAGTAACGGGCATGCCAGTAGTGATACCCGGAGCAGAGTAACGATAGTTTTTTTACCTGACATAAAGACTCCAGAATTTAATCGAGGCCAGTCCAGTCTCGTGGTGATTCCGTATGGTGGCGATACCACCATGGGCGACCGGAGGCGATGGCCCCTCTCAGAATGCTGAAAATACGTGTACAGATAGTCCTGACAGTCCAGCCTGAACGGTCGAGAATGACGAAAAATAAAATGATGCCGGTGCAAATCCAGAAGGTTGTTTCGGAGGGAAAAGGGCATATAAACAGATAAATCATGGTGAACGGCAGAGGTACGCCCTGGATGTTGACTGGCGGTGTTGCATATCGCCAGAAACCTTCTCTTTTCATGACCGTAACTCCCCTGGCGGGATAAAAAGAATCGCTTCTCTTCGGTCAACTTCATTCCGGATATACATTTCCAGAATCTGATCCCGGATACGACGTTTTTCCTGCCGGATTATGGCATCAATGTGATGCCCCCACTCTGCATGTGGCATTCCGGAAAGATTGTCGCGAAGCTCATCGTTAATGACGATATATTCCCGGACGGCTTTACGGCCACCGTCATTTGTTCTGACCAGAACCTGAACCAGAATGAACTGCAACAGTGACAGGACAGCCCAGGCCATCGAATCCCTGATGACAGGGGGAAACAGCCCAAGAAGACGTGCCAGCGTTTCACCAGGAGATTTCGTATGCATGGTGCTCAGGCAGTAATGTCCGGTGTTGCCTGCCTGTACCGCTGCGTCGGCGGTTTCGTTATCCCTGATCTCACCAACACCGATAATTTCGGGATTACGTCGTACAGCAGAACGCAGTCCGGCAGCAAAACTGACCACATCACGCCCGATTTCTGCCTGATGCGGTGGGAGCAGATCGTTTTCATTTCCCAGGATATATTCCACCGGGTCTTCATATGTCACGATTTTGGCGTTGGGATAATTCTTCTTAATGTAACAGTACAGTGCTGCACACAGCGTTGATTTTCCTGACCCTGTTTCACCACATACAAATCCCAGACCGCTTTTGCAGACCATTGCTTCAAGCAGGTCTGGTTCAATGTTCATGGAGAGAATGTCCGGTATTTCTGTCGGGATGACACGCATGGTTATTGAGATTGCTTTCTCCTCCGCACCAGATGTGCCCTGAATGAGGTGAGAGCGTAACCGGATGCGTTCTCCGCGTTTAAGACCATAGCGCCCGGATGCATCCCCGTTAATCTGTATCGTCCTGTCAACCGGATTGCCTGCCAGAACGCGGGGAATGACTTCCCGACCGAACAGTTCATCAATCAGGGAGGACATGAGTGTGGTTGGTAACGTTGCACTGGAACAACGCACCCGTCGGCCAAAGCGACTGACAGATACAGGTGACCCGCCGGTCAGATCCACATCACTGACTTTATGTGCGGCACACCAGACAAAGAAATGCCGTAGTTCATCTGCAGTGAAACGCTGAAACGGAAAAAGACCAAACTCATCAGGAATATTCATCGGGAGCCTCCTTCAGTGCCTATAAGCGGACGCCAGTGAGATTTCTGAAGATTGAATTCCGCATGATTTTTAAGGCGACGAACACGATCTCCAGTGACCAGTTTTTTCCCGTCACCTGTAACGGTTTGCATTTGATCAGAAACATCCGGACGGGTGATCATGCCCTGACGCCAGAGAAGTGAGTACAGCATCATGCCCCGGTAATCACGGGTGAGGGTTTTCTGGTTGGCTTCAAGCGTCAGGTCGGCGTTTTGTCTTCCTTCCTGCCATCCCTGCCGTAATGCGGTTTCCCACACTTTTCGTTGCACGCTGTCTTCTGGAACGACGCTGCCTTCTGTACCCGGAGTGGCTGTTGTTGAAAGCCCCCGGAGAAGCCAGTCACGCCAGCCCGGTGGATTGCTGACAAAGCGTTCAGGGCGAATGATGGTCCAGACCCGGGAAGAGGTCCGGATTTGATCTGGCGTGATATGAGCTACGTCCTGTGCTTCATCAATAACCGGTGGTAGCCAGCCTTCCGGGCTAATCAGTGGCCGGAAATCGTATAAGGCATTAAGTGTGCTTTCCCGGGCGTTGAGTGCCTGAATCAGCTCCCATGAGCGCTGAGCCTTGCCACCACGAAATCCAAGCGTTTTACCTGCGTCGGTCAGCATTTTCCAGCGTGTTTCTGACAGACTATCCGGCTTTTCACTTCGTGGTTTAAGCCATGCATTAATGTCAGGTGGTGGCGTATTGACACCACCTGGCGAGATGGTAGGGGAAGAAGAACAACCAGTAAGCAGTATTACTGGCAAAATGAGAGAGGTGAGTGCTTTCATTTTTTCCGGTTCTCCGGCTGCATGAAGCTGACCTGTAACAAGCCCGGATATTGATGGATTGTTGCTCTCCAGGCTGTCTGGGCTTCAATAAGTCTCAACGTATTGGAAAACGTCATATCCCGGACGTGAAGGTTGACTGGTAACGGCAGGCGGACACCATTGTAGTTAAACTGCATCCCCCTGACTCTGGCCAGTTCGTTCAGTAATTCAATCGCATCACCTTCCCAGTCAAAGGAAAGGCGATCGCTGTTAGCTGTCAGAAGATGAGACCCCGTTGAAACCGGAAGTTGGCCGGAAAACACACCTTTGTCCCATAATGTGTACTGAGTGTGCCGGGTAACCGCCACATCAGAGGCAGCACCGTAGTTACGCGGAACAGGAGTATGCTGAGAAGGGGAGTTGCAGCCAGCCAGAAAAAGGGCGGCAAGACACCCCGCAGGTATAATACGGTTCATAATAATTCCTGAGCAGTTAAATCAGAATGGGATATACCGGTGCTCCGGTACAGACAGGATGATGTTTGTTTCCGGCTATACTTGCGTTACCGGAAATAAATGCCAGTGCGGCCAGGTAAATAGCCTCATAGTTTACTGAAGGTGATTATTCCTGATACTGGCTGGTTGATTGGTCGTCAGACATAATATGAATGTGAGCGTAATCTTTAACGCTCCGCGCCGAATCGATCCATGATGGATGACTCGACGATTTATGAATCGAACGTACCGGCGCTTGTCCCTGAAACAGTTCCCGGCCCTCGTCCGGATAACCTGCAATTCAGACAGGCACATGTGCCCGTACACTCTTGTATCTTACTGAGTATATCAGAATTTATGTAAATTCAAATATCTCTATGCCTCTTTGTTGTATTTTCCGTCAAGTATGAGCCGGGTACCATCGTAATGCATGATCAGGGCATCAAGGTACGCCGGTTTGAATTTCTTGCCGAGCCTATCTCTGGCCAGAAATGATAAACAATGATTATGTGTCATTATTACTATGTTCCTTTTATGAGATTCTCTTGCGATTGATTCAAGCGTCTTATAAAGATCATTATTGCAGTCTGATAAACTGTCCATAACGACGGGTTCTTTACCGGAGAAGAATTTTGCAGTTTGTATGGTTCTTACCGCATTGCTGGAGTAAATATCATATTCACTGAAGATTGTTGCGAACTTAATACCTTCCTGCTGTGCTTTCTCTGTACCGGTAATAGTGATTCCGCTCTTATCCGAATAGCAGGGCATATCTGAACGGTCGCAACGTTCTCCATGGCGGAAAAGGAAAATAACGGTGTTATCAGCATTAATTTCTTTTGCCTGTTCCAGGGTGATATCGGGAAGCGAGCTTTTTGCTTTTGTCACTGCAGCTACCAGGAAAACAGAAAATAAAAGAATGAATGCTGTCTTTGAATAAGAAGAACGTGGTTTCATCATGTTATTTAAACTGAATATAAAAATACCCCCGGGTTTAGTGCCGGGGGCGGGGACTGTAATCAGAAAGTGAACTGAAGTTGTGCCATTGCACCGTAATCGTGGTCAGTTCCTACCAGGCCGGAAACATCGATATGTACGACGTCAAATGGAGAGATACCAACGCCAGCGGTGAAGGCGCTTCCGGAGTTTGATGCCATGTTCTGACGATAACCGGCACGCAATTGCGCCCATTTCCATGCGTTAAATTCAGCACCAACACTTGCAAACTGACGTTTGCTGTCAGAAGTGAAGCCACTGGCAGGAGTCAGATCAACGTCAAGAGCAGTGGTAAACAGGTCATTATGCCAGGATACACCGGCGGTTGCCTGTGGACGAACTTTGAAGGTTTCTTTAAAGCCATTGACGACTTTAGTATCAATACTGCGTGGAATGATGTTCTGGGCAACAAGACCGACAGTCCAGTTGTCATTCAGGTCTGTATAAGCACCAATATCGGCGTTGAATCCGTTTTTCGTGTTGTGGTACTTGTCACCGTCAAAATCGTCTTTGTCGTAATCACGAACCGTTACGTTGTAGTTAAACAGGTCCACACGCTGATATTTTGGTGTGACGCCAAGAGACCATTTTTGTCCGGCCGTTTCCAGTTCTTTGGCAAATGAAATTCCGACGTCGGTAATTACAGCTGCACGCCCGAATGCGCGTGAGGTCAGGGCATTCTTATCGACGTCGGTAATTGTTCCATTGGCAACTTTGTCCAGATAATCCAGGTCTGCATCGTTTACTTTTCCGTTTACGCTGACAGTTCCGTAAGACTTGACCATAAGGGCAAACGGCAGAGTGTCATTTGCCATGGCTGCTACAGCTGATACACCTACCTGAGCATCTGCATTGATATTGCGGAATTCCTGCAGACGATGTTTAAGATTTGCCGCTGCCTGTTGTACGCCATGCTGGTTATCTACAGCACTGTCAAACAAATCCCAGTCATCTTTAACATCATCAGCTTTATTTGATACATCATCAGGATCAGCAACTTGTGCCCCAACAGACGGCAGAAGAAGGCTGAAATCATCATTGCTGTTGTGCTTTGTCAGTAAAGCCGGGTTTGCCAGAGGTGCCACACCATAATGGGAAGATGCTACCCCGGTGCCACCCATTGCATCGTTACGCGCTTCAAAATATGACGTCGCTGCTGCAGCGTTAAAGGAAAATAATACAGCAGATGCAATGATGGTGCGGGTAATATGATTTTTCTTCATCATTTAATTTCCTGTTTATCAGAATTTAGACAAAACAACGCTATGACACGGATGTGCCGTAATTTTTTACTTTGGTACTATCTGGTATTTACCAGGGTAATAAAGACGTATTAAATAAGCTAACAGGTAGTATTTGCCCTGTAATAAGGTTCTCGGCAAGGCCAGGTCTCAACGTGACGCGTCGCAAAGACATTGTTGTATTCTGCCTGGTTGTATATTCAGTTAACCATTTTCTTTTTTCATCGTTCAGAAGTGTTGGTGATAATGATAGTGCCGGATATATTACAGAGCCATTTATTTCTTTTTCCTGTCTCAATATTACCCCGCAATATTCTCTTTTCGTGTTTCCTGCGAAGGGGAAACTATGCCAGAAAATAACTTCAGTGTTGCTGCTATCATTAATAAGCATTCTGAAATTATCAGCAGTATCTGGCCATTCACCGGACAACGCTATCGGATAGTTTTCATGGCCATTCAGCCAGTCCGGATTGAGATTAAAACATTCAGCAAGATGTTCGAGAGCGTCAGCTGAAAGATAGTCTGCAAGTCTGGCCGGGTCCTGTATAACCGTGGAGCGGATATTCCATGGCGACAGCAATGTTGCCAGTAATGGCGCATTTATATCATGCGACAGCATGATGTATTCAATTCTGCTTATTATGTTTCCTGTGGTGTTATCCGCAGGCATAAACATATTATGAAGAGCATCCTCAAGCAGGATTCGGGTTAAATCAGCGGTGGATATGGCTAATTGTTCGCTCATTATCCCCAGAACTTCTCTTACCCCTTGTGGGTAACGGACCTGCAGTGGTGTCGGGTTTATCTGACGACCGTTGATGAGTTTTTCGCCGATTGCTTTTTTGTCCAGCGAGAGCATCATTCGGGCCGCAATACCGGTCGTATTCAGTCTCATTGTTCCTCCGACTGAAAAAGTCTTTTCAGCTCATGTGGTTATTGTATCTTCGGTGTTTTTTCTGGTGAAACGAATAATTTCGATCATGCAGATCGAATGTGTTTGGCGAGTTGTTGTAACTCGCCTTTCTGTATGTGTTTTGAATGATGTTTACAGCGGTGTGCTGCCCGGGTTCAGAGGGCAAATCATAATGTAGTCAGGGTCGTTAACAGGTAACGCTCCGGGAGATGGGACACGTTCGCCTTTCTGTGCTGCAATGGCCAGTGTACGCAACAAAACCTCACTGGCGCGGTGAACTGCTTCCTCTTTTGTTGTGGCAGTGACGTGAAGGTTATCAAAATCACCGATCTCAATACGATGCGCTTTCTGCCCATTTTCTTCATCGATAGTCGTGATATGGGCAGGATACGGCACAAACCATGCTGCCACTTTTTGTGTCTGCCGCCGGCGGGCATCAAGCTTACTGACCAGTTGCCATGCACGAAGATGAGTATACCGTTTCAGCATATTCATGGAACGATGTCCTGATATTGCAGCAATCTCCATTACATTCAGGCTACCCAGTTCGAAGAAGCGGCTTATTGCTTCATGCCGTAGATCGTGAAAATGCAGGTCCTCGATGCGAAGTCGTTGTGTGGCTATTCTCCAGGCATTTTTAAAGCCGGATGCGGTGTAATCAAAAACATTGCCGTGGAGATTAACGGGCATCATTTGAAGAAAGTTACGGGCACGTCTGGACAGAGGAACATCCCGTGAGTGACCGTTTTTGGTTTCAGGTAAATGAGCCACACCGTGGCGCAAATCAATGTGCTCCCAACGTAAGGCCAGTATTTCGCCCTGCCGCATGGCTGTTTCAAGGGCAAGATGGAAAATGACATACAACATCAGATTTTTTTCGCGGAAATAGCGAGAAAGGCGACGTTCTTCTGAAGACGTTAGCCGGCGATCTCGTCCGGAGGATACTTTCGGCTTGCGAACCAGTTCAACCGGGTTAGTACGACAGGTTCCCCATTCAACACGAGCAATATTGAACAGAGATGACAGAAGGGCGAGTTCAAGACGTACAGTATTACCTGTAATGGCTTTACCCGTTCGGGGGTTTATTTCTGCTAAACGAACGTCTCTGTATGTAGCAATATCAACGGTTGTTATTTCGTCCATATTCCGAAGAGCAATGGGATATCGCTTGATAACATTGCTCCGGTAAAACTCCTGTTGATGCCCTTTCTTGTGAACAGAAACTGTTTTCAGGTACTTATCCAGTGCGCGTGACAGGGACATTTTACGGATGCGTGGAGACGGCATGCTAACCTCAAAAGAGGCAAAAAATAATGCCAACAATCATTCTCTGCAAGCGTGCCAATCCGGTACCTGGAGAAAGGTAGGATCTGGTGAGCTTCAAATTGCTACAGCACAGGCCACAGGTTGGCGCTTTCCTGGAGCAACAGCTACCTGTCCAACTGGAAAACGTGTTACAGGTGGCGGCGGAATATGCACCTCACGAACTGGTTACATATGGCTTACCAGGTCATTCCCATCAGCCAATAACTCATGGTCGGCTGCGTGCGATACAACCGAAGATCAGAATGGTTCAATAACTGTATATGCCATTTGCCAATAAGCTATTTCAAGCAAGTAATCTTCATAAAGTAGGACGAATACTGTGTGTAGTTTTTGGCTTGCCAAGTCATCTCGCCGTTAGAGTCAGGCATGTCAATAGGAACGACTTCTGTTTCTGCCATTTCACGCCCGTCAATACGATAGGTGTTAATACACAGTTTAAACCTCCCTAAGACCTGTGTGTTTTTGGGATATAACGTAAATGTTTTTATATTCGTCCATATCGACGCTGATGATGATTTCCAGGTACCGGATTGGCACGTAGGCCAGCAGCGCCAGCAATTTAATCTCAGTTCTGACACGCGACGACATAACTACATTTTCCGGTTAAATCAGCTCTAAATGTCCCTTTATGGAAATTGTATTCATCATAAAAACCACATTTAACAATTCGATTTGCATCATAAGTTGCAACTGATCCTGCAAAGTAATTCGGCTTCCAACCTTGAGGGTTTTCTGCATTGCTCACACTCCATGAGCACTGACTGGCAGAAAATCCTGTTGGCAGCGGTATTTGCTGACCATTTGCTATACGACCAGTTATCACCGTACTACCAGAATTGCTTTTACGCCAAGTACCGGATTGGCACTGGCCTACGTGCCAATCCGGTACGTGGAAGACTTCTGGTTCGCTCAATGGTTCTTACACAAACTTAGGTTCACATAGAGGTTCATTCTCAGGGAGGAATTCAGGGGGCAGTACATTGTTTATTTATGCATCTGGAGGTAATGGAGGATCTGCCGGAGGTGCATGTGCAAATACATCCCGACTGCAGGGATATGTTGGTGGGACGCTAATTAGCGTGAATGCCAGCAATAACCCTGCATATGGAAAAACAGCCTTTATCAGCTTTGCTGTACCTGCAGGTACTTCCTATCAGATAACATCCTATCCAACAGAAAATACATCATGTGGTGCCGGGGTATTTTCAGTATTTGGATATCAAACTTAATTGAGCGTTACACACGACGCAATACAACCTGTCTTATGCTCGTATTTGTACCATTTGCGTGAACCTGCTGGGCTCTCAACTACCTGGCAGTAGTGGGCATCCTCTGCGTTGCCCATTCTGGCAATGGCACAGAAGTCGAATTGCCCCAGATAACCTGTGGTGGAAAGCTGAGTAACTTTGAGTTTTCCACCTATTGTCCCCCACGTACCGGATTGGCACGAAAGTATTGCCCCTGTATTATCGCGGCCTACAAGGCCGTTAGGCGAACATGATGCGCCAGCAACGGCAGTTCTTTCCAGTTGTAAGTATTCACCAGTATAAAGGCGACCATCAGCCCGAACAGTACCGCCTTTCACCTGACCGCCGGTATAGATGCCCTTGTTGTTTACACTTCGAACCCATGATCCATCGGACATATAAAATCCGCCACCGTGAGTTTCATTGAGCCAGCCTTTACTGTTACGAGTAATTAACCAACCATTATTACTTCTGATATCACCGCCAGCGGTGACATTTACGTCAAAGTTTCCGCTATTGCCTTTTACCTGACCGCTGAAAGTGCCATTTACACCATTCACATTGCCGCTGAAATTACCTGTCTGGGCATTTACTGCCCCAACGTTATTCAGGTTATTTGATCCCATATCAATGGCCGTGTGCATTTTGTTTAAGTCAGGGCGACCATTGACCTGGAATCTGTAAAGACGATCAGTGTCCTCAGCTGCACCACTAAGTTCATCTGTCGATAACAATACGGCAATATGCCCGTTACCGCTTTTGGCACCATAATTACTTAAAGCTACTGACCAGGAACGTAATGCACCTGTGGCTGTTTTGCCGTCCTGGATATATCCACCAAGACCAGTGGTAATATCCTTAGCCATCTGGATAAGTGCTTTCACTGGATAAGGTGTGCCACCACTGGATACAACCATTGCCTGTAGTAATTCCGGGTTTTGGGCGTTTCGAACCACATATGCCTGTAACCGCTGCCCCTCGCTGTTTGTCTCAGTAAACCCGCTGGACAAAAAGCCGGTATTTTTCAGCATGGTTGTCGTGATAACGGCAGGAGTTGTTGTGGTACTACTGCCCTGGAGAGTCGTGTAGTTTTTCCCTATATAAGAGCGGGCCGCACTGGTCCAGTTGCTGACAAGACGTGCTTCAGTTTGCCATCCTTTTGTTTGAATATAGTCCTGCCATATGCCCGCTCCCCAGGCAATCAGGAGCATAACAATCAGTAAAGCCGCGCCAGTTTCCAGCGATGCCCAGCCTCGGTCATATTTTTTCATCAGATTACCCATAGTGGTTGATAAAGATTATCCAGCAGCAAAAGGACATGACCAAAACATAGCCATGGACCCAGAGGGCCTTCTTTATGCCCTTTTATGCACCATGTTGAATGCCATAAGACAAATCCTCCTGTGCCCAGCAACACACACCATATGGCGTTATATAACCCTGACCATGCGGTAATACCTGCAATAAGCCACAGGTCTCCAGTGCCAATATTAAGACGATGGCGGTTAACTAATTTATGAAGGCAGAATAAGACAATTGCAGCAGTGGCAAATTCTGTTGTACGGAACCACCATATATCAGTCGTGATTTGTGATAGCATTCCTGCAATTAAAAAACGCCGGGTGAATGTTCCTGGTAATAAACCTGTCAGTGCATCCGTTACCGCCATTTGCAGTATGAACGAAAGAATAAGGACAGCATGAATACGGTAGAGCAGTGGTGATGATGATAAAATAATTAACGCCACAGCTATACTGTATAGCCATATTCCTGACAGAACAGCAGGGTGTGTCTTATACCAGAGATGTCCCGTATCAGATAAAAAATAACGAACTCTGAATAGCAGAGTTCGTCCAATAATGGAAAATGTGAACATCAATGGCAGTATATAAACAGGGGATAGACTTATGCCTACGATTGTCTGCATTGCCTGCCTCCCTGTCCGGGAAGACATATCCCTTTCATGTCACGATAAATTCTCCATATTTTATTGGCATATTGCTCTCTTGTTTCATGTCTGTCCTTACGGAATCCGGCATTGTATGACCCAAGGCAATTCCAGCTGACGCCACATATCTGAAAATGTCTTGCCAGTATCCAGCTTCCTATATGGATATTAAGGCATGGTTTGGTGATTAAATCCTCAGACTTTTTTATTACGCCCATATTTATCAGCTTTGGAATATGGGTTGAGTTTATTTGCATCAACCCATAATCCGTGCTACTGGCTTTACCTGTTTTTTTGTCCTTATTTATATTAATTGCGCCCGGCCTCAACGAAGATTCCCCGGCAGAAATAGCCTTCAATAATAATGGTTCAATTTGATAGCGCGCGCCGGCAGCGGCAAAGCAATTGTCCCACTTGTTGGTCCAGATCTGTTTGGGGGCTACGTATGAAGCTCGGGCGGGTGGAATAAGAGAAAAAAGCAGGATTAATGAAATAAGTCTGAGGGGTACTGTACCCCCTGACATTAAAACTCCTTAACCATTGATGGTGAAGATAAGTTTGTTTGTACCAGTGCTGCCATTATCTGCCTTGCATTGCGTACTGGCTTCTTCAGTAGTGACTTTTCCATCACTGTGAGCAGTACTGTTCAGGGTAATGCCGTTAGTTAAACCAGTTTTACTGATCCGTGTGGCAATCTGGATACAGGCATCCTGTGGGACTTTATCATAGGTAACGGTAAAACCGTTGTTGAACCCTGATGTTGAAGCCGGGGCAACAGTTACAGCACCGCCCCATGCGTTATAGAGCGTTGCTGTACCAGATGTTTTGTCGCCCTGTACTGTCATCCCAGAGGGAACGGCCCCCATCTGAATGAGGGCACCTGTCATTTTGGCACTGCTGGTAAATGTATATCCATCGCTACCTTTTAGCAGGCTCTGGGCACTTGTGATAATTGTTTGTATATTTGCGGTTTCAGTTGCCACATTGGTTCTTGTACGTAACGCATACAAACTACCCAGAACAACGACTATAACAAAAAGAACAACGAGCGCTATTGTTCCCTGCTCCAAAATTCCCCATCCTTTATCATGAGGCTCATTCTTCTTATTATTTCCAGTTAAAGTGGCATTAATATTTTCTACTAACATAAATATCCTCGTTTTGTTTAAAAGTTACCCATGCTGTTGTCACTAATAGACTGAATATCCATAATGGCAAAAACCAGTAACATGAGAGACATGACAAGAAATATCAGCATAATTAAACGAATCACGTTTGCCCGTTTCTTTACACGTTGAAGTGTTTGACTAAGCCATCGTTGACCATAATTGCTGATTAGCTCTGTTGCGCCATCTCCCTGTAATAAAGACAGGAAGTTGGCTGCTTCCCTGGATGGGAACTGATAACCGCACTGACGCAAAGCCAGTCCAAGATGATCCCCCTGGCGGACGCGGTAAATAATGCTGTCAAGACGTGTGCTTAACCATGGTGATGCAAACTCCTGAAGAATGTTTAGTGAGTTGAGCGTCGTCATTTTGGCTTTCAGAAGTGCAGCCATATTCAGGAGAAATGTTGCTCCCTGTATATCCTGATAAATACTCCATGGCATTATCTTGTCGGCAAAAGTACGAACACTGTCAGGGCTTTTCCAGTTTGGCAGAGACCATGATATTAAACCTGTGATCACTGCAAAAAGAACGGCACATATAGCGCCGTAATTATCGACAAAAACAGATAATCCATAAAGAAAACCAAGAGCACCACTCCATGAATCGGGGGAGCTTATTTTGCTCAGTTCAGGTATTAGCTGTGTATTCAGAACATATAATGTCCCCGTCATCATGATTAACAATCCCACCGGATAAATAGCCATTTGCCATATAGCCTGATGGATTTGTTCTTTTGCATCTGTAAGAGTGGTGGCGAATTGCAGTGCATCCACAATTGAACCACTTCTTATCCCGGCGCTGATTACTGCGGCCTCTTCCTGAGGAACCCATAAACTAAGAGTATATTCCAGAGAGTTTTCGCCACTGTTTTCACGAAGAGACTCAATGCAGTCTGTGGCCAGTTCAGCAAAGGGATGCCATTTTCGTCCAAAGTCTGTCCAGGCATCCCGCATCTGTTCCAGTGCGGTCTTTAATGGCTGTTTATTTTCCAGCAGAAAACGCAGGGCTTCGTAAAACTGCACCCTGTAGGGGGCGCTGAACGTTTTTCTGACAATGAAACGCCTCAGCCGTTGACTGAAATTCATTTCACGCATGTTGTTCTCCTGTTAGACATCATCGATGCTGAGGCGCTCGTCTTCGTCCAGAGGGATGATTCTGTCGGCTTCAAGAGGGTCTACCAGACCTTCATTGATACGGCGAAGAAGATGCTCTACACGACTGATGCCTTTCATGTTTTCCAGCCAGTATTTACGTGCTGCAACTTTGCCGCGTGTTTTCAGAATCTGAAATAAGCGGTTATCAGGTTCTATCACCTCAGCAATTACAGTCCTGCCGGTGAGGCCTTTACCTATTTCACCGCGCTTTCTGCCGTTAATGATTACGTCGTGATTACATTCAGAGCATCCGTGAGGATTTCGGAACCAGATATTATCTGTACTGCAGAGTGAATCTTTATTGCAGTGCCGCTCAAGGTAATCACGCTCGTCGTCTCTAAGTTCAGGTGCTCGCGTTTCCCATGGAATACGGCAGGAGGGACACAGAGTTGGTACAAGGCGCTGGCTGATCATCCCAATCAGTAATTGCGCATCGCAAATAAGATCGGCATTCATACCCATCGTAATCATTCGCTCCGGTATACCCAGAGCTGAGTTTGTATGTAATGTCGTCAGAACTATGTGCCCGGTCTGTGCCGCGTAGGTGGTTGACATCATCGAGATAAGATCGCGCATTTCCCCTTCCATGATGGCATCAGGGTCAAGTCGCATTGCCGATGAAATAGCCCGACTCCATGCCAGTTTGACGGCATCTTCGTCGGATTTGTCGCAGATAATCGGAGTCTGTGTTGCTCCCAGTATCTGTCCTTCCAGCGGATCTTCGATTGTTAGCAGGTGTCGCCCCTGATTATCGTCAAGATATACACGGCAGGCGCTGCGTAACGTTGTCGATTTACCGGAACCGGTTGGACCTGACAGGACTATTTTTCCTTCCGGGCGGCGCAGCATTATGTTCAGCAACCGGATTTGTTCCGGGATAAAGCCCAGTTGTTTAAACGTGGGAACTTTATCTCCGTCATCGGGTATCAGGCGCATAACTGCAATCAGACCGTCTCCCGTAGGTCTGTGACTGTAGCGTGCACCAAATATTCCTATTTTTCGCATTAATTGTGGGGACAGGCGCGCATCCTGTTCCCTTTGAGGGAAGAAACTGGTTTCAGTGACATCAGCCATTGACAGAATGGCTGTTGCGCAAAGTGAATAGCCCAGTGCTGGTTGATCTTCATCTACAGTCTGCAGTTCACCGAATATTCTCATGCGAACTTTGAAAATAGACTCAGAAATTAAAAAATGAATATCTGAAGCACCAAGTTTTCTGGCCGTTTCAAAATAAGATAGAACTTTCTTCTCACTTTCACTGACATCAGCAAGATCTTTCAGATGAATAATTCGTTCTTTCGGGCCTCTGTTTTTTTCATCCTGACCTGCTTCCTGTAACTCCGACAACGAGACTACTTTTGGGTTGATACCCGGATATAATTTTAGCAGTTCCTGGAGATTACTTTGTACGTCAGGCCTTGTCCGCTGGTTTGTTTCTATAAGAATTTCATGGGTGTCTCCCCGGGATATAAAAAGGAGAGCATCCTTCAGATTATATTTATCCATATCACGTTACTCAGAAAGTAAGGGTAGTGCCATCACTTAACGTGACGCCAGACAATGAGATCGACTTCACCGTGACGGATGTACCTGGAAGCTGGCTGCCAGTGGTGACGCTTGTCTGACGTCCATCAGCCATGCGAAGAACGGCATGAAGACGTTTATCTTTGCCGTTTATTTCCATAATGATGGGCAATTCTTTTCTGTTTTTCGGTGCCGTTTGCTCTGAAACTGATGGCAAGGGGGCGGTCACACCAGAGAAACCTGAAACAGTTTCAAATGATGAAGTAACATCTGATTCTTCAAGTTGTTTCTGTAACTGTGCACCCTGAACTTTTGCCTGTAAAAGAATATTCCGGTTTTGTTGTGCTTCAAGTTCTCCTATTGTGACAAGAGGTTGTGTTGTGGCAAATGAAAAACCAGAGAAGAAAAATATGGAAGGAATAATGAGTAATTTACTTGGACGCATATATATGACCTTCTGAGGAATAACTGAAAGTACCGCCGTTTAATTCAAAATGGATATTGCTCAGACGGACGCCGGTATCCTGAAGTAAAGGGAAAAACTCATCAGGATTTACAGGAGTTGATAAACTGAACTGATATTCTTTCCATTTCTGAACAGGGGCTGGTTCACCATCGTTGCCTGGTAATGGCTCCGGTATGGCTATTTCATTAATGGCCGGTGTTAACTGTTTTTTCTGAAACCACGTGAACACCCGCATCAGTTGTTCTGAGGGGGCCGGGACAGCCTCATCCCTGTCGGGCAGGGACGGCAGTGGACGGGTTACAGAAACCTGGCGTGCACCATCTTTAAGGTTAAAGTCAGGAATAACACCAAAGATTTCTTTACTTCTTGCCAGAAAACCCTCAATGGTTCCTCCAGGCTGTCGTTCGTAAATCAGTGTGAATGTCTCAGGAGTACATGTTCCGCCGGTAAGTTTCCAGCCTTCCAGTGCGACCGGTGACGGTTTTCGAAGGTCCGCGCAGGCTTTCAGAAAATCACTGATTACAGGTTGTGATGCCCATGGATGCGGGAGTTCTGGCGGTGGATCGGGCTTTTTAAACTGCAATCTTGCCCGAGCAGCTATCTCCTCGGGCGTCGGTACGACATCCGGCTCTGGCTGAGTCATCCAGAATACAGTGCCTGCGCCGGCTGCTACTAAAAACAGTACGGCAGGCAGTGTGAATTTGCTGCGATTGCCGACAGTAAGTTTGCAACGGCGGAGGTCTGCTGATGATAACTGGGTAATAATACTTTCCCAGTTATCAGGATGTTCCAGAGACGATACAACCTGCCATTTTTCGGGGGGCTCTTCGTTCATCGCCAGAAAAAGGCTGACCTTTTGGGCAACGTCGGCATCATTTCCTGATAAGTCAGCCATAACGGCAGGCTGGCCATTAATGGAAGCAAGGAATAAGAGCTCCTTATCGCTGTACCGGAAGACACCGTATCCATTTCTGACCCATGAGCAGAAAGCCAGTGCCAGGGAAAAATAATGATTGCGTTCTGGCCTGGTCAGTATTCCTGTGCCGGTAAGGCGGCTGATCTTTCCACGGGAATTTCTGCTGCCTACAGTCACTTTCAGGGAGGTAAGCCGTCTGGGTTTTACATGAGACTTGTGTTTATGATGTGAGGGGACGCGCTGTTTTTTTACGACAGGAGTCCATTTAAGACAGGCAGCCCACACGCGATGATTTACTTTAGGATCTTCGAGAAGCACTACCGGGTTGATATCTTCATCAGCCATTATTGCCTCCTGACGGGAAAGTCGGGGTAATGATGATCACAAGCGTGCTGCGTTCATTTTTCCCGGTTTGTGAACCACCAAATAATGGATTTGCTGGCGTAAACGTACCGGCTTTACTTGTCGTCGTATTGTTCTGATCGAAACCAGTAACGACAAGTGATTGCCCTTCTTTCAGATTGACCTTCTGGCTCAGTGAACGCAGTTTGGTATATGGCATTTCGATGTAACTGTTTCCGTCTTTTGACGTAAAGCTACGGATAGTTGGGGGATCAGACAGATTAAAGTTCATCTGCAACTGGAGATTGCCTGTTTTCTGAATTAAAGGCAGTAGGGTCATATTGAATCCAGTGGTGATCATGCCCGGTGTTAATGTTGTTGTTGCTCCTACATCCGTAGTCGTAGTTGTTGCTGACTGGGCGACGTAAACTGTCTGATCTGCCATCTGGATAGGTACCGGCGTCAGGTTTGTGACAGTGCTTTCTTGTGAAGTTACAACGCTGACATCGCCTTGTTCACTCAGTGCTTTAATCAGAAGGCTGGAACCGCTGAATTTGGCGGCATTCCCTGTTGCCGTATCCAGAATTGATACGCCTGCAGATGTAGCGCCTGTAAAATCTCCGCTTGCATTGTTCAACGTTGCTCCGGCGGAATGTAGCGATTTGTAAACAAGGTTCCAGTCCAGACCGAACTGCTCGTTTCTGGTATTGCTGACGCTCAGAACCTGTACGTTCAGGGCTACCTGGCGGTTCATAATACTGTTTTGTTCGTCCACATATCGTGCGACGGCTTCCTGGACAGCAGGAGTATCAGTGACTGTTAGCGTTGAGCTCGATGCAGATAACCAGTAACGGCCTTTTTCTGGTGTCAGCATTGCTTCAATAGTTTTCCGGATGTCTTCATACAGATCGTATTCCTGACCAACGGTTGTGCTCTGAGAGGACGTTGCATCACCGGATGCTGAGTTATCCTGGCCTCCTGTTGCCCCCATTGTGCTTGTTGAGCCAGAGCTGACACTGGAACTGCTGCTGGTTTTGGTGTTCAGCATATGAAGTGGATACGTTCTGGTTTCAGTCAGATAGAATACAATCCGACCATTATCCATGCGCCAGTACAGACCACTCCGGCTGGCCATCAGATCCAGAAGACCATTGATATCTCCCTGCCACATGAGGTTATTCAGCGTTAATGGCTGAGTGGAGGTAGTCATTGTTGTGCTGCCCAGGCTGCTTAACGGTAGACGTCCATTTTCATCTGGTGCTGGTAGTGTTCCTGTCATCTGGCGGGTAGCGCCTCCTTCAAGAGTTGAATTGGCTGCGTCAGGCGTGATGATTACAGGGATGCCGCATACGGCAGTAATACGTTGCCCCAGTTCCTGCAGAGTGATCTCTCCTTTTCTTGCCTGCGTGATGTAGCAGGCCGGAGCTGTTTGTTTTTTCTCTCTTGATACCTGAGCGACCGGAACAGGGTTTATCCATTGATTATCGAGCCAGGTGAGAGCCTGCGATTTACGGGCCGAAAGGGCTGATACCTTTTCCCGTGCATGTGCTGAGTCTTCCTGTGCTTTTTTCTGCATTTTGTTGATTTCGCTGAAAGTACATCCGGAGATGGAAAGAGCGACGGCGATCATGCAGGGGAGCACCGCCAGCTTCATTGAACGCTGGTGTGATTTTTTCATGAATATATCCAGATTAGTTAACGTAGACGACAGAACCAGCAGTAATGCCTGCCGGGGGTGTCAGACCGGTTGCAGTTCCTGATAGCCAGGTGAGTTGCCCGTTTTGGAAGATCCCTATTAGTGCAGAACCACGACTTTTTGAACGCAAAGTTTCAACAAGTCCTGGTTGTTCAGGCATCCATACCCACAGACGCCCCTGTTGTAACTGATGTTTAATTCGGGAGTCCGGAGTGACAGGGAGAGCCAGTTTATCTGAGGAAATTACTCCGTCCTGCTGGCCTGATACGTATCTGATATCATTGATTCTGTTAGCAATCATTAGTATCTGACTTGCCCATACAGACGCACTTGCATATTGCTGGGCGTTTGTGGTTTCAGACATCTTCTGATTCTGGTAGCTACCAGTGATAATCAGAATGGTCAGGCCGACGGCCATGACCAGCCATCCCATTAGCGACCATCCCTTGTATCAGAAACTGTAATGATGCACTGCATGCGAGAAGCCTGTGCGTATAAAGGTTTTTGCGCAGTCCGATATAACTCAAATACCTGCTCCATGGCTGATTCAAATGATCCCCGGAACATTAAAGGCGCATCCAGACGGTAATCGGTTACAGAAAGTGGCCATATGACCATCCAGTGCGTTGATGCCATGCTTTCGCATTTTGTTTCTTCTGCCCACTTAATAATGTTCTCTCTTAATGTGGTGCCTGCCGGCGCACGCCACTCTTTACCCTGAGATACCGGTTTGACAGGCGTCCCGGTCATGAGCGGGATAGACTTGACTGTGGAGCCGGTTGGAGTTGGGGTGGCGGCGGGGGTTGACGAAGATACGCTGTTTCCTCTGAATGGATTTCGTGGTTTGTTCTGGCTATTTGCTGTTGTTGGAGATTCAGGGGAAGTGGATGTGGTTACCATGGCTGCTGGCGAGATAGTGGTTGCCGTGTCCTGTGCCGGTGCAGCAGCTGATGTTGTGACGGTCAACGTTTTATTATCCCAGTCCAGATGGCCCCATAGGTGTTGTTCTTCCAGCAACCGGTTCAGAGAACGGGTCCACTGATCATTGGCAGACCATGAAACCAGTTTGGTATTCAGCTTGGGCGTGGCTGCATTCTCTTGTCTGAATTTCCATCCTTCCGGTAGTAATGTTTTTATCCACTGACTGACGGTCCGGTTACGGGCCGTCGGCGATAGTGTTACAGGGGCGCTACCAGGCTTGCCTGTAATGATTAACCGGGAGAAATTCTGACTTATTGTTGGTGAAGGTAACGGTCGGGATTCGCTAACAGGCTGTGCTGTTTTTACTGTCTCTGGCACGCTGACTCTCGGGGGGGGAGTTATTTTAGGTGGAGAAAGACGTTGTTGCGTAAGTGCCAGAACGCCAGCACTTTCACTGATTTGTCCGTCAACAAAAACCAGAGCAGGCGTATCTGATGGTGCCACGTTATTGCTGCCGGAAATTCCGGCACAGCCGGACAATAATGACGGCAGTATAAGTGTCAGACAGTTTTTTTTCATAACGGAGACTCCGTGTTCGTATATACGTGTTTGTTAATTGGTGTGAGGCGGCTGGAGAGGACGAATGACGACTGTCATTCCGTCCGAATGCAAATGCGGGAAAGACCACTGAAATAAGAGATATATAAAAGGAATTGATAATTTTTCGTACAGACTTGTTTTCCGTGGGTATGTAATAACTGAAAAACTCAAATCATAAGATTCCAGTCTCTTTATAAGTTTATTTATTCTTGCTGGAGTAAAGAGATGTGAATGCATGACAATGATTTCATCATTATTAATTGCTTTTGATATCAGAGAAAGCAATACATCCCAGTGTTTCCTCATTGACTTCGGGCAACGTGTGTCAGCATAGGGGCTAAGATGTATAGTTGATTTCTTGCTTCCCTTTTTCTTCTTCACAAAGAATGTGAAGTCGTATTTAGATGCAGACCTTACAATAAGAAGTACACATCTGAAAAGTAGTGGGAAAATGCAAATCACAACCACCACACAGAAATATAACATATAAGGCAATGATAAGTTGTCAGTGTATGGATAACGTAAGTATTGCCATGGGGTAGTGATGTACAGACAAAGCGTACACCAAAGCAACCATAGATATAATGGTACGTTATTATTTTTCATATTAGTTGACTTTTAATACTGTTTTCTATCACCACATTTTTATGTGTCTCATTTGGCACTTCGTACTGTTGGAAATATTGTTGGCGGCGGATGCGTGTCTGTTCACTGCTTTCTATTAACACCGCCATGGCGATTGCAAAGTATATGCAAATCAGGAAAATCCAGAACGCGTTTGGTATCTTCCAAAAAAGTGTGGACAGTTTGTTATGTGGTGAAACTAAAATCGGAGAAAGGATTCCACAGACAATCACAATCGCGATGGTTAATTTAACTAGAAAGAACATGGTAAACATCGTTAATCTCCATGATAAAAGGGAGAGAGGTAATAAAGATGGCAACAAACGGCTAAATTAAAATCGTTAAAAGGTGTACACAGACAATCGCAATCGCGATGGTTAATTTAACTAAAAAGAACACGGCCCCCACCTGTTTTGACGAGGTCTTTTGTTTTTGTTGTGTTTACGACAGCCAGTCCTGTAGATGCTGATGGCGGGAGCTGCTGCCCTTGTGCCAGCGGCAGTGGCTGCCGGGAGCACGCTCCAGTCGGAACAGAAATCGGTTGTCGCGTAGTACCACCACGAGACAGTTATCCGGCGTGCAGAAACGTCGGGCAAGCTCATCGGGGTCTGTCGGTGTTTTCGTTGAAAACAGCCTGCGTTTGCAGTGTGCGTCGACGACCAGTATTTGCAGTCGTCCGGGATGTTGCTGTGGCATCAAAGACTCCTTCCGGAACGGGAAAAGAAGCAGCTGTACCGTCATAACTGCACGTACCGGTTGCGAAAAAACGGCACAAGCGAGTAGTGACAGAAAGAATGTCGGAAACGGCAGGAAGGGCGGTACAGGCTGCGAAGACGGGAAACGGGTTGTGTTGGGAATTAACGCACGTGAGGTGTGATGAGAACGACGCGCTTTTCGCCAGCTCCGTCTCCGGTGAATCCATTCACGACAAGGGACTGTTCCGGTCTGAGAGAAATGCTTTGTTCAACAGTCTGTTTTCGTTTCTGGTCTGTGGTCGAGAGTCGCAGAGTGATATTTCCGGGCGCACCGTGAATATCCGGTGATACCTGCATTCTGACACCGGGAGAGACATCTGCAGTGAAGGTATCCGGACCTACGGACGTTACCAGTGATTCAACACAGGGCGTATTCTGTATCATCCCGTGGAGCGTTTCAGGTGTCAGCGTCAGGCTGTCATTAAAAAATGCACTGCGTGAAATACTCCCCTGAGCACCGGCAAACAGGTCCGGATGGCGCTCATTAAGAAGGCTTCCGTATTTTTCCGCCAGGCAGATTGGGTTGCTGGCCGTTGTGTCTGTTCGCACGGTATCGACCGTGAATGTCACCTGCGGGTGATGTTCCCTGTGGCCTGTGCAGCCGGACAGCAGTGCGGCGGCTATCGTCATCCAGAGTAGTGGTTGTTTTTTCATGCTGTTAATTTCCTCTCAGGGTAAAAAGAAAGACTCGCACCGTCATGTCGATGGGGGCCGCTTGCGAAAAAATGGCACAAGCGAGTAGTGACAGAAAGAATGTCGGAAACGGCAGGAAGGGCGGTACAGGCTGCGAAGACTGGAAACGGGGTATGCCGGGGATTACACATCCTCAGTGTAATGTGATAGTCGTCTGCTCCTGTGTTGCACCCCAGACATCTTCTGGCAGGCTGGGCAGCCCGATAAATAGGGTGTGAAAGAGGGTTTCTCTGCGTTCGATCCCGAATTGATGTTCGTATCCTCTCACCACCTGAAATCCTTCGTCGGAGAATATTAACTCTGCCGTTTCCAGAAGCTGCATAGTTTTGCGGTGTAGTGGAGTGATCAGCTGCAACGTAACTGGTGCCCTCATATCGCCTGTCGGTAGAAAACACTCTTCGGTGCGACTTAGTTGTAGCAGATGACGTTTCCCGGAACAGGCCCGTTCAATGGATTCATTGAACACCCTCTCAGGCCATGGGCAGACATATGTGCGCCAGCCTGCTTTCTGTAATTTACCCAGTGCAGCCCGAAAACGAAACAACGGACATTCCCCGACAGTGGCAGAGCTGAGAAAGAGCGTATTCAGCGTTCCGATGATGGGAATATTGCGATCTTTTTCGGTCAATGCTTTTAACGCCATGATTTCGCCAGGGAGACTACGGAACTCAGGATGTCTGCTGGCACCAGAAAGCCATTCAAGCAGGTAATGCCGTAATCCGGTTTCACTGGTTATATTGTGGTTTTCCTGTGCCGTTTTCAGGGCATTCAGTGCACACCAGAGCAACTGGCGCACGGGATGTTCTGTCGTGGTCATGCGAATGTCCTACTGTGAGATGAAAAGAAGACCGGTATCCGTTCTCTCCGCCACACGTGATGGCACGGGCCGGCCTTTGATAAAACGAATCAATACTCTGGGGTGAAGCCTTTTATTTCTTTCGCCATTAAGAAATACACGGTTCCATCAAAAGACAGGGGGAGTCCATGGTGGGGATGGCTTCGTGCAGGCTTCACTCCGGAATATTCTCTGGAATTGAAAAAAGCCCGGCCCGAAGGCCGGGAAATACTGGCTATGGGATGTTTACAAGGCGCTCCATAAAGCCGTGATGTTCGGCATTTGATACCAGTTCCAGGAGCAGGGATATCCTCGACTCAGGCTGGAGAGTATTTTCCATTCTGAGGAGATACTGATATTGTGCTTTTGTCAGCCATATGCTGGAAGCCGCATTCAGCTCTTCCCTGGCTCCCGGATTTAGCACAGGGTCCGGGTAAATCTTCATTAATCCATCAACAATATCTTTATTGACGGGTTTTATTTCACCGCCAAACTTCACGAAATCAATGAAGGCGCTATGTCGACGTAATGCTGATACTGGGTGAATGTCAAAATTAGCCAGAATAAAAAAGTACCCTGGAAAAATAGCGAATATTCTTTCACGGTAACAGCACCTGGAGTCTGCCCGTCTTATCTTTCTTGTTATTAATGGAGTCCATGGTACGACGTTTTGCTCATTCAGCCATGAGAATAAAGATTCTCTGTTTTTGCCGGCTGTATTATATTGCGCAAGATACCAGTTCCGGTTATTCAGGTGTTCTATATTCACGAAGTTCAACGCTCCGCGCAAAACCGATCCATGATGGACGATTTTGCGATGTCAGGCGAATATGCTAAATCATATGTCTGAAGCAGTGTCCAGCCCATATCTGGATAAACTGCAGTTCTGACAGGCATATAACCAGCAGACTCTAGTACGTTCTGTATCGGTGATTTGGCGAACTCACAGATAAAGAACGGCTAAGCACTAATATCAGCAATACAGTGGCACAGTATTGTGATACGCGAAATAAAACATCAGCACGTCAGTTCAGAGTAAGGTCGCCATATATCGGGCATGAGCCAGATACAAATAACTGGGACACCGTCTGAAGTGATTTGCTTTATTAAAGTAACTTGTGCTTGGTGTTTATGTTTATCAATTTGGGATCGCCTGTAAAGTGCAAAATGCAATTTCCATGAAAGTGTCCCCTTTAATGGGGACACCTGTTCACATTTTTTCGTTTTCTTTAGCTGTATTGCTAATCATGAAAACGAACGTTCGCATCAGCACAGCAGAGCGAAGTGCATCATATCCTTCCAGATTTAAGTTCTTCAGGCTTCGCTTCAGGTAGGTTCGTACCGTTTCGGGAGAAAGCCGACAGTTCTGAGCAATGGCGTCGTAAGGAACACCCATTGCGTAAAAAACGCAGACTTTAAGCTGGTTTGTTGATAGCTCGGGAAACATGCCTTCCAACAGAGTGATGGCCGGGAGTTTCTGTATCATTTGAGGTGACATAGCAACGGTCTCCGATGACAACTAAAAACGCTATCACCGAGTTCCTACGCTCATTGGTGATAGCCCAGACGGGGGTAGGAATACCGGCGTCATCGGAAACCGGCCAGGCTAATGCCTGCCCCGCCTGAGCTACCATAGATGACGACAAGAAATACAAGTTCCTGTCTTTATGGTATGGCAAAAAACGACGCCAAATGAAGAAATTAACTTCTGCGCCGACGATGACTACGCGGGTTCCTACGCCCGATCACAGTTTTGCCTGTGACCAGTAAAGGGTACTTAGTATAACGTACCGAGTCAACTAACCGCTTAAAAAACATACAAAAAAGCGTCAAAACTTAACGCTCCGCGCCGAAGCGATCCAGGCATGATGCTTCTGCTTTGTGGCGTTCGAACATGCTGGTCCATATGCACGAAACGGTGTCTGACCCTCGTCCAGACAATCCGCAGTTCTGACGAACATATGAACAAATATGCTCTTGTAGAGGCTGTTGTTACACAATTGGCGGGCTGTGTAACAAATGGTTTTATTATCTAAGAATTATTCTATTTACGATCGAATGATCTACAAAATGATTTTTTAAAGGTTTTTTAGATCGTTTAATTGCGTTAAAACAGAATATTATTCTGTTAGGTAGATCGGTTGTAAGATAAATGATCGTGAGTAGGACAAAAGTCGATCTTTTAATCCAAAAGAAAGATCTAAAGCAGAAAAATCTGCTTTTAAAAATAGATTTTATTTTTTTGACGCAGGTCAAGATTAACTTATTAGAGGTATCAGTGAGGAGGCACTGGAAGAGAAGAGATCGTTGTAATGCTTTTCAAATTAACGTAAAGCGGGTATATTTCGGCTGTTATTAGCTGTGCAGAGGGTGGCACTCTGTGGAGCAAAGCGGCGAAAGCCGGACGGCAGAATGCGCCATAAGGCATTCAGGAGAGATGGCATGTACGGGCAGTAAGTCAGAAGACTGAAGATGTTCCGGAAGCCATAAAAGGAAAACCCCCACTATCTTTCTTACGAACTTGGCGGAACGACGAAAGATAGTGGGGGCCTCACAGAATACGGGTAAAGTATAATGAAACCGTACCAGAGATTCAACCCTGTGCAGTGTATAAATACACGGCACAATCGCTCCGCCATAAGCGACAGCTTGTGGCAGGTCTGAAGAATACTCCATATAACGCAGTACACTGGAGTCAGTTAGCACCCGAAGAGCAGATCCGTTTCTGGGAAGACTATGAAGCGGGAAGGGCGACCACTTTCCTGGTTGAACCGGAAAGGAAGCTCACAAATCGCCGTCGTGGTGAGCACTCCACTAAACCCAAATGCGAAAATCCGTCCTGGTATCGTCCTGAGCGCTATAAAGCGCTGAAAGGGCAGCTCGGGCACGCCTATAACCGTCTGGTGAAAAAGGACCCTGTAACCGGCGAGCAGAGCCTGCGCATGCGCATGTCGCGGCATCCTTTTTATGTACAGAAACGGACGTTCGTCGGTCGCAAATACGCTTTCCGGCCGGAAAAACAACGTCTCCTCGATGCCATCTGGCCGGTTCTGGTCAGCTTCAGTGATGCCGGCACACATACCGTGGGGATGAGCGTCACTCGGCTGGCTGAAGAAATCAGCCCGAAAGACAGCGAGGGACATGTTATTCCGGAACTGGAAGTGACGGTCTCCCGTCTTTCCCGTCTGCTGGCCGAACAGGTGCGCTTTGGTGTGCTGGGTGTGTCAGAGGAAACAATGTGGGACCGTGAACATCGTCAGCGTCTGCCACGTTACGTCTGGATAACACCGGCAGGCTGGCAGATGCTGGGCGTCGACATGGTAAAACTTCACGAACAGCAGCAGAAACGACTGCGTGAAAGTGAAATCCGCCAGCAGCTCATTCGGGAAGGTGTTCTGCGTGAGGATGAAGATATCTCCGTTCATGCGGCCAGAAAACGCTGGTATCTGCAGCGCAGCCAGGATGCCCTGAAGAAGCGCCGTGAAAAAGCCGCAGCCAGCAAGCGTGCCAACCGCCTGAAGAAATTACCTGTTGACCAGCAGATTTATGAGATGGCTGAGTATCTCCGGAAGCTTCTGCCGCCGGATGAAGCCTATTTCTGTTCCGATGACTATCTGAAGCGACTGGCCATCAGGGAGTTGCGTCAGCTTGAACTGACGCTGGCTGCGCCACCGCCGCACTAGACAGCACCATTCCTTCAGCACTGAATCATCGCCAGCCCCTCCGGGGCTTTCGGCGCTGGTTCCGCTCAGCCCAAAATCTGCAGTAATCACCTTAAATCCCCTCAGAGGGGCATATCTGCCCATAAAACCACGTATCAGTCATCAGAACATGGCCACGTTGTTTCAGTTATCCACATAAATCCGCAAACAAAGAACTTTAAGAAGCCGCAAACCTAAAACAGCAAACCTGCAATATAGTCTTAACCCCATTATTTAATCCCCTGCGTTGCTTCGCCGCAGGGAAAGTCTTTATCTCTGAAACCACTGTGAATAAATACAAAGAGGCCTTCGCTTGCAGCGGCCAAGGCCGCGCCGCTCAGAATCTAAAAGCACCTCCCACGCTGACGCGCGGGCCCCGGAACCTCACCGTTCTGAAACCACAGCAAAAAAACATCAGGAATAAAAACACCGCATAAATGCAGCACCGTGCCCACCCCTCATAACTGAAAAGCGAGGCCGCCCCCGCCCAAAGGGCGGGAACAACATCGCTTTTAATTATGAATGTTGTAACTACATTATCATCGCTGCCAGTCTTCTGGCTGGAAGTACTCCGTACACGCTCGTAAGCGGCCCTAACGGCCCGCTAACGCGGAGATACGCCCCGACTTCGGGTAAACCCTCGTCGGGACCACTCCGACCGCGCACAGAAGCTCTCTCATGGCTGAAAGCGGGTATGGTCTGGCAGGGCTGGGGATGGGTAAGGTGAAATCTATCAGTCCGTACCGGCTTACGCCGGGCTTCGGCGGTTTTACTCCTGTGTCATATGCAACAACAGAGTGCCGCCTTCCATGCCGCTGACGCGGCATATCCTGGTGACGATATCTGAATCGTTATATACTGTGTATAATATATGGTGCGTTAATTTTTAAACCCTTATTTAATTTCCTCGTCAGTTAGATATTGTCCGTTTCCCAAACGAAGCCCTTCAGAGACGTCGTGTAAACACGGTCCTTTTATCTTACAGGTTAACCCCTATCAATCTTAGGATGAAACCACGCCATCCTCTGCTTGCCTGGTTATTAATTTCATATCATCTTATGCCTTTTTTATCTTCATTTGGGACCGTACTTTTCTTCGGAATATCACTATTCGTTAACTGCTGTTCATCAATAAAATTCCTGATGATATTCAGTTCACTCTGACGGATTTTTTCTTCTTCATTTTTTCTCAGAAGACGGCAGATATCCATTTCATCCCGCCCGGTCATTCTTTTTCCGGAAAAAAGGCGGTTAAGCAGCTCCTGCTTTACATCTGGTGAGTCTTTGGTGGCCTCCATGAGGTTGAGCAGACTCTGACGATCGAGAATAGAGAAAACTTTTGGGAAATAATGTAAAAGGAAAAGAACCCAGAATGCTGTCCATGCAAAGCAGAGAAAAGCTGCTGTAAGCACGTGATTCTTGCCTGATAGGTATATAATCAGCAGAACAACCGAAATCCAAGATGCCAGTTCTAAAAAAGTATATACAGGCTTCAGGCGTCTGTATGCCTGTTCATGATTATTCAGGATGAATTGAATTTTTTCTGCACCTGATTTACTCATAATAATTCTCTTCCCATTTTTCTGATACGTAATGTCCAGCTGTTATCAGGAGTGTTTATTGCCCAGAAATATTCTCCTGCTGTGCCTGCATCCTGAGCAACTTTTGTTCTAATGTCACCAGTCTGCGACCGGCACTCTGTGCTTCAGATTCTGAGACCTGCCCTTTGGGGTGACCATCCAGACCATAACGTGGGACGCCGGCGACAGCTGTCCGCTGCAGATATACACGGCGTGAGGTGATGCAGGACACTGCACAGAGCCATTCGTCCATGGTCAGTTCTGTCTCCGGGTGTTCTGCCAGAAATGCTGAAATATCATTGTTTATGCCAATTTTCAGGGGAATAAATCCACCACCTTCAGCACGAAGATGAGGAAACAGGATCTTTATTTTTTCCACGCACTCGTGAGTATACTCTCTGGTCCAGTGGGAGGGACGTGGGAAACGGCGTTTTTTCTTTTTCTTCTTCCTGGCTGGTGCTTCGGGGATATGTGTTTCGACGGCAGATGAATTTATTCCGACGGGGGCTGATTCTGCTGCCTGTTCAGTAAATGCAGATTCGATAATATCTGTTTTTTCGGATAAGGAAGGTAACGAAAAGGTACGACGTTTTTTCACTACAATGACGGGGATTTTCCTTTCTTCCTGATTTTTTTCCATAAATACCTCGGCTGGCTGGTTTTACTCTTTAATAATATCACAATCCATAAATTAGTAAATTTTCCGTCAGGTGATTTTTCATGGTTTATAAGTCCGTTCTCTGAATATTTATACTCGAGGCGGTAACAGTTATGGCGTGACAGTCGAATTGATATTCGACTGAACCCTGACCGAAACATGGTTGATATATTCTCTAACGTTAATGTTGTCATGATATAAATAAAAAAAATTCATTTGAAAGGATGTCAGAAGAAGATATCGGGGCGCACAGTTCATCTCTGCCTTTGTTTCATGGTGTGTTCTTTGTATATTTTACTTACTGTTTAAGCATGTACATAAGGAGTGCTTTCATTATGCCAATGATACTTCCTAGATTCTACGTCAGTACTTCAAAAAGCATAATCAAAGCCTTGATAAATATGCATTCCTTCGAAATTCAGCTTTCACCCATTGGGTGAAAGAAAAGTGCTCAAAAATATGTTAAATTATCAGCTTTTATGACTCGATATATGGTAAAATAATAGTAAGAAAAGTAGTAAAAAGGGGTTCTAATTATGATTAATAAAATTGATTTCAAAGCTAAGAATCTAACATCAAATGCAGGTCTTTTTCTGCTCCTTGAGAATGCAAAAAGCAATGGGATTTTTGATTTTATTGAAAATGACCTCGTATTTGATAATGACTCAACAAATAAAATCAAGATGAATCATATAAAGACCATGCTCTGCGGTCACTTCATTGGCATTGATAAGTTAGAACGTCTAAAGCTACTTCAAAATGATCCCCTCGTCAACGAGTTTGATATTTCCGTAAAAGAACCTGAAACAGTGTCACGGTTTCTAGGAAACTTCAACTTCAAGACAACCCAAATGTTTAGAGACATTAATTTTAAAGTCTTTAAAAAACTGCTCACTAAAAGTAAATTGACATCCATTACGATTGATATTGATAGTAGTGTAATTAACGTAGAAGGTCATCAAGAAGGTGCGTCAAAAGGATATAATCCTAAGAAACTGGGAAACCGATGCTACAATATCCAATTTGCATTTTGCGACGAATTAAAAGCATATGTTACCGGATTTGTAAGAAGTGGCAATACTTACACTGCAAACGGTGCTGCGGAAATGATCAAAGAAATTGTTGCTAACATCAAATCAGACGATTTAGAAATTTTATTTCGAATGGATAGTGGCTACTTTGATGAAAAAATTATCGAAACGATAGAATCTCTTGGATGCAAATATTTAATTAAAGCCAAAAGTTATTCTACACTCACCTCACAAGCAACGAATTCATCAATTGTATTCGTTAAAGGAGAAGAAGGTAGAGAAACTACAGAACTGTATACAAAATTAGTTAAATGGGAAAAAGACAGAAGATTTGTCGTATCTCGCGTACTGAAACCAGAAAAAGAAAGAGCACAATTATCACTTTTAGAAGGTTCCGAATACGACTACTTTTTCTTTGTAACAAATACTACCTTGCTTTCTGAAAAAGTAGTTATATACTATGAAAAGCGTGGTAATGCTGAAAACTATATCAAAGAAGCCAAATACGACATGGCGGTGGGTCATCTCTTGCTAAAGTCATTTTGGGCGAATGAAGCCGTGTTTCAAATGATGATGCTTTCATATAACCTATTTTTGTTGTTCAAGTTTGATTCCTTGGACTCTTCAGAATACAGACAGCAAATAAAGACCTTTCGTTTGAAGTATGTATTTCTTGCAGCAAAAATAATCAAAACCGCAAGATATGTAATCATGAAGTTGTCGGAAAACTATCCGTACAAGGGAGTGTATGAAAAATGTCTGGTATAATAAGAATATCATCAATAAAATTGAGTGTTGCTCTGTGGATAACTTGCAGAGTTTATTAAGTATCATTGCAGCAAAGATGAAATCAATGATTTATCAAAAATGATTGAAAGGTGGTTGTAAATAATGTTACAATGTGTGAGAAGCAGTCTAAATTCTTCGTGAAATAGTGATTTTTGAAGCTAATAAAAAACACACGTGGAATTTAGGGACTATTCATGTTGTTGTTATTTCGTATCTTCCAGAATAAGGAATCCCATGGTTAAAAAATCACTGCGCCAGTTCACGCTGATGGCGACGGCAACCGTCACGCTGTTGTTAGGAAGTGTGCCGCTGTATGCGCAAACGGCGGACGTACAGCAAAAACTTGCCGAATTAGAGCGGCAGTCGGGAGGCAGACTGGGTGTGGCATTGATTAACACAGCAGATAATTCGCAAATACTTTATCGTGCTGATGAGCGCTTTGCGATGTGCAGCACCAGTAAAGTGATGGCCGTGGCCGCGGTGCTGAAGAAAAGTGAAAGCGAACCGAATCTGTTAAATCAGCGAGTTGAGATCAAAAAATCTGACCTTGTTAACTATAATCCGATTGCGGAAAAGCACGTCAATGGGACGATGTCACTGGCTGAGCTTAGCGCGGCCGCGCTACAGTACAGCGATAACGTGGCGATGAATAAGCTGATTGCTCACGTTGGCGGCCCGGCTAGCGTCACCGCGTTCGCCCGACAGCTGGGAGACGAAACGTTCCGTCTCGACCGTACCGAGCCGACGTTAAACACCGCCATTCCGGGCGATCCGCGTGATACCACTTCACCTCGGGCAATGGCGCAAACTCTGCGGAATCTGACGCTGGGTAAAGCATTGGGCGACAGCCAACGGGCGCAGCTGGTGACATGGATGAAAGGCAATACCACCGGTGCAGCGAGCATTCAGGCTGGACTGCCTGCTTCCTGGGTTGTGGGGGATAAAACCGGCAGCGGTGGCTATGGCACCACCAACGATATCGCGGTGATCTGGCCAAAAGATCGTGCGCCGCTGATTCTGGTCACTTACTTCACCCAGCCTCAACCTAAGGCAGAAAGCCGTCGCGATGTATTAGCGTCGGCGGCTAAAATCGTCACCGACGGTTTGTAATAGCGGAAACGGAATGGGGAAACTCATTCCGTTTTTGTTTATCGCCTTAGACGGCAAAAGTGCTGTCGCCCACCTGCGCTTGCGCATACCAGGCCATAAGCTCCGTGGTTCCTGGTTCTCCTTCCGCTGGAGCCCAGTGCGCATAGTCATCGGCAGCCACGGGTTGATAGCCACCGTGTTTTACTTCAAAAATTATGCCACCGGTATCCAGCGACAGCACGGCATGCCAGGTTCCTGCGGCCATCTCCAGCACCGTACAGGTTTCCCCCAATATCGCCCGATGGGTGACGGTACCCCGATCGTCAAAATTCAGCACCACGAAACGACCCCTTAATGGCAACAGTAGCTCGAAGGTGTGAGGGTGTCGGTGCGGGCGCACGTAGGTCCCAGGTACTTGTAAAGAAGAATCCCCGGGGCAAAGTGATTCGGGAGCTTAGCAGTGAGGAAGAGACTGCAGTAAAGACGGTCTGTGGACTGAAAAAGCCAGCAACCATGGCACAACATAACCTGGCCAATGATCTTCTCCGGGAAATGCGTGAGTATGATGCATGGTTACAGTGTGACTGTATTCCGGGAGATTCGCCGGCCATGAATTTTGCTGCTCTTAAAAACAATACGGGTACTCTTTATCTGTCCAGTTTTAATCATGAGCATGCACCTGAATGCCCCATGTATCGTCAGTTATCAGGAAATGAAGAGGAAACATCCTTCGGAGCAAGCCGGCATCCCGTTAGCACCCGTATAAATTACAGAAACTTTTTACCACCTGATGACAGTAATTCTGTTATCAGACTGCAGACCCGCTCTGCTTACCATAATGGTGAGCGCTCCTCCGTTCGCAAGAAACGTCCGCGCCTTGGCCGTTTACTCCTGTCGCTTATTGAAGATGCAGGGCTGAATAAACTGGATTCCCTGGCTAATCCCCGTATCCGGACTAATTATCGTGAGTGTCTTGATGCCATACGGCAGGTTACACTACAGCAGGAGTATATTCGGGGAAGATCCTTATCTGAAATTATCCATTTCCGGCCAGGAATGTCTGAAAGGTCTCAGGAGCGGTTAATGGAAACGCTGGAGAATTCAGAACGACACTGGCCTGCCAGAAGAAAACATATGTTCTTTCAGATTTTTATGGCGCAGCACATCTGTCGTGATGCTGTGGAAATTCACTGGGCGAACGGTAATATTCAGGTCTTCAGACCTGTGCGGGGGATCAGTATTAATGGTGAAGCGCAGGGCGGAATACGTCCCCCTTACTGGGTTATTCTTGCTTTTTGCCGGAGTGCCGATGGCAGAATCATCTGCAGTGAAGGGTATGCTCATGCTCTTTATCAACTGACATGTCCGGTTCCTGTGGACAGCAAACTGGAACGAAACACGCTCACTGCTCTTCTGAATGTGGCCAGCTGGCTTAAAAGAAAGCCAGGTACGCCGGAATTAAGTCTGGAAAGGCCCCTGTTTGATACAGAAGTTTATGTTAATGGTGAAAAGAAATATGTACTGCCGGATTTCATTGTCACAGCAAGGGCTCCTGACGGAAAGACGGCCAGAGTGGTCATCGAAACGATGGGATATGAAGACAGTGATTACTGCGCGAGAAAATCCAGGCAGCATACCGGCATGAAGCAGATTGGTGTTCTGCATACCGATCCACCGAAATGGCTGGATAACGATCATCCCCCTTTTGAGAAACATATGTACGGTGTTTTTATGCATCTCAGGTACTGAGATATTTTGTGGCTCAGTTCTGTAACTTTTCCCGTAACATTGTCTGTTGTTACGGGAAAGTCCGGTTTTTGTATTGCACCAGAGAATACTCAGACTGTGATGCTGCCACAGCGTCAGCAGGCTTTCTGAACGGTGTAACATCACTTCATGTTAATGATAATCACTATCATTAAATCTTGACATGCCATTTTCTCCTTAATAAATTAATACTGTATATGTATCCATATACGTAAGCAGTTAATTCATTTGTTTTCCTCAGAGGATGAAGGAGATACCGAATGTCTGATCCTGTACGGGGTTCACGTATAGGAAATTGAAAAACCAGTCGATACCATTGTCCACGCCTTATGCCACGTGAGCCTTTCTGCTTTTCCCACCACTCCGGTGGTTTCCCTCTCTGTATGGTCGATTTTTATACCGTAACAGGCTGTTTTTTATACTTTCACCGATTCCCGGGCACACTTAGCCTGTGTCAGGCCGGCATATACCTCAGCAGACTGATATCCCGCGCGTTTTTCTTCAGCCCTGATACATTCAGCCCCGCAATGGCCCGGCGGTATACCATCCGGCAGCCACACAGCACGCATTCGAACGGGTCACGACTCAGGAACTGTTTCACCATTTGTGCATAGCACACTTTCGCCACTGGTTCCGGTTTATCCATCCCCAGTGCACGGTACACCTGCGGCAGCTTCTCTCCACACACACGGTTGGCAAGGAACCCGAAGTACCTCACCATCTTAAAAAACTTCTCCGGGATGTGCTGTTTCAGCCTCGCGACCAGCTCACGCTGTGTCAGCGTTTCCGTCGCCGTTTCTCCCGTTTTGTGGTCCAGGTAACGGAAGCTCAGGCTTGCCCCTCCGTTGTAATGAGCCAGTCGGGAAGCCGCTATTGGTGGCTTCTTCAGATAACGACCCAGGTAGCGTGCCGTATTCCGCCCTCCGGCTGTCTTCTTCGACATGTACACATGCCAGTATTTTCCGCCGGATTTCAGCACCAGGCTTCTCCACTGTGATTCCGTCGTGATATGTGACAACGACTCCGGCATTGCCATCCCCTCTGACCACGCTTTCAGAAGCAGCTGCCGCATATTCCACATCCACCGTGAACGCATCGCGTCTTTCAGGAAGCTCAGCTTTTTCCACTGACCATGCTTATTCAGACCTCCACAGGTTACAGACACATGTACATGCGGATGCCAGTTGAGACGACGGCCATACGTGTGGATGGCGCAGAAGATACCGGGTTCCAGCCCCCGTTTTCGGGCGGCATACAGCAGATTCTCCACCGCCAGACGGCACACGTCATTCAGCAGCCAGCGGTTGCTTTCGAACACCGGCCACAGCGTGTCCGGCAGGGTGAAGACCAGATGTACCCAGTCGCAGTCAGGAAGACGATTCAGCTGTGTTGCTGTCCACAGGTCTGTGGCCTTCTTTCCGCAGGACGGGCAGGCACGGCTGCCGCATGAGTTGGTCAGGTACTTTACGTGCTGACAGTCCGGGTTATCACACCCGAACTCTTTTACACCCAGTATCCGTGTGCCGCAGGCCAGCATTTTGGTGACGGCTTCAACCTCGATATCGCGCAGACCGCCCGCATCCAGGAAGGACGTCCAGCACTGGTTGGCTGTGAACAGACGTTTCAGAGGGCGGGGAGTAAAACCGGACAACATGAGGATGGATTAAACCCCGGTATCCTGTAGCAGGGTAAGGGCTGCTGTATCGCCACGGCGCTTCAGGATGGAGGTCGTCACCATCGCAGGTGGTGGGTCCATGGGTTTGAGCATTTTCATCCAGTCCCATTCTCGTTGTGAGAGCTTCTCAGCACCAACAGAGAGCAGAACTGTATCGATACTTTTGCGGGTCAACATAAGGGGATGAGTCCTTAATAAAACAGGTCCTCAGAGCATACATATTCTGCGGGGCGTGCGGCAACAACAGGACGAACCGGGGCGGTTTTCAATTTGCAGCCGCCAGGCTGCCGTGGTTCATGATAACTTCTGCTCTTCATCGTGCGGCCGACTGGGCTAAATCTGTGTTCTCTTCGGCGGCGCTGGGTGATCCTCGCCGTACTGCCCGCTTGGTTAACGTCGCCGCCCAATTGGCAAAATATTCTGGTAAATCAATAACCATCTCATCAGAGGGTAGTGAAGCCATGCAGGAAGGCGCTTACCGATTTATCCGCAATCCCAACGTTTCTGCCGAGGCGATCAGAAAGGCTGGCGCCATGCAAACAGTCAAGTTGGCTCAGGAGTTTCCCGAACTGCTGGCCATTGAGGACACCACCTCTTTGAGTTATCGCCACCAGGTCGCCGAAGAGCTTGGCAAGCTGGGCTCTATTCAGGATAAATCCCGCGGATGGTGGGTTCACTCCGTTCTCTTGCTCGAGGCCACCACATTCCGCACCGTAGGATTACTGCATCAGGAGTGGTGGATGCGCCCGGATGACCCTGCCGATGCGGATGAAAAGGAGAGTGGCAAATGGCTGGCAGCGGCCGCAACTAGCCGGTTACGCATGGGCAGCATGATGAGCAACGTGATTGCGGTCTGTGACCGCGAAGCCGATATTCATGCTTATCTGCAGGACAAACTGGCGCATAACGAGCGCTTCGTGGTGCGCTCCAAGCACCCACGCAAGGACGTAGAGTCTGGGTTGTATCTGTACGACCATCTGAAGAACCAACCGGAGTTGGGTGGCTATCAGATCAGCATTCCGCAAAAGGGCGTGGTGGATAAACGCGGTAAACGTAAAAATCGACCAGCCCGCAAGGCGAGCTTGAGCCTGCGCAGTGGGCGCATCACGCTAAAACAGGGGAATATCACGCTCAACGCGGTGCTGGCCGAGGAGATTAACCCGCCCAAGGGTGAGACCCCGTTGAAATGGTTGTTGCTGACCAGCGAACCGGTCGAGTCGCTAGCCCAAGCCTTGCGCGTCATCGACATTTATACCCATCGCTGGCGGATCGAGGAGTTCCATAAGGCATGGAAAACCGGAGCAGGAGCCGAGAGGCAACGCATGGAGGAGCCGGATAATCTGGAGCGGATGGTCTCGATCCTCTCGTTTGTTGCGGTCAGGCTGTTACAGCTCAGAGAAAGCTTCACGCTGCCGCAAGCACTCAGGGCGCAAGGGCTGCTAAAGGAAGCGGAACACGTAGAAAGCCAGTCCGCAGAAACGGTGCTGACCCCGGATGAATGTCAGCTACTGGGCTATCTGGACAAGGGAAAACGCAAGCGCAAAGAGAAAGCAGGTAGCTTGCAGTGGGCTTACATGGCGATAGCTAGACTGGGCGGTTTTATGGACAGCAAGCGAACCGGAATTGCCAGCTGGGGCGCCCTCTGGTAAGGTTGGGAAGCCCTGCAAAGTAAACTGGATGGCTTTCTTGCCGCCAAGGATCTGATGGCGCAGGGGATCAAGATCTGATCAAGAGACAGGATGAGGATCGTTTCGCATGATTGAACAAGATGGATTGCACGCAGGTTCTCCGGCCGCTTGGGTGGAGAGGCTATTCGGCTATGACTGGGCACAACAGACAATCGGCTGCTCTGATGCCGCCGTGTTCCGGCTGTCAGCGCAGGGGCGCCCGGTTCTTTTTGTCAAGACCGACCTGTCCGGTGCCCTGAATGAACTGCAGGACGAGGCAGCGCGGCTATCGTGGCTGGCCACGACGGGCGTTCCTTGCGCAGCTGTGCTCGACGTTGTCACTGAAGCGGGAAGGGACTGGCTGCTATTGGGCGAAGTGCCGGGGCAGGATCTCCTGTCATCTCACCTTGCTCCTGCCGAGAAAGTATCCATCATGGCTGATGCAATGCGGCGGCTGCATACGCTTGATCCGGCTACCTGCCCATTCGACCACCAAGCGAAACATCGCATCGAGCGAGCACGTACTCGGATGGAAGCCGGTCTTGTCGATCAGGATGATCTGGACGAAGAGCATCAGGGGCTCGCGCCAGCCGAACTGTTCGCCAGGCTCAAGGCGCGCATGCCCGACGGCGAGGATCTCGTCGTGACCCATGGCGATGCCTGCTTGCCGAATATCATGGTGGAAAATGGCCGCTTTTCTGGATTCATCGACTGTGGCCGGCTGGGTGTGGCGGACCGCTATCAGGACATAGCGTTGGCTACCCGTGATATTGCTGAAGAGCTTGGCGGCGAATGGGCTGACCGCTTCCTCGTGCTTTACGGTATCGCCGCTCCCGATTCGCAGCGCATCGCCTTCTATCGCCTTCTTGACGAGTTCTTCTGAGCGGGACTCTGGGGTTCGAAATGACCGACCAAGCGACGCCCAACCTGCCATCACGAGATTTCGATTCCACCGCCGCCTTCTATGAAAGGTTGGGCTTCGGAATCGTTTTCCGGGACGCCGGCTGGATGATCCTCCAGCGCGGGGATCTCATGCTGGAGTTCTTCGCCCACCCCGGGCTCGATCCCCTCGCGAGTTGGTTCAGCTGCTGCCTGAGGCTGGACGACCTCGCGGAGTTCTACCGGCGGCACTGTTGCAAATAGTCGGTGGTGATAAACTTATCATCCCCTTTTGCTGATGGAGCTGCACATGAACCCATTCAAAGGCCGGCATTTTCAGCGTGACATCATTCTGTGGGCCGTACGCTGGTACTGCAAATACGGCATCAGTTACCGTGAGCTGCAGGAGATGCTGGCTGAACGCGGAGTGAATGTCGATCACTCCACGATTTACCGCTGGGTTCAGTGAGTTAGCTGGCCTGGATGTAACCACTCGTTCAACTCAATTCTCTTAGCGTGGGAAAATTTCCGCTTTTCCAAGCGGACCCCTATTAATATTTGTTTTGTTTTAGGTTCTATTCAACATAGGTCATCCTAAAATACATTGAAGATAACAAGATAACAAGATAACAAGATAACAAGATAACAAGATAACAAGATAGTAAGGTGTTATCTTTGTTTTACTTCTGCTATCAATCGTGATACCTCTGTTTTTGATAGTGTTTTAAGTGCTTCTACCGCCGCCCTGACAACATCAGAACGATTCACTCTGCCTTTACCTGAAACCATCTCAGCCGTTATAAGGGCATCAATGTCTTTTAGGTTTTCTTCAAAAAAAGAAATACTCACTGGTTTTGCTTTGCTTACAACCGATGATTTATCTGATGACTTTTTGGTATTATCAAGGCCAGCCGTGCCACCGTTAATAAATGCTGCCTCGTCACGAGGTGAAGTGTTTGCTCTATTTCTCACAGAATAACCTCTTTCACTAACGCTTCGATTTCTTGCTGGGCTTTATCATTTTGCGTTTCAAAAATTGTCATTGATTCGGCCCAAGCATCTCGATGTGCTTTACGATCACATACCCGGGAGTTTGCCAGATGCATTTCAGGGTAATCCTTAAGTACTTCAGCTGCCTCATTGGCTTCATTAACAAACATATTTGTGGGCGTCATGTTTAAAACGAGATATCCCCGAACATCCTCATTAAAATCTTTTGCTGCTGTAAAAACGGAGCATGTATGAGGCACAACATCCAGGTCCATCTGAGATGGGCGCAAAGGAGAAATGAATACATCTGCGGCCATCAATCCACTACGCATTTCTGCGCTATCACGGCCAGCACAGTCTGCAATAACAAAATCATAGGATTTTTCGTGTTCCTTTAACATGGCTTTGATGTTACCTGTCGCGCCTGTAACCGGAATATGAGGGAGATCTTCAGGGCGATTGTTGTACCAGGTTAATACTGATTTCTGGTCATCTGCGTCGACAATAATCACTCTATTGCCTAGTGACATCAGATACGCAGCTATAGATACCGCCAGTGTACTTTTACCTACCCCACCCTTTTGACTACCTAATACTATTATCATTATAGCCTCATATTAAGCTGTTAAGTTAACAACTTAATATTGCCATCTGAACGCGAACCATGCAATTATTTTTGTTATGTTAACAACTTAACAAGCTGTTAAGTATTTGATTTATAGATTAATTAAGATAACAAGATAACAAGATAACAAGATAACAAGATAACAAGATAACAAGATAACAATATTATGGGTGGATTACATATTCATAACTGGGCTACTGGCAAATCTGTCCATCTGGTGGTATACGCAGGAGAAAGCATTTCCCGTTTCATTTGCCACTCAGGGGCGGTTCCTCGCCCCGCAAACCACACTGTCCCTTTTCCCGACTGGTTCAGTTCATCGAGTGTTTTCATTAACTTTTCACTGTT
>OGEP01000284.1_pt1 | contig 80441 bp, 61 predicted proteins | sample 1570721 | NCBI WGS metagenome assembly OGEP01 (sample SAMEA2582131, study PRJEB24529) | metagenome | biome: Human gut stool | place: China | collected 2011 | reverse complement strand
TGGGAGAGTAGGACGTAGCCACGTAATCTTTTTTTATGTAATAATATAAAAAACTATAGTATAATAAAGTTAATAAGACAAATTGAATATAAATAGTTTTCGGTTTCCGCAAGGAATTAATAAGGAATCAGGTGAAAGACCTGAGCAGCCCCCGTTACTGTGAAGCTGACGAAAGTTAGAATAAAGCCACTGTAATTACAAATTATGGGAAGGTTAATGAGTAGGATGAAGCAAAGCCAGGAGACTTGCCGAAAATATAGAGTAAATTTCTTCGGGGATGGGGAAAGTTTCTTGAAAATATAGTATCAGAAAAGCTAATTTTTGATTTTGAGAAGATATTATATAGAAATTTCTAAGTCCTGCAGTTTTGTAGGACTTTTTATTTTTGAATTATTTTATAGTAGGTTGATTAAACAAAAATTCTTGAAACAAATCTCTCTTTTATATTTGAATGTCTTAAAATATATATAATCAAAGGAGAGAAAAATGAAAGAAAAGATGAAATCAGTTCTTGCAGCTGCACTTATGTTAGTGGTTTTAAATCCAGTACAGTCTAGTGCAATGCACATCATGGAAGGATTCCTTCCAAAGCAGTGGTCTTTAATATGGACTATAGTATTTATACCTTTCTTCATAGTTGGTATAAGATCAATCAATAAAATAGTGAAAGAAGAGCCAAAGAAAAAAGTACTATTAGCTTTATGTGGAGCTTTCGTATTTGTACTATCAGCTCTTAAAATTCCATCAGTAAATGGAAGTTGCTCACATCCAACAGGTGTAGGTCTAAGTGCAATACTATTTGGACCAGGAGTAACAGTTGTACTTGGTACAATCGTATTATTATTCCAGGCAATCTTACTTGCTCATGGTGGTTTAACTACATTAGGTGCAAATGCATTCTCAATGGCAATAGTTGGCCCAATAGTATCATACCTTATATTCAAAGGAATGGAAAAAGTATGCAAAAATAGAAAAGTAAATGTATTCTTAGCTGCAGCACTTGGAGACTTAGCGACATACACTGTAACATCATTCCAGCTTGCATTTGCATTCCCTGCTGCTACAGGTGGAGTAATGGCATCTGCTATAAAATTCTTAGGAATATTCTTTGTAACTCAGGTTCCAATAGCAATAGCAGAAGGTATACTAACAGTAATCGTATACAACCTAATAGTTGAAAATGTGGAAGGAGTTGATTTTAATGTCAAAAACAACTAAAACTAACATATTACTAATAATATTAGCAATAGTATTAATAGTACTTCCACTAGTAGTAAACCCAGGTGCTGAATACGGAGGAGCTGACGGTCACGCTGAGGAAGCAATAACAGAAATAAATCCAGAATATGAACCATGGTTTGCGAGTTTCTATGAACCACCAAGTGGAGAAATAGAAAGTTTATTATTCTCAACTCAAGCTGCATTTGGAGCAGGAATAATAGGTTATATACTAGGTAACTTAAAAGGTAAAAAATCTGGAAGAGAAGAAATGAGAAAAGAACTTGAAGCAAAAACAAGTGAAAAAAGCGACGATAAAGAATAATAAAAAATGACAATTAATAACATAAAAAGTATAATAATAATTAGGGAGAGCTGCATTACTTGCAGCTTTTCTAATATCTAAAATAAAAGGAGGAGAATAGAAATGCTAATAATAGATAAATACGCATACACAAACAGTCTTAGCGAAAAAAATCCATACATAAAAACAATATTCTCCATACTATTTTTAATAATATCATTAATAATAGAAAATCCAGTATATCAAATAGCTATAATAACCGCTATGTCGATAACAATACTATCTACATCCAAAATGGGGATAAGTGAATATCTAAAGCTACTTTCAATCCCATTAATCTTTATGATAATGAGCATACTGGCTATAATCATAAGCATATCCACAGAAAAAACAGATATGTTGACATATTTTACTATTGGAAGTACATATATAGGAATATCAAAATTTGGACTTTCTAGTGCATTAAAAATACTAGCAAGATCAATATCGTGTCTAACATGTGTATATTTCTTGATGCTTACAACACCGTTTAACCAGTTAATACAAGTATTTAAAAAACTACACATACCAAACAATGTAATAGAAATTGCTATGCTTATCTACAGATTTATATTCATATTCTTAGAAGAAGTACACGAAATATACAAATCTCAGGAAATGAAAATGGGGTATATGGGAATGAAAAACTCGTACAATTCATTGGGACTATTGGTAAATATGCTCTACAAAAGGATGATGAAAAGATACGAAGATATGTCTATAGCACTAGATATGAAATTATTTGATGGAAAATTCCACATATAATGAAATTCCAAAGATATTAGGATGGTGAAAATATGTATAAAATAAAAAACCTATCATTTAAATATGAAAAAAATAAAAATGCATTAAAAAATATAAATATGGACTTCTCAAAAGGAGATATAATTGGAGTAATCGGTGAAAATGGATGTGGAAAATCTACCCTATTTATGAATATGACTGGAATACTAAAACCAGAATCAGGAGAAATTCTGTACAATGGGGAAAAAATAAAGTACGGGAAAAAAGACTTATACAATCTTAGAAAAAGAGTAGGAATGGTGTTCCAAGATCCAGAGAAACAAATATTTTACTCTAAAGTTTATGACGATATAGCATTTACTATGAGAAACATAGGCATGGATGAAGAAGAAATAAAAATAAGAATAGAAAAAGCACTAGAGGCTGTAAATGGAAGCGAATTTATAGATAAGCCTGTCCAATTTTTAAGCTATGGTCAGAAAAAAAGAGTTGCAATAGCATCAGTAATCGCTATGCAAAATGAAACAGTACTCTTAGACGAACCTACATCAGGACTAGACCCAAGAAGTACAGATGCAGTTGTAGAAATAATAAAAAATATGAAAAAAAATGGCACAAAAGTAGTAATATCTAGCCACGACATGGATTTGATATACGAAATATGTGACTATGTATACGTAATGAACAAGGGAGAAATAATAAAAGAAGGAAATTCAGACGATGTATTTATGGACGAAAAAATGATAAAAAACGCTGGATTAAAAACACCTTGGATAATAAAAATCTACAACGAATTAAAAAATAACGAAGCAAATGGCAAAGAAATAAAACTAGATACTATAAAAACAAAATTTGCACAGTACAAATAAAAAATAAATACTTAAAATAAACAAGAGAGGGCAAGATGACTATTATTTAATCATCTTGTCCTTTTTTGTCTACATTGTAAAAATTCTTATAATAGCTTAAAATATATATTATAATCGAACAAAAGGAGATTATCTTTAGTTATTGAAAATATATACAAATATATACAAAAGTGGTAAAATGTAATCAGAGGTGATTACATGGAAAATAATAATTATAAACCAAAAGAATTTGCTGAATTAATAGGTGTTTCAGTAAAAACATTGCAAAGATGGGATAATGATAACAAATTAAAAGCATATAGAACTCCAACCAATAGAAGATATTATACTTATGAACAATATTTAAAGTATACTGGTAAAACAGATGTAAATGATAAAAGAAAAATAGTTATATATACAAGAGTTTCAACTTCTAATCAAAAAGAGGATTTAAAAAATCAAGTTGAGTTTCTTAGACAATATGCAAATGCTAAAGGTATTATAGTAGATGAAGTTATAGAAGATTATGGCAGTGGACTTAACTACAATAGAAAAAAGTGGAATAAGCTTATAGATGAATGTATGGAAAATAAAGTAAAAACTATAATTATAAGTCATAAAGATAGATTTATAAGATTTGGATATGATTGGTTTGAAAGATTTTTAAGTAAATTTGAAGTAAGCTTTATTATCGTAAATAATGAAAGTCTTTCTCCACAAGAAGAATTAGTTCAAGATATAATCTCTATACTTCATATATTTAGTTGTAGAATATATGGTCTTAGAAAGTATAAAAATAAAATAAGAAAGGATAAGGAAGTTGAAAAAAGCATACAAAATAGAAATTAAACCAACAAAAGAACAAAAGATAAAAATCAATAAAACAATTGGTGTTTCTAGATATGTATATAATTTCTATTTAATTCATAATAAAGAAATCTATGAAAAAGAAAAAAGATTTGTATCTGGTATAGAGTTTTCTAAATGGCTTAATAACGAATATATACCTAATAATCCTGATAAAGCTTGGATAAAAGAAGTTTCTTCAAAGGCAACTAAACAAGCAATAATGAATGCAGATGGAGCTTTTAGAAAATTCTTTAATGGAAAAGCAAAGTTTCCTAGATTTAAAAAGAAAAAGAAGCAAACTGTTAAAGCTTATTTTCCTAAGAATAACAAAACTGACTGGACTATAGAAAGGCATAGAGTAAAAATACCAACTTTAGGTTGGGTTAGACTAAAAGAATATGGATATGTTCCACTAAATGCAAAAGTATATAGTGGAACAGTAAGTCAGCAAGCCGATAGATATTATGTTTCGATATTAGTTGAAGAAGAAAATGATATAAATAATTCTTCATATTCAGAAGGAATAGGTATAGATTTAGGATTAAAAGAATTTGCAATAATATCAAATGGAACAACCTATAAAAATATTAATAAAACAGCAAAAGTTAAAAAACTTGAAAAGAAACTAATTAGAGAACAACGCTCGCTTTCAAGGAAATATGAAAGCTTAAAGAAACAAAAAAATAAAAAAGAAGGAGAAGCTACTCGACAAAATATTCAAAAGCAAGTACTAAAGGTACAAAAGATATATAGACGTTTATATAACATTAGAACAGACTATATAAATAAAATAGTTGCAGAAATAGTGAAAACCAAACCAGAGTATGTAACTATAGAAGATTTAAATGTATCTGGTATGATGAAAAATAAACATTTATCAAGAGCTATAGCATCTCAAAAGTTTAGTGAATTTAGAACTAAGCTTATATCAAAATGTAAAAATAATGATATAGAAGTAAGACTTGTAGATAGATTTTATCCGTCAAGCAAATTATGCAATAAATGTGGAAAAATCAAAAAAGATTTAAAACTATCTGATAGAGTTTACAAATGTGAATGTGGATATATAGAAGATAGAGATTTAAATGCAAGCTTTAACTTAAGAGATGCTAAGACTTACAGAGTTGCACAATAAAAGCAATTGTAAGTATGTACCGATGGCTAGTCGGGAATTTACGACTGTGGACTATCCAAGAACTTGTTAGTAGATATAATCTTATGATTAATCAAAAGCAGATAGGTTGAAGCAGTAAAAATCTCGATATGGATATATTTGTCTATATTTTGAGTAGCAGAACACAAACATGAATTTAGATACATTAAATCCGTCTCAAAGACGGGCAGTTGAAAGAACTGAGGGACCTGTTCTTATACTTGCAGGAGCTGGTTCGGGAAAAACGAGAGTGCTTACAACTAGAATCGCACATCTAATAGACAAAGGTGTACAGCCAGCAAACATACTTGCAATAACATTTACCAACAAAGCGGCAAATGAAATGCGAGAAAGAGTAGAAGAAACTGTAGAATCAGACACAAAAGATATGTGGATTAGCACATTCCATTCTTGTTGCGTAAGGATACTTAGAAAAGACATAAACAAAATAGGATACAACAGAAGTTTCGTAATTTACGATGCTGCTGACCAGGTAACGCTGATAAAAGACTGTTTAAAAGAATTGAATATAAGTGACAAGGCATTTGAACCTAAAACAGTAATAAGCTACATATCAGGTGCAAAAGATAAATTGAAATCACCAAAACAGTATAAAGACGACTGCGTTGGAGACCCAAGAATGTCTAAAATTGCGGACATATACTCTCTATATCAGGACAGACTAAAAAGAAACAGTGCACTTGATTTTGACGACTTAATAATAAAAACTGTAGAATTATTCAAGAAAAATCCAGAAGTACTAGACTACTACAGAAGCAGATTTAGATACATAATGGTCGACGAGTATCAGGATACTAGTATGGCTCAGTACGAATTTATAAAACAATTAGCGATGGGGCACAAAAATATATGTGTCGTAGGTGACGACGACCAGAGTATATACGGATGGAGAGGTGCCGACATCAGAAACATACTTGAATTTGAAAAGGATTACGATGATGTTTTTGTAGTTAAATTAGAGCAGAACTACAGATCAACTCAGGTAATACTTGATGCAGCCAACCACGTAATCTCAAACAATATAGAAAGAAAAAGAAAAAAACTTTGGAGTGAAAAAACTGAAGGCGAAAAAATAAAAATAGAACTAGCAGAAAATGAGCTAGAAGAAGGAAGATTTATAGCAGAAACTATAATAGATAAAGTGCAGGGAGAAGGAAGAAAATACAGCGATTGTGCAGTACTTTACAGAGCAAATGCACAGGCTAGACCTATAGAAGATGCACTTAACAGAGCCGGAGTTCCTTACAATATATATGGAGGAACAAAATTCTATGAAAGAAAAGAAATAAAAGACTTAATTGCATACCTTAGAATAATTGCAAACCCTCAGGACGACATATCTCTAAAAAGAATAATCAACGTACCAAGAAGGGGAATAGGACTTAGAACAATAGAAAAAATAGAGGACAGAGCAAGTCTAAAACAGGAAAGTATGTACTCTGTACTTTTAGACATAGACTCAAACTCAGAAATATCAACAAAAGCTAAAAAACAAATAAATGGCTTTGTAGATTTAGTAGGAACTCTTAGAGCAATAAAAGAAGTATATCCTGTAAGCAAATTGATAGAAAAAGTGCTAGACAGCACAGGATACATATACGAGCTAGAAGAAGAAATGAAGAAAAATCAGAACAGCATGAATGGTAAATATGAAGAAGCTCAGGATAGAATAGACAACTTAAACGAGTTTATATCTATTGCACTTGAATTTGAAAATAGCGATGATGAAAATCTTGAAGATAAATCGTTAGAAACATTCCTAACGAGTGTGGCACTTACATCAGAAACGACTGAAGATGAAGAGCCAAATAGAGTATCTCTAATGACAATGCATACATCTAAAGGTCTAGAATTCCCAGTTGTATTCATAACGGGAATGGAAGAAGGATTATTCCCAATTTCTAGAGCAATAAAATCTATGAAGGACTCAGATATAGAGGAAGAAAGAAGACTTTGTTATGTCGGAATTACAAGAGCTAGGGAAGAACTATACCTTACAATGACTGAAAAAAGAACTCTTTACGGAAAAACAAACCATGCTATACAGTCTAGATTTATAGAGGAGCTTCCAGACGAGTGTATAGAGAAACTATACATGGGCAAAAGAGAGCTAACATACACTAAGAGCAGCTACAACATACTAGACAAGTATACTAAAAAATACATGAATAGCATGAACAGAGAAGAAGTTGCTAAAAAAATGAATGCAACAAATAAAAATGAAAACACAATGGCAGAACCTGAAGATATTAAACTAGGATCAAAGGTATACCATCCAAAATTCGGCGTTGGAACAGTAGTTGCAATGGCAGGAAGTGATGTAACAATAGCCTTTGAAAATCAGGGAATCAAAAAAATAAACAAAGAATACACTACACTAGACTTAGTGAAAGAATAAAAAACTAATCAAAAAAATAAAACAAACTAAAAATAAAAATTGGGATGTGAAATAAATGAAAAAATTTGCAGAAAATATGTTAGATTTCATATACGAAAGTCCAACACAATTTAACGCAGTTGAAGTATCTGCGGAAACGCTTGAAAAAAATGGATTTGAAAAATTAAATCCAAAAGAAAATTGGAAACTAGAAGTTGGCAAAAAATACTATACAACAAAAAATTCTTCAGCGTTAGTGGCATTTAAAGTAAATTCTGATGAAGTTGAAAAAGAAGGGTTTAGAATAATAGGATCACATACAGATTCACCAGGATTTAGAATTAAACCTAATGCTGAAATGGAAAGCTGTGGCGCATATCTAAAGCTAAACACAGAAGGATACGGTGGAATGATTTTAAGCACTTGGCTTGATAGACCACTTGCTATGGCAGGGAGAGTATTTTTAAGAGGAGAAAATCCATTTAAGCCAGTAGAAAAAATTGTAAACATAAACAAACCGGTTTGCATAATACCAAACCTTGCAATACACATGAACAGAAGCATAAACGACGGATATAAATACAACAAACAGACTGATATGCTTCCTCTTGTTGGGTTAATAAACGAGCAGCTAGAAAAAGACAACTACATGGTAAAACTTCTAGCCTCTGAATTAAATGTAGAAGTAGAAGAAATAATAGACTTCGACATATTCCTATATGAATATGAAAAAGGATGCTTCACAGGAGCTAATGAAGAGTTTATATCTACAGGAAGATTAGATAACCTTTCAATGTACTACTCATCTGTTGAAGCACTACTAGACTCAGATTCAAAATCAGGAATAAGCATAGCAGTGGGATTTGACAATGAAGAAGTAGGAAGCTCTACAAAACAGGGAGCCGACTCAAACATGCTTCTAAACATACTAGAAAGAATATGCATCTCTCTTGGTAAAGATAGACAGCAGTTCTTTGAAGCAATAGAAAACTCATTCATAATATCTTCAGACTTAGCACATGCTGTACATCCAAATGTAAACGGCATGGCAGATCCTACAAACAGACCAGTTATGGGAAAAGGTCCTGTAATAAAAGTTCACGCTGGACAGGCATACACAAGCGATGGATATTCAATATCTGTCTACAAAGAAATATGTAGAGAATGTGGAGTAGAATATCAGGAATTTGTAAATAAATCTGACCAAAGAGGTGGAAGCACAATAGGTCCAATATCTTCTACACATATAGACATACCATCTGTGGACATAGGTGCGCCTATACTATCAATGCACTCTATAAGAGAATTAGGATGCAGCGAGGATTTCTACAATACTTACAAAACTTTTGTGAAATTCTATGAAATATAGGGTATAATATTCTATAAACTATTAAATTTATTTTACAGTAAAATGAAAATATGAAAGAGAGATGGGAAAATGAAAATAGCTCTATGTATGGAAGGTGGAGGTGCAAAAGGTGCCTATGAAGCTGGTGTTGTAAAAGCTCTTTACGACAATGGAATAAAAGAATATGCAGCAATTTCTGGTACTTCAATAGGTGCAATAAATGGATACTTCCTAGCCACTGGAAATATGGAAAAATTAGCATATATATGGAACAACGTTGAAGAAAATCTTGGTGGAACAAGTGTACAGATAGTGGATAACAAAGTAAACAACGACAACCTAATAAAAGGATTATACATTCTTGAAGAAGATTGTAGAGCAGAAATACCTCTATATGTAAATTATGTAGAAGTTCACGACAAATGTATAGAAGAAAAAATAGTTGAAACTTCAAAACTAGACAAGAATGAATGTCTAGAATGTATAAAATACAGCTCACTTCTTCCATTTAATCCTATAAAACAGAAAGGGTTCAAAGAAGGATTTATCGAGGATGTAGCAGAAGGTGCTTACGAAGGGGAATGCTTAGACGGTGGAATGTGTAGAAGCCTTATAGTTGAGCCAGTACTTGAAGTAAACCCAGATAAAATAGTAATAATATCTACTCAGAACGATTATGAAGTGCCAGAGGAATTAATTGAAGAATTTGGTGCAGATAAATTTGTAGTTGCTAGACCTAAACAGAAATTTGAGCCAGGTGCTACACTAAATCTTAACATGGACTTCTGTAGAAAAATATTTGCTGATGGATATGAAATAGGACAGGAATTAGTTAAAGAATTTAAATAATATCGGTTAAAATAGTATATTATATGGGTATATATTTTGGTATAATATACTGAGAATAAAGAAAGTGAGGATATTTAAATGGCTATAGAAATGAACAATCCAATAGTAACAATAGAAATGGAAAATGGTGGAATAATAAAAGCAGAACTTTACCCACACATAGCTCCAAACACAGTTAACAACTTCATAAGCTTAATAAACAAAGGATACTACAATGGAATAGGATTCCACAGAGTAATAGAAGGCTTCATGATACAGGGTGGATGCCCAGATGGAACAGGAATGGGTGGACCAGGATACTCAATAAGAGGAGAATTCACAGGAAATGGATTCACTAACAACTTAAAACACGAAAGAGGAGTACTTTCAATGGCTAGAACAATGGATCCTAACTCAGCTGGATCTCAGTTCTTCATAATGCACAAAAACTCTCCACACTTAGATGGACAGTATGCTTCATTTGGTAGAGTAATAGAAGGTATGGATGTTGTTGATGAGATCGCAACCACTAAAACTGGTTGGGGAGATAAACCAACTACTCCACAGGTTATGAAATGTGTTACAGTTGATACTTTAGGTAAAGATTACCCAGAAGTAGAAAAATTCTAATAAAATAATAAAAATTTAATAAAATTATAAGATAGACTAATTAATTCTAGTAAATATTACTAGATTGATTAGTCTATTTTTTTTGTCTATTTACTTAATTAAGCTTATAAATTTTTCTTAATAATAAAATAATATTAATTTGGAAATAATATAAAGTTAATTAGAAGCACATAAAAGAATATTAAAAGATAAAATAATCTTAATGTTCGAACAAAACGAAACTTTAAAAGAGTCAATTGAATATTCTTTTTAAACATTGTGAATAAACAATCAAAATGCTTGCTTTAAAGTTACAAATAAATATCCTTTGTTAATTAATAAAATTAAGAAAAAGCATTGTTTTTTTTTTTTTTGATAACATTATGTATGAGAATATTAATTAAAATTAGCAATGTAGATAAACTGTTTTTATGAATGTTTTTAGTAAGTATATATTTATAAAATATTCAAATGGATTATCTATAATGTTCGTTTTTTGAAAAAATATTTAAAGGAGAGGTGGCTATGAAATTTAAAAAATACATATCGGTATCTTTAGCTGTTTTTCTTATAAGTAATAATATTAATTTTACTAATGCTTTAGAGGCGATTAATTCTTTAGATAGTGTAGAAAATGTTATTTCAGAAGAAAGTGTTGTTGAAGAAAATACAAGTACAGAAGAAAGTAAATTGAATGAAGTTGCAGATTCAAAAACTTTACAATATGACGTTGCTCAATCTAATTTCGAATCTACAGTAAAAGAAATAGAAGATAAGACTTTAAAAGGAGAAATTGAAAAAAATCAGAATATTGAGCTATATCTAACAGAAGATATAAAAGATAGCTTTAAAGGAATAGAAGGTCAAAAGGTAATAATAAAAAGTAAAGAAGGTAAAAAGTTTTCAATTATTCTTGGAAGTGAACTTATAGGTGATATTACATTAGATAATGTTATTATAAAGGCTGGTACATTATATTGTAATGGTCATCGAACAATTTTTACTGAAAATAGTGAATTTACTATGGGTTCTTTGTTTGGTGGGGCATATGAAAAAAATGTTGACAGTGTTTATGTAAAAATTAATGGTAAGGGAACAATCAATTCTGGTAGTTCGGAACTTGTCATTGTTGGTGGATGTTATAAAGGTTCAGTTAATGGAAATATTTATATGGAAATAGATGGAGATATAAAAATTAATTCATCTCAAGGTGGACACTATATCACTGGAGGAAATAAAGAAACTAGATATGGTGGCGATACATATACAGGTGACCCTTTATATGTAAAAGGAAATATTGACTTTATTCTGGGTTTGAGTAGTTCTTCTACGCCTCACAATGTTAGTGGAACACATAATACTCATGTTTATGGTGATTTAAACATTACAGTAAAAAGTGGACAATATATAGGAATTTGTGGACAACGTGAAGAACCTAAAAAGGCAATTGTTGATGGAAATATCAATATGGTTGTCGGCGATTTAACACGAACTGAACCTGTATATGTGACTTATAATTGGGGAGTACAAGGAGCTGGTGAAAGCATACCTAATTCAGAAGAACTTTATCAGGTTGGTAAAGATGTGAATATTACAACTTATGGTAATTTATGGTGTTGGGAACCTGGACAAAATCCAGGAGATGATATTGGTGGTATTACTGGTGCTGAATCAGCCATAGTAAAAGGAGATGTAAATATTGAAGTAAATGATTCACATATAAAAGATATTGTTGGTGTTGATACAGGTATGTACTACAACAATCCTACAATAGAAGGAGATGCAAATATTATTGCTAACAATGCTAATTTAGCAATTAAAAAGGATCCTGAATCTTTTATATATCCAACAACAGATGGTACACATATTAATGGTAATGCAAATATCACTATGAATGGTGGTAATACAGATCAAATCTCAGCGTATAATGGAGAGATTAAAGGGAAGGTATCTATCAATCTAACTGGAAATCCAATAATTACACTAGATGTTATAGGTAAAAAAATTGATAACACTTCTGATAGAGAAGAATCTGTTTTAAATATCAATCAAGCAACAACTACAATTCCTAAAGGAATTTGGTATTTTAAAACTGTTGATATTAGTGATAACTCTAATGTAATTTTGGGAAATACAGAAACAAATGCTTTTCGTCCTGGAATTTATGATGTTAATATAATGGATTCAAATTTGACTACAAATAATCAAGCTTATTCAAAAGGATCATTAACAATGGATGATGGTAAATGGATTGCAAATGGTTATCTATATATAACAAAAGATACAAATACAAAAGACTCTAAAATAACTATGAATGATTATGCTGCCTTTGGATATGGTTATAAAGATGATAGCACTCACGACAAAAATGTTGTGACAAGTAATAATGATATATATACATTTAATAATAACAGTTTTATAGATAAAATATATGGTAATGCAGATATTACAAACAGTACTTGGAATGTACTTGTACCAACGATAATAAGTGGAAATTACAAAGGAACTACAAATAAATTATCTCTTCCAGCATTTGTAAATAAAGAAAACTATCCAGATGAAAAAATACCACTAGAAATTGTTGGAGAAGCTACTGGTACAACAGACGTAAAACTTGTTGATAAAACAGATATAACAAAAGAAGGAAAACCAATAGTGGGTCAAAACTATATTAATGGATTAAAAACAAGTGAAGATGTTTTTAGATTAGCAAATGAAAATGCTAAACTAGAAAATCTATACTTTAAAAAACTTACAGATGCTGATACTCAGAATAAAGCTAATTACGATATGTGGCAAGTAGCAAAAGGTGATTCACTTACATTAGATTACAAATTTGTAAGTGATGACAATAATCAAACAGAACTTCCAGAAGTAGTTTTAGAAGAAGTGGAACAATTTAAAGAAGAAAAAAATCACCATGATGGAGATATTATAAAAATAGATGAATTAAATAAAGAAATAAAAGATAAAGATATAGAAGTATCAAAAGGAACATGGTACTTCAAAGGTTGGGCATATAAAGAAAATGAAAACTCTAAATATGAGTACATAGAGGAACATGAAATAGAAATGCACAAAAATATAGAATTAGTAGGCGTATGGCACTTCGAACCAAAGAGTACTAGCGGCGGCGGAGGTGGAACAATAGTAACACCACCAACAGACCCAGACAGAATAGAAGGTAACGACAGAATAGAAACATCAGTAGAAACAAGCAAAGACCTATATCCAAATGGAACAAATGCCGTAGTACTTGCAAACGCAGAAAGATACACAGACGTACTAACTGCAGACCCATTTGCAATACAAGAAAAAGCATCAGCGCTACTAACATATAAATACGAACTACCAGAAAAAACTCTTAAAGAAATAGAAAGACTTGGTGCTAAAAAAATCTACATAAGTGGTGGATATGATGCAGTATCTAAAAAGGTCGTTGACGAACTAGCAGCAAAAGGATATGAAATATTCAGATTTGACGGTGTAGACAGATACGACACAGCTAGAAAAATAGCAATAAAAATAAGAGAAAAAGGAAATACAAATGCAGCAGAACTTGCTTCAGGAGAAGATTTCCCAGATGCGTTATGTATGACACCTCTAGCAGTTAAAGATCACGCACCAATACTACTAACTAAAAAAGATTCTATACCTAAATACACAAAACAGGCACTAGCAGAATGGGATATAGAAAATATAAAAATTGGTGGATTAGACCAAGCTGTGTCAAAAGAAGTTGAAAAACAGATAAAATCTGGATTTGAAATAGAAAAAAACAACAAAAAAGATTCAAATGTATACGATGGAGCAAAAGCTATAAAAAGAATCGGTGGCGAAGACAGATATGAAACATCAGCAAAACTAGCAAAAGAATCATATCCAGATTCAAAACTTGGTGTATATGCAACAGGAGAAGACTTCCCAGATGCATTAATAGCTGGAAACTATGCGGGAACAAAAGAAGCTCCAGTACTATTAGTTAAAGGTGATTCATTACCAGAACCAATAGAAAAATACACAAAAGAATCTAAAATCAAAAGAGCAACTATAATCGGTGGAGTAAATGCTGTGAGCGATAAAGTATTTAACTTAATAAAAGAGATTATAAATAATAAATAGGAATTACAAATAAAGATTTATAGGTTAGTAAATTTGTAAATGGTACTATTTGTGAAGTGTATTGACAAGTTTACACTAAGCAAGTAGCACTATTTTTATTATAGGAGATGGTTAATATGAACAAGAAATTAATATCATTTTTAGCGGCAACAGCTATGATTGTTACGGTAAGTCAAGAATCAATGGCATTAAATGGTGAAGAAATAGAAAAGAATAATACAAGTGTAGAACAAACTAATTTACGCCAAGAATTAACAACATATGATGAAATTGATAACAGTAAATATAAAGAAGAACAAAATAATGGAAATAAAAATCAAAACAATAATGTAAAAGAAGTAACAGTATCTAACTGGAATGATTTAAAAAGTAATATTGAAAATGCAAGTGATAATGTTGAAACTAAAATTATTTTAGATGGTAGTAATGGAATCATAAATAAAAATAGTTCAGATGAAGCTATAATTATAAAATCTAATAAAAACATTACAATAGTAGCTCAAAATAATACAATTATACAAAGAACTTCAAATATGTCTGACAAAGGAGAGTTTGTAGTAGAAAAAGATGGAAATTTGACTATAGATGGAGATTTGATTATAGAAGCACCTAATTATGAAAATGAAGGAATGCTTACATATGCGAATTTTGTAAAAGTAAATGAAGGTGGAAATTTAACTATAAATTGTAAATTAACAGTTCATACAAGTGATGGATATAATAACAATAGTCAAGGTGATTTAGGGTTGATTCTTTGTAATGGTAATATGGTAATAAATGATGGTGCAAAAATTTCTGGGTACACAGTAAATAAGGCAAGTAGAAATGTTGAACTAGCGGCTGTTGTGGTTAAAGGAGAGAATGCTACACTTACTATGGAAGGCGGAGAAGTAAGTGGAAACTATAATTTAGGAGCTAACTATGCTGAAGGAGCATCAATTCAAGTTAGAGAGGGTGCTAACTTTACTATGAATGGTGGTATGATTAAAGAAAATGGAATTGTACCTAAAGATGAAGATTGTTGTATGTGTGGAAGTGGTGTTTTTGTAGAAGGAGAAGGGAGTACTTTTATAATGAATTCTGGTGAAATTTCTGATAATGAAGCAATGAACGGTGCTGGAATCTATGCAAGAAATGAATCTAAATTAGAGATAAATAATGGTAAAATAATTAGAAATAAAATTCCTTATAATGGTAGAACTTGTTATGGAGGAGGAATATATGCTCAGAATACAACTATAAAAATAGGTGAAAATGGAAATGTAGAAATATCTGATAATGGTTCCAGTGAACCTGAAAATGAATATAGAAGGATACAAACTTATGGAGGAGGAATATATACAAAAGATAGTAATGGTACTATTAAAAATACAACAATATCAAAAAACACAACAGATGGAAATAATGCTCAAGGTGGAGCTGGAGCATACTTTGAAAGTAGTAATATAACAATAGAAAATAGTACTATAAAAGAAAATCAAGCAGGTAATGCAACAAACCAAAGAGGTGGAGGAATAAGAGTAGAAGGAGGTAGCAAAATAAATCTTAAAAATGTATCTATAGAAGATAATAAAGTATCTCCCAATGGAAGACAGTATTTTAGTGGTTTAGGTGGAGGAATCTTTGTAGATAATGCTAATTCCAAAATTACATTGGAGGATTGTAATGTAATTAACAATATAGCTAGTAATCTAGGTGCAGGAATATTTATAAATAGGGGTAGTGTAGAAATAACAGGAAAAAGTAGAATAGAAGGAAATATATTTAAATCGTCAGATAATTCTCAACCTGGATTCAGTAAAGGTATACTAATTACTGAAGATGGAACAGCTAATTTAACAATAGGAGATAAAGTTTATTTTGATAGAAAAGATGATATTTGTTTAGGAACAGGTAAGTTTATAAATGTTAAGAGCAAATTAGAAAATGTAAATACAGAAAATCCTATAAGTATAACAAGTGTTGATGAGGATATTGAAGACGAAAAAACAGAAGGAACAAAACTAGTAGAATACTCAGAAGCAGCTGGTGGAGAAAAAGAAGCTCTAAAGGCTACACTAGGAAGATACTTCATACCAAGTAAATATATGAATCCAGATTTGAAAATAGGACAGAGTCAAAAGACAAAAAATGTACTAACATATGTAAAAGAACTACCAACAAACAATTTACCAGTAATAAATGCATCAGATAAAGAAATATATGTTGGAGATAACTTCGATCCTCTAAAAGATGTAACAGCTACAGATGCAGAAGATGGAAAAATAACTCTAACTCAAAACAACATAAAAGAAAACACAGTAGATATAAGCAAACCAGGGGAATACAAAGTAACATATTCAGTTACAGATTCAGTGGGTGCTACAACTGAAAAAACTATAAAAGTAACAGTAAAAGCTAAAAGCACTGGTGGTGGCGGAGGTGGAACAATAGTAACACCACCAACAGACCCAGACAGAATAGAAGGTAACGACAGAATAGAAACATCAGTAGAAACAAGCAAAGACCTATATCCAAATGGAACAAATGCCGTAGTACTTGCAAACGCAGAAAGATACACAGACGTACTAACTGCAGACCCATTTGCAATACAAGAAAAAGCATCAGCGCTACTAACATATAAATACGAACTACCAGAAAAAACTCTTAAAGAAATAGAAAGACTTGGTGCTAAAAAAATCTACATAAGTGGTGGATATGATGCAGTATCTAAAAAGGTCGTTGACGAACTAGCAGCAAAAGGATATGAAATATTCAGATTTGACGGTGTAGACAGATACGACACAGCTAGAAAAATAGCAATAAAAATAAGAGAAAAAGGAAATACAAATGCAGCAGAACTTGCTTCAGGAGAAGATTTCCCAGATGCGTTATGTATGACACCTCTAGCAGTTAAAGATCACGCACCAATACTACTAACTAAAAAAGATTCTATACCTAAATACACAAAACAGGCACTAGCAGAATGGGATATAGAAAATATAAAAATTGGTGGATTAGAAAAAGCTGTATCACTAGAAGTTGAAAAACAACTAAAATCTGGATTCGAAATAGAAAAAAATAACAAAAAAGATTCAAATGTATATGACGGAGCAAAAGCTGTTAAGAGAATAGGTGGAGAAGATAGATATGAAACATCAGCAAAATTAGCAAAAGAATCATATCCAGAATCAAAACTAGGAGTATATGCAACAGGAGAAGACTTCCCAGATGCACTAATCGCTGGAAACTATGCGGGAACAAAAGAAGCTCCAGTATTATTAGTTAAATGTGATTCATTACCAGAACCAATAGAAAAATATACAAAAGAATCTAAAATCAAAAAAGCAACTATAATCGGTGGAGTTAATGCTGTAAGTGATAAAGTATTTAACTTAATAAAAGCGATAATAAACAGATAGAAATATAAAAAACTAGGATAAATAGAAAATAAAAAAAGTATAAGAAAAATAAAAATCATCAGTCTAAAAAATAAATAGGCTGATGATTTTTTATTTATAAAATTAGTAAATAAAAATAAAAAATGTAAAAAATATTAAAATAAAAAGAAAAATAACAAAAAATAAAATTAATAAAATAAAGCAAAATATACTAAAAATATAAAAAATATTAATAAAAAAATCCTATAAATTATAAATATACTATTATAGATATATGGGAAAATTTTATGAAAATAAAATACCATTTATTATATACAAAAAAGTTAGAAAAATAATAAAAAAAGTATTTACAAAAATAAAAAATATTTATAAAATAAAAAATAGATAATTGGTATATACCTTATTGAATAAATCAACTAGAAAGGGTTTTCTGTTTTGTTTAATAAGAAAAACACAATTATTAAAGAAAGAAGGTTTATAGGAGGATTCTATGGGAAGGTTTAGAAAGGCGATTGCAACAATGTTAGTTGCTTGTATGACAATGGTTACGCCAGCGTCATTAGGTATGACTAAGGTTTCAGCTAACGAAGCCAACAAAACAAAAATGAGTGTATACTCAATAGATGCAGGTAGAAAGTTTTTCTCAGTAAATCAGATTAAAGAAATAATTGATACTGCAAACAAAACAGGATACACACACGTTCAGTTATTATTTGGTAATGATGGTTTAAGATTATTACTAGATGATATGACAATTACGGCAAACGGGAAAACGTATGCGAGTGATGATGTCAAAGAAGCTATAAAAAACGGAACAAAAAAATATTACGATGATCCAAATGGAACAGTTTTAACACAGAAAGACATGGAAGCTATATTAGCACATGCTAAATCAAAAAACGTTAAAATAATTCCAGTTATAAGCAGCCCAGGACACATGGATGCAATATTAAATACAATGGAAACTCTAGGAATAGAAAATCCAAAATTCAACTATCAGGGAACAGTTTCTAAAACTACTCTAGACTTAAATAACGCAAAAGCAGTTGAATTTACAAAAGAATTAGTTGAAAAATATGCAAAATACTTCAACGGAAAAGTAGAATACTTTAACTTTGGTGCTGATGAATATGCAAATGATGCAACATATCATGGACCAAGCAAAAAATCAGGATTCCTAGTACTTCAGGAAGAAAAATTATACGATGATTTCATAAAATACATCAATGAAATATCTGCAATGGTAAAAGAAAACAATATGAAACCAATATGTTTCAATGACGGTATATACTACAACAAAGACGAAAAAAATGGTGTAGTAGATACAGATATAACTGTTGCATACTGGACTCCAGGATTTGACAGATACTCTCCAGCTCCAGCTAAATACCTAATAGAAAAAGGATTCAAAATATTAAATACAAATGACAACTGGTACTATGTTGTTGGACGTAATGGAGAAGGTTGGTGGTACGGTTCTGCAATGGCTACTGACAGTATGAAAAAATTCAAATTTGACAGAGTAGTTGGAACAGCAGACAACGAAAAACCACTTCCTATAGTTGGAAGTATGGCTTGTACTTGGTGTGATGAACCACAGAAAGAATACAAACCAGAAATAGTAAAAGGTTTAATGGAATTATTTGCTAATCAGAACAAAGATTACATATATCCAAAAGCTAACTATGCTAAAGTTGAAGATGCAATAAAAAAAGCACCAAAAGACTTAACTAAATACACAGAAGAAACAGCTTACAATCTAAACAGAGCAATAGCATCTGTAACATATGGTGAAAAATTAGCTGACCAGGCAAAAGTAGATGCTATGGCAAATGAAATAACAAAAGCTACTGCAAACTTAAAAGTAGCTACAAGCAAAAAGAAAAAATCTGCTATATTCTCAATAGATGCAGGTAGAAAATATTTCTCAAAAGATCAGTTAATAGAGATAATAGAGAAAGCACATAGAAATGGGTACACAGATGTTCAGTTAATACTAGGAAATGATGGACTTCGTTTTGCACTAGATAATATGGACATAAAAGTAAATGGTAAAACATACAAAAGTGAAGACGTTAAAAAAGCAATAACTAAAGGAAATGACATATACTACAAAGACCCTAATGGAGATTACCTAACAGAAGCAGAAATGGATGAAATATTAACAGTAGCAAAAAGATTAGGTATGGGAGTAATACCAGTAATAAACTCTCCAGGTCATATGGACGGTATATTAAATGCTATGGAAGCTTTAGGAATAAAAAATCCACAGTATAGCCATAATGGTAAAAAATCAACAAGAACAATAGACTTAAACAATAAAGAAGCAATAGAATTCAACAAAGAATTAGTAAAGAAATATGCAACATACTTTGCTAAAAAAGGAAGTAAAATATTCAACTTCGGTTGTGATGAATATGCAAATGACATAGACTCATCTGAAGAAGGATACTACAATGGATGGAGTAGACTTCAGGGTGAAGGAATGTATCCTAAATTTGTAACTTATGTAAACGATTTATCAAAAGTAATAAAAGATGCCGGAATGAAACCAATGTGCTTCAACGATGGTATATATTACAACAAAAAAGATGAATATGGAAAATTCGACAAAGATATAATAATATCTTATTGGACAGCTGGATGGTGGGAATTCTATACAGCTCCAGCAGCATACCTATACGACAAAGGACATCAGATAGTAAACTTAAATGATGGATGGTACTGGGTATTAGGAAGCTACAAAACAGAAGACAACAAACTTCCATACAAATACGAAGATGCAATGGCAAACATAGAAAAATTTGACTTCAATAAAGTTGCTGGGGATAGCTTAGGTGTTCCTACAATAGCAAGTATGCAGGCTGTTTGGTGTGATGATCCAGCTCAGAAACACGAAATGGACAAAGTAATGAATCTAATGGATGCTTATTCAGCTAAACACACTGGATACTTAAAAAGACCAGGTATGAAAGTTAATGTTGCTGAAAGAATAGAGGGTGAAACTAGATACGAAACTTCTCTAGAAGTAAGTAAAAAAGCATTCTCTAAATCAGAAAAAGCATACTTAGTATCTGGAGAAAAATTCCCAGATGCATTAAGTGCAGCATCTTTAACTGCTAATGGAAATGGTCCAATACTATTAGTAAATGACAAAACAATAGATAAAGTATTAGCTGAAGTAGATAGACTAAACGCTAAAGAAATAGTATTAGTTGGTGGAGGATCTATATCAGCGTCTAACAAAAACAAAGTAAAAGAATTTGCTAAATCTCACTCAGCAACTGTATCAGAACTTGCAGGAAAAGATAGATTTGATACTGCTGTAAAAGTTGCAAACAAAACTATATCTACACTTGGAAACAAAGGAAAAGTTATCATAGCTGACGGAAGAAACTACCCAGATGCTGTATCAATAGCACCATATGCTTCAAAAGAAGGGATACCAGTACTTCTAGCAAATGGAAACAATGTTTCAAAAGAAGTTAAAGACTTTGTAGCTAAAAACAATATAAAAGAAGCTATAATCGTAGGTGGAGATAAGGCTGTTGGAAAAGAAGTAGAAAAACTATTCAAAAAAGTAGACAGAATATCTGGAGCTAATAGATATGAAACATCTGCAAAAATAGCAGAAAAATTCTTTGCAAGTACAGATGGAATATTTATGGCTAGTGGAGAAGCATTTGCTGACTCATTATCTGTAAGCTACTATGCATCACAGAAAAACACTCCAGTTGTACTTACAATACCAAACAGACTTCACGATAACACTAGAAAATATATGGAAAACAATAAATATAAAAACTACTATGTTATAGGTGGAGAAGCAGCAGTTACTTCAAATATATTTAGATAATATTTTATTTTAATAAGAGATTATACAAAAATATTAAAGCTCTATAGAATTTCTATAGAGCTTTATATAATAATCAAAAGAAAATTATTGAAATATACTATCGACTAATGGTAAAATAGTATAGTACGAAATGTATTAAGAATGTAAAGACTAAAAACAAAACAAAGCTAAAAACAAAAAATGGCCCGATGGTTTAAATCGGGTCATTTTTTGTTGTGATTAAAAATTTATAAGAAAATAAAAACAATATTATATGAATTTATAAAATTTGATAATATTGTTTTTTATTTTTATAAATATATTTAAGAAAATAAAAATTGTATAAAGATACATAAAAAATAAAAAGTTAATATTTGATTATAAAAACTAAAAAAGTTGTAAAGTTTTTTTTTTTTTGTATAATTATATGCATATAGCAATATTACCTGGTAATAATGAAATTTATATAATTATTTTTTAAAGATAATTATATAAATTTAAAAATTTTTAGGTAATTATTTTAAATTAAAATAATTATAATGTATAAATAAAAGGAGGGAGATTGATAATGTTGTAAAAACTAAACAGTATACAAATGTAGTTATAAAAATATCAGATATTATGGAAAATGAAAAGACATATGAAGATGAAAATACTGGCTTCACATTTAAATTTGAAATAGAAAAAGGGGCGAGCATTTAAAAAAATGAAGAATATTTAATAGACACTAATATAGGAGAGTTCTTTACCATAGAAAAAAATGAAACTTTAGAAGTAGCTGTAGAGGATAGTAATAAAGAAGAAATATTAAAAGCATACATAATATTACTTCTATAGTAAATAAATGAAGTTGAAAAAATTTTATCTACAGAAAGGAAGGTATGAATATGAGGAGATTATTAGAAAAGTTAAGAATAAAGGAAAAAACGTTAAAATATATATCATTTCTATTGATTGTAGCAATATTTATACAGTTTTCTTGTGTAGATGTTTTATCGTTTGAAATTTCGAAATATATAGAAAATATAAATGATATTTTAATAAATAAATCAGAGGAAATTAATAAAAGTGAAAAAGTAGAGCCTGTTATAGAGGAAAGCAACGTAGAAGAAGTAATAAAAATATATAATTTTAAACAGCTGGAAAATGTTGGTACAGGTAATGTAGTAAAGAATAATGCTGGAGTGGAACAAGTATACTCAAAAGATTCTAAGTATATGCTTATGAGAGATATAAAGATTCCAAAGGGAGAGAAATGGAATCTACCAGAAGATTTTGAAGGGGAATTTGTTGAGAATAACAATAGAAAAAGTAGCGATAATGAAAAAGATGTTTATGATAAAAATGAAAATGCGATAAAGATATACAATAATTATCAGTTGAATGAGATTGGTAAAGAAGATTCTCCTATAATGTCAAATGATGGAGATGCAGAAATGTTTGGCTCAGGGCAAACTGTTCAGGGTAAAGATGATAACATACTTACGTATGACAATAAAGATGCTAACTATATTGTATCTGAGGATTTTGTAAATGATGACTCAGTAATTCCAATTTCATATTCTAATCCTAATTGGATTCAACATGAAGGAGAGGATTTTGCAGGAAGAGATTATCCTGGTCAGGTATATAAAGAAATTAATGGAGAAAAATATATTCTAATAGGAAATAAACAGCAGCTACAAGCTATAGGTAGTAATAAATATATTACACCTAGAATTTATAAATACAAAGTTGAAGTAAAAAAAGTAAGAAAAAGTTTAAAAGATGAAAAAATTTTGGGATATGAAGATGTTACAACGTATATACCATATTATCCTGGAGATTCTGATTTAGGAATAGGTATAGTTGAGAATAGTGTAATAGATGATTTAACAAATGTAGAAAAGTCAAATTGGGAAAAAAATGGAGAACTTTTAAATCAGCATACGAAAGATAAAGGATTTATATCTGGACTATTAAGTGGATTAGGTGACATAGTAGGTGGAATAATAGGAGGAATATTAAACCCAGGATTAAAAGAAAAAGGGGTATGTAGTATTAATACTGATAAAAATTCTCCTAATTATGGCAGACCAGATAAAAATGTAGAATTAGAGGATAATACAAATCTTAGATATTCATCTGATGCAAATTACATAGTCTTTAGAAATATAGATTGTAGTGGTGAAAATTGGACACCTATAAATATATCCGGAAACTTTGAGGGTAGATTAAATATGGTGGAGAATAATTCACCAACAATATCAAATATAAGTGTAAACACTACCGGAGAATTAGATCCATCAAAAACTATAGGAATAGGATTCTTTGGAACAATATCTAGTGGATATGATAATAACTTTATGTCTATAGAATCAGAAGTTAAAAACTTAAAACTAGATAATGTAACTGTAAATAATGGATATACATCTATAAATAATAATCCGGATAGTTTAGTGGAAGGATTGCTAGATGGCTTAGGATGGTTATTAGGAGGTCTTTTAGGTGCTTTAGGTGAGTTAATAGATGGATTACTTCCGGGATTAAACTTATCACTAGATAAAATAGTTAAGGATTTATTAAGTGTAAAAATTGCAAGCGAAGATGTATTTGCAACAGGTGCATTTGCTGGAAGAATAACAGGAAATGTAACTGTAAGTAACTGTGTTGTTACAAATTCAAGTGTATCGTCTAATAAATCTATGCTTGGTGGATTTGTAGGATATACAGAAGGTACAGAGGAATACGATGGATTATCTAAACTTTTGGGAGGAGTGACTGGATTACTTACAGCTTTACTTAATATACTTCCGGGAATAGGGCTTGGAGATCTTATAACAGTCTTATTGAAAAATGATATAGGATTAGGAGCATTAATACCAACTGCTTATTACAAACCTAATATTAAAGATTCAACTGTAGTTATGTCTACTACATCATCAACTATAGGAAATGAAAATATAGAATATGTAGGAGGTTTTGTAGGACTTCAAAAGTCTACAAAAGTTGAAAATACAACAATTTCAGGAGTAACTAATGTGACAGCCAAGGGATTTGCAGGCGGATTTGCAGGAGGTGTAATGGAAGACGTTGTAAGTGGAGCATTAGATTCGCTTGGAGTCAATCTTATACCACTTGATTTAAAATCAGAACACGACTCATGTAAAGTAGAAGGAATAAATGAAGTAAAAGTTACAGAATCATATGCTGGTGGATATAGTGGTGTAATAGCAAACTCTAATATATCAGATTGTAATGTAGTAGGTATAAATAAAGTTTCTGCAGGTAAGTCATATTCTGGAGGGTTTACAGGTAGGGCTACTGTTGGATTTGGAGCTGTTCTAGGTGATAATAATGCGGGAGAGCATACTTTATTAAAAGGAGTAGGTGCTCTTTTAGAAAAAGTTCTACGGAATAATCCAGAAGAAGTAGGTTCATTGTTAAAAATTGCAGGAGTAGAGCCAACCATATTAATTAATAGTAATGTAAACGGAAGCAACATAGAAATATCAGCAGCAGAAAACTACGCAGGTGGATACATTGGTCAAGGTGATGGAGTAAAAATAAACCCAAAACCTAAAGAAGAATCAGGAACAACCCCTCAACCAGAAAACCCAGAACAAGCACAAACTGCACAAGTACAAGGCAAAACAACTATTGAAAACATATCATCAGTAACAGCTAAAAACTACGCAGGTGGTGTAGCAGGTAGTGTATCAACTGCTGATGCAATAGGATTATTAAATGATGCAATAGGTATTGGAAATTATATAAAATTTGAAATATACAATGTAGAGCTGAATAAAAATAACACAACTGATAATCCTACTACCTCAACTGGTATGAGAATAAGTTCAGAAGATACATATGCAGCAGGAGGAATGGGGCTTGCTGTTGGTGGAGATATAAGCAACGTAAATATAAACGACATATCATCAGTAAATGCTAAAAACTATGCAGCTGGATTTATAGGAAGAGCTGGAGCAGGTGGATTAGCAGATGTTCAAGGAATTAATCTTTTAGGATTAGGGATTATAAAAATAAGTAATGTTTTATCATTAGCGCAAGGAATTGATTTAAATATAGATTCATCTAATGTAAATGGAAATAGCTTAGGATACACAGTGGAATCTACAGGATATCAGGGAGATATAACTCATACAGAGTCTATTTTGGCTGCTGGATTTATTGCAGAAGCAGCAGCTATAGAAGTAAAAGATTCTCATGTTAAAAACTTAAAATCTGTAACACTTCCAATATCAGAAGGAGAGAGTGTTACAAATAAAGATGAAGATAAAGATAAATCAGATTCATTTGGTGGTGGATTTGTAGGAAGAGTAAACACAGAAGGACTAGTAGGACTTGCAAAAGAAGAAGTGGACAACAAGTTACAGTTACCTAAAGTACTTGAATTAAAGTCTGTTTTAGGATTAATACCTTATCTAATACCTAAAATAGAAAAATCTACAGTAACTTTCTATAAAAAAGAAAAAACAAAAGAAGAAACGGATAAACCAAAAGAGCAAGTAGCAAATGCTGAATCTTCTGATACATCAAATGATGAAAAAATAAATGTTGATAAGATGGAAAATACATCAAATGATAATAAGCAAGATGATAGTAAACAAAATATTAATAAAGATGAATCAAATAAAGTAGATAATGGAAAAGAAGAAAATAAATTAGAAGCGAATAAAACAGAGGAAGAAAATAATCCTCCAAAAGAAAGAGCTATTAATACACTTGAAAAGTTAAACGAAAATAAAATAGCAAATGAACGGCTTAAAAAAATACAACCACAAGTAATAGCTGACTATGCAGGAGGATTTGCTGGGGAAATAGAAAGTGCTCAAATTGACAATTCTAAAGTTGAAACTCAACCAGAGCCGCAACCAGCAGAACAGCAAGAAAATGCGGATTCTAACTTAGAACAAAATAAAAACTCTAACGAAGAGGAAAATAAAGAAACAGTAAAAACTGAACAAACAACAAAAGAAGCAAAAGTAGAAGAATCTAAAGCAACTGAACCAGAAAGACAATATGCTGTATTTAACTTAGAAAAAGTTAGCGGATATAAATACGCAGGAGGATTTGCAGGAAATGTAATTGCAGGTGGAGTTGGAGAATCAGATGGTTTAAGTCTTCTAAATGGAATACTAAAAATAAAGGTAGATAATTTACTCTCTATATTAGATGTTTATATACCAAAAATTAATTCTGCAGGTGTCAAATCTGTAGAAAGTGGATTTGTAGTAGAATCAAACTCATCAGATGGATATGCAGGTGGTTATATAGGTAGAGCAAGTGGTGCACAGATAAAAGACTCTGATGTAACATTTCTAAAGCATACAGCGGTATCGCCTCCACAATATCAACAAATAATATCACCACAAGATGAATACGAATCTAAAGATGCATCTCTATACTTTAGCAAAGTATATTCTGGATATGCAGTAAGAGCAGGAAGATATGCAGGAGGATATGTAGGTAGAGCAGATATAGATTCTGCAGCATCTGCAGGAGGAGGAATATCTCTATTAGAAGATACTCTAGGAATTGAAAATGTATTAAATGCACTAGATGTTGTATCGACTAATATAGAAAACTCTAACATATACGGTGCTCCTGGAGGATACTCTGTAATAGCTGACGGACTTGCAGAAAATAAAAAAGACGAGATGGTTGGTCACTCAGGGGGATATGCAGGATTTTTATCAGGAAGTAATTTAAATAACTGTAACTCATACAACTTTGAGTACATAATAGGTAGAGAAACAGCTGGTGGACACACAGGAAGAGCAGAGCCTGGTGATACAGCTTCTGTAATAGAAAAGGCAGATGTATTAAATAAAGTTATAAATATAAATGATTATCTTGTAAGTATATTAAATACATTCATACCTCAAGTAATAGATTCAGAAACTACAGCAGTACCTTGTGGAGGAATTGTTAGAGCTGAAGGTTTAACTGACACTATGTATAAAAGAGGATATGCAGGTGGATATATAGGTCATAATGAAGGTGCAAGAATAAAAGGTGAAAATAAAGAAGCAGCAACGATAAGAATAAGATCTGTCTACGGAGGAGAGAGTGCAGGGGGATTCTCAGGAGTTACAGAATCTGCTAATGTTGCTGATACAGGAAATATAAAAATATTGGTAGGTCTAGTTAAAGTAAGTAATCTTTTAAATGTACTAAATGCAGTATATCCTACAGAAACAAATACAGCTGTATACGGACCACTTAGAAAAGTAGACTTAGAAACTTGGAATAAATGGGTTAAGTATGTAGGAAGTAATGGTGTATTTGGAACTACTCTTCCTACAGAAGAAGTAAAAACAGAAGCGGAATTAAACAAATTAATAAAAGAATATGCTTATGGTTACAATGTAAAAGCTGGAAGAAATACTGAGGCAACTAGTCCAGGAGAATACGGAACAGCTGGTGGATATGTGGGATATATGAAAAGTGGTGTCATAACAGATGCACATGCTTGGGATGCTAAAGAAGTAAATGCATATAGAGCATCAGGTGGATTTGTTGGAGAAATGATAACAGGTGGTGTAGCAGAGATAGGAGGTCTTAAACTATTAGACCAAACAATACTAGGAAACACATTATCTGCTGTTCAGACATTTGTTCCAGTAATAAAAAACTCAGGTGTGACTGGATATCAATCAGGATTAAAAGTATTTTGTGATATCAATACATCAAAAAACACAAGTATAAAAAATATAATATCTAACTTTGCAAGTAATGAAAAAGAAGCTAAAAAAGGATATTCAGGTGGATTTGCAGGTCATATAATCGGAGGTCAGATTTGGGGAAATAAAGATATAGAAGACATTGCTCCTATTAAAACAGAAGATACTAAAACAGCGGAATCTAAGACTGATGCTCCAAATAAAGAAAATTCAAAAGTAAATGAAGATGTGAGAAAAGAAAATGTTTCTGTTGAACCAGATAAAAAGAAAGAAGAAATAACAAACACAGAAGTATTAAATAAAAAAGAAGTTCAAAATAATGAATCAACAAAAGAAGAAAATACTTCAGTTGAAGATAAAAAAGAAGACTCTACAAATAAAGAAAATATAAAAGAGGTTTCTAATAAGGAAGAAAAAGGATATGATGCAGTAAAAGATCCTAACTACAAAAAATGCTATGTTCATAACCTAAGAAGAGTAGAAGGAACACAAGATGTAGGTGGATTCGCTGGTAAGATAGAAAACGGAAGTGCAACATCTTTAGATACAGCAACAGATGGTGGTCTCTTAGGAGGTTTATTAAATGGTTTAGTAAAAGCCCCAAAAGATTTAATAAGACTTATGAACGCTACTGTTTCGACAGTTAGAGCTGTAGATGTAAGAGCTTGGGATGATTGGGGAATAGTGATAAATGGTGCTTATTTAGAATCACAAGCTAGACCATTAAGCAAAGAAGCAGGAGTTATAAAATATGCTAAGGCAGCAGGAGGATTTGCCGGAGAAATAAACGGTGCTGTTATAGGTGATAAAGATAAACCAGAAAATGGTGTAAATATAGAAAATATAAGAACAGTAACAGCTGGAGAACACGCAGGTGGATTCTTTGGAAAGGCAGATGTCTCAGCTATAGCAGAAGTTTCAGGGGATAAAGGAACAAGTATATTACAAAATTTAGTAAATCTTGGCTCAGTAGATGCATTAGATACATTTAGAACATACATATATCATTCAAAAGTAGTTGGTGCAGAAAGAGCAGGAATAGAAGTATATTCAAAAGAAGGAAAAGAACTAGGATATGTAAATAGACCAATCTACACAGGAAATGCTGGTGGATTTGGTGGAACACTTTTAGATGGAAGCGTTAAAAATAGTAGTGTTGAAAAACTTAGAAATGTAAGAGGTATAAACTATACTGGTGGATTTGTAGGACATAGTGGTAAGAGTGGTGCTGTAAACTTAGAAAATGCAAATGTATTAAACAAGTTCTTAGGTGCAACAGCAGGTGTACTAGATGTATTTGGATCTCATATAGAGGATTCAAGCGTTAAAGGGATACTAGAGTACTCAAGTGTTGAAAAGGTCGAAAAAGGTTACTCAGTTAAGAGTGAAAATAGAACACTTGGAACTGATAAGAGTGAAATAGCAGGAGGATTTGTAGGATTTGCTGAACTAGCAAAAATAGATAGATGTTCGAGTACAAATCTTATGCAAGTGGCAAGTGGAGAAACTGCTGGAGGATTTGCTGGTGAAACATCATTTGCATATTTAGCTAGTGTAGCTGCAGATTCGCCAATAGTAAAAGCATTATTAGAAGTTATTGGAATTGTTGTAAAGGCTATATATAATGATACACTCGCAGAGCTTATAAAAGGTGGTATAAAAGTAGACTTAGGTTTAGTAAAAGTATCTCTGGTATCAGGAACAGATGTTGTAGAAGTAAATCTGCTTGGAATTATTGTAAGAATATCTGTAAACAAACAAGCTGATAAAGAGTTTGATGTTGTAATAGTTGAGATAGGAGATAGTAAGATAGCTCTTAGTTGCGACAAACTTGGAAATGTACAGACTGATAAAAATAAACTCGACGAATTATCTATAAATCTTATCAAAGCTAATAGAACAAGAATATCTGATTCAACAGTAACTGGTATAGCAAAAGGATACGATGTATTTGGTAGTGGTTCAGGAAATGCAGAAGCAGCTATAACAGATAAAGGATATGTTGGTGGATTTGTCGGATTCAACAATGAAGGTCTTTTAAGAAAAAATAAAATGGTATATGCAGATGCTATAAAAGGCCCAGCTGAGAGCGAAGTGGAAACTGTTTCTCCAGATGGTGCAACCGGAATATTTACAGGTTCATCATCACTAAAAAGTAACTATCATTTCAATAACCTTAAAAACATAGAAGCAGAAGGAAACTTATATAGTATATATAGAAAATTAGATGCTATATATAGTGAAATAGAAAATAAAGCTGGTGGAACTATACATTTAGGTTCTAGGGTTGATGGAAGTTGGAACAACGTTTACGATATCAAACACTTTGATGAGGTAAAGAAACTTGACGAACTTAAAGATGCTAAGGCTGTTGATGACAGCAGACCAGATGTAGAAAATGCACTTATGGTGTATAGAGATCAAGGTTCTAAAGCAGTACTTATGGGCGATGAACCTACATACCCACTAGCTCCAGATCAAGAAATGGAACCTGGAGATATGCAAGACCCTTGCTCTGAAACAGTAGTAATAAATCTTGAAAAAATTTGGAAAGATTGGAAACCAGAACAAAGACCTGATCAAATAACATTTTGGATTTGGGGAACTTACAAAGATGACAATCAACAAGAAGTTTGGGATGAAAATGCTAAATATCAAGTAACTCTTACTAAAGAGCAGATGCAAGACGAAAATACATGGAAGCTATACATAAAGAACCTTCCAGCGTACTTTGTAGACCCGGGAACAAAGAAAAAAATATACTACACTTACAAGATTAAAGAGGAAGAAATACCAGATTACAATGTAAGTATAGATTATGAGGTAAAGGTAGAAAATGATAAGAATGATATCTACCATATTATAGTAACAAACTCTAAGAAATGGCAGTACATACTTCCAGAAACTGGTGGATTAGGATATGCAATGCTTTACATAATAGGTATTGGATTGATAGTGATTGCCATTGAAACATACAGAAGAAAATATAAATCAAAACAAGCTTAGTAAAAATCCCTCTCTCTAAAAGGGAGAGGGTAAAAATAAAAAATAAAATTATTAGAGGTGATTATTAATGAAAAAACTCAAAAAATTTCTAGCCGTGATGATCTCTATGGTAATGGTATTATCTATGGCTACTGCAAGTTTTGCAGAAAAAGCTGGAACAGTAAATTTAACAGTTAAGTTAGCTGGAGAAAAGCCAGCTGAGGCTAATCAAACTATTAAACTTTATAAACTACTTAATATAGATTCTTATGTTAAGGCTGAACCTCCTGGAAAAGATAAGATTTCATATTCTTTAAATGATAATGCGGATATTAAAGATGCTATAAAAAAAGCAATAGGAATAGAAGGAATGAAAGATAGTGAAATTATAGATAAGATATCTACATATACTGATAATAGTTATGAAATACAGAACTTTGCAAATAGATTTGAATCATCTGCTAGCAATGTAAGTGAAGTACAAACAGTAACAATATCAGCTGGAAAATCATCAAATACAGTAGATGTAGCTGCAGGTTATTATTTAGTTGTATTAAATGATTCAAATCAGATTAAGGCAACTATTGCAAATGTTTACGGAGATAAGAATACAATTACGATTAAAGAAAAAGCTCCAAGTATAGGTAAAACAGCTGATAAATCTGATGTAGAAATTGGTGAAATAGTAACATATACAATAACTACAACAATACCTAAAAAACTATCAGAAACAATGGTATATAAAATTACCGATACACTTACTGAGGGGCTAGATTTTGTTAATTTCAATGTTCCGAATGCTGTGGTAAATAGTGGTAATCTTGAAATAGAAACAAAATTAGGTGAGAAGACTGAATCAGGAATAATAGCATCTGTTAACGGAAGAACTATGACTATAAATTTAGCTGAATATATAAAAGAGCATCAGAGTGATATAGGAAAAGAATTAAAAATAATATATAAAGCTAAAGTAAATGAAAAGGCTGTGGTAAAAACAAATAATAGTGCAACACTTGTATATGGTAAAGCTCAGAATAATACAATATCTAATAAACCAGTAGAAGTAAAAACACCAACATTCCCAATTCATATAAATAAAATTAATGAAGGTGGCAATAATCTTGCAGGAGCAAAATTCAAATTATATCCTGATAAAGGTGGACAAATAGGTGATACAGCTATAAATGTTAGTGATTCAGATAATGGTATATATAAAGTACAAGCAAATAGTAGAATTACTGAAATGGTTACTGTAGCTAGTGATATAGCTAATGCTAATTTTGGTAAAAATGGTGGATTTAACCTTGTTGTAAATGGTTTAAAATCTGGAACATATTGGTTAAAAGAAACAGGAGCGCCAGAAGGTTATAAATTACTTAAAAATCCTATAAAAATAACAATAACAAATGATATTGCTAATAATCAAAATACTGAAGGTTATAATATCGCAATTGAATCAGGCGATAATGATGTATCTGAAAAAGTAACTAATATAATTACAATCGTCAATAAAGAAGGTTCTGCATTACCAGAAACAGGTGGTACAGGAACATTACTACTAACTGCAGTAGGTGCTCTATTAGTAGCAGTAGCAATGATAAGATTTATGAGAAGAAAACAGGAAAACTAAAAAACAAAACAAATAAAAAACCACAAGGGGAATAAAATCCCCTTGTGGTTATAATTTCAATACTTAGAGGAATTAACCTATCAGATTAACTGTTCTAAATATTGAAATTAGAGGAGAAAAAATGAAAAAACAAAAACCTAAAAAAAAGAAAAATAAAAAACAACTTATTGCAGACATAATAACAATGATAATACTTATAGCTGGGATACTTATAATCGCGTATCCATCTATAAGTAACTACCTATATGTAAAAAGAAGCTCAAAAGTTATAGATACTTACAATAAATCTATAGATACCAACGAAGTAGAAATGAAAAAGAAATTCAATAATGCTATAATATATAATTGTGGCCTATCGTCTGATGCAGAGTTATCAGATCCGTTTGCGACTAGAGAAGAAACAGACGAAGTTTATGAAAAGCAGCTAGATGTAAATGGAAGTGGAATGATGGGAACGATAGATATACCAAAAATAAATATGGAAGCTCCGATATATCATGGCACTAAAGAAGTAGTTCTCCAGGCGGGGATAGGACATTTATATGGAACATCTCTTCCTGTAGGTGGAAACAGTACCCACTCTGTACTAACAGGTCACAGGGGATTGCCAAACAAGAAGCTATTTACAGAACTAGATCAAATAGAAGAGGGTGACAGATTCTATTTAAAAATACTTGGAAACAAAATTGCCTATCAAGTAGATCAAATTTTAACAGTACTCCCAACAGAAACATCAGCACTAGGTATAGTTAAGGATATGGATTATTGTACATTGGTTACTTGTACTCCATATGGTGTTAACTCTCATAGATTACTTATAAGAGGAGAAAGAATACCTTATTCAGAAGAAGAATATATGGAGGATTCCTTAAAAGGAAAAATGAATATATTATTCGAGTTAGCAATACTAGCGTTAGGAATACTAGCGATAATAATATTTATGTATATTTATAAAAAAAGACAAAAGAGAAAGGTGGATGAAAATGGGAAAAAATAAATTTATAAAAAGAATAGTTATGTTTATTGTTTCAATATTGGTAATTTCATCGCCTATATTTGAAAGAATTTCTTACGCATCAGGTAGTAAAACTGTTGTAATCAATAGTCATTCTTACAATGAAAATAATAATAAAATAGCAATATCGGGTGCTGAATTTTATTTATATAAAGTTGGAGAATACAATGGAGATAAATATGTTTTAACAGATGATTTTAAAAAGGTTTGGGTAGACATAAACAGCAGTGTTGCAAAAGATGAAATGGAAGCTGCTAACATATTATATAAATATGCTAAAGATAACAATATAAAAGGTCGATTAGAAATAACAGATTCAAATGGGAAAGCTGTCTTTTCTGGATTAGGTGATGGTGTATATGTAATAGCTCAAGAAGGAAGTGTAAAAATCGGGAATATGATATATAGCTCAAACCCATTTTTAGTAAAATCTCCATCTCACTTTGAAGACGGAAATACTATAGTTGTAGAGCCTAAATATGGTATAGATGAGGATCATACTCCGGATAAGAGTGAGAACCCACCTGATAAGGATGAGGAAAATCCACCGGATAAAGAGGAGAACCCACCTGCCAAAGATGAGGAAAATACACCAGATAAAAATGAAAATACACCAAACAATGAAGATGGTGGTAAAGAAAAAAAGGTAAGAACTGGTGATGAAGGTATTTTAAATACAGTAATATTATTTCTTGTTGCCTTTATAATGTTTATTACTATAAACAAAAGGAAAAACTTAAATAAAAAATAAATAAAAAATAATAACCCTAGTCAATAAAATAAATATATCATTGGCTAGGGAATTTTTTTATTTTATAGTGGATCAAATATTCTGTTAAAAGATACTTTTTCATATTCATTTTTTATTGAAATTGTAGAGTGAGAAAAATCTATCTCAAAATTAGCAAATGCAGACAGTAAATCTATATCTCTAAGCATATGCACTGTCATATCATATCCTTCCTTATCTATTCTCAAGATAATCGCTCTAACAAATGGAAACTGGATACGAGAGCTAAACATTCTGCTGTCAGATGCATCTATATCAACACTTCTGTAGTTTATATCCACAAAAATATCAATATCCTCTTCAGACTCTCTAATAACTCTAAACTCAAAATCAGAATCGAGCTTTAAATTTCCGATATTATAAATCATCGAATCACCTATCTCTTTTTAAGGAATTTAGGTCCTAGGTATTTTTTTATTTCTTCTTCTGGAGAGAAATCGTCTATTAGTATTTCTTTTCCTGTATCTTCAAACACTACTAAAACTTCACAGTCCCCCTGTAAGAAGAATTTTCTAACTGTTTCTTCCTTAACTTCTCTAACTTTAACGATATTTTTCTTTTCCTTTTCGAAGTCTTTAGTATAATAACTTCCCATCATATTTATATATTTTGTATATCTGTTCATAATGTCCTCCTATCAGTATTTCTAAATTTATAAAAATTTTTATCATTAATAATATAATTATACGAAAAAGCTCCTAATCAAGCAATATAAATTGAAATATGCATAATTGATGGAATATATGTAAATTAGGCTAATATATGTTAAAATAAAAGAATCAAACATTACAAAGGGGTATTGAGATGGCTAGTATAAAAAGAGATGAAATAGAAAAATCTATAGCTTATGCTGAAAAAAATGGCATATTTGAAAAATTAAATAGAATATACGATACAGTACCTTCAGGAAAATGTGAAGGTTGTGCAAAATGCTGCATGGAATCCGTTGGAATAAACTTAACTGAGTTTTTAAATATATACAAATATCTAAAAGAAAGACCTGAAATATACAATAAATACATCGACAAGGTTTTGGACTACTACTTTATGGAATACAAAGAAAAGAAACCATGTCCATTCCTTGATGAAAACAAAAGATGTGCAATATATGAAGTTAGACCATTAAACTGTAGAATATTTGGTCACTGGTACAAAAGCGACTACAATTTAAACCTAGACTCTATAAAAGAAAAGAATAGAGATTACAGAGATCTTATGAAAGCTAGATACGGATTTGAAATAAATGAAGATGTAGTCGAGTATAGAATAGAGTACTGCGAGAAATTCATTCCAGATAATGGAGAAAGACTATCTAAAGAAGAAAGACTTTCTTACCTAGACCAGATAATGATACTTGACTCTCAGATATATTCAAAAGGAATGATAGACATAGACTTTAGAGATAGAGGAATAGTGGAGTACTTTATAGATTCATTATTCTTTACAGATACATCTTATAATATGAAGATAAAAATTTCTCAGGACTTTGATAAAGGCGAAAAAGTGCTTAGAAAAATTAAAAAGATAGTGTCTGTAGGTAAAAAATAAGATAACAAAGAAGAGTGATAGAAATGAAAGATATAGCAAAAAACACATACTTTATAAAAGGTGGAACGAACACTGGTGTGTATACATACGGAAATAATGCTGTAATAATAGATCCAGGTCTTGCAGGTGCTAGACCTAAAAGGATATTAAAAAAGATAGAGGATGCAGGTTTTGAATTGAAATATATATTAAACACACATGAGCATGATGACCATTATGGTGGATGTGGGCAAATTAAAGAGCAAAAACCATCTGTAATCAACGTATCATCAGCTTATGGAAGTCTTTACATAGAAAATCCAATACTTTTCCCTACATATATAGTAGGTGGAAATAGCTGTGAGATAATGATTAACGCATCTAAGATGAAGGAAAGAGATATAACTACTGTAGATAAGGTAATAACAGAGGGAATATTTGACCTAAATACAGGTGAGTGTATAGAAGATGATGGAAGAACTCTTAGTGAAAATGAGATAAGAGTAGTTGACTTAAAAGGTCACACTGAGGGAAGTATGGGATTTTTAACACCAGATGGAGTATTTTTCATAGGGGATTTACTTGTTGGAGAGGAAATGCTAGATAAATTTGACTTTCTATTTACATTTGACGTTACAAAACAGTTAAAATCATTAGATAAACTTGAATCAATGGAATACGACAAGATAGTATTAGGACATTCTAGAGAAATTATAACTAGAGAAAAGTCTAAAGCTCTTATAGAAAAAAATAGAGCGGCTGTTATAAAGTATATAAATCAAGTAAAAGAAATTCTATCTAAAGAAGAGTTGGGATATGACAAACTTTTAAAACATATAATAGTAGATAACGACTTAAAGTGTAATTACAAGGAATATCACTTCTTCAAATCAGCACTTGTATCTCTAGTTGCATACTTATTAGACAACGGCGAAATAGATTACAAAATAGAGGATGGAGAATTATTATATTTTTTAAAAGAAAATTAGATTTTAGAAAAAATTATCCTAAAATATGTTAAAATAGACAATGGAAAATTTCAAAAGTTAAAAAAGAATAAAAGAGGAGGGATAATTATGCAGTATGAAGATTGGAAGGCCATACTAGCTCCCTACAATAATGCAGTAGAAGAATTAAAAGTAAAATTCAAAAATATAAGAAAAGAATTTTTAGAAAGAGGAGATTATTCTCCAATAGAATTTGTAACAGGTAGAACTAAAAAAATAGCGTCTATAGTTGCAAAGGCTAAAAAATTAAATGCTAAAGATATAGAAGCTGAAATAGAAGATATAGCTGGTATAAGAATAATGTGTCAGTTTGTTGAGGATATCTATACAATAGTAGAGCTTATAAAAAACAGAACTGATATGACAATTATAAATGAAAAGGACTACATAAAAAACTACAAAGAAAGTGGATATAGAAGTTATCATGTTATTATAAAATACCCTATAAACACTGTAGACGGATCAAAAGAGGTAACATGTGAGATACAGATAAGAACACTTGCAATGAACTTCTGGGCTACTATAGAACATTCTCTAAAATATAAATACGAACACTATATACCAGATACATTGGCGGTAAGACTTAGAAGAGCAGCAGATGCAGCCTTCTTATTAGACCAAGAAATGGGCGAGATAAGAGAGGATATAATGAATGCTCAGTCTATGTATCGGATGAGAGAATTAGCTGTTAAGGACGTACTTGATAGAATTCAAGAAGTTAGAGAACTAGGATACACAAACAATGCAATACAGTATCAGAGAAATCTAGATATGATACAGAATTCTATGGAAGACGTAAAAGAAATACTACAGCTTAAAGACGAAATAGGTCGCAAAATAGAAGAAATAAAAAATCATAAAATGAAGGAATAAATAATATGAGTTTATATGCAATAGGAGATTTACATTTATCTTCTTCTGTAGATAAACCAATGGATATTTTTGGAGAGAAGTGGCAAAACCACGATGAAAAGATAAAAAATAATTGGGAATCTACAGTTAAAGAAGATGATGTTGTTTTGGTGTTGGGCGATGTATCGTGGGGGACTAAGATGAAAGATGCACAGTCTGACTTTGATATGATACATAATCTTCCAGGACAGAAGTTCTTTATTAAGGGGAATCATGATTATTGGTGGACTACAGCTACCAAGTTGAATAAAATGTACGACGATATGAAGTTTATTCAGACTGGATTTTTTACATATAAAGACTATGCAATCTGTGGTGGAAGAGGTTGGATTTGTCCAAATGAGTTTAAATTTACTGAAGATGATAAGAAAATTTACGATAGAGAAGCGATAAGAATAGAAATTTCGCTTAAAGAGGCTAAAAAGGCTGGATATGAAAAAATAATAGTAATTACACATTATCCGCCGACTAACGACTCTTTGGATAATTCTGTTTTTACAAATTTATACGAGAAATATGGAGTGGAGAGAGTCTATTACGGACATCTTCATGGAGAAGAGTCTTTTAAGACAGGGCTTAAAGGTATTAGAAATGGTATAGAATACAACCTAGTATCTGCTGATTATATTGATTTTATGCCAGTAAAAGTAATGGATTAAGTAAATACATGGAAAGAGTGAATTAGATTTAAAATGGGTATAAATATAGGTATAGATATAGATGGAACGGTGACGGATCCTTATGGATTTATACCGTTTTTAAATGAAATTTTTGGAAAAAACATAACAAAAGAGCAGTATACTACACTTGATTGGGAGCAGCTTTATGGAACTGTTGAAGGAGATTTTTATATAAACTTTGACAATAATTACAGCTATACATATGAAGCTGCAGAGCCAGCAGAATTTGCAGTAGAAGTAATTAAAAAACTTGAGAATTCTGAGGATATAAATGTATATTTTGTAACTGCGAGAAGAGAGTGCTTAAAAGAAATCACTGAAAAATGGTTTGATAAGTACGGTATAAATGCAAACAATATATATTTATTGGGGCCAGTCAAGAAAAGTGGAAAAGCACTTGAATTGGGATGCAATATTTTTATTGAAGACGATCCAAACAATGCTATGGATATAGCAAAAAATGGAATTGATGTTCTTTTGATTGACACAAACTACAATAAAGATGTAGAATGTGATAATATAACTAGGGTAAGAAATTGGAAAGAGATTGATGAATTCATCTCCAATAGACTAAAATAAAGGGGGTAGAAAAAATGGTTTCTTTAAAGCTAATGAATGACAATGGAAAAATACAGGTCAAGAGTAGAGATATAAAAGATTTACTTTTGATGAGCGAGGATATAGAAAAATGTCAGGACATATCAGACACTATAAAAGAAAAAGATATATTAGTATTTGATTGTCAGCTGGCTAAAGATTTATTCTTATCTAATAAATATGATTTAGATCCAATAGTGAGTTCTCTTACAGAAGGGTTAGAAGAAGGATATTTTGATATGTTCTTTGAAGATATAAGAGATTATATAAAAGGTTTCACAGACGAATTTGAAGAGGATTTACAGGAAAAATATGGATTTGACGATGTAAGATGTCATTTTGAAATATACAGTATAGGTCAGGATTTTGATGATTTTAAATTTATACTTTTAGTAGCATTTAAAAGAATTGAAATACAGAAACTAGATAGTATAGTTAAAATAGTTGGAAGAAGACGGCTTTCAGGAGCTTCAAAATTCTATAGTTAGTTAATAAAATGGAATTGACTGCAAGGTTATTATATACCCTGCAGTTTTTTTTGTGCCTCAAAAGAAATAAATGCGTTTTATTTTAAGAAAATATTAAATATATTTCGTTATATAACGAATATTTATGATAAAATTTCAAAAATATTTTTGTGTAACGTTTTCTTTGATTGACATATTACTTGATAGAATGATATAATAACCTAGATTTGAACATGAGGGTGTTTATCAGGGGAAAAGGGTGATTTTTTTAATTCATTTGGGAATTTTTATACCCTTCTTTTGGTAAACACCTTTTTTGGGGCGAAAAATAGAAAGTTCATCTAAACCACATTTTGAACTAAGAAAAAAATGGGTAGTAAAGTACTATTGAGTACTTTAAATATTGTCATTATCGCAGTAGGGCGGTAGAAAGGATAGGTAATATATGTTAACAGCTATAACAGGAATAAACTGGGGAGACGAAGGAAAAGGAAGAATGGTAGACCTTCTTTCAGAAGATTACGATGTTGTTGTAAGATACCAGGGTGGAAACAATGCGGGACATACAGTAATAAATGAAAAAGGAAAATTCGTTCTTAATCTACTTCCATCAGGAATATTAAGAGAAGATGTTGTAAATGTTATGGGGAACGGTGTAGTAATAGATTTAAAACATCTTCATGGAGAAATGGGAAGATTAAGAGAAGCTGGAATAAAAATAACTCCAGCAAACTTAAAAATAAGTGATAGAGCTATAATATGTATGCCATATCACGTTCAGCAGGACTGCTTAGAAGAAGAAAGATTAAAAGACGCTAAGTACGGTTCAACAAGAAGAGGTATAGCTCCAGTATACGGAGATAAATACATGAAAAAAGGTATAAGAATGGGAGATCTTCTTGATAGTGAAGAAAGCTTAAAAGCTAAAATAGCAAATATAGTTGAATGGAAAAACCTTATGATAGAAAAAGGTTACGAATCTGAAAAATTAGATGCAGAAGAAATGTTTGCATGGATAAAAGAGTACGGATATGAATTAAAAGATTATATATGTGATACAGGTCTTTTCATAGATAATGCAGCTGCAAATGGTAAAAATGTAATGTTTGAAGCACAGTTAGGTGCTTTAAGAGATATAGACTTTGGTATATATCCATTTACATCTTCATCATCAACTATAGCTTCTTATGCACCAATAGGGGCTGGTGTGCCAAATAGAAAATTAGACCTTACTGTAGGTATAATGAAAGCTTACTCTACTTGTGTTGGTGAAGGACCTTTCACAGCTGAATTATTTGGAGAAGAAGCAGAACATTTAAGAAAAGCTGGTAACGAATACGGTGCAGCTACAGGTAGACCAAGAAGAGTTGGTGGATTTGACGTTCTTGCATCTAAATACGGTGTTAGAATGCAGGGAGCAGATGAAATAGCTCTTACTAAATTAGACGTTCTTTCATACATGGATAAAATACCAGTATGTGTAGGATATACTTTTGAAGGAAAAGAATTAGATGTATTCCCAATAGGGGAAAAATTAGAAAATGCTAAACCAGTTTATGAATATGTAGATGGATGGCATGAAGATATATCTGGTTGCAGAAAATTAGAAGAGTTACCAGAAGCAGCTAGAGAATACATAAAATATATAGAAAAAGCTGTTGGGTGCAAGATAAAATACGTTTCAGTTGGAGCTGAAAGAGAAGAATACATAGTAGTACCAGACTAGTATTTTTGCATCGTTGCAGACAATTTGAGAATAATGGGATATGTTTTGTAAATTTTTACAGGGCATATCCCTATTTAAAAGAAAAACTATAAAGTAAACAAAAACTATATCAAAAAAGAGGAATAGAAGAATGGAAGAAAAGTTAAGAGAAGAATGTGGAGTTTTTGGGATAAGAACCAAAGAAAATGATTCAGCTAGTATGACTCATTCTGCACTTATGGCACTTCAGCACAGAGGTCAGGAAGGTGCAGGAATAGCATCGTTAGTTGGAGAAAAAATAAATTTATTTAAAAACAAGGGATTAGTAAGCGAGGTATTCTCACCAAAGGATATAAGCGACTTAGGAGATGCTGAAGTATCTATAGGACACGTTAGATACTCTACAACAGGCTCTAACTCAAAGGCAAATACTCAGCCAATACTAGCGGAGTATTTAATGGGAAGGGTTGCAGTTGCTCACAATGGGAATATTGTCAACTCAATGGAAATAAGAAAAGGTCTTGAAAAAGAAGGTTGTATATTTAGATCTACTAATGATAGTGAATCTATAGCGAAATTAATTGCATTTGAAATGCTTACAGAAAAAGATGAATTAAAAGCTATTGAAAAAGCAGTTGAAAAACTAGAAGGTGCATTTTCACTTGTTATAATGACATCTCAAAACAAGTTAGTAGCTATAAGAGATGGATGGGGATTTAGACCTCTTTGTATAGGTAAGGGTGAAAATGGTATAGCTGTAGCATCTGAAAGCTGTGCATTTGATAGTATAAACTATGAATTAATTAGAGATATTGAACCAGGAGAAATGGTCGTAATAAACGAAGACCTTTCTATAGATAGCAAAATGATATTAAATAGAGAAAAAAAGGGCTCTTGTATATTTGAGTATGTATACTTTGCCAGAACAGACTCAAACATAGATGGATTAAATGTATACGATGCAAGAATAAACATGGGAAGAGAACTTGCAAAAGAATTCAAAATAGACGCAGATGTCGTATGTGGTGTGCCAGATAGTGGAATAGAGGCAGCCATTGGATATGCAAAAGAAAGCAATATGCCTTTTGAATTTGGATTTGTAAAGAATAGATACATTGGAAGAAGTTTCATATTCCCAACACAAGAGCAGAGAGAAAAAGCGGTTAAACTAAAATTAAATCCTCTTGCAAGTAATTTAAAAGACAAGAGAGTAATACTTATAGACGACTCTATAGTAAGAGGAACTACAAGTGCTAAGATAATCAAAAATGTAAGACGGGCAGGTGCTAAAGAGGTGCATATGCTTGTATCTTCACCGATGTTCAAACACACTTGTAACTTTGGAACAGATATAGATAGCGAAGAAAATCTAATAGCAAATAAAATGGAATTAGAAGAAATCAGAAAAAGCATAGGCGCTGATTCACTAGGATTTATAAGCATAGAGGGGTTAAAGAAAGCATGTGGAAAATGTTGCAGAGATTTCTGTACAGGATGCTTCGATGGAAATTACCCTCTTATAATAGAAAACTACAGCAAATCACAGTTTGAATAGAAAAAAGGAGGCACTAACTTTGGAAAAGAAAATCAACTTAATTCTTGAAAATGGAAAGATTTTTGAAGGAAAATCTTTTGGACGGGAAAAGGAAATAACTGGCGAAATAGTATTTACTACTGGAATGACAGGATATTTTGAAACACTTACAGACCCAAGTTACTGTGGGCAGATAGTTGTTCAGACATTCCCACTTATAGGAAACTACGGAATAATAGAAGAAGATGCCGAAAGTAGAGGCTCTTTTGTAAAAGCTTATATAGTTAGAGAGTACTGTGAACATCCTTCTAACTACAGATGTGAAGGTACACTTGATGAATACCTTAAAAAGAACGATATACCAGGAGTATACGGTATAGATACAAGAGAACTTACAAGAGTACTTAGAGAACATGGTACTATGAAGGCAAAAATAACTTCTGAACCAGTTAAAGAGAATGAAAAAATAGATGTAGAATACTTTGATATGGTTGAAGCAGTTACTTGTGAAGAGTCATTTACTGATAAAGTGGAAGATGCTAAGTATAACGTAGTATTATGGGATTTCGGTGCTAAGAGAAATATAAGAAGAGAATTATTAAAAAGAGGATGCAATGTAACAACAGTGCCTGCATCTACAACAGCTGAGGGAATAAAAGCATTAAATCCAGACGGAATAATGCTATCTAATGGACCTGGAGATCCAAAGGACAATGTAAAAATAATAGAAGAATTAAAAGAACTATGTAAGGCAAATATACCTACATTTGGAATTTGTTTAGGTCATCAGTTATTAGCTCTTTCTCAGGGAGGAACTACTATTAAATTAAAATATGGACACAGAGGTGGAAATCAGCCTGTTAAAGACCTTTCAACAGGAAGAATATACGTATCAAGCCAGAATCATGGATATGCAGTTGACAATGATGAATTACCTAAAAATGCAGAATTATTATTTACAAATGTAAATGACGGTACTTGCGAAGGAATAAAATACACAGATATGCCAGTATTCTCAGTACAGTTCCATCCAGAAGCTTGTGGTGGACCACAGGATACAGCATATTTATTTGATAGATTTATAAGTTTAATGGAAGGAGTTGAGATATAATGCCTAAAAATAACGACATACAGAAAGTACTTTTAATAGGTTCAGGACCTATAGTAATAGGACAGGCAGCGGAATTTGATTATTCTGGAACACAGGCTTGTCAGGCTTTAAAAGAAGATGGAAAGGAAGTTATACTAGTTAACTCAAATCCAGCGACTATAATGACTGACAATGCAATGGCTGACAAAATATATATAGAGCCACTTACAGTTACTACATTAAAAAGAATAATAGAAAAAGAAAGACCAGACAGTATACTTTCTACATTAGGTGGGCAGACAGCTCTAACTCTTTCAATGCAGTTAGCTAAAGAAGGATACCTAGAAAAAATGGGTGTTAAGCTTCTTGGAGCAGACCCAGAAACAATAGATAAAGCTGAAGATAGACAGATGTTCAAAGATACAATGCTTGAAATAGGACAGCCTGTAATACCTTCAGAAATAGTTGAAGACCTAGATTCTGCTGTAGAATTCGCAGGAAAAATAGGTTACCCAGTAATAGTTAGACCAGCGTTCACTCTTGGAGGAAGCGGTGGGGGAATCGCAAACGACGAGGAAGAATTTAAAAAGATTGCAGAAAATGGACTTAGATTATCTCCAATAACACAGATATTAGTTGAAAAATGTATATCTGGATGGAAAGAAATAGAGTTTGAAGTTGTAAGAGATGGAGCAGGAAATGCTATAACTGTATGTTCAATGGAAAACTTTGACCCAGTTGGAGTACATACAGGAGATAGTATAGTAATAGCTCCAGCGGTTACACTTGCAGATAAAGAATACCAGATGCTTAGAACAGCAGCTATAAAAATAGTTGATGCTATGGGTGTTGAAGGTGGATGTAACTGTCAGTTCGCACTTAATCCAAATAGCGACGAATACGCTGTAATAGAAGTAAACCCAAGGGTTTCAAGATCTTCAGCTCTAGCTTCAAAAGCTACAGGATATCCAATAGCAAAAGTTGCTGCAAAAATAGCACTTGGATATAGATTAGATGAAATAAAAAATGAAATAACTAAACAGACTTACGCATGCTTCGAGCCAGCTCTTGACTATGTTGTTGTTAAATTCCCTAAATGGCCATTTGACAAATTTGTGTATGCTAAGAGAGAACTTGGTACTCAGATGAAGGCTACAGGTGAGGTAATGGCTATAGGACAGAACTTTGAAACTGCACTTATGAAAGCTGTTAGAGGATCTGAAAACAAAACAGATTGCTGTACTCTTCCAAAAGTTGCTGCGTATTCAGATGAACAGGTAAAAGAAGCTCTTCATGTATGCAACGATGAAAGAGTATTTGTAATATACGAAGCATTAAAAAGAGGAATATCTTGTGAAGAAATACATGAAATAACAAAAGTAGATAACTGGTTCTTATATAAAATGAAAAACATAGCAGAAGTAGAAAAAGAACTATCTAAAGGAAATGTATCAGAAGCTACTTATAACGTTGCAAAAAGATACGGATTCTTAAACTCTACAATAGAAAGAATAAGTGGAGAAAAAGTAAATTACTCAGCTCCAGCGTCATTTAAAATGGTCGACACTTGTGCAGGAGAATTTAAAGCAGAAACTCCGTACTTCTATAGTTGCTGTGATGAAGTAAATGAAGCGGATGAGTTTATAGAAAGAAAAGGAATAAGAGAGAGAAAAACTGTAGTAGTTCTTGGTTCAGGACCGATAAGAATAGGACAGGGGATAGAATTCGACTACTCTGCAGTTCACTGTGTATGGGCACTTAAAAAAGCAGGATTTGACGTTGTTATAATAAACAACAACCCAGAAACTGTATCTACAGACTTTGATACAGCGGATAGACTATACTTTGAACCACTTACTCCAGAAGATGTAATGAACGTAATGAATACAGAAAAACCTTATGGAGTAGTAGTTGCATTTGGTGGTCAGACAGCTATAAACCTAACTAAGTTCCTAGAAAGTCAGGGAATAAATGTATTAGGATCTAGTGCAGAAAGCATAGATATGGCAGAGGATAGAGAAAGATTTGATGAACTTCTTGAATCTCTACACATAAAAAGACCACAGGGACATACAGTTCTTACAGAAGATGAAGCCTTAAAAGCTGCAAATGAACTTGGATACCCAGTACTTATGAGACCATCTTACGTATTAGGTGGACAGAATATGATAATTGCATTCGGCGATGAAGATATCAAAGAATACATGAAAATAATACTAAAATCAAACAAAAAGGACAACCCAATACTAATAGATAAATATATGATGGGTGTAGAAGTAGAAGTTGATGCTATATGTGATGGAGAGGATATATTAATTCCGGGAATAATGGAACATATAGAAAGAGCAGGAGTACACTCAGGTGACTCTATAGCAGTTTGCCCTTCATGGAATATAAGTGAAAAACTAAAAGAAAAAATAGTTGAATACTCAAAACAGCTTGCAGTTTCTTTAAAAACTAAGGGACTTGTAAATATACAGTACGTTATATACGAAGGAAAAATATATGTAATAGAAGTAAATCCAAGATCTTCTCGTACAATACCTTACCTAAGTAAAATAACTGGTGTTCCAATGGTTGAGCTTGCAGTTAGAGCAATGCTTGGCGAAAAAATAAAAGATATGGGATTTGGAACAGGGCTATTTAAAGGACAGAAATACTTTGCAGCCAAAGTACCAGTATTCTCATTCGAAAAATTAATAGACCTAGATGTACACTTAGGACCAGAAATGAAATCTACTGGGGAAGTTTTAGGTATAGGTAGAAATCTAAAAGAAGCAGTATTTAAAGGACTAGCAGCTGCTGGATACCATATGGAAAAAGACGGTGGAGTATTTATATCTGTAAAAGATGGAGATAAACCAGAAATAGCAGAAGTAGCTGAAAAATTTGAAAGACTAGGATTTAAATTATACGCTACAGAAGGAACTGCCAAAGTTCTTGAAGAAGAAGGAATGGATGTTACAGTAGTAAATAAAATTCACGAAGACAGAGTAAACAACACAAGTAAGTTAATAGAAAGTGGAGTAGTAAAATATGTAATTTCAACATCTTCTAAGGGTAGAATACCTACAAGAGACAGTGTTAAAATCAGAAGAAAAGCAATAGATTACGCTGTTCCTTGTCTAACTTCAATAGACACAGCAAATGCACTTGCAGAAAGTTTATTAAGTCACTACTCAGAAGAAAATACCAGACTAGTTGATATAAATTCAATATACGTATAAAATTGTAAGTGATGATGAAAACTGCACATATATAATAGAAAATTTAATATATGTGCAGTTTAGAATTTGAACTTATAGAATATTGTGAAATGTATACTTTAAGGGGAGGAAACTAAGATGAAAAAAGGAAAAATGTTATATGAAGGTAAAGCCAAAAGAGTCTATGAAATAGAAGGGAATGATGATTGCTTATTAATATCATACAAAGACGATGCAACTGCATTCAATGGACTTAAAAAAGGACAGATAGACGGAAAAGGTGTTATAAACAACAGAATGGCCAACTTTATATTTAAAAAACTAGAAGAAGAAAAGGGAGTAGAAACTCATTTAGTTGAAGAAATTTCAGATAGAGAAACAATAGTTAAAAAGGTGGAAATAGTACCACTTGAAATAATAGTTAGAAACATAGCTGCGGGTAGCTTTTCTAAGAGATTTGGTGTAGAAGAAGGAACTGTACTAAAAAATCCTACATTAGAATTCTGCTTAAAAGACGATGCACTTGGAGATCCAATGATAAACGACAGCCAGATAATGGCAATAGGTGCAGCTACTAAGGAAGAACTAGACGCTATAAAAGATATGACAATGAAAATAAATGATTTCTTAATAGAGTATTTCAAACAGGCTGACATAGAATTAGTAGACTTCAAAATAGAAATGGGAAGATACCATGGAAGAATAATCTTAGCAGATGAGATATCTCCTGACACTTGCAGACTTTGGGATATAAACACTCACGAAAAACTAGATAAAGATAGATTTAGAAGAGATTTAGGTGGAGTGAAAGAAGCCTATGATGAAGTAATGAGCAGATTAGGAATATAATCTGAACTTATTATATAAACAAAAAGAGTATAATAAAAATTAAAATAAAAATCGGAGGATAATATGAACGAAATATATCAGTCACCACTAACATCACGTTATGCGAGTAAAGAGATGAAACAGCTTTTCTCTAATGACAAAAAATTCCGTACTTGGAGAAAATTATGGATAGCACTAGCTGAATCAGAAATGGAGCTAGGTCTTGAAATAACTCAGGAACAGATAGATGAATTAAAAGCAAATCAGGACGATATAAACTACGATGTAGCCGTTGCAAGAGAAAAAGAAGTTAGACACGATGTTATGTCTCATGTTTACGCTTACGGACAGCAGTGCCCTAAAGCAGCAGGTATAATACACTTAGGTGCTACTTCTTGCTACGTTGGAGATAACACAGACTTAATACTAATGTATGAAGGTATGGAACTTGTTAGAACAAAATTAGTAATGGCTATAAAAGCATTATCTAAATTTGCTGATGAGTACAAGAGTCTTCCAACACTTGGATTTACTCATTTCCAGCCAGCTCAGCCAACAACAGTAGGTAAGAGAGCTACATTATGGATACAGGATTTATTATATGATTTAGAAGAAATAGAACACTTCTTATCAGATAAAAGACTTCTTGGATCAAAAGGAACAACAGGAACTCAGGCCTCATTCCTTGAATTATTTGAAGGGGATTACGAAAAAGTAAAAGAGCTTGATAGAAAAATAGTTGAAAAAATGGGATACGACAAAGTAATAGCTGTATCTGGACAGACTTACACTAGAAAAATAGACAGCAAAGTTCTTAATATATTATCTGGTATAGCTCAGTCAGCTACAAAATTCTCAAACGACATAAGACTTCTTCAGCACTTAAAAGAAGTTGAAGAACCATTCGAAAAGAAACAGATAGGTTCTTCTGCTATGGCATATAAGAGAAACCCAATGAGAAGTGAAAGAATAGCAGCACTTGCTAGATACGTTATGGTTGATGCTTTAAACCCAGCTATAACAACAGCTACTCAGTGGTTTGAAAGAACATTAGACGACTCTGCCAACAAGAGAATAAGTGTACCAGAAGCATTCTTAGCAGTAGATAGTATACTAAGCTTATACTGCAACGTTGCAGATGGATTAGTTGTATATCCAAAAGTTATAGAACAGAGATTAATGAGCGAACTTCCATTTATGGCTACAGAAAATATAATGATGGACGCTGTCAGAAAAGGTGGAAACAGACAGGATTTACACGAAAGAATAAGAGTACATTCTTTAGAAGCTGGTAGAATGGTTAAGGTTGAAGGTAAGAAAAACGACCTAATAGAAAGAATAGCAGCTGACGAAATGTTTGGTGTTACTCTTGAAGAATTAAACGAAATACTTAAACCAGAAAAATACGTTGGATGCGCACCAATGCAGGTTGAAGAATTCTTAAAAAATGAAGTTGCTCCAGTACTAGAAGCTCACAAAGACGACAAAGAAATGGACAACGAAATAAATGTATAAAAAATATGGGACTGTTGCATAAATTGCAACAGTCCCTTTTTTTAAGAACTCTATTTAGTGATTTAAGTTACGACAGATAAATTCCAAGAGTCCTACTTTAAGCTTTTTAAAATAAAAATATGAACCTTTAAAATATGTTATAGTAATTAATGTACTTGTAAACATTAATAGGCTAATAACCAAAAAAACCGATTAATATCTACAAATTGATTGCATGTTCTTCAATGAATTTTTTAAATTCATTTATAAGTGGTATTTCATAAGAAGATTTTAAATAAGCCATATATACAATATTTTGCCAGTCTAAGTCTGATATTTCTATAGATTTAACTCCCTTTAGATTTAATGAAGTATTTTCTGGAACTATTGAAATTCCAAAATCACCAGTTACTAGAGAAGCTATAACACCTAAATCGTCAGTCTTGTAAGATATATTTGCCCGGCATTCTTTCTTGTTTAAATAAGAAGATAGTTTTTCTGAAAGTGTATGATTTTTAGTATAAAGAATGTGATTATATTCTAATGTGTCGTCTATAGAAACAAATTCTTTATCGGCTAGAGGGTGTCCCTCTGGAACTAGAAGTACAGCGTTCTGTTTAAATACAGGTGTATACTCTATATTTTTTTCATTTATTCTATTAGAACAGAATATAAAATCAAAATTCTTTGAATATAACCCCTTGATTAATTCCTCAGTAGATTCAGCATCGTAGTAAAATTTAAAGTCGATGTTTTTCCCAGTATGTTCATTTAAAAATTTTCTTGCCAGATCCGGAATAAATGAAGCAGCCATATTCTTATGGAAAGCTATATCTATACATCCTTCCCCTATTTCTGAAAGGTGTATTGAGTTGATGCTTTCATCAATAAGAGCTAAAGCCTTCTCGATATCTGTTAAAAAATTCTTCCCAGCTCTAGTGAGCACTACATTTCTACCTTCTTTTTCAAATAGGCGAATATTAATCTCTCTTTCTAGTGAAGCTATAGCATGACTAAGACTAGGCTGAGTGATTGAGAGCTGCTCAGCAGCTTTTGTGTAGTGTTCGAGATGGGCTAAAGTAACGAAATATTTAAGATGATATAAGTTCATAACAATTTCTCCTTTTTTAAATGTAAAAACAAATTCATCAAATACCTATCTCTTATCCATAGAAAAAATATATAATTGTAATAATTAATTATTTAACATTATAACATAATATGAATAAATTATCTACAAAACTTAAAAATTTAAATGATTAAAATTATGAATTTTAAAAGAAAAATTTATTAAAAACTTGAAAAAGTAAATAAGAAATCGTTATTAATTTTTATGAAATGAAAAAAATATATAATAATAAAGCATTATAATTTGATAAAAAAAATTCAGATGCAACATATTTTTAGTAAATATGTATGACATCTGAAGTATTTTTTATAATAAATATCTATGATTTATAGTGCCATATTTACTTTTTCTCCGTTTAGTTTAACTATTTTTGCTGGTATTCCAACAACGGTTGCGTTTTCTGGCACGTTTTTAAGAACTACTGCATTTGCACCTATTTTAGAGTTATCCCCAATTTTTATATTTCCAAGTACTTTTGCACCAGTTGCTATAGTAACGCCATTTCCAACTGTAGGGTGTCTTTTTCCTTTATCGTGTCCTGTACCGCCAAGAGTTACCTGATGAAACATCACTACATCGTCGCCTATTTCAGCAGTTTCACCTATTACAACACCATTTCCATGGTCTATAAATAATCTTTTTCCAATAGTTGCACCAGGGTGAATTTCTATACCAGTAAGGAATCTAGCTACCTGCGATATAAATCTAGCTAAGAATTTTAACCCCAGATTGTTTATAAAATGTGCTATTCTGTGGAAAAATATCGCGTGAATTCCAGGGTAATTTATTATAATACTCAGGGCATTTGTCGCCGCTGGGTCCTGTGCTTTATATGTGTTTATTATATTTCTAAAACTGCTCATGTCTAATCCTCCAAAACCTAATCATAATTTTTTATTTCTTTCTATTTATGTTTCTAACTGCCACTTTAAAAATTACTTGTACAGATTTTTAAAACTTATTTGTATAAATCTGTTGAAAGGTATCTTTCTCCATTATCGGGAGCTATAAATAGAACTTTCTTGCCTTTACCAAGTCTTTCAGCTGTTTTGATTGCAGCTGCTAGTGCAGCACCACCTGAAATTCCAAGCATAACTCCTACATCTGATGCTGATTTTATAGCGTTTGAATAAGCTTCTTCAGATGAAATTTGTTCAATCTTATCTATTAAATCTGTATCTAGTATTGATGGTATAAACCCTGCACCTATTCCCTGAAGTTTGTGAGGAGATGCCTTACCACCTGAGATAACAGGAGATAAATCTGGTTCAACCGCTATTATTTCAATATCTTTGTAGTTTTCTTTAAGTACACTTGCATTTCCTGTTAATGTGCCTCCAGTACCGGCACCAGCGACAAATGCATCTAAGTTTTCAAAGTCTTTTAATATTTCTAGTGCTGTGGAGTTTTTATGAGCTTCTGGATTAGATTTATTATTGAACTGATCAAACATTTTGTATCCTTTAGTTTCTACTAATTCTTCTGCTTTTGCAATAGCTCCATTCATTCCAAGCTTTCCTGGAGTTAGAACTATTTCTGCGCCGTATGCTTTTAAAATCTTCTGTTTTTCTATACTCATAGTATCTGGCATAACCATAACAGATTTTAATCCATTTGCAGCTGCAGCCATTGCAATTCCTATTCCTGTATTTCCACTAGTAGGCTCTACTATTGTATCTCCCTGTTTAATAGTTCCATCAAGTAGCATTTTTTCCATTATAAATGCTGCGATTCTATCTTTGATTGAACCTCCAGGATTGAAGAATTCAAGCTTTCCGTATATTTCTGCGCTATTTTCTGATTCAAATTCCTTGAATCTAAGAACTGGTGTATTTCCTATAGTTTCAGTTATTTTGTTGTATATCATAATATTTTCCTCCGTCTGAGCCAATTGCTCTATTATTTTTATTTGAATTTTGTTTTGAAATTTTTAAAATAAAGATATTTTGCTTTTGGCGGAATAAGACAGTCTAAAAAAATTATGATTATCTTTTGAAGAATTGTAGATTCACATCTGTTTGATTAGTAATTCTAGATTTGATTGGATTTTTGACATTAAAAAACTGCTTCCATAAAATATACTCGTAAAAGAGCAAAGGCTAAAATATATCTAAAGGGGATGATATGCAAAAATTATTATCAGGCCTGCTACGAGTATTTATTTTTTATGAAAACAGCATTAGAAATCTATTTAATCAATAGATTTGAAATTCAATTTTTAAAAATTTTATCAAATTAAAGAGTAACACCGTTTTTAGAGAAAGTCAGAGTCCCGCCATAAAAAATACTGTTATTTAATTGTTTTGAATTGTAGCAACAACAACAGCAACACATAGCATGACCATTCCTTTCTTTTCTAAAATTTATCTATTTAAGATATGTGTTATCCTTACTTTAACTTGATAATATACCTAAATCTAAAATATGTCAAGATAATAAAAAAAGAAAGTGTAGCAAAAGCCACACTTTCAAAGAAATTTCAAAGTAAAATCAAAATACAATTAGTTTATAGAGTTTTCTGATCCTAGAACGTTATCTATTTTGCTTTCTACAACAGCCTGTATAGCGTCTTTACCAGCACCTAAGTATTTTCTTGGGTCGAACTGAGATGGGTTTTCAGCTAAGTATTTTCTTATAGCTGCAGTCATAGCTAATCTTAAGTCAGTATCCATGTTTATTTTGCAAACTGCCATTGAAGATGCTTTTCTTAACATGTCAACTGGAACACCTTTAGCACCAGCTATATTTCCACCGAATTCGTTACAAGTAGCAACTGATTCCTGATCAACTGCAGAAGCACCGTGAAGTACTATTGGGAATCCTGGTAATCTGTTCTGTATTTCTTCTAATATGTCGAATTTTAATTCAGCTTCACCTTTGAATTTGAAAGCACCGTGAGAAGTACCTATAGCTATAGCTAATGAGTCAACTCCTGTTCTTTCAACGAATTCAACTGCTTCATCTGGGTCAGTGTATTTGTGTACATCTGAGCTAACTTCATCTTCAACACCTGCTAATACACCTAATTCAGCTTCAACAACAACTCCTCTTTCGTGAGCGTAGTCAACAACTTCTTTAGTAACTCTTACGTTTTCTTCGAAATCGAAGTGAGATCCGTCTATCATAACTGAAGTGAATCCAGCATCTATACAAGATTTAACTGTTTCGAAGTTTGGACCGTGGTCTAAGTGAAGAGCAACGTCTACACCTATTTCATCAGATGCAGCTTTTACCATTTCAACTAATGTATGAGGTCCAGCATACTGTATAGCTGATTTAGAAGCCTGTATCATAACATATGAGTTTTTAGCTTTTGCTCCTTCTAATACACCCTGTAACTGTTCTAAGTCACTTATGTTGAATGCACCTATAGCGTATCCACCTTCATAAGCTTTTTTAAACATTTCTTTAGTAGTAATTAAAGCCATTTTTAAATTCCTCCTATAAACTTTTAAAAATTTATCCATCAAATATATTATACAGAGAAAAACAAAAAAGGTATAGACTAAATTGAAAAACAGTACGTTGCAAACATTTTCTTTTTGAAAAAAATTTAGAGTTAATATTTTTTCTGATATTTTTACTGATTTTTTATAATAAAATTTTGAAAATCTGATTATTGCTTGAGATAAACGGATTTTTTTCTGTTAATTGAAGATAAAAAATGATAATATTAATATATTATGATTTAAGCGAAAAATATACGATGATGTAAATAAAAATTGAAAAAGGAGGGAAAATTTTGGCTAAGAAACAAAGAGTAGACAAGGTGTTATCTAACTTAGGATATGGAAGTAGAGCTGAGCTTAAAAAATTCTGTAAGCAAGGGCTTGTTTTTGTAAATGGAAAAGCAGTTTCTAATCCAGGGCTTCAAGTAGATACTGATATAGATGAAATAGTATTCAACGGAGAAAAGATAAACTACAGAGAATTTATATATCTAATGATGAATAAACCAGATGGATATATTTCTGCGACATTTGATAAACACGATCCAATAGTGCTTGATTTAATAGACGATGAGTATTTAGTGTTTGAGCCATTCCCAGTTGGAAGATTGGACAAAGATACTGAGGGACTTCTTGTGTTGACTAACGATGGGCAGCTTGCACATAGAGTATTATCACCTAAAAAGCATGTTCCAAAAACATACTATGCAAAAATAGATGGAAAAGTAACTGAGGAAGATATTGAGGCATTTAAAAATGGAGTAACTTTGGACGATGGATACGAAACTATGCCTTCAGAGCTTGTAATATTAAAATCTGATGATATTTCTGAGATAGAACTTACAATACACGAAGGAAAATTCCATCAGGTTAAGAGAATGTTTGAAAGTGTTGGAAAAACTGTGGTATATTTAAAAAGACTTTCTATGGGAGCTTTAAAATTAGATGAAACACTAGAATTAGGTGAGTATAGAGAGCTTACAGATGAAGAAGTTAAATTAATAGAAATAAGAGAATAAGTTGTTTAGACAATTTGATAAATTATTAAAAATATAATCGAATAATAGGAGGTAAACGTGAAAAAGAGAGATATAATCGAGTTTGAAATCGGTAAAATGGAATTTGGCGGAGTAAGTATAAGCCAGTACGGAGATAGAAGAATAAAGATGAAAGGCGGAATAAAAGGACAGAAAGTGAAAGCTGCTGTTAAAAGAACTGGAAGAGGTAAGGCAGATGTTAAAATGGTAGAGCTTTTAGAAAGATCTCCAATAGAAACTGCGGAAGTTTGTCCTCACTTTGAAGGTTGTGGTGGATGTACTATGCTTTCTGTTGACTACGCAAAACAGCTTGAAATAAAAGAAGAACAGGTACTTGAACTATTTGAAGACGCTGGAATAAGAGGATTTGAGTTTTTAGGTGTTCAGGGAAGTCCTGACAATGTTGGATACAGAAATAAAATGGAATACACTTTTGGTGATGAAGTAAAAGGTGGACCACTTACACTAGGACTTCACAAAAAAGGTAGACATATAGATATACAGACAGTTGACGGATGTATGTTAGTTGATTCTGATTTCAACACAGTATTAAAAGAGTCTTTAGCATTCTTCCAGGATGCAGAGTTACCATACTACAGAGTAGTAAACCACGAGGGATATTTAAGAAATCTTGTAGTTAGAAAAGGTATACACACAGATGAAATAATGGTAAATATAGTAACATCATCTCAGTGCGAGTTTGATATGAGCAAATTTGCCGATATGATAAACGGATTAGAATTAAAAGGAAATGTAGTGAGCATACTTCACACTATAAATGATGGACTTGCAGATGCAGTTCAGTGTGATGAGATGAGAATATTATACGGTGTAGATTATCTACATGAAGAGATATTAGGACTTAAATTTAAAATATCTCCATTCTCATTCTTCCAGACAAATACAAAAGGTGCAGAGCAGCTTTATACTATAGCTAGAGATTTTATAGGAGATCACTCTAATAAGGTTGTTTTCGACTTATACAGCGGAACAGGCTCAATAGGTCAGTTAATGGCAGAAAAAGCTAAAAAAGTATATGGTATAGAGATAATAGAAGAGGCTGTTGTTGCAGCTAATGAAAATGCTAAGTTAAATGGTTTAGATAACTGTGAATTTATTGCTGGGGATGTTAAGGATACTGTTAAGAGCTTAGATGTTAAGCCAGATTTAATAATAGTTGACCCTCCAAGACCAGGTATACACAAGCAGGCAATAAAGGATATATGCGATTTCGGAGCTAAGGAGATAGTGTATATTTCTTGTAATCCAAAGACTTTAGTTGATGATTTAAAAGACTTTATAGGTTATGGATATATGCCAGAGAAGGTTAAGTGCATGGATATGTTCCCTAATACACCACATCTCGAATCGGTTGTAAAATTATACAAAATAATGAATATGGCATGTCAGTGCTAATGTGTTGAAAATGCTAGTTTTTAGGTACTCGTTGTTATTTGATGAGTACCTTTTTTATTGTAGAAAATAGAAAAACTGTCGCCAATTTCCACCATTTTTAAGCTGATTTTTTTCTTGTTTTGAAAAAGTTGATTTTTGTAAATCGCTATAAGTGTTGGTATAGCTTTGATAGAAGGTGATTAAACTGTCGCCATTTTTTTAAAGGTGTCGCCAAACTGTCACCATTTTTAAATTTTGACTTTTTACTCATAAAGTGTATTAAGAATATTTAAAGTTTTATCTCTCATATTATCCGTATTATTAACGTAAATATCCATTGTTGTTTTGATACTTGCGTGACCTAATAAAACAGATACATCTTTGATATTTGCACCTTTTTCTATCAATAAAGTAGCATAGGTATGTCTGAGATTATGGTAGTTGAATTTAATACCTAAATCATAATTAATAACCCTAGATAGATATTTAAGAGTATCATTAGTTATTATACTTCCATTATCTCGAATAAGTACGTGAGTATCTGAATTAGTAGCCACATTATTAGAGTTATTACGTTCTAATTGCCATTTTAAAGCTTCTAATAATGGTAAAGGTATATTTATGGCTCTAATACTAGATTTTGTTTTTGGTGTGCTAATAATCCATTTTTTATCCTTGTCTTGAGTTAGGTTTTCCCTAACATAAATTATACCTTTATCTAAATCAACATTTTTCCAACGTAAACCACAACATTCACCACGTCGTAACATAAGAGATAGATACCAGTGAGTATTTTCAAATCTATTAAGTATCTTTTTTACTTCTTTACTTGTCAAAGCAACTTTTCTTTCTGGTTGAGTTAGTTTACTAGGCAAAACAACCTTATCGCAAGGATTATCTTTTATCAATTCAGATCTAATACAAAAGTTGAATAAACTAGATATAGTTCTTAGGGTATTCTTTACCATATTCTTAGAAAAACCATTTAAAGCCATATCATCAATGATATTTTGAATATGTTTGGCTCTTATATCTTTTAATAGATATACTTCTAATACCTTTATCTGTGGTTTATTCAATTTTTGTTTATAGTTTGTATAAGTACTATCTTTCAAATCATTAGCAACATATTCAGATAAAAATTTTTCTCTAGCTTCAGCAAAAGAAATATCTGAGAGTGTGAAGTCTATTTCTGCCATATAATATTCTTCAATTGCTTTTTCTAATAATTTAAGGGCTTCAGATTTATTGCTTGTTCTTGCTGATTTTTCAATTCTATTTCTTTTTTTATCATTTAGTGATTTTCCCTCAAAAAAGTAATAATAAACATTACCTTTTTTTCTAACTCCACCACCATAATTTTTAACTAATTTGTTCATATATTTCACCTCATTTAATATTAATTTAAGTGAATAACAACAAATTAATTAGCTTTACTTTTTGGGTACACTATAACACTAAAATATTATTTTTATTAAATTATATTGTATTGAAATTAAAGTTTTTAACATGATATATTATAAAAAAGTGTTATCTAGAAAGATAACACAAATTATTATTTAAAATTTAGGTAGTAAATATATATGTCAATAATAATTTATCAGCTTAAAGTCTAGCGAAGCTAAAGTAAAATTAATTCCCAGTTATGCGAATTCTGTATTGCTTTAAAATAGAAAAGGGGACTTTTTATAAGGTAATTAATACAAAATATAATATTTATATAATCAGAAAATTTAAATAATATATAGATTATAAAAAATCAAAGTGATATAATAATGACAAATAATAAACTATTAATGAGGGGGAAATCTTATGTTTAGTGAATTAAATAAAAAATGGTATACAACTGTAATCGTTGAAAGTACAGAAGGACTAGAAGACCTTGCTAAAAAAATTGAAGAGGCTTCTGAAGAAATGCTGAAAAAACATACTTTCAAGCTAGTTACTTTTTCAATGGTTGGGACAGATAAAGCTATATTAGTATTTAAAAGATAATATATAGGTACTCGTTGGTGTGACGGGTACCTTTTTTAATTGGAAAATAATAATTCGATATAAAAATTTAGAAAAGTTTTGATAAATTTTAATAATAATCTATGTATTTTAATATAAAATTAAAAGCAAAATTAGAAATATTTTATTAATTTTATATTGATAAGGAGTGATAAATATGACTTTTATGCTATTTATTCCAACTATTTTAACTGTACTACATGTATTGATATATCAAGTGATTATGTTATTTTTCAATAAAAAATCTACTACAAGCCATTATTTATGGACATTTATTATGATGATTTATGTTTATCTTGTATTTTCAGTAACAGGAATTGGATCAATATGGGAGATGATTTCTAAAGGTGGTTTAATTGCTACATTGCAGCAAGCTAATATAAGCTTAATTCCTTTCCAGTCAGATGGTATATTTACATACGTCATGAATATCATTATGCTTATGCCACTTGGATTTTTACTGCCATATATATGGAAAAATTTTAGAAATCCAATAAAAGTTGCTTTAACAGGTTTAGTTTTTTCTATGTTAATTGAATTTTCGCAGCTTCCAACAAATAGATTAGTGGATATAGATGATTTAATGATAAATGTTTTGGGAGCAATTTTTGGTTTTGTGGTTTGGAAATTGATAGGAAGACACTTTTTCAATAGAAAGGAAGAAAAAAGAACTGTTTCATTAGGAAATTTAGAGCCAGTAATTTATATATTATTAGCTTGGGCTTGTAATTTTTTATTATATAATTGGGAGTGGTTTGTTTAAGTATTTTATATAATTAAATAATCTAGTAAATTTTTGAAAATAAAAAGATAATTATTATATTCAGATATTTGTATTTCTTATAATAGTAAAGTATGTTATAATAAAGAAAGATAAGAATAACAGAAACGATAGCTTTAAAGGTTATTTTTTTCTAAACTTAATAGTTATAGAAAATGTGAAACCACCACTACGGCCAATAGATTGGTGGTTTTTTTCTTTTTTGTTAGATATTTTGTCTATTGCTACTCCTATAAATATAGGAATAACTATTCCTGTAAGGAAATACTCAATCATAACACATAACCTCCCTTCTAAAACAATAGGAGGATTTCAAAAGGTATTGCCACCGTTCTATTTTGTTATCTTATCTTTCAATAGTTATTATATATCTTTTTAATTATTACTGTCTAGTAATAAAATGTATTATTTAAAATATATATTGATATTTAGGTACTCGTTGTCATGACGGGTACCTTTTTTAATTGAAAATAAAATATTAAGAATTATCTGTTAAATTTATTGTTGGTGCATATTCTGCATAGTATAATTGAAATATAAATAAAAAATATAATTTTAATAAGGAGATAATTATATGAAAAAAATAAAATTGCTTCTGATATTTTTTGTTATTTGTTTTTCTTTAGTAGGATGTTCTTCTAATAATTCTCAAACAGAAGAAAATACAGGCGAAAAAGTTATTTTTGAATCTACAATTTCTCCAAATGAAGAGTATGTTGAATCTAAAGATGAAATAGTAAATCAAACAATAAAGATAACTCAAAATGAAGAAGGGGAGATTTTTGTAGAAGCCAGTTCAAATTCAGCATTTTTTGAAAAGATGAGTTATTCGGTGGAATACTATAAAGAGATAGATGAAAAAGATGTGGAAGTAAAATGGTTTACTCTTATGGGAAGTGACAAGCCAAGTAAAGAAAATCAGCTCTGTGTTGCTGATATTATTATAAAAGATGGAGCAGAGGTGGTTAGCGAAAGAAAGGTGAATTTCGCTAAAAAAGCTATTGAAACAATAGTTGAAGATGTTACAACTGAACAATAAGTAATAAAAATATAATAAAGGTATTTTTTAATAAATAGATAGGCTAAAATTTAAAATTATTTGAAAGGAAGAAATCATAATGGCATCAAGTAAAGAATACTTAGATTTTATTTTAGAAAAATTATCTGATTTGGAAGAAATTACATATAGATCTATGATGGGTGAGTTTATCATTTATTATAGAGGAAAAATTGTAGGTGGAATTTACGACGATAGATTTCTTGTAAAGCCAGTGAAATCAGCAATTAATTATATGCCGTCAGCTAGATATGAATTGCCTTATGAAGGGGCAAAGGAGATGTTGTTGGTAGATGAGGTTGATGATAAGGAGTTTTTAACAGGATTATTAAATGCAATGTATGATGAATTGCCAGCTCCAAGGAAAAAGAAGAAAAAATAGGAATTTGTATTTTTAAGAACAACGAATAAATATAAATTTATGGAGGAATATGTATGTTTTGGTCTAAGAAAAAAGAGAAGAAAACACTTGATATAAAGTTAAAGGACGTATTTTCGATTATAAAATCAGATTATGAAGATGGAATTGCATTTTGCTTGATAGAGTTTATGCTAGATGACGAGATGTACACTATGGGATCTGTATTAACTCCTAATAGCGAGGAAATACAAGAAAATATATATTTTGTTTTTAATGATGATAGATATGATACTTATGATGAGTTTGCAGAAAATGTTGAAATCAATGGAGTTAAGCTATCTAATTCTGATGAAGTCATTACAATTGTTAGAGCGGGAATTATTGACGGAGATGCGATGATAAATACTCCTTGGGGAGATACTAGATTGGCGAAGATGGCAATTGAAAAATAATATATTCGAATACATACAAAATAAATTAATTATGGAGTAAAAATGATTAAAAAAATATGGACTTGGAAAAAAATAATTTTAATTATAATACTTTTAATGATAATAATAGTATTTTTAAAATCGCTAAATTTAGCATTTGTTGCTAATGAGTTAGATGTGGCATTAATTTTTTTAGTAACATCTATATTTTTTGTATACTTTCTTTTAAAAACTGCGTACCCTCCAAAGTTTGAATGTATGAGGGTTGTTAAGAGATATTTATCATTTAAAGAATTGAAAAATTTTATAGAACAAGAAAAATTTGAAATATTTAGAGTGGAAAATATATCAGAACTATTTGAATTATATTATTCAGACAAGTGGCTTTTTATAAATGATGTATATATTCCAAGGAAACTTATTTTGGATGGAGTTGCTATTAAAGAGTCATTTTACTCTTCATTTGGGAATATAATAATAATGACTAAAAATGGTGAAAGAATCTTTTTAGCTAAGGTAAAAAGTGAAGAAATGAATAAAGCTATTCTTCAATTAAAAAAATCATTTGTTGAGATTAAAGAAGATATCAACAATATTAAAGTCTGTAGAAATAGATTATTTTATAAGCAGCTCAAGAAAGAGTTTAGAGAAAATATTAGTAGCAAGGAAGAATTTATTAGATATTTCTGTATCTAAAAAATATTATAAATAGGTGGTGATATGTATGATTTTGATAAATCAGTTAATAAGTGCAATCCTTCAAGTAGTTATATTGATAGCTATTCCGTTTATATTTTATCTTGTTAAAGAAAAGAGAGTAAAGGGATTTTTTAATTGGATTGGATTTAAGACTACTGAAAACAATGTGTTTAAATACATGGCGATAATATTTATCTCTTTTTTAGTTATAATAATATTGCCATATCTGTATCTTTACAACACAAATAGCTTGACATATACAGGATTTACAGTTGATGCATATAAACAATATGGCTGGAGCATGCAGACAATATTAGTTATATTAATTTGGGCAGTTATACAAACATCACTATCTGAGGAAATATTTTTTAGAGGATTTTTAGGGAATAGATTATTTGAAAAAATGGGAAATGGTGGAAATGTTATTCAAGCGATAATTTTTGGTGGGATACATATAGTTTCTGTTGTAGGAAAGGGAATTTTGCCAATGGTGATAATTTTTCTTCTTACAGGTGGAATTGGATACGCACTTGGATGGCTTTCTAGAAATAAAGCAGATGGAAGTATAATCTATGGCTGGATGATTCACGCAGCTGTAAATATAATTTCTCCAATAGTTGTGTTTATGTTTTTGATTTGATAAAAATTTCCTGTTCTATTAAATAATAAAAATATAAATTTTTAAGACAATTAAAATACTACAGGGGGTGTTATTTTGAAAAAAGCAATTATATACATACATGGAAAAGGTGGAAATCATCTTGAAGCCGAAAGCTATAAGAAAAATTGTCCAGGATTTGATATTATAGGTTTAGACTATGAAGTAGATTTTCCTTGGATTGTAATTGATAAAATAAAAAATATATACGAAGATGTAAAGAAAGAGTATGAAAAAATATATATTATTGCTAATAGTATAGGAGCATATTTTACAATGTTATCCTTGCAAGATTATAAAATAGAAAAAGCTCTATTTATATCCCCTATTCTTGATATGGAAAGATTAATCTTAGATATGATGATGTGGGCAAATGTATCTGAACAAGAGCTACTAGAAAAAGGGGAAATAAGTACTGATTTTGGTGAAGTATTATCTTGGGAATATTTATGTTTTGCTAGAAAAAATAAAATAAATTGGGAAGTTCCAACAGAGATATTGTATGCAGAAAATGATAATTTAACATCTTTAGAAACAATAAATAAATTTGTTAAAAATCATAATGCAAATATGACAATAATGGAAAATGGAGAGCATTGGTTCCATACAGAAGAACAAATTTCTTTTTTAAATAATTGGATGAAAAAATCAATTAATATAGATAATCCCACTCAATTAGGTGTACAATTAAATAGGTTCTTAAAAAATATTTAAAAAAATAGGGGGAATAGATATGAATAATTTTAATATTTTTGATATAACTGGCAAAAAAATACTTGTCACTGGTGGAAGTAGAGGTCTTGGATATGGTATGGCAGAAGGATTTCTAAAAGCTGGAGCAGAGGTAGTGATAACTGGAACATCAGAAAAAGTATTCGAATCTGTTGAAAAGCTTAAAAATGATACTGGTGGAGTAGTTCATGGTGTTGTACTTAACCTAGATAATGCAGCAAACATAGCACCTGTTTTTGATGAAGTCATGGAACTTTTAGATAATAGACTAGACGTACTTGTAAACTGTGCAGGAATGCAGCATCGTTGCAAGGCTGAGGAGTTTCCAGTTGAAATGTGGGACAAAATTATAAATGTAAATCTAAGTTCTTTATTCAAAATTTCTCAACTTGCAGGAAGAGTGATGCTAGAGCAAGGAAATGGAAAGATAATAAATATAGCTTCGTTGACATCATTTATCGGAAGTGAATCTATACCTGCATACACTGCAACAAAAGGTGCTGTTATGCAGCTTACAAAGGCTCTTTCAAATGAATGGTCATCTCGTGGAGTACAGGTAAATGCAATAGCTCCAGGATATATGGAAACAGACTTAACTGCAAACATGAAGAGCTATAATCCCAAACAATATGAAGAAGTAACTAATAGAATTCCTATGCATCGTTGGGGTAAACCTGAGGATCTACAGGGAGTGGCAATTTTCTTAGCAAGTAGTGCTTCTGATTATGTAAGTGGGGCGATAATTCCTATTGATGGAGGATTTCTAGGAAAATAGATAATAAAAAAGCTATCGTAGAAACTTACGATAGCTTTTTTATACTATTTCTAATTTATTATCCATAAATTTCTCATAAACTTTCTTACAAAACTGGACACTCAAGAGCTCAGTAGTATCTCTTCCAAAAGTTTCAAAATCCTCTAAAACATCTACCTCTAAATCCTTAAAATTATCTAATTCAGACTTTTCTATAGGTTGATGAAAAGTATATCCACCAATCTCATAGTATAGATAATATAATGAATCATCTAATTTATACCTAACCAACTTATACATAACTTTTTCGCCAGTTGCTCTATCTGTTTTAATTTCTTTTCTAAAAATATCACTATCATCTAATTGATTATATTCTAAATCTTTTTCAGAAACTTTTCGTTGAAAATTTCTAAATCTTAATTCCTTATGAATTTTAATAGGCTCAAGTTTTTCTAACATATCAGATTTCATTTTATAGTATTTTTTCTCGTTATCTAATGCGTTATCATAACTATCATATTGGTCTAAAAGATAGTTTTTATATTTTCTCTTTTGATTTCGCCAATTCTTTGCCCTTTTATTTATGGAATAAATAACTTCGCCGAGTATTTCTTCTGTTATTTTGTTTTGATTTACTAAATTAGAATATTTTTTAGGTGTTTTCATCTCAAAATCTCCAATATATATTTATTAATTTGAAAGATATTTATAAATCTAAAAGTATATGAATACATTATACTACAACAATTAAATGAAAAGTAAAAATGTAAATATATTTTAAAATATTCTATAAAATAAAGAAAATAATTGTAAAAGTGATTATAAATTTAGTGATTAATAATTTTTTAAAAGAAATATGTTTAATTATGTTTAATAAGGGTATTTTCAAAAACTGTTGGGAAGGTTAAATTTTAATTAAAATTAAAATTCAAAAGCTTAGCAGTTAAAAATTCAATAAATCATTTTAAGGGGGTAGATATTTTGAATTTGAACAAAGGTATAGCTGCAGTTGCAATAGCAGCGATTCTATTATCAATAAGTAACTTTTCTTCAGGAGCCGAATCTTTTAAATATAAGGCTAAAAAGAAATCTAATGGCACAGAGGTAGTAAAAATAGCATCTAAACGTCATCATTCTCATACAAAATTTATTGGGAGTAATAGATACGAAACGAGCTCGAAAATTTTAGAAAGCAGTGGAAATAAGGATACATTAATTCTTGTTAATGCTTCAAAAGAAATGTCTGATGGTTTATCAGCTGCAGCACTTTCGGGGAAATTAAAGGCTGATATAGTTCCGATAAATCCATATAATATTGATAATACTACTGAAAAAACTATAAAAAAAGCTAAAAATATAATTTTAATAGGTGGAGATAGCGCCATACCAAAAAATTTTGAAAAGAGACTTTCAGGAAAAAAAATTACAAGAATTGGTGGAAGAGATAGAGTAGAAACTTCAAACGAAATTGCTAAGTATATTGGAAATTATAAGAAAGCATACATAGTAAATGGATATACTGGGCAAGCTGATGCAATGAGTATTGCTCCTGTTTCAGCTAGAGATGTAAGTCCTATAATTTTAACTAAACCCAACAGTGAAAGTATTGATAGTGTAAAAAATGTAGAATACAGCATAATAGGCGGAAAAGACGTTGTTTCAAACAGCATACAAGAGAGTACAAATTCAGATCGTATAGGTGGTAAAAACAGATACGAAACCAATAGAATGGTTTTAGATAAGTTTTACAAAGACAGAAAGTCTATATCATTCTGTAATGGTGAAACACTTGTAGATGCACTTTCAGGATCATATTTTGCAAAAGATGAAGGAATTGTTCTTGTCAACAGGACAGAAAATTTGAATCTTTTAGAGAATATAAATACAACTCAGCTAGGTGGACTTCCTATGGATATAAGATTTGTTGTAGCAAGTTCTTCTGGGGTAACAATAAGCGAAGTTAATACATCTAAAGATAATAAAACACCTACAAAGAAAGAAGACACTAAACCGAATAAAAAAGACGATAAAGACAAGAATATAGAAAAAAATGAACAGAGGGAAGAAGAGAAAAAAGAAAATCCTGACAAAAATAAAGGTCCGAATATAAGTAATACTTTAATGATTGGTGAAGACTTCAACTCTGAATTAAGAATGTTAAAGGGATTCCCAAAAGCTAATAAAGTTGTATTTAATAAAGGAATACCAAAAGATATAGATAAAATAAACCACGTTAAATTAGACGAAAATAACAGTGGTGAAGTTGTTGCGTATATAAAAGAAAACACAGTATATATATCATCAAATAAAACAATATACGCAAATCCAGAAAGTGATTACTTTATGAATAATTTTGAAAATATAAAAGAAGTAGATATAAGCAATCTGGATACTTCAAAAGTTGTGAATATGAAATATGCTTTTAATGGATGTAGTAGTTTAAAAAAGATAAATACAGATAAATTAGATACATCAAATGTAGAAAATATGAGCAGTATATTTGCAAACTGTACTAGTTTAGAAAGTGTTGATTTGAGTAAGCTTAATACTAAAAATGTAACTGACATGAGTGATATGTTCTTTAAATGCTCAAATTTAAAAAGTATAGACTTAAGTAATTTTGATACATCAAATGTAGAAAATATGAGTTATATGTTTGGAGACTGTAATGGATTGACTGAAATAAATTTAAATGATTTAAATACTAGAAAAGTAACAAGTATGATGGCTATGTTTACAAACTGTAAAAATTTAAATGAGATAGATTTAATTGATTTGGATACAGATAATGTAGAAAATACAAGTTATATGTTCTCAGGGTGTTTAAATCTAACTAAATTAGATTTAAGTAATTTCAATACATCCAATGTAACTAATATGTCTTATATGTTTGCATCATGTGAAAGTTTAAGAGATATAAATCTAGAAAATTTAGAAACAAAAAATGTAAATGATATGAGTGGAATGTTCTATGTATGTAGAAATTTAAATGCTACTTTAAACATAGATGGAGAAGTATCTAGTTATGCTGGTATGCTCGACCATTGTGCGGTAGAGGATGGATCTAAGCTAGTTTTAAATTATACAAATAATTCAAAAGCTACAGTAGAAAAAATGCTTAAAACAAAATCAGATTCAGCTAATGCTTTCTTAGGAAATTTAATAAAAAGTTCAGAAAATCAACAAACTGAAAAAACTCCAGAGAATAATAAAGTAGTAGAATAAAGTTAAAATAAAGTAAACCCCTTAAGAATTTTATCCTAAGGGGTTTATTATTTTGCCCAGTTAGTGCGAATAGGCTATATATAGCATATTTTGGGGGATATATGATATATATTATTTTGTATATTTTAAGTTATTTGTGGCAACCACAACTACAGCAAGAGCCATTAGAGTCTGAATCTGCTGCACCTTTGCAAGAGGAGCAAGTTTTTGCAGATGGACAACCTATACATTTTACACCGCTTTTTTTAGCTTTTCTTATATAAAATGTTGCGCCTCCTATAATAGCTAGAAGTATTAAGATTACTATAATATTAGCCATAAATATCTCCTCCTTTCAAAATTTAAATTCTATATGCTTATAAATTAAGCTATTGATTTATTTCCTAAAGAGTATTCTTCATCGAATCTCTTATTTTCTTTCATTATAAGTCTTATTATAAATGCTGCTATTGCAAGTACTACAACAAGCCCTGGTAAGAATCCCTGTCCAACTGAACCAGTAGTTATAAGTGTTCCTATCTGATAAACAAGGAATGCAACTGTATATCCAGCTCCGAACTGAAGTCCAACTCCACCAAGTAGCCATTTTTTATCTTTTATTTCTGAATTCATTGCGCCTATTGCAGCAAAGCAAGGTGGTGTATAAAGGTTGAACATTAGATATGCTAGAGCTGCAACTGAAGTAAGTCCCATAGTTGTTGCAACTGTATTAGCTCCACCTGTTAAAACAAGATCGTCTACATTTATGAAGTTAGTTAATCCATAAACTACAGCTATTGTACCTACGACATTTTCTTTAGCTATAAATCCTGTTATAGCTGCAGCTGCTAACTGCCAAGCACCAAATCCTAGAGGTATTAATAATACTGCAAATGGAGAAGCTATTGAAGCTAATATTGAAGTATGTTCCATACCTTCTGGAACTAACTGTAACTGCCAGTTGAATGACTGCATTATCTGAACTGCGGCATTACAAACAAGTATTATTGTACCAGCTTTTATTATGTAAGCTTTTGCTCTTGAGAACATAGATATTACAGCTCTTTTTAAGCTAGGTATTTTATATTCTGGTAATTCCATTATAAAGAATGATTTTCTGTATTTATGTCCAGTTATTTTTAATATAAGTAGAGAACTAAGTACTATTAAAAGTATTCCTACAAAGTACATTAATGTACCTACCCAAGAAGCATCACTGAAGAATGCACCTGCAAATAAAGCTATTACAGGAAGTTTTGCACCACATGGCATAAATGGTGTAAGCATTGCAGTAGTTCTTCTTTCTCTTTCATTTTTTATTGTACGGCAAGCCATAACACCAGGTATTGCACAACCAGTACCTATAACCATTGGTATTATAGATTTTCCTGAAAGACCAACTCTTTTAAATATTGGATCCATAACAACGCTGACACGAGCCATATATCCACAATCTTCAAGAAGTGCTATTAAGAAATACATAACCATTACTAGTGGAAGGAATCCTACAACGGCTCCAACACCACCTATGATACCGTCTACAAGAAGTGACTGTAGGAATGGAGATGCATTTGATACCATTTCAGCTACATATCCCTGGAATGTTTCTATCCAGCCAACAAGTATATCTGCTAAGAAAGGTCCAAGTTTTGACTGAGATATATCAAATACTAGCCACATAACAACGGCAAATATTGGTATACCAAGCCATTTATTAGCTAAAACTGCGTCTATTTTATCCTGAGTATTTCTAGTTTTTGTTAATACTTTACGAGTTTCAACCTGACTAACTATTTTATTTACAAATTCAAATCTTTTTCTATCGGCTTTTTCAACTTCATTTTTATCATGAAGGTTTATTTCTCCCTGATGATAAGGAGCAACCTGTTTTTTACCTTTTGATTCAATAGCTTTTGCAGCTACTTCTGCTATTCCTCTTTCGTTAGTTGAAACAGTAGCTACTACTGGGCAACCAAGAGCTTCAGATAATTTTGCTACATCTATTTTAGTTTCTTTTTTATCTGTTATATCACTTTTGTTTAGTGCAACTACAACTGGTATTCCAAGTTCAAGAAGCTGAGTAGTAAAGAATAAACTACGGCTAAGATTAGTTGCATCAACTATATTTATGATTGCGTCTGGGTTTTCATGTTTTACATAACCACTTGTTATACTTTCTTCTGATGTGAATGGAGACATTGAATATGCTCCTGGTAAGTCAACTGCGACAACCTCTTCAATTGCCGTAGCACAGTAGTTCTTTTTAAGAGAGCTTTCTCTTTTATCTACCGTAACCCCTGCCCAGTTTCCAACGTGCTCGTTACTACCTGTTAATAAATTGTACATAGTGGTTTTCCCACTATTTGGATTTCCTGCTAAAGCTATCCTCATGTTTTAAATCCTCCTCCTTTTTACTGCGATCAAAACCAATCCCATTAAAAATATATTTTATGATTACATTACTGCCTAAATAATTATTAAAAGCAAATTTATTATATTAAAATTGCTTTTGCTAGATTTGTATCTATGTTATAACGGCCGTCCTTTACAGATACTACATAGCTTTTTCCAAATTTAGAAACTACAGTTATTTTTTCTCCACTGTAGCATCCAAGTGAGAATAAAAATGCATTAAGTTCCTCATCATCTGTCTGTATATCTTTTATTGTATATTCTTGCTCTAACTGAGCTTTTGTTAAATCCATAATCGTTTCCTCCTCAAAATCAATTCTACAATAACAAGATAACAAAAAGTGATAATCATTGTCAATAGAAAAGAAAAATTAAACGGTAATAAAAATGACAATTTTTATCAAATAAGAAAATGATGGCAATAAATGAGAAAATATGATAATCAAGATAGCTTAATATATAAATAAGAAGCAACTTGACTATTTTTTGTAAAAAATAATATAATAAAAGGATGAATTTTCAATAAGAACGGAGTGAGAGATAATGAAAGAACATATAAAACATGTTTTAAAGTTAGCCTTTAGTATACATGGTGATACAGCTTCTTATGATGAAATACATGAAAGAATAGTAAGCGGTGGAGAAGTCAGAGGAACAAATCTTTGTATAATGATATTTGCAATATTTATAGCATCAATCGGGCTTAATATGAACTCAACTGCAGTTATAATTGGTGCGATGCTTATATCGCCACTTATGGGTACTATAATGGCTATAGGATATGGAATAGCAACTGGTGATATAGATGAAACAGAGGACTCTATTTTAGGACTTTTATTCCAGGTAATTACGTGCCTTATAACTTCTGCAATATATTTTACAATAACTCCAATAACAACAGCTTCACCAGAACTTTTAGCTAGAACTACACCTACAATATGGGATGTTTTAATAGCTGTTTTTGGTGGATTTGCAGGAATAATAGGATTTACTATACCAGGCGTTGCAATAGCTACAGCACTTATGCCGCCTCTTTGTACAGCGGGATACGGTATAGCTATAAAGTCGTTTAAGTATTTTGCAGGTGCGCTTTATCTGTTTATAATAAATACATATTTTATTTGTTTAGCGACAATAATAGGTCTTTTAATTATGAAGGTACCTCAAAAGACTGAAAGAGATGATGAGCGGAAAAAGAAATTTAGAGCAGTACTTATCAGAAATACAGCTATAATAATAATTCCAAGTTTAATTTTTGCCATGAAGATGGTTGAAAAGGAAAAAGAAGACACAACAGAGCTAATAGGAATAAGTGGAATTTCATTAGATGTAGGAAAGCTTAGTGAACAGTTGGGCGTTATATATCCTGAAGTTTCAGAAGTTAGTGCTGGATATTTGAAGGAATGGGATTCTAGTGAAGAAAAGCAGCATGAAAATCTGAATGTAATTGTATATTTAAGCAAGGATATTTCAGCAGATAAAAAGAACAAAATAAAAGAATTTATAGATGTAGAAACAAAATTTGATAAAATTCAATTTATTGTGAGAGAATAAAATTTAAAAATTTAATAGAATAATAAAACGGGATATTGCAGATTATTGCAGTATCCCGTTTTTTATATCTATATTATATAAAAAGTAATAAACTTACAGCCATAAGCATCATACCAGAAATCAAGCCATATATTGAAAGATGGTGCTCTCCATATTCTCTAGCAGCTGGAAGTAATTCATCAAATGATATAAATACCATTATTCCAGCTACAGATGCAAATATTATTCCAAATACTGTATCGTTCATAAAAGGCATAAGTATTAGCCAACCAACTAATGCGCCTATTGGTTCAGCAAGTCCTGAAATAAAAGAATATAGGAATGCTTTTTTCTTTGAACCTGTTGCGTGATAGATTGGTATTGAAACAGAAATTCCTTCTGGAATATTGTGTATTGCTATTGCAAAAACTATTGGAAGTGCAAGTGCAGGATCATCTAATGCTGATACAAATGTAGCTAGACCTTCAGGAAAGTTATGTAGAGCAATAGCTAGAGCTGTAAACATACCTGTTCTTAAAAGTTTTGCATTATTATCTGATTTATTTTCTAGGTCTTCAACCAACTTTAATTCGTGTGGGTTTTCTTCTGAAGGAATTAATTTATCTATAATAGCTATTACAAACATTCCTGCAAAGAAAGCTACAACGGTAAGAGTTGAGCCCATTCGTTCTCCTAAAGCAGATGCAATTGAGCTTTGAGCTTCTGGAAAAATTTCTATCATAGATACATAAACCATTACACCTGCTGAAAAACCTAAGCTTACAGAAAGGAATTTTTTATTTGTACTCTTTGTAAGAAAGGCTATCAGACTCCCTATAGAAGTACTGAGTCCAGCTACAAGTGTAAAACAAAATGCTATCAATACATTATTCATAATCAACCTCCTAAAATATAAATAGTGTTTAATAAATGAAAGTGAATATTAATTATAAAATAATATGCTTGACTTTTTTTGTCAAGGTGATAGGAGAAAATGAAAAAATTAAAAAAATAAGAGATTGTTATAGAGAAGTTGATAAAAAATATCGATTAGGCTCAAAGTATTGAAATTTCAATAAAAATGAGAATATAATATTATGTTATAAAAAACATTGTATTTGCAAATTTAATCCATTTATAAATACATGTGTAAGAGGAGGGATGAAAATGTACCGCAAGAGAATAATGAGGTTGGCATTGCTTACATTAGCAGGGAAGATCATAAGTGATGCTAGTGGAAAGAAAAAAAATAATGTAAATGTTCCTGATTTTATTGGGGTGGTAGAGGTTAAGCATAGTATAAAAGGTAGAATAAGATATAGAGTACCTAGATTAAAGGGAGATAATACATTAGCTGATTATATAACAAGTCAGTTGTCAAAAGTGAAATTTATCAGCCATGTAGAGGCAAGTGCTGTAACAGGAAGTCTTTTAATAAACTACGACTATAATCAGATAGATCCGAATATGCTTACTGCAGCTATTGTAAAGCTTTTGAGCTTAGAAGAGGAAATTAATAAGAAAAAAGATGCTTTAGTTACTAGAGAGCTATCAAATATGAAAGAAGTGTTAAATCTAGCTGTTTACAACAAGACTAAGGGAATATTGGATATAAAATCAATCTATTTGATAGCAGTTATGATATTTGCAATTAGAGGAATAAGAACTGCTCCTAGAATGCTTCCAAATGGATACACAATGGCTAGATGGGCATATAAAGAAATATAGTTTGTTGAGGTGTAGAATGTTAAAGAAAATTGTTATATCAAAATTAATGAAAATAAAGGTAGCTCACAGTATTCCTGGAAGAATTAGATTTAAAGTATCTTCTTTAAAGGATATTCCAGAAGAGTATATGATTTACGAAAAATATTTACATCAGGCATTGAAAAAATTGAACGGAATAGAAAGTATAGATGTGAATAGAGTGACTGGAAGCATATTAATTACCTATGATATGAAAAAAGTATACGAAGAAAAAATATTAAATTGGATTGAAGTAATAAAAGAAATAGGATTAAGAAATTTAGATTTAATAGAGAAATATGGAGAAAGTAATACAGAATATGTCGTAGATACTATTGAGCAACAACTTGATGAAGCAATAAAAAAATTAGCTTAAATCTCATGAAGGGAGGACTGAAAATGGGTAGAAACAACCTATTACTAAAAAGTACTATAAAGCATAGAATAAATGGAAGAATTAGACTTAGATGTGAAGCTTTAAAGTACCTTTCAAATTATAAAGATGAGATAGAAGAAAAGATGAAATCATCATCATTTGTGGATACAGTAGCTGTTAATACGATTATTGGTTCTGTTCTTATAAATTATAAAGAAGATGTAGATGAAAATAGAGTAATAAACTTTATAGATGGAATAATAGCAGAATACGATATAAAGGTATTTGCAGCTATGAGAGAACAGCAAAATACAAATATGGAGATTTCAGAAAAGAATGATGAAACATCTGTAGATATATTAAAAAGATTAGGATTAAATGCGGCTGTACTTGGATATTCAATGGCAAAAGGTAGATTTGGATGGGGAGATATTTATAATGTTGATAGATACGGAAGATATGGTAGATTTTTAACTTTACCTGCACTTGCATCTATATACTTAAACAAGGGGCTAATTGAAAATGGTGTATTTGGAGCTATAAAAAATAAAAGATTAAATGCGGATACTCTTACACTTACATCTATAGCAGCCAGTTTAATGCTTGGAAATGATAAGTCTGCACTTATGATAACTCTTTTATCAGATATTGCAGAACTTATGACAATATACACAATGGAAAAAACAAGAAATTCTATAAAAGAAATGTTCTCAGTAAATGAGGAAGAAGTATGGACAATAGATGAAAATGGAATTCTTAAAAAAGTATCTATAGATGATATTGAAAAAGATGATAAAGTAGTTATACATACTGGTGAAAAAATCTGTGTAGATGGTGAAGTGCTAGAAGGTGAAGCAGTTGTAGATCAGGCATCTGTTACAGGGGAGTTTGTTCCAGCTGTTAAAAAGCCTGGAGAAAAGGTGTTTGCAGGAACAGTAGTTAAGACTGGAAATATAACTGTTAAAACAGAAAAAGCTGGAGATGATACAGTAGTTTCTAGAATAATACATTTAGTAGAGGATGCAGCATCTAAAAAAGCACCAATACAAGATTACGCAGATAAGTTTTCAAACTATCTAGTACCGTTTAACTTTTTATTTGCTGGAATAATTTACATGGTTACAAAGAGTCCAGCCAGGGCTTTAAATATGATGATAATAGATTATTCTTGTGGTATAAAGCTTTCTACAGCAACAGCATTTTCTGCTGCGATAAACAATGCGGTTAAGAATGGTGTCCTTATAAAAGGTGGTAACTATTTAGAAGCTATGTCAAATTCAGATACTTTAATACTTGATAAAACAGGAACATTAACAGAAGGAAAACCAGCTGTTACAGATATAGAGGTATTAGATTCTGAGTTAAGCGAAAATGATGTTTTAAAAATAGCAGGTGCTGCTGAAGAAACATCTTCTCATCCTATGTCTACAGCTATAATAACAGAGGTAGAAAAAAGAGGAATTGAAATACCAGTACATGGGCCAGTTATAACGCATATAGCTAGAGGTATGGAAACTGATATAGATGGTGAAAAAGTATATGTAGGAAGCAAAATATTCCTAAAAGAAAAAGGAATAGATATTAAAAATGTAAAAGAAGCTGAAAAGAAATTATCTACAGCAGGATCAAATTTGATTTATGTTGCTTATAGTGGAAAGGTTTCTGCAATAATCGCAATAAAAGACAAGATGAGAGATAATATGAGAAAAGCTATAAATAATATTAGATATCAAGGTGTAGACGATATTCTTTTATTAACAGGAGATTTAGAAAATCAGGCAAAAGAAGTTGCGACACTTATGGGAGTAGATAGGTACAAGGCTGAGCTACTACCAAAAGATAAGGCAGACGAGGTCTTAAAATATCAGGCTAATGGCTCTAGAGTTATGATGGTTGGAGATGGAATAAATGATGCTCCAGCGCTTGCATACTCAGATGTTGGTATAGCACTTGGTGGTGGAAGTACAGACGTTGCAATGGAAGCAGCAGATATTACAATACAGGGAGATAACCCTATGATGCTACCAACAATAATAGATTTATCTAAAAAGACTATGAAAGTGGTAAAAGAAAACTTTGGAATGGTAATAGGAATAAATAGTGTAGGACTTATACTTAGTGCAGCTGGAGTACTTCCTGTATTTTTCGGAGCTGTACTTCACAACTCAAGTACAATACTAGTAGTTGCCAATTCTCTTAGATTGTTATTTTTCAATATGGAGAGAGGGGTGTAAAATATGAACAATCCCACTATAGTTATCGCACATAAGATAAAAGGAAGAATAAGAATAAAACTTTCTCATCCTCTTAGAAATGGAGAGGAATTGATGAAAAATCTTGTAAAAAAGGATGAAATATATAAAGCAAATTATACAGATATAACAAAATCAATTCTTATAGAATATAATCCATATCGTATATCTGAAGATGAAGTGATAATCAGAGTGATAGCACTTTATTCAAAGAGTTATGATATGATTCCGATAAGATTGATATATGAATCAAAAAAGAAAAATTTACCTCCAATGGCGTGTTATTCACTTGTAATGCTCGGAATAGGGGGAATATCTAAGTACATAACAATGAACCAACAAATATCAGATTTTATTAATTGGGCAGTTGTAGGTACAACTATTGGAGCTATTGGTGAGCATGCATACAATGAAGTAAATGAAAGAGGTTATTTTGATCCAGAAGTCGTTTCTGTTATGTATTTAATAAATTCTGTTACAAAGGGTGAATTTTTACTTCCGTCGGCTGTTACATGGCTGACTACATTTGGAAGGCATTTGATTGAACTATCTTATGGTGGACTTATGATATCTGTAAGAGAGTTTAAAAATAGAGACGGAAATAAATACTTTGATGTATCAGTAAAGACAGATAATGAGTTGTCAAAAGGTGCAGGTATGATTAGGGTATTTTTAGAAAGATTTATAGAATTGGAAAGAAATTCTATGGGAAAATCATTTATGGTTTCTGATAGAGGGATGACTGGCTATAGTGGAAGGTTATATTCTGATGGAATAGGAGATAATTCTTATATTGGAATGGATACTAGAAGCTTAAAATTATACAAAGATGCTATAAAATAGTGAAAAATATGGCAATAAATTAAAATTTATTGATAAATTAAATAATAGAAGGAGTGGTAAATATGCTAAATGGAATAAATAAAGACCATTTAACTGGTGCATTAGTAGGTGTAGGTGTATGTGCTGTTGGGTATTATGCATACAAAAAAAATCAGGAGAAAGTAGATAATTTTTTAAGAAATCAGGGAATAAATGTAGCGAGTGATAATCACAAGGAATTTGAAGCTATGAGTCTTGAAGAGCTTATGGAAACAAAAGAAACAATAGAAGATATTATAGCTGAAAAAGAAATGTTAGTTCATGAATTAGCAAAAGAAGCTTGTGTTGAGTAGAAGATAGTTTAAATTATTAATCAAAAAATTATATAGCTGAATGGAAATAATAAATCGATGATACATTATAAGCTAATCTATCATCGATTTATTTTTTTGATTGTGCTAAAAAATATTTTTTTTGAGAAAAAAGTGAAGCATAGAATAAAATTAATGAAACAACTGAAAACACTGATATGAAGTTGTAGGTTGCTAGAAAATAATTAGTATATAAATAAAAATGTATAAAAAATTATAAATATATGGGAAAATTATGAAAAATAAATTTGTTTAGCAAGATTGATATAATTTTTATATTGATAATAGATAAACAATAATAAACTTATATCCTAGAAATGTTAAATAATATAGACAAGTATATTGGATAAGTGGTAGCATTTAAACTATCAGGGAGAAAACATAATATTGCAAAAAGTTTCATAAAAGGAATTTTACTTTAAATTAAGATTATTGATACGGAATTTATAAGTTTTGTGAAAACGATATTTTGTGTTAACTTCTTGACATCACAAATTGAGGGATTTGTGTATAGAAAAGTAGGGTGATTTTATAATATTTATATTGGATGGTTGGGACTTAAATAAGGGAGATTTGAGTCCCAATTAAACGGATGGCATAAAATCACATTGGAATAAAGAACTAGATTTGTCTATAATCACTTATGTGATTGGAAATATATAATATAAATGGAGGATTTTTATGTCAACAGAAAAAGTAAAACATCCAAAGGGACTGTGGCTTGCTAATATAGCAACAGGTGTACAGTGCCACTGTGGATATGCGTTCTCATCTATATTCATACTTTTTATGACTGCAGATGTTGCGCAGAATGGTTTAGGTCTTAGTGTAGCTAAGGCATCATCAATAATAGGTCTTTATACAGCAATAAACTACATGGGATCAATATTTGGAGGATGGATAACAGATAACTATCTAGGAATTCAGAAATCATTAATTTTAGGTTCATTCTTAAATGGTTTAGCATTTATCGTTATGTTCTTCGCTCCAGCAACAGTAGCTGGTATATGGTCAGGTCTTATAATCCTTATAGTGGCCGGTATGTTCTTCAAAGGTCAGATAGGTGCTCTTATAGGTTCTCTTTACGGTCCTACAGAGTTCACTAGAAAAGATGCGGCTTTCGCATTATACTACATGGCTATAAATATAGGTGCATTCTTTGGTCCAATAATATCTGGTCTTATAGCAGATCAGTGGTTCGCTGAAATAGCAGCTACAGGTGAAATAGTTTCATTTGGATATAAATATGTATTCTTAATGAACGGTATATTAATGATAGGTGTATCTATATTTATATACTTAACAGCTCCAAAACTATTAGGAGATGTAGCTAAATACCCAGTTAATGGTAAAGGTGCAGCTAAAGCAGCTAAAGAAGCTGGTAAAAAAGAAGTTGTTGAACATCAGCCTTTAACTCAGACTGAAAAGAAAAGAATATTATCAATGGTTATATTATTCGTATTCGTTGTATTATTCTGGTCAGCATGGTTCCAGACTCAGTCTTCATTCTCAATATTAATGAATGACTTAGTTCAGAGACAGTACGGAAGCTTTACTATACCTGTTCCATGGTTAGTTGCTTACAACTCTATACTTTGTGTTATATTTGCTCCTTTAATGGCTAAATTATGGTTAAAATTAGGACAGAGTAAAAGAGGAGATTTATCTATACCAACTAAAATGGCTTTAGGTATGTTATTCACAGCAGGAGCATTCGTAGTACTTATAATAGGTATAAATACTCTTGGTGGAGTAGTTGATGGTTCTAAAAAAATGAGCTTAATATTCGTATTAATAGCTTACTTAGCATTAACAATAGGTGAACTTTGTATATCTCCAATAGGACTAGCAATGTTCAACAAACTAGCTCCAGTAAGATATGGATCATTAGCGATGGGTGCTTGGTACTTAAGTAACTGTTTCGCAAACTTAATATCTGGTAAACTAGGTGGACTTACTTCAACTATGGGATACGTTCAGATATTCGGTTCTATATCAGCAGTTCTTATAGTATTCGCATTAATGTTATTAGTACTTAGAAAAGGTATAGTTAAATTAATGGCTCTTGATGAATTTGAAGAGGCTTAAGATTTAAATATTTTTAATATAAACAAACTGAAAAGAAAACATATATAATAAAATATACTACACTTAGCGAGTATATATTAATTTAAGCAAGATAAAAGGTGTAGCATTAGTGTTACACCTTTATTTATATATATCTTGAAATAAATAATATAGAGGAAAGAGGGAGATTTAAAATGGCAAAAAATCTTTGGACAAAATATACTGCTTGCCAGCTTGAAGAATTAGAAGCAGTAAACGAAAAATACAAAAAATGCTTAGATGAAGGTAAAACAGAAAGAGAATGTGTTACTTTATCAGTTAGAATGGCTGAAGAAGCAGGGTACAGAAACATCAAAGATGTAATAGCTGAAGGAAAAGAATTAAAAGCAGGAGATAAAGTTTATGCAGTTTGTATGAACAAATCATTAGCTTTATTCCAGATAGGTAAAGAACCTATATCTAATGGTATGAATATACTAGGAGCACATATAGATTCTCCACGTATAGATGTAAAACGGAATCCTTTATATGAAACAGATGGATTAGGATACTTAGATACTCACTACTACGGTGGTATAAAAAAATATCAGTGGGTAACAACTCCACTATCACTTCACGGTGTAGTAGCTAAAAAAGACGGTTCAGTAGTTAATGTAAACATAGGTGAAGACCCAACAGATCCTATATTCTTAGTAACTGATTTATTAGTTCACTTAGGTGCAGCTCAGTTAGAAAAGAAAGCATCTGTAGTTATAGAAGGAGAAAACTTAGACCTTCTAATAGCTAGTAAACCATTAGCTGAAACTGAATTAAAAGAAGATCAGAAAGATGCTGTAAAAGCAAATGTATTAAAAATATTAGCTGAAAAATACGGAATGGAAGAAGATGACTTCAAATCAGCAGAATTAGAAATAGTACCAGCAGGAAAAGCTAGAGACTGTGGTATAGATAGAAGTATGATAATGGCATACGGACATGACGACAGAATATGCTCATTCCCATCATTATTCGCTATGTTAGAAGTTGAAAATCCAGAAAGAACTACTTGCTGCTTATTAGTAGACAAAGAAGAAATAGGAAGCATGGGTGCTACAGGAATGCAGTCAAGATACTTCGAAAATATGGTAGCTGAATTAGTATTATTAACTGAAGGAGATTCTAATGTTAAAGTAAGAAGAGCTCTTCAGAACTCTAAAATGTTATCATCTGACGTAAGTGCTTGCTACGATCCAATGTTCGCAGAAGTATTCGAAAAAAGAAGTTCAGCATTCTTCGGACATGGTATAACATTCAACAAACACACTGGTTCAAGAGGTAAAAATGGATCAAATGAT
>OGEP01000265.1_pt1 | contig 83201 bp, 72 predicted proteins | sample 1570721 | NCBI WGS metagenome assembly OGEP01 (sample SAMEA2582131, study PRJEB24529) | metagenome | biome: Human gut stool | place: China | collected 2011 | reverse complement strand
AGGGGACTTAACCCATGCATCTTTCTTGATTCTTCTACAATATCAGTAGTTATACAAAGATGAACTCTGTATGAACCGCTTTTATCTACTGCCATAAGTATTTTGCTTTTACTCATATTTCATTCTGCTCCTCATTCACTATTCTTGTGATTTCCTTTTCCATCTTTTCTATTCTTTTAGCAACTCCGCCGGAAGTCTTGCTTCTGGCAAACAGATACACTTTAAGATTAGGCTCTGTTCCGGAAGGTCTTATGATAAATTTCTGGCCTTTATCCACGTCGTATTCGAGAATATCTGCCACAGGAAGCTTATCATATGAGCCTATGCCCATATCCACAAAGTGCTTCTGCTGAGTTTTGTAATCTATAACAGATTTAATCTCATGTCCCTGCAGACAGTTTTCCACATCGCCTCTAAGGTATGCCATTACGTTGCTTCGACGCCTTAAGCCTTCTCTTCCTTCAAATACAAAGTTTATAACCTTCTCGCCATAAATGCCGTACTTTTTATAAAGCTTTTTAAGACCTCCTCTAAGGTCGCTTCCTGCCGCCTTATATTCTGCAGCCATTTCGCAGACAAGCATCGCCGTTGATGCTCCGTCCTTATCCCTCATATGGTCAAAGGCAAGATATCCGTTTCCCTCTTCAAACCCAAAGACATAACGCTCCTTCAGCAGATCCATTTTTTCTCCGATGTATTTAAAGAGAAAGGATTTACAACGGCGATATTTAACAGTTTAAAAGTATCTGCAATAAGTGCGTGTATATCTATAGTTCTTGCATTTATATTATCTTATACAGTTCAGTATACAAATGTAAAAACTCCGATTAAAAAGCTGATAAAATCAGCTGCTGTATTTCCAATGTTGCTTCCAACAATAACTTATGGATTTGCAATAATATATTCATTTGGAAAACAGGGATTAGTAACGACTTTATTAGGTAAGCAGTTCTTTGAAATATACGGATTAAATGGACTAGTACTTGGATTTGTAATATACACGCTTCCAATATCATATATGCTAACGTCAAATACTATGAGGTATGTAGATAAGAAATTCTCAATAGTATCAAGAGTAATGGGTGACAAACCTTTAAAAACATTCTTAACTACAGTATTAAGACCATTAGCAGGAACACTTGCAGCAGCATTTGTTCAGACATTCTTCTTATCATTCACAGATTTTGGGATACCAGCATCGATAGGTGGAAAATACGACACAATAGCATCAGTACTTTATTCAGAAATGCTAGGATCTATACCTAACTTCAACAACGGAGCAGTTGTAGCATTAGTAATGTTAATTCCTACAGTAGTTGGTATAGCGGTACTAACATATCTTGAAAAATACAATATAAGATATCAGAAAATTTCTGAAATTGAAATAAGAAAAGGCACAGTTAGAGATACAGTGTGTGGAATTCTTTCGGGATTAGTATGTGCAGTGATAATAATACCATTTGTGGTTATATTTATAGCTCCATTTGTAAAAATGTGGCCTTATGATATGACTCCAACAATAGATAATTTTACAAAAATAATAAAAACAGCAAATCTAGGAGAAGTTTATCTTCATTCAATAGGAATAGCTGCTGCTGTTGCAGGAATAGGTATGATACTTACATACGCTGCAGCACTTGTAACAGCTAGAAGTCAGATAAATAAAAAAGCAAAATCAGTAATAGAAACAATATCATTAATAACAAATACAGTTCCAGGGATGGTAATAGGTATCGCATATCTATTAATGTTTACAGGAACGAGTTTACAAAATACATTTACGATAATAATAGTTTGTACAATAGTACATTACTTCTCAACACCGTACTTAATGTTTAAAAATTCATTATCTAAAATGAATTCATCTTGGGAAACAACAGCAATGCTTATGGGAGATAGCTGGATTAAAACAATAATAAGAATAGTAACTCCAAACTCATTCTCTACAATATGTGAGGTAATATCTTATTACTTTGTAAATGCGATGGTTACAATAAGTGCAGTTGTATTCTTAGTTGGGGCAAAGACAGCTACAATAACTACTAAAATAAAAGAACTTCAATACTTTGCAAAATTCGATGAGATATTTATCTTATCGATAATGATACTAGCGACAAACATAGTTGTTAAAGTGCTATTCCAGGCACTTGCAAATAGAAAATCAATAAAAGAAAAAAGAGAAAGCGAAGAAAACAACAAAGGAGAAAAAAGAAAAATGAGTTTAAAGAAAAAATTAGCACTTCCACTATTATGTTTAACACTTGCAGTTGCACCACTAGCAGGATGTAGTAAATCAGCAGATGATCAGGTTGTAATATATTCAAATGCAGACGAAGAAGCAGTTGAAGCTATGTCAAAAGCACTTGATGAAAACGGATACGATGGTAAATATACATTCCAGACATTTGGTACTTCAGAACTAGGAGGAAAACTTCTTGCTGAGGGAACAAATATAGAGGCTGATATGGTAACAATGAGTTCATTCTACTTAGATAGTGCTCAGGAAAAAAATAATATGTTCGAAAAAAGAAACTACGATGTAAAAACATTAGATGGAATAGAAGCAGCAGATTTCTACGCACCTATAACTTCTCAGGAAGGGGCGATAATAGTAAATACAGAAATGCTAAAAGAAAACGGATTAAAAGCTCCAACAAGTATAAAAGACTTAGCTAAACCAGAATACAAAGGATTTATATCTGTAACAGACGTTGCTAGTTCATCTACAGCATGGCTTTTAGTACAGGCTATAATAAGCGAATACGGTGAAGTTGAAGGAAAAGAAATACTATCAGCAATATATGAAAATGCTGGAGATCATATAGAAGAATCTGGTTCTGCACCACTTAAAAAAGTTAGAGCAGGAGAGGTAGCAATAGGATTTGGATTAAGACATCAGGCAGTTGCTGATAAAGAAGAAGGTCTACCAATAGATTTCATAGATCCAACAGAAGGAAACTTCTCATTAACAGAATCAGTTGCAGTTGTTAAAAAAGACAATGCTGAAAAAGCTGAATTATCTCAGGAAATGGCTAAATGTATAATCGAAAACGGAAGACAGTACTTAATAGAAACTTATCCAAATGCAATATACGAAGGCGAAAAAACAGATAACAAAAACCATTCTAAATATCCTAAGACATTCTCTGAACCATTAACAGCAGAATTATTAGAAAAACATATAGCATTCTCTGACTCATGCAAATAGTATTAGAGATTAAAAATTAATAACTGATATAAAATTTTAAAATTATAAATAAATTTAAAGAAAGATTGGAAAGAGGGAAAGATTATGAATTACAAATTATTAACACCAGGACCACTTACAACAAGTGAAACAGTAAAGAAAGTTATGATGGTAGACCATTGTACATGGGATAATGATTATAAAGTTATAACACAGAAAATAAGAAAAGACTTACTTGAACTTGCAAATGCACCAGAAGAAGATTACACAGTTATATTAATGCAGGGAAGTGGAACTTTTGGAGTTGAATCAGTAATAACAAGCTCAGTTGGAACAGATGAAAAACTTTTAATATGTGAAAATGGAGCTTACGGAAAAAGAATGAAAGATATAGCGAATCACGCTGGAATAGATGCGGTTGTCTACAGCGAGCCATTCAATAAAATACCTTGTGCTAAAAAAGTAGACGAAATACTTAATGAAGATAAAGAAATAACTCATGTATCTATGGTACATTGCGAAACAACTTCAGGAATATTAAATGATATAGAATCTGTTGCAAAAGTTGTAAAAGAACATGGAAAAACACTTATAGTAGATGCAATGAGCAGCTTCGGTGGAGTTGTAATAGATATGGAAAAATTAGGAGCAGATTTTATGATAAGTAGCTCAAATAAATGTATACAGGGTGTTCCAGGATTCTCATTCATAATAGCTAAAAAAGAAGCACTTAAAAAATGTGAAGGTAAAGCAAGAAGTTTAGCACTAGATCTTTATGACCAGTTTAAGACTATGGATATAGATGGAAAATGGAGATTTACATCACCAACACATGTAGTATTAGCATTTGCTCAGGCAATAAAAGAATTACAGGAAGAAGGCGGAATAGCTAAAAGATATGAAAGATATCTAAACAACAATAGAACTTTAATAGCAAAAATGGAAGAATTAGGAATAAAAACTTATATAGACTTAGAACATCAGTCTCCAATAATAACTACATTCATTTATCCAGAAATACACAACTATTCATTTAATGAAATGTACGAATATATAAAAGAAAGAGGATACGCAATATATCCAGGAAAAGTTACAGAAGCTGATACATTTAGAATAGGTAACATAGGTGAAATATACGAAGAAGATATGATTAAACTAGCTGAGATAATAAAAGGATTCATGGAGGAAAAAGCAAATGAAATGTAATAAAACAGAAGCAGTAATATTCGATTGGGCAGGAACTACAGTAGACTACGGATGCTTTGCACCAGTTCAGGCATTTGTTGAAGTATTCAAAGAATACGGAGTAGAACCTACTATGGAAGAAACTAGAAAACCAATGGGAATGCTTAAATTAGACCATATAAAAACAATGTTAAAAATGGAAAGAATAAACTCTGAATTTGAAAAAGTTCATGGAAGAAAACCTACAGATAAAGATGCAGAAGAAATGCACGAAATATTTGAAAAAAAATTATTATCAATACTTCACAACTTTGCAGAACCAAAACCATACGTTATTGAAACTATAGCAGAACTTAGAAAAATGGGTGTAAAAATAGGATCTACAACAGGTTATACTGATAAAATGATGGAAATAGTTACAAGAGAAGCAAAAGCAGCAGGATATGAACCTGATTGCTGGTTCAGCCCAGACTCTACAAATGGAGTAGGTAGACCAAAACCATACATGGTATTTAGAAATCTTGAAACACTAGGCGTAATATCTACGGAAAATGCCATAAAAGTAGGTGATACAGTATCTGACATAAAAGAAGGAAAAAACGCTGGACTACTTACAATAGGAATAATTGAAGGTAGCTCAGAAATGGGACTTACAGAAGAAGAATATAACGCACTAAACGAAGAAGAAAAACAAACAAACTGCGAAAGAGTAAGAAAAATATACTTAGATGCAGGTGCCGACTTTGTAATACAGGATATAAGAGAAATCCTATCTTTTATAAAATAAATAATTAGACTCTCAATAAAAAAAGACTGTTGCAAAAATTGCAACAGTCTTATATTTCTATTAATTAAGCTAATATCATTTTAGTTAAGTCCATTGGATCAACTATTTCTCCGTCTTTGTAAACTCTCATGTTTCCTGAAGCTATTTCGTCTATTAATATAACTTCGTCATTGTAGAATCCGAATTCGAATTTTATGTCGTATAATTCTAATCCTTTTTCTTCTAAGTCTTTAGCAACAACTGCAGTTATTTTTCTAGTTCTTTCTTTCATCTGATCGAACTGTTCCTGAGTCATTATTCCTAAAGCTTCTAATCCTTCAGAAGTAACTAATGGGTCACATCTTTCATCGTCTTTTAAAGTAACTTCAACGTAAGCATCTAATTTAGCTCCGTTTTCTATGTATTCTCCGTATCTTCTTATGAAGCTTCCTACTGCTCTGTAACGGCATATAACTTCTACACCTTTACCGAAAACTTTAGCTGGTAATACTTCCATAGTTGATTTTTCTATGTCAGCGCTAACGTAGTGAGTTTTTATTCCTGCTTCTTTTAATAATTCAAAGTAGTGAACAGAAGTTTTTAAGTTTTCTCTACCTATACCTTCTATTGTTAAACCTATTGAGTTTTCACCTGGATCGAATACTCCATCTTTACCAGTACAATCATCTTTGAATAATAATTCAAAATTACCGTTGTCTAATTCAAAAACGTCTTTAGTTTTACCTGTGTATACTTTTTTCATGCCTTTTCCTCCAATGAATATATAAAAATTAATTATAGTCTTTTTTATTAAATCCGAAAAGCGTTCGGATTTTGAGGGTGTTTTTCCCTTTTGCAAAATCTATTATAACACAAAATAGTCAAAAAGTTGAACTTTTTTTGAAAAAAATTAAAAAAAGTTCACTGAATATAAATCTGTTCTTCTATGTTTTAATAGTGGAAGTTCACTTCTTACTTTTTTAGTGTACTCTTTATCTATATCCGCATATAATATGCATTCGTTTTCATCTGCAGCAGCTATTATATTACCCCAAGGGTCTGAAACCCTAGAGTTTCCAAAAGCTACATAAGATGCAGATTCATCTCTAGCAGGTGCAGCGCCTACAAAATAAACCTGATTATCAAGTGCTCTCATTCTTATAGAAAGTTCCCAATGTGCAGGTCCAGTAGTCATATTAAATGCTGCAGGAAGGATAATAAGTTCGGCACCTTCCAAAGCCATTAAGCGAGAAAGTTCGGGAAATCTTATATCATAGCAAATAGCTACACCTATTTTTCCGAACTCTGTATCGACAATAGTAACATTATGTCCGGAAGAAAGTGTATCAGATTCTTTAAAAGATACCCCTCCTTCTACATCAATATCAAAAAGATGCATCTTTTGATGTTTTCCAATAAGCTCTCCATTACGATCAAATACGAATGAAGTATTGTAGATATTTCCATCTTCTAGCTCTGGAATACTTCCACCTACTAAATAAACTGAGTTTTTCTTTGCTGCATTGCTTAATAATTCAGTAGTTTTTCCTGGATATTCCTCAGCAAAAATAGGGAAGTAACTATTTTCGTAAGGGCAATTAAACATCTCTGGTAAGACTATAATTTCAGCACCATTATTAGCGGCTTCATCTATCATTTCTAATGCATGTGATATGTTCTTATCTTTATCACCGCAAACCTTCATTTGACAAACTGCTATTTTCATTTTTACCTCCTTTAAAAGAGTAAAATATTTTTGAATTTTTGAAATTTATATATTATCTGTATTATATCATAGAAAAAGTCTTGTAACTGTTGATTTTACACAAAAATAAAATTTTTGAGTGAATAATTTTCTGAAACTATAACCAAAAACTATAGCTAAATATGTAATCTATAGAAATGTATAATTTATGCCGAATTGTAGTGATAAATGTTGTATAATTGTCTAGAGTTGTTAAAGGAAATTATTCAATAAAGATAAATTTATTGTTTAAAGTTGTGTAAAAAAAGTAAATAAAGGAGGGAAAAAAATGGAGAGAGATTTTGAGGATATAGACAGAATCCTCAACTTTGCTGCTGAAGCTGGGAGAAATATGCTGAAATGTGGCGGTGAAATATATAGAGTAGAGGACACAATACAAAGGCTTTGTATGGCATTTGATATAGATAATGCTGAAGTATTTGCAACGCCTACCACATTACTATTATCGGTGTATAAGAATAAAAAAGTGTATTCAGTGGTAAAGAGAATAAATGAGAGATCTACAGACTTGAATATGATGAAAAAAATAAATGCTTTGTCTAGAAATATAGCTTATGAAAAGCTAAGCATAGATGAATGCGAAGAAAGATTAGAAGATATTTGTAAGAAAGAGAGTTACTCATATACCGTTACTATACTTGGAGCAGGACTTGTGACATCTTGTTTCTCTATCTTATTTGGTGGAGGAGAAATAGATTTTATAATGTCTTTTCTTGTTGGAATGGTTACAAAGATGTTACAGGAGTATTTATCTGAAAAGAGCCTTAACGAATTTTTTGTTAATATAATATGTGCTGCATTTATAGCTATGTCATCTGTTGTGTGCGTAGAAGGTGGAGTATTGAAAACTATGGACTACATAATAGCAGGGGTTATAATGCTTCTAGTTCCTGGATTTGCACTAACAAATGCTATAAGGGATATACTAGATGGTCAGCTTGTTGCTGGTACAGCTAAATTATCAGAAGTAATATTTAGTGGAACTGCAACTGCTGTTGGAATGGCATTAGTTTTAAACTGGTACTTGAGAGGAGGATTCTTTTAGATGATAAGAATATTAATTGAAACTGTAGCAGCATATGGTGTAGCTGTAGGGTTTGGAATACTATTCAATATAAAAGGTAAAAGCCTTAGAGTAGCTGGTGTAGGAGGGTCTATTGGTTGGTTTGTATATAAAATAACTTCTATATATATGGGATTTGCACCTGGAGCTGCATTTTTTGCTGCTGGTATATCATTTAGTGTATATTGTGAAATATGTGCGAGAGTATATATGATTCCAGCTACTATACTTAGTGCATGTGCATTAATAGTACTTGTGCCAGGGTTTGGTGTGTATCGTTCAATATATGAATTTATTCTTGAACACTATGTTACAGCAGGAAATGTTATGACGGAAACACTAGCATCTGCTGGAGCATTAGCACTTTCATTGGTATTTGTAACATCAATATTTAAGAATTTCCACTTGGCAAAATTCTTGAAAAAATTCAATATAACATTAAAGAAGAAAAATATATAACGAAATATAAAATTTATACGTCAAATATACTAAATTAACCTAAAAATAACTAGATTAATGTATGCAGAGGGTATATAATATAATTCTGATATTAGAAAATGAGAAGGGAGGATAAACAGTGATAGAAAGAAATTTTTACAAAGATAGAAAAGCTAAATTATACCATCATAATGAAGAAGAAATACATCTGAAATCATACCTATTTGGCAATGGGATAAGATTAGTATCAGTATTGGCTGGTATAACGTGTCTAGCATTACTCTTTGAAAATAGTAGAATGGACAATACAAGTATAGTTGTACTTTATGTACTTGCTGCTGTATTAACTGCTAGATTTACAGAAGGATATATTTTTGGAACAATAGCTTCGGTATCATCAATGTTTATATATAACTTTTTCTTTATAAACCCTCGTTATACATTTGCTGTAGAACAAAAAATGTATACACTTTCTTTTGCCGTTATGGTTGGAGTTTCTTTGCTAGCTGCAGGTATAACATCTAAGCTTAAAAAGAAGGTCGAGGCTGAAAAAATACAAGCTAAGAAAATGGAGATGCTGTATCGTACAGATGGATCGTTCTTAAAAGCTAGAGATAGAGAACAGGTTGTTGAAAACTGTGGAGAAAACCTTGTAAACATACTTGGAAAGACAATATTAATAACAATAGCAGATGAGAGAAGAAACCTTATGGAGCCTCATGTGTATATATGCAATAATAATGGAAGTGAAAATTTATTTAAATTAGTAAAAGAAAGAGAAATTATAAAAGAATGTTTTAGAACTGGTAAGACTAAAGGAGTAGGTGTAAAGGTAGATCCTTCTACATACAAAAAAACAGGTATAAAGGAAGAGGGAAGTAATGCATATTATGTTCCAATAAAAGGAAATTACTTAACTCTTGGTGTTATCGGTGTTGCATGCTATAAGAGAGAAATTCTTTCTGACGAAGAAAAGAAAATTATAAAGATTGTAGCAGAACAGACTGCTATTGCTCTTGAGAGAGAAAATATTTATGCGAGAAGACATCGTGCTATTATCGAAGGAGAAGGAGAAAAACTTGTTCAGAAGATTAATAGAATTACAGGAAGTGATTATGCTACTCTTGATGATTTCTTGTATGATAATAGTACTGTAAATAAAGTAAATGATGAGAATTAGATATAAAGCAGAGAGAAAATTTTTCTCTCTGTTTTTTTATTCACGAAACAAGTATAATAGACTTAACAAAGAAAATAAAATTTCTAAAAATTAAAAGTTGGAGGATGTAAAAATGCTACTACTTAATAAATCAGACATAAAAAAAGTATTTACAATGAAAGATGCAATAGAAGCCGATAAAAAAGCGTATCAGGCATTCAGTGAAAAAGATGCTGTAGTTCCAATAAGAACAAATTTAGGAACAGTAAGAGAAGGAGAAAGCATGTTATTCATGCCAGGATATGTAAAATCATTAGATTGCGCAGGAATAAAAATAGTATCAGTATTCCCTGGAAATGCTGAAAAAGGAAAACCAGTTGTTCCAGCGACAGTTATATTAATGGATGCAACTACAGGTGAGGTTATATCTGTGATGGATGGAACATATATAACTCGGGTTAGAACAGGTGCGGCTTCAGGTGCAGCAGTTGATCTTCTTGCTAGAAAAGACGCAAAAGTTGGTGCATTAATAGGTACAGGTGGACAGGCTCCAGCTCAGTTAGAGGCTATGCTTGCAGCTAGAGAACTTGAAGAAGTTAGAGTGTTTAGCAGAAATAAAGAAAAAAGAGAAAAATTTTCTGAAGATATGTCAAAAGAATTAGCTTCTTATGGAGCAAAAATAGTTGCTGCAGATTCTTCAGATGATTCGATAAAAGATGCAGATGTTATAGTATTAGCAACTACATCAGAAGTTCCAGTTATAGATGGTAATCTTGTAAAAGAAGGAGCTTTGATAAGTGGTGTTGGTTCGTATATGCCTAACATGCACGAAATAGATGAAGTTAGTATAAAAAGAGCATCTAAAATATTCTGTGATTCAATAGATGCTGTACTAGAAGAAGCAGGATGTATAATAACTCCTCTTAAAAAAGGAATAATATCAAAAGAAAATGACTTAAATAAAGAACTAGGCGATGTTGTAAGTGGAAAAATACCTGGAAGAGAATCAGATGATGAAATAATAATATTCAAGAGCGTAGGAATCGGAGTACAGGATGTTGTAACAGCTCAGATGATTTACGATAGAGCTATAGAAAAAAATATAGGAACAAACTGGGAATAATATTATTACTTTCAATAAAACACTTGTTTTTAGGAGGAAGTTTAGCATGAGTTTTGATAATGAAAAATGGTATTATATGGAAGATGAGAAGGATGGTAGCACATATAGATATGTGTTAGGAGAAAAAGGTGAAAATCCATTAGTAGTATTTGGAATTAATCCAAGTACTGCAACACCAGAAAAATTAGACCAAACAATGATAGTAGTAAAAAGGTTGGTGGATTCAGAAAATAATGATTATGATGGATATATTATGCTAAATCTTTATCCACAACGAACAACTGATCCATCAGGATTACATGTTGAAAAGAGTGATTATGCATATGAAAAGAACCTAGAGGTTATATCTGGATATATTAAAGAACTAACTAGAGATAAAAAATGTGTTGATATTTGGGCTGCTTGGGGCGGAAATATTGATAGACGTGATTATTTAATAAAAAGTTTAGTGGATATAGAAAAGATGATACGTCCATATTCTGTTAGATGGCTTGAAAAAGGTAAATATAAAAATCCATATCATCCACTATATTTGAAGAAAACATTAGAATTTGAAGAATTTGATGTTGAAGGATATATTAATAAAAAATTAAGAAGATAGACGTAAAAAGGAACACCCAAGTTTTACTTGAGGGTTCCTTTTTTAAATCCTATCTATCTTATAAATCGAAGTCATATATAAAGAACTTCATATCTGCCATCTGTCCATCAACTTCTACTTTTTCTCTTTTTTCTCCTCTTCTAGTCATACCATTGTGCTCATAGAATCCAAAGTTACAAGTTGTATCAGTAAATAAGTAGAAATCATTCATACCATCAGATTTCATATATTCTTTAGCTTTAGAGAATAGTTTCTGTCCAAGTCCCATACCTCTACAATCAGAATCTACGGCGAAGAATACTAATTCACCTGAATAATCTCTATTAGCTTCATTTAAAAGAACCGCGTCTGTATCGCTTACACCTTTAAATATTTTTGATGTCTGTCTACCTTCTTTATGTATAAGAAGAGAAAGTATAGCCATAAACTGTTTTAATTTGTATTTTATATTAGATTTTTCCTTACTTTTATTTCTAGCCATTATTACGCCAACTGGAACGTTGTCAATAAGTGCAACTTTAGTGAAAGTCTGCTGAGCTAAGCAGCTATAAAGGAATATAACAGATAATTTTCTAGCTATCTTTGGTGATGCAAACTGATCGTAGTTCCAAGTTTTTCTTATTATGTCGAATAATTTTTCGCTGTGACTTTTATTGTAGTCTTCAAATACTATTTCTTTTTCTAATTTTTTTTCATTTCCCATATTTTGTACCTCTTTTCTTAAATTTATTTATATTTTTCATTTCAATTCCGCTTGATTACGATATAATTAATATAAAGTATACAGTAACTGTAAAGTCAAGGAGGGAATATGAAAAATTTTAGAGAAAATGAAATAATAAAATTAACGGTGTCTCAATTTGCAAAATTACACAATGTAAATAAGAGAACTCTGCACTATTATGACGAGATAGGAATTTTTTCTCCAGATTATAAAGGAGATAACGGTTATAGATATTACGATTATATGCAAGGTGTTGATTTTGAGTATATAAAGATGTTAAAAGAGCTAAATATGGGACTTGATGAGATAAAAAGATATATAGATAATCCAAATGAGGAAGATTTCAAAGAAATAGCCGAGGTAAAGATAAAAGAGATAAATCAAGAAATAAAGTTATTGAATAGAAGAAAAGAAGTACTTGAGGATAAATTGCAGAAATTGAGTAAGTGTGATGAGGTAAGAAATAAAAACTATATAAAAGTTGTTGAGTGTGAGGAAGAAAAATTTTTCTACACACCATTTAAGTTTGAGGACGACGATTTAAAGCAGCTTATATCACATATAAAAGATGTTTGGACTGTTGACGAATACTGCAAAGGAATAGGAAGTTTTGTTTCGGTTGAAAAGATACAAAGAGGAGAATTTGAGGAATATGATGGTTTATTTATAGAGATGTTAGATGATATAGATTCTGATAATATGATAATAAAGCCAAAAGGAAAGTATATTTGCGCATATCATATGGGAGATTGGGATACATTGCCCGATTTTTACAGTGAAATTGTAAAATACGCAGAAGAAAATAATCTAACACTTGTCGGATATTCTTTTGAGATAGGCATGAACGACTTTGCTATTTCGGATATGAAGGATTATATTACTCAAATTATGATAAGAGTTGAAGAAAATAACATCAATAGTGTAAAATAAAGTGTTAGAAAAAGAGATAATAACAAATTTTAAATATAAATTATAGGAAAGGAAACGAGATGAATTTACCAGAAAGATTTTTGAATGATGTTAAGGAGCTTTTAGGAGATGAGTTTGACGATTTTATAAAAAGCTACGAGCAGAAAAAAACTACTGCTATAAGAGTAAATACAATGAAAATGGAAAAGGATAGATTAAAAGGTCTTTTAGATTGTAATACAGAGGATATTCCTTGGGCAGAGGAAGGTCTTTATTATGACGAAGATGAGTGCAAGCCAGGAAGAAATCCACTTCACGACGCAGGTGCATACTACTTACAGGAGCCTTCTGCAATGAGTGTTGTACCAAAGGCTGATATACAAGAAGGAGAGAGAGTTCTTGATATGTGTGCAGCACCTGGAGGAAAATCTACATATATATTATCAAAGTTAAATAATACAGGGCTTTTAGTATCTAATGAGATAAATGCGACTAGAATAAAGGCACTTGGAGAAAATCTTGAAAGATTTGGAGCAGCCAATGCGATAATAACTAACACAGATTCTAAGGGGTTATTAAAAGTATTTGAAGGTTATTTTGATAAGGTTATAATAGATGCGCCTTGTTCTGGAGAAGGTATGTTTAGAAAAGATCAGGTTGCAATCGACGATTGGAGCTATGCAAAGGTAATAGAATGTAGAGATATTCAGCATGAAATAATTAGAGATGGATATAAAATGCTTAAAAATGGAGGAACTTTAGTCTATTCAACTTGTACTTTTGCAAAGGAAGAGGACGAAGATATAATCGACGGATTTGCAGAAGAATTTGAAAATGCAGAGGTTGTATTAAAGGAAAGATTATGGCCACATAAGGTAAAAGGAGAAGGTCACTTTGTAGCTAAGATAATAAAACATGAAGAAGAGGATTGTAGTGTAAAGCCAGCTAAATTCAAAAAATTAGACAAAGAGCTAAAAGACTTTAGAGATTTTGAAAAAAAATTCTTAAACATAAAACTAGATGGAGATTTCTTTATAAGAGGAGAAAATTTATATCTAATGCCTAAAGATTCTCCAGATACTAAGAAGATAAAATTATTAAGACAGGGATTACATCTTGGTGAGTTAAAGAAAAATAGATTTGAGCCTTCTCATGCATTAGCTCACTATCTTAAAGAAGAAGATGTTAAAAACTTTGCAGATTTTAAATTCAATTCAGACGAGATAAAAGCGTATATGAGTGGAGATGTAATAAGCACTGGAGAGAGCAGAGGATGGATAATTGTAGGTGTTGAAGGTGTTTCTCTGGGGTGGGGAAAAGAGTCTGGAGGAGTTATAAAGAACAGATATCCTAAGGGACTTAGAAGAAAAATTCAACTTTAGAAAAATAAAAGACGAAATTATAAAAAAGTGATATAGTATAAGTATGTTTTGAAGACAACTGATTATTTCAAGATGTGTTTATATTTATTTATGATTGGAGATGAAGCTTTTGAGTAAAAAAGATAAAAACGAAAATAAAAATGCAGAAAAAGAAAATAAAGGTGCTTTTTCTTTTGTAAAAGAATGGGTTGGAATAATAGTAACAGCCCTTATAATAGCAGGTGTAGTAGTTCAGTTTGTTAGACCTACAAGAGTTGATGGAGAATCAATGCTTTCTACACTTCAGGACAGAGATTATCTAATAGTAAATACTATAAAATATAAAATAGGAGATCCAAAGAGAGGGGATATTATAATATTTGATACAGATATGCCACTTGATGGATACTCAGATTTATCAGTTGAAACAAGAAATCCTCTTAGAAGAGCTATGGACTTTATTCTTCACGATGACAGTAGAGGTAAGGACCTTGTTAAAAGGGTAATAGGTGTTGGTGGAGACCATATACAGATATCTAATGGTGAGGTAAGAGTAAATGGTGAAGTAATAGATGAGCCTTATTTAGATGAAGGAATGTACACAGAAGGAGATGTTGATGTTGTAGTTCCTGAGGGTAAGGTATTTGCAATGGGAGATAATAGAGTAAATAGTTTAGACAGTAGATTCCCAGAAGTTGGTTTAATAGATGAAAAAGATATAATGGGCCATGTTATGCTTAGACTATTCCCAATGTCTAGCTTTGGCTTTGTAGATTAATATTAAGGAATTAGAAAAATGAGAATAGGTGTAGCTTGTTTATACTACGAGATTGAAAAAACTCTAGAGATTATAGATCGAAATAGAGATTTTATCAATCATTTAGAAATAGGAATAGACACAGTTGCTCAAATTGACAAGATAGCTCCTTTTATCGACAAGATAGAGGAGCTTGGCTTGTCTATTGGAGTACATTTGGCCATGGAGATAAATACATGCGAGGAAATAGAGTGTATTAGAAGCTCTTGGGCAAAGTTCTGTTCTGATATGTGTAGAGGTGTTGAATTTTTAAAACCAGAGTATTTAAATTTGCATATGGGATATGCTATGAAGAATAGATTTTTAAAGGATAAGAAAAGATATTTAAATAATTCTGTGGATTTCTTTTTTAAATTGCAGGAAAATTTAGAACAGTTATCAAGAGTTCCTGTGATAACTGTGGAAAACTCATACAGTTTAGAGGGTGGAGATTTGATGAATACGGGGATATCCACAGGAGAATTTGAGTATATTTTTGAAAATACAAATAAAATAAGGGAAAAAGTTGATATGCCTTATTTCTGCTTTGATACAGGGCACTGTATTTTAAGTGAAGATGACTATTCTACTCTTAAAGAATATACAAAGGTTGTTCATATCAGTGATTGCAGCGGTGAAGTAGACGATCATGTTGAAATTTTCTCTGGTAGACTTACAGAAGAAGAGCTGCAAGCAGCAATAGATATGAGTCCAGATTACACAGTAATAGAGGTTAAATCAGAGTATTTGGAGAATAGTATAACTAGGGTTAAAGAATTTTTTAAAATAATATAACAATAAGTAAGTGTTAAATAAACAATTTGGGAGGTTTGAGATGGGAGTAATAGAAGTTAAAGTTGACGGAAAAATTGAAAAATTTGAAAGAAAAAATAGAGATTATTTACTTCTTTCTGAAATAGCAGATGAGTTTAATGAAGCACATGATGGAGTTGTAACTGCAGCGATAAAAGGGAAATCTATTTGTGATTTATACGAAAAGGTATATAACGGTGAAGAGGTAGAGCTTTTAGATTTTTATAATGAAGATGGCGCTAGAGTGTACTTTAGAGGTCTTTCTTTTGTATTTATAACAGCTTGCAGAAAACTTTATGAAAAAGTTGAAGTTACAGTAGAACATTCTTTATCAAATGGTGTCTACTATAGTATGGATATAGGTAGAGAACTGACAGATAAAGATATAGAAGATATAAAAAATAAAATGAGAAATATAGTAGCTGAAGATTGTCCAATTAAAAAGGTTGTAATGGATAAATTGGATGCTGGACAGATTTTTAGAATACTTAGCAGAGAAGATAAAGCAGAACTTATAGAAAATAAGGATGAAGAGAATGCAAAAATATATGTGTGTGAGGGCTATATAGATCATTTTTATGGAATGATGCCACCTTCTACAAAATATATGGATGTATTTGATGTAGTTAAATACAAAAAAGGTGTCGTTCTTATGGGGCCATCAGAAGATGATGCACTAGTTCCAGAGAAGTTTATAGATCAGCCTAAGCTATCAAATATTTACGATGAGTCTGAAGATTGGGCGGCAAAATTAGGTGTAATGAATGTAATAGATTTAAATAGAATAATTGAATCTGGAGAGTCAGGAGATGTTATAAGAACTGTTGAAGCACTTCATGAGAAGAAGATTTCTCAGATCGCCGATATGATAAAGGAAAGAAATAGTAGAGTTATTTTAATAGCAGCTCCTTCATCATCAGGAAAGACAAGCTTTGCACATAGACTTTCTATTCAGATGAGAGTTAGTGGTGTAAGATCTAGAGCAATTTCATTAGATGACTACTTTATAGAAAGAGAGCATACTCCTCGTAAGGCAGATGGTTCTTATGATTATGAATCTATAAATGCTATAGATGTTGAAAAATTCAATGAAGATATGAATACACTTCTAAGTGGTGGGGAAATTGAGATAATCAGATATGACTTTAAAACTGGTAAAAGAGTGTTTACTGGAGAGATGATGTCTATTGGAGAAAATGAATCTATAATAATCGAGGGAATACATGGACTAAATCCTAAATTAACTGCTCATATAGATGATAGTAAAAAGTTCAGAATATATATAAGTGCATTAACTCAGATAAATCTTGATTCTCATAATAGAATACCTACAACAGATTTAAGGCTTATAAGAAGAATTGTAAGGGATTCTAATTTTAGAGGATATAGTGCAGAAGAAACTATAAAGAGTTGGAAGAATGTAAGAGAAGGTGAAAAAGAAAATATATTCCCTTATCAGGAGGAAGCTGATGCTATGTTTAACTCAGCATGTGTATACGAAATTTCAGTATTGAAGAAATATGTTGAGCCACTTTTAAAGGAAGTAGATCCAGAAAGTGTTGAATATATAGAAGCAGCTAGAATTTTAAGCTTTATACAATACTTTGCTACGATAGAGGATGTTTCTGATATACCATCAACATCTATTGTTAGAGAATTTATTGGAGGAAGCAAAATAGTTTAATGACATAAAAATTTTTTTTGACAATATAAGGATTGGTAATATATAATTGAGAGTAGTATGATTTATATTAAAAAATTTTTTTAGGAGAGAGAATTATGAAAGAGGTAATGGTTTTAAGAGATTTAGAATGCATAAAAGCTGTAGCGCATCCAAAAAGAATAGAAATATTAAACCAGTTCGAAAATTCTCCACTATCTGCTAAACAATTGTCAGAAATTTTAGAAGAACCTCATGCAAAAATAAACTACCATATAAAGATGCTTTATAAGGTGGGGATATTAGATTTAGTAGAGGAAAAAATAAAATCAGGAATAGTTGAAAAATACTATTATCCAACAGCTAAAAGTATAGAGATAGGGAAGAATGTTTTTAATTTTTCATTAGCAGGAAAAATTGAAGGGGAAACTGATGAGTTCTATGTAAATAAGTTTGAAGATGTTAGCGAAGCGTTTTTCAATGCTGCTGAAGCTGGAAAATTAAGTGGATCTAATATAGAAGATTTCCACAATGTAGAATTATCAAAAGAGGAAGCTGAAGAAATAAAAGAAACTCTTCGTGCCAAACTAGAGGAAATATCAGCTAGAGCAAATAGAGATGCTGATAGAGAACGTTATGAAGTGGCTTTTGTTTCTATACCAGAGAAATAAATATTATAATATGAGATATAACAAGGGATATCTAGTTAATTAAAGGTTAATTAGAATCCCTTATTTTTTTGTTTTGCTTATTATATAATTTTTAGGGTATAAGAATGTATATGAAATTACGAAATTTATAATTTATTAGGAGGATTATTTATGTTTACTATAGGTGCACATGTTTCAATAGCAAAAGGATTTAAAAAGGCAGCTCAGATTTCTGTGGATATCGGAGCAAATACGTTCCAGTTTTTCAGTAGAAATCCAAGAGGTGGAAATGCAAAAGAATTTAATGAAAAGGATATGGAGGCATTTCAGAAGATTAGAGAGGAAAATAATTTTGGAAAATTATTAGCACATGCTCCATATACTATGAATTTAGCAGCTGCAAATGAAGATACTTATGAATTTGCAAAGATGGTTATTAGAGAAGATGTTAAGAGAATGGATTCAATAGGTGTTGAGTACATTTGTTTCCATCCAGGAAGTCATGTAGGTGGTGGAGTTGAAGAAGGTACTAGAAAGATAATAGAAGGGCTTAATCAGGCTATAACTGGAGATGAAAATATAACTGTACTTCTTGAAACTATGTCTGGAAAAGGTACTGAGATAGGAAGAAGTTTTGAAGAAATAAGAGCTATAATCGATGGTATTGAGCATAATGAGAGAATGGGAGTATGTATGGATACTTGTCATATATTCTCTGCAGGATACGATATAGTTAATGATTTAGATGGAGTTTTAGACGAGTTTGATAGAGTTATTGGTCTTGATAGATTAAAGACTATACACCTAAATGATAGTATGATGCCTTTTGGAAAGAATAAGGATAGACATGCTGGAATAGGCGAAGGAGAGATTGGGATGAAGGCTCTTTTAGAGGTTGTTAATCATCCTAAATTAAGAGATATTCCGTTCTTCTTAGAAACACCTTATGATGATGAGGGACATGGAAGAGAAATTGCAATGCTAAAAGAAAATAGATAATATAAATAAAGATGTCACATAATTTTTAGTGACATCTTTTTTATTGAAAATTTTATACTTAAGATGTCTTTCGGTATTATATTTCATTCCAGGCTTCGGCGATTTCTATATCTTGTTCTCACTCCGTTCGAAACAAGGTTGAAATCGCCTGTAGATTGTCATTTCAATATAATACTCTCAATCCATCTATATAAAATTTTAATAAAAAAGATTAAAACACTAAAAAATTATGTGACATCTTATTGAATTATCTATTTTCTTAGATTGTAATTTCTACATAAAGAAACGTATTATATAGTAAAATAATTACAATTTAATTATCAAAAGTATATAATCTATTTTTCGGTATCTTTTTTTACTATGTTGTATTCTATAGCGTATTCTGATGCGGGGTATAGTTCTATTTCTACTCTAGGTTTTTCTTTGTCTATGAAGTCAAATAGCATTACAGGTTTTAGTTGTTTGTCATTTTTTATTATTCCGCTTTTTTCTAGTCCGTCACAGATGCTTTTTGGATAGTTGTGAAGATCCCCCATTTTTTTGTTTGGGAAGTATAGTTTCATGACTGTTATTAGGTTTTCTTCTATTTGTTCACCTTGATATTGTTGGTTTACGTATCCTGCAATCATGTTTTCGTAAGCTAGATATTTTGAATATTTACCTTTTGCTGGCATCCAAGCCTGTCCATTTACGTTGTGTAGTTTGAAGTTGGATTTACTTATTGGTCTACCAGGTATTACCAGTTTTATCATAATTTACCACCTTTTTTTAATTTGTGTTATCATATTAATAATAACATTATACTTTTTTAGTGATGTTAAATCAAATTGAATGTTTCTGAAGTAAAAAGGAGGAGGCATTTTTGTTAATTAAAGATGGTTTTGAAGGTATAGATAAAAAATCGAGAAACGATATTGTGAAATCAATTTTTTTAGAGTATGGAGTTGAGTGTTGTGGAATTGCTCCAGTAAAATTTGGAAATGAGATTAGAGAGATTTTGCAAAAGAGAGCAGATGAGAATCATCTTAGCGGTATGGAAGAGAGTGATATAGATAAAAGGCTTGATGCTACTTTGATAATGGAGGATGCTAAGTCGATAATAGTTGCAGCTTTTCCATATTATTGTGGAGAGAATAATGATTCTAATATTTCCTGTTATTGTAGAGGATACGATTATCATTTAGTAATGAGGGGTATAATGAACAATATCTGTGAAAAAATACAGGAAAAATTTTCTAATGGAGAAAATTGTACAAATGAAAATTCTATAAAAATGGAGATATTTGTAGATAATGGGCCGTTAGTTGACAGGTATTTGGCTTATATTTCAGGGATAGGATTTTGGGGGATGAATGGCAGCATAATAACTGATAAATATGGATCATATGTTTTTATTGGTTATATTGTTACCAACCTAGATATAGAAAAAGATGCTCCTTTGGAAAAGAACTGTTTAAAATGTAGAAAATGTATAAAAAGCTGTCCAGGAAATGCACTTCTTGAAGGATATGATATGGATGCTAAGAAATGTCTTTCTTATATAACACAAAAGAAAGGCGAACTTAGTGACGATGAAAAGAATATAATCAAGGAAAATAAAATTATTTTTGGATGTGATATGTGTCAAAAGGTATGTCCTCATAATAAGAATATTGAAACGACAAATATTGAAGAATTTAAAAATGATTTAATTGAAAAGCTTGATTTAGAGGAGATAAATCGAATATCAAATAAAGAATTTAAAAGAAGATATTATAATAGAGCATTTTCTTGGAGAGGAAAGGGAATTATAAAGAGAAATCTTGAGATATTGGAGGAAGATTAATGGGAAAAAGTAGTGAAGAGATAAAAGAAATTTTAGATTTATTAGAGATTCAGTATCCTGATGCTGAGTGCGAGTTGCATTATACGACTCCTTTTGAATTGTTAGTTGCGACAATTCTTTCTGCTCAGTGTACGGACGTTAGAGTAAATAAGGTAACAGATGAAATGTTTAAGGTTTGCAATACGCCAAAACAGTTTGCAGATCTTTCTGAGGAAGAAATAGGAGAGATGATAAAAACTTGTGGGCTTTACAAAAGTAAGGCTAAAAAAATAAAGATGACATCAGAAATTTTATACAACGATTACAACTCAGAAGTTCCAGATTCATTAGAAGAACTTGTAAAACTTCCAGGTGTAGGAAGAAAAACTGCGGGAGTTGTTTTAAGTAATGCATTTGGGCATCCTGCGATTCCAGTAGATACTCATGTTTTTAGAATAGTAAATAGAATAGGAATTGTCGAAACTTCTACTCCTGAAAAAACAGAATTTGAACTTATGAAGGTTCTTCCTAAAGAAAGATGGTCAAAAGCACATCATTTATTTATCTTTTTAGGAAGAAGAATGTGTAAGGCTAGAAAACCAGAATGTACCGACTGTCCGATAAAAAAGCATTGTAATTATTTTTTAGAGATAGTAAAATAAAAGACTGAGAATACTTTATAATGAGGAATACTATTGAATAAAATAAATGCTTTATAGGAATAGTATATATGTAGGAGGAAGATAGATGGCAATTAATATAGTTTTAGTTGAGCCTGAAATACCACATAATACAGGCAATATAATAAGAACATGTGCAGTTACAGGTGCAAAATTACACCTTGTAAAACCATTAGGATTTGAATTAACAGATAAACATCTTAAAAGATGTGGTCTTGATTATTGGGATATAGCAGATGTTAAGATATATGAAAATTTTGAAGAACTAGAAGCTCAGAATCCAGATGCACAGTATGTTTTAGGGACAAGTAAGGTCAAAAGAACTCATACTGATGTAGAATATAAAGATGGATGTTTTCTTGTTTTTGGAAGCGAAACAAAAGGTTTATCTAAAGAAATAATAGAAAGACATATAGAGGATTGTGCAAGAATACCTATGCTTGATTTGGAAAGAGCTAGATGTTTAAATCTTTCTAATGCTGTTGCGGTTATGACATACGAAGCGCTTAGACAGCTAGATTACCCAGGAATGAGATAAACAGGAGGAGAATAGATATGAGCAAAATAAAAATAATATGCGATAGTCTTTGTGATTTAGACAAAAGCATAGTAGAGCAGAATGATATAGAAATGATACCACTAACTGTAATAATCGGGGAAAAAGAATATAGAGATGGTATAGATATTTCAAAAGATGATTTTTATAAAATGTTAAGAAATGAAAATGTATATCCAAAAACATCTCAGGTAACTTATGGACAGTTTAAAGAAGTGTTTGGTAAATACAATTCAGAAGATACCAGCATATTATATATAGCTGCATCTTCTTCAGCAACTGGAACTTGCCAGAGTGCAATAATGGCAAAAAATGATATGTCAGGAGATATAAGAGTTTTCGATTCTCAGCAGGTTTGCTACGGTATAGCGAGATACGTTATAGAGGCAATAAAATTAAGAGACGAAGGAAAAACTATAGATGAGATATTAGAAGCTCTTGAAGCTATGAAAGAAAAAGTATTTGTAATGTTCTGTACAGATACACTTGAATACCTTCAGAAAGGTGGAAGAATTTCTTCTACTAAGGCTGCTATAGGAAATATATTAAATATTAAACCTATATTATATGTTAAAGATGGTTTAGTATCACAGTTATCTCAGGTGAGAGGTAAAAGAAATTTAGTATCTAAAATGGTAGAATTAACAAAGGACGAATGTGGAGATCTTTCAGGACAGACTGCATATGTGGGATATACTGATAATGATGAGGATGAAATAAAGAAATTTATGGATTGTGTAAAAGAAGAACTTCATCCAGATAATATAGAGTTATTCCAGATAGGAACAGGAATAGGAACTCATTCAGGTCCTGGAGCAATGGGAATTATTTGTTTAAAGAAATAGAATAATTATTTTTTATGGAGGACAAGATGAGGTTAAAAAAATTTATAATTTCATCTCTTTCGGCTATTATGATTGCTACTAGCCTTGGTGGTTGTAGTATGATTAATAAAGAAAAGGAAAAAGAGGAGCCGGTATCGGATTTAGTAAATGTAACTCTTTTAACTGATGCAGAAGGTGGCGCAGGGGAAGCACTTATTTCATCAGCAAGAGCAGGACTTGAAGAGGCTGAATCTGGTCTTGGTATAGATGGAAGATTTATAAAATGTTCAAGCAAAGATGATATAAAGAGTAATATAGAGGTTCTTGTAAAGGGAGGAAAAACTTCTCTAATAATAGGAGCGGGACCTAGATTTGAAAGTATAATAAGTGTGTATGCTCAAAAATATCCTAACCAAGATTTTGCATTAATAGATGCTACAGTAGATGGAGATATGCCTAAAAATTTAACTACTATAACATTTGATGATGAAAGATCTGGATTTATAGCTGGATTTATAGCTGGAAAAATGACAGCTAAGAATAAAGTTGGATATATAAGTGGAACGAGTGGAAGTAGTGAAAATGCGTATAGACAGGGATTTGAAAAAGGTCTAAAAAAAGCAAATGATAAAAATCCAGAAATAATATCAAGAAATGTAAATATTTATGAATCATATGAGGATGCAAAAAATGCATTTGTAGATGTAGAATATTATGGAGCTGATATATTATTTGCTCCTACAGAAGACGATTCAAAGGCAGCTATAGATTCTATTAATAACAATTATTCAAAAATTATAGCAGTAAACAAGGATCAGTATCATTATTCTAAAGATAAGGTAGTTGCATCAATAACAAAAAGTTACTCAAAAGCTGTTTATGATTTATGTGCAATGGTATATGATGGAGGAGATTCTTTTAAAGGTGGAAAAAATACTCAGTATGGTATAGCTGAAAAGGCAATAGCATTGGCGCCATCTACAGAAAATACAGTTCCTCCAGATGTTCTTAGCTCTTTGAGCAAGGCATTAAAAGAAGAATACTCTGGATCTAATTAGAAATTTTGAGAAAAGAGAAAGATTTTTTGAAAAAACTTCAAAAAATGATAAAAAATTAACTTTAGAAAATAATATATAAAAACTTTTATATGTAAAAAAGGCAAGGTATTTAAAAAATATCTTGCCTTTTTTGATTGAATATCTTGTTGCACTTTAAAAAGAAAGAATTAATAAAAGATTCTGAAAAATAATTGACAGCTTGCAAAATAGAGAGTATAATCTAATTAAAGAAAAAGATAAAAATACTTTTTCAAAACTAAATCTAATAAAAAGATTAAGTTAATTGGAAGATTTGGATAGAATCCAAAAATAAGAAAAAAGAAAGTGGTGGGTCCAATGAAAATATAAGGAATAAATAAAAATCTATTCTCTAAACATTAAAGCAATTAAACTTCATCCAGCAAAGTAGTAAGTAACAGAAAAAACCTCCGAGAAAAGTAGTTCAAAGTTACATTAATCGCATTATAATCTAATATGATAAAAAATATAAACTAAAATAATTTGCAAAAGGATAATTAAAGCTAAATATTAATTAAAATTCTAAAAAGGACAGGTAAAAAATGGTAAAGAAAAACGGTGATACATTATAGACACCATCTCTAGAATGTCAAAGAAAATTGGCAAAGATGGTGTCTATAATTTTTTTTGATTTTTTCGTAGTTGATGTATGTAATAATCAAAGTTGGATCTTGTTTAATCAAATATTAAAATCTGAGCAGGAAGAATATTTAAAGATAAATTCAAAAAATATTCTGAAAAATAGTTGACATCTTGCAAAAATGAGGGTATAATCTAATTAAAGAAGAAGATAAAAAAGCTTTTAAAATAAATCTAAATTTAGAAATCTTCGAATACAGCTAAAGTAGCTAATATAAAAAGGAAGTGGTGAGTCCAATGAAAAGTTAAAGATTAAACAAAACATCCAGCATAGAGTTTACATTAGCCATTACAAATTAAAACCTCCAGGATTAAAGAAGTAAAATCAGTACAAAGAAGTTAAAACTAAAGGATAAAGCAAGTGGATCTTAAAAAGATTCGTTATATACTAACAAGTGTTACAAAATATAACACATTGATAAAATAGATAAGATCATCTAAAAGAGAAACAATTAAGCGAATTTAATTAGATGATATAAAAAATAATATTACAATTAAAATTAATATAGATTGTGGAAAAGGAAAGGTAAAAAATATGATAAAGAAAAACGGTGATATATTATAGACACCATCTCAGAAGTGAAAACTTAAAGAGATGGTGTCTATTTTTTATTTTTTGAGATTTAAGTATTATGATAATAAAAAAGAGATTGAATCTTAAAGAAACAATCCCTTTTAATCTATTATTTATTCAGTTTTAAGTTGTACTATTTAATTTTAGTACTGGTTCATAGATTCTAATACATCTAGAACAAATTCGTAGCAGTTTTTAGTTGATGGTATGCTTAAATGTTCTTTTTCAGAGTGAACATCGAACATATCAGGTCCTATAGATATAGCTTCTACACCTTCCATTTTGTCAAGAAGAAGACCACATTCAAGTCCTGCATGTATAGCTATTATAGCTGGAGTTTTACCAGTTATTTTAACCCAAGAATCTGTACATATTTTTTCTATAGTAGAGTGAGGTATTACTTCCCAAGCTGGGTATCCTGCTATTATTTCGAATTTGCATCCTAAAGTAGCAGCAAGTAATTCAACTCTCTTAGCTATTTCTTCTTTTATAGTTTCTTTAGCACTTCTTATAGAGAAAGTAACTTTAACCTGATCTCCAACGTTTTCAACTATAGCCATGTTTGTTGAACTTTCTGGAAGAGAAGTATCTAAAGTACCATCTTCGTTAACTGTGTAAGAATTTACACCGTGTGGTAATACTGTTAATAATGTTAATAATTTTGTTTTGAATTCATCAGTATAAACTTTTTCAACTGAAGCATCTTCAAATACTAAGTTCATGTGAGGTTCAGAAACTGCGAATTCAGCTCTCATTTTGTTGTATAATGCTTCTAATTCAGCTTTAACAGCATCAACATCTTCTACTAATATAACAGCTTCAGCGTGGTTTGGTATAGCATTGTGCATAGTACCACCAGTTAAGTCAGCTAAATCGAAATCAACTGAAAGCTGAGTTAACATTCTTACAACTAATTTAGTTGCATTAGCTCTCTGTAACTGTATTTCCTGTCCTGAATGTCCACCAAGTAAATCAGTAACAGCGAATTTTAATGCTTTTTTGCAGCTACAAGCTTCTTTATATTCTCTATCTAATGTTAGAAGTGGAGTTTTACCACCAGCACATCCTATAGTGAAGCATCCTTCTTCTTCAGAGTCTATGTTTAGAAGGTATTTACCTTTTAATAAAGAAGTATCTAGAGCATAAGCACCATCCATACCACTTTCTTCATTTATAGTGAATACAGCTTCTAAAGCTGGATGTTTTAAAGTGTTGTCTTCTAATATAGCTAAAGACATAGCTATTGCTATACCATTGTCAGCACCAAGAGTAGTGTTGTTAGCGTATATCATATCGTCAACTATTCTCATTTCTATTGGATCAGTATCGAAATTGTGGTTAGATCCTTTTCCTTTAACTGGAACCATATCCATGTGTCCCTGAAGTATAACTGCTGGGCAATTTTCATAACCTGGAGTAGCTGGTTTTTTGATTATTATGTTACCAACTTTATCCTGGATAGTTTCTAATCCTAATTTTTCACCGAATTCTTTTAACCAGTTACTAACTGCTTCTTCATGATATGAAGCTCTTGGTATCTGGTTCATTGCTTCGAAGTTTTCGAAAACTCTTTTTGGTTCTAAGTGTCCTAATACATTTGACATTTGTAAAGTCCTCCTGAATAAAATAATAATAAATAAAATTGCTTTTGTATTATACAAATTTTATATGTTTATGTATAATATTAAATAGCTACATTAACAGTATAATACAAAAGTAAAAAAAAAACATTGGAAAACGTCAAATTTATATTGAAATCTGAAAATTTTTTTAAAAAGAAAAAACGATTTTCTCAATATGTCCGAAAATTCAACGTTTCATAAATAAATATAAAAGATATTAAATTTAATTGATAAAAAAAATTGATTAATAAATTTAAAAAATTTTGAGAAAGAGGGGATATTATGGACAATAAATCATTTAGAGTTCTTGAGTTTGATAAAATAATAGAAATTTTAAAAACAAAAGCATCGTCATCTTTAGGAATTCATAAAATAGAAAATTTAGAACCTAGTTCTGATTTTGAAGAAGTTCAGTATAGATTGCAGGAAACTACAGAGGCTCAATCTATTTTAATAAAGAGAGGACATGTAAACTTAGGTGGGATACACGATGTTTTAGATAAGGTAAAGAGAGCGGAAATAGGAGCATCACTTGATCCAGGAAGTTTATTAATGGTTGCTGATACGTTGAGAGCAGCTAGAGTATTATCTAATAGCTTATCTGGAGATGGTGAGGAAGAGGATTTTAATTATCCTATAATACAGTCACTTGCTACATCTCTTTACATACACAGAGAAATAGAAGACGCAGTATACAATGCGATAGTTAGTGAAATAGAGATTGCAGATAGTGCATCTCATACACTTAGGGATATAAGAAGAAAAATCGTACAAAAAAATCAGTCTATAAGATCAAAGCTAAATACTATAATATCTTCAGCTACATACCAGAAATACTTACAGGATAGTATTATTTCTATGAGAGGAGATAGATTTGTTGTTCCTGTAAAAGCGGAATACAGATCTGTTGTAGCTGGGATAGTACATGATCAATCTTCATCTGGTGCAACTTTATTCATTGAGCCAATGAGCATAGTTGAGATGAACAACGAGCTTAGAAAGTTAAAATTAGATGAGCAAGAAGAAATTGAAAGAATACTAGCTGAATTATCAAAGATGATAGGTGAAATAGCTAGAGAGATTATATCAAACCAAGAAATACTAGAAAAAATAGATTTTATATTTGCAAAAGGTAAACTTTCATTAGAAATGAAAGGTATAGATCCTAAGCTTAATAAGGAGAAAAGCTTTGTAATAAAAAATGGACGTCATCCATTACTAGATCCTAAAAAAGTTGTTGCAAATACTATATATCTTGGAGATGAATTCCATACATTAGTTATAACAGGACCAAATACAGGTGGTAAAACAGTAACTATTAAAACTGTAGGTTTATTTGCACTTATGACACAGAGTGGTCTACATATACCAGCTGATTTTGGAAGTAGTATGTGTGTATACGACAATATATTTGCAGATATAGGTGATGAACAGAGTATAGAACAGAGTTTATCTACATTCTCATCTCATATGACTAGAATTGTATCTATATTAGATAAGGTTACAGAAGATTCTTTAGTAATATTTGACGAACTTGGAGCAGGAACAGATCCAGTAGAAGGTGCAGCACTTGCAATAGCAATACTAGAAGATGTTCGGATGGCAGGAGCAAAATGTATAGCTACTACTCATTACAGTGAACTTAAAAACTATGCCCTTACTAAAAAAGGTGTTGAAAATGCTGCGGTTGAGTTTGATGTTGAAACATTAAGTCCAACATATAGACTTCTTATCGGAGTGCCAGGAAAATCTAATGCCTTTGAAATATCGAAAAAATTAGGGCTTAGTGAATTTGTTATAAATAGAGCTAAAGAATTTATAAATACAGAAAATATAGAACTTGAAGACCTTCTTCAGAATGTAGAAAAGAATAGAATAAAAGCAGAAGAAGATAGAGCAGAAGCTGAAAAGTTAAAAACTGAAATACAGATGATAAGAGATGCTGAGGCCGAAAAACTAGAAAAACTAACTAATCAGAAAGAAAAGATGATGGAAAGAGCTAGAAGTGAGGCATTCTCTATAACAAGACAGGCAAAAGAAGAAGTAGACGAAATAATAAAACGTCTTAGAGAATTAGAACAAGAAAGAGCATCTAAAGAAAAAAATAGACAGATTGAGCAGCTTAGAAAAGAATTGACGGATTCAATGGGAAGTCTACAGCCTACTGTTAAGAGCATGATAGTGCCTAAAGTAGCTTCAAAGGAGATTAAAAACTTAAAGGCTGGTGAAGATGTAAAAGTAATTACACTTAACCAGGAAGGTACAGTTGTTTCAGCTGATGATAAAAAGAAAGAAGCAGTTGTACAGATTGGTATAATGAAGATGACCCTACCATATAAGTCTCTTCAGAAAATTAAGAATCAGCAGCAGGCTACAGTTACTAAGAAAACTAGAAGTGTAATAAAAGCAAAATCAGGAAGAGTAAAAGGAGAAGTTGATTTAAGAGGTATGAATCTTGAAGAGGCAACTCTTGAACTTGAAAAGTATCTTGATGATGCTACAGTTGCAGGTTTAGAACAGGTAACTGTAATACATGGTGTTGGGACTGGAGTATTAAAGACAGGACTTCAGGATGTTCTTAAAAAGAATAAACATGTAAAGAAAAAAAGACCGGGTGGATACGGTGAAGGTGGCGTAGGTGTCACAATTGTAACATTAAAATAAAAATATAATATTAAAATTAAAAGGTGAAACTCATCAATTGCGATAGAGTTTCACCTTTTTTATATAAATAAAATTTAAAATTTAATATATATTTCGTTTTTTTTGTTTTAAAAAAATAACGTTTTACTTACTGATGTTAAAAAAATTATTTGTTATTTAATTCTAATTTAAATAACTTTACCATAAGTTTAATTAGATTTAATCTTCTCTTTATAAACCGATAGTAATATTAGTTATGCAATTAAATAATTAATCTAGAAAATAAATTTAGGAGGATAAAAATGGCAGATATAAGGCTAGAAAATGTAACAAAATCTTATAATAAAAAAAACACAGTTATAGAAAATTTAAATCTTAGTATAGAAGACGGTTCTTTTACTGTATTAGTAGGACCAAGTGGATGTGGTAAATCTACAACATTAAGAATGATAGCAGGACTTGAGGATATAACTTCAGGAAAATTAGAAATAGAAGGAAAAGATGTTACACATACAGATGCAAGTAAAAGAGATATAGCAATGGTATTCCAGAACTATGCACTATATCCACACATGACTGTTAAAGAAAATATAGAATTCGGTCTTAAAAATAGAAAAATAGAAAAAGAAAGGAGAGAAAAACTTATAGATGAATTTATAGACATTGTAGGATTAAGAGAATATTTAAATGTAAAACCAGGAAATTTATCTGGTGGACAGAGACAGAGGGTAGCACTTGCTAGAGCAATGGTTAAAAATCCAAAAGTATTCTTAATGGATGAACCACTATCTAACCTAGATGCTAAGCTAAGAAATCAGATGAGAACAGAATTAATACAGTTACATCATAAGTTAAAATCAACATTTGTTTATGTAACTCATGACCAGATAGAAGCAATGTCTATGGCTGACAAGATAGTTATAATGAATAAAGGTAAAATAATGCAGGAGGGTTCTCCTAAAAATATATATCAAAATCCTGAAAACTTATTTGTAGCTCAGTTTATAGGCAATCCATGTATGAATATATTAGAAAAAAATGATATTAAAATTGGTTTTAGACCTGAAAAAGCAACTTTAGAAGACATAGATATGAACATAGACATAAAAAGTGATGATGATGTATTTAGCTTATTAGGAGAGGTAATAACTAAAGAAGTACTAGGAAATGAAACAATATACTGTCTATCAGTTCTTAATAATGAAGTAAGAGTTAAAACAGAAAATGATATGTTTGATATGGGAAAAACTTTAAGAGTAAATATATTAGAGAAAGATTTATATTATTTCGATAAAAATGGAGAAAGAATAGAAGATTCGGAAGCATGTAAAAATATATATTCTGAGATTAAAGGAGATATTTATGAAAAAGCAATTTAATAAAGCGTATTTATATATAGCACCAGCTATTTTTGGAACTTTATTGTTTATAATATATCCGATAATTAAAACAATATCTTTAAGTTTTCAGTCAGGAAGTCTTATTAGCTCAAGTTTTGAAAATGTTGGATTAAGAAATTATATAGACTTATTAAATAACCCAGAATTTATACAGACTATAACAAATACAGCTATTTATACTTTCTTTATGGTAACTATATCAATAACATTGGCGGTATTACTTGCTGTTTGGTTAAATAAAAATTCTATAATACATAACTTAACACAAAGTATAATATTTACACCATATGTAATATCTTTAGTATCTGTTGCTGTATTATGGCTTTGGATTATGGAGCCTCAGTATGGACTTTTAAACTGGATATTATCTACATTACATTTGCCAACATCAAAATGGCTTTCGAGTGAAAAATCGGCATTAATGTCATTAATTATAATAGGAATATGGAAAACACTAGGATACAATGTTTTAATCGTTTTATCAGGACTTAAATCTATACCCAATTATATATACGAAGCATCTAAGTTAGATAATGCAAATAAAATAACTACTTTCTTTAAAGTAACATTACCGTTATTATCTCCTACTATATTCTTCCTTATGATAACGACAACAACAGCATCTTTCCAGGTATTTGACGAGATAAGTATAATGACTCAGGGTGGTCCTCTTGGATCTACAAATATGTTGTCTTACTTTATATACGAATCTGGATTTGTATATTATGACATAGGTCAAGCAAGTGCAGCTAGTATGTTCTTATTGGTTATAGTTATGATAGCAACTTATGCTAACTTTAAATTATTATCGAAAAAAGTTCACTATCAGTAAAGATAGATAAGAAAAGACATATTTAGAAGGAGGATAAAATGGATATTACACAAAATATCAAGAAAGAAAAAGTTGAAGTAAAAGAAATTGATGTAAAAAAAATAGCATCAAAAGCAATAGAAATAGTAGCCCTATTAATCCTATCTGCTATATTTATATTTCCTTTTGTATGGATGTTATCGACATCTGTAAAAAATCCACAGGAAATGATGCAATTACCACCTACAATAATTCCAAAAGAAATTGTATTAGAAAATTATAGTGCAGCATGGAATTCAGGGCCATTTTTCAGATACTTATTAAACAGTATATTTGTAACAGGAAGCATTTTAATAATACAGTTTGTAGTTATGGTTCCAGCAGCCTATGCATTTTCAAAAATAAAATTTAAAGGTGAAAAAATACTATTTGGAATTTTACTTGTAGGACTTATGATTCCACCACAGGTTACTTTTTTACCTGTATATATGATGATGAGTAAACTTGGACTTATAAATACTTATGTTCCACTTATAATTCCATTTATGACAACTTCATTTGGTATATTTTTACTAAGACAGAATTTTATGCAGATTTCTGATGAAATTATTGAGGCAGCTAAACTAGATGGAGCTTCTGATTTAAAAATAATGTTTAGAATAATGGTACCTATGGCTAAACCAGCTGTAATAACATTTATATTATTTAACTTTATATACCATTGGAACAACTACTTCTGGCCTTTAGTAATGACAAATACAGATGCCATAAGAACACTTCCAATAGGAGTAGCTTTATTAAAATCTTCAGAGGGAATTACTGCATGGAATGTAATAATGGCAGGAAATATAATTCTAATTTTACCTATAATTCTTGTTTATATATTTGCAAATAAAAAAGTAAAAGAAGCTTTTATGTATTCGGGAATAAAATAAAAAAATAAAAAGATAAATTTGGAGGAAAAACATGAATTTCAAAAGAAAAATAGCAACAGGATTGGCAATAACATTATTAGTAAGTTCGTTAGTAGGTTGTTCAAGTTCTAATAAATCAGGGGATTCTACAGATGCTAGTGGAAGTGCGACAACTATAGACTTCTGGGCTCCTTTAGGTGGAACTAACGGAGAAACTGCTCAGAAAATGGTGGATCAGTTCAATAGTGAGCATAAAGATATTAAAGTTAATATGTTAAAACAGAAAGATTATTATGAAAATGCGACAAAATTACAGGCAGCTTTAACATCTAAAGACCAGCCAGACGTAACATTATTGGAAATAACTCAGACAGGAACATTTGCATCAGAAAATGCATTAGTTGATATGAGTAACTATTTTGACAAAACATATCAGGAAAGATTCTTCCCAGGTCTTTTAACAAATTCATATTATGAAAATAAATTTGTTGGTGTACCATTTAATAGAAGTACTCCTATACTATATATAAATAAGGATATGGCAACTAAAGCAGGCCTTGATCCAGCAGGGCCAAAAACTTGGGATGAACTTAAAGAATACGCTACTAAAATGACAAATAAATCAGAAGAAATTTATGGATTTGAAACACCAATAGATATTTGGTTCTATGAAGCAATGGTAATGCAGAGTGGAGGAGAAATAACTAATGGTAAAAAAGTAGCATTCAACAATGAAGCAGGACAGGCACCAGTTAAATTCTGGCAGGAAATGATGAAAGAAGGCGTAATGAAAATGCCTCCAGGTGAAGACTACAATGCTTGGGATGTAGCAAAACAGGACTTTGTAAACGGAAAAGTAGGTATGATATTTACATCAACAGCAGATTTAGCAGGTCTTATGCAGCAGACAGAAGGAAAATTTGAAATATCAACAGCTTTCTTACCTGAAAATCAGAAATATGCAACTCCTACAGGTGGAGCTAACTTAGCAATGCTTGAAGGTGGAACAGACGAAGAAAAAGAAGCAAGTGCTGAATTTATAAAATGGATGACAGAAACAGATAGAATAGTTGAATTTAGTTCATCAACAGGATACTTACCAACAACTGAAGATGCAACAAACTCAGAAAAATTACAAACATTATACAAAGAAAAACCACAGTATAAAGTTGCAACTGATCAGTTACAGTATGCTGTTGCACTTCCAATGTTAAGTGGTTATAAAGAAGCAACTGATAAATTTATGGATGAAATTAAAAAAGGACTTACTGACCTAAATTCAAATCCTAAGGATATAGTAGAAAAAGGAACTTCTGCTATGCAGGCAGTAATAGACAAAACAAACAAATAAACATATAAAAAGTATTAAATTATATGTAAGTAAAGGGGAATTGTAAATGACAAAGGCTATAGTATTATCAATAGATTCTTTATTTGAAAAAGACTTAGAATTTGTAAAGGATCTGCCAAATTTTAAATCCATATTAGAAAATTGTTCAATAGTTAAAAATATAAACTGTATTTATCCAACTTTGACATACCCATGTCATACAAGTATGGTTACAGGTGTATATCCTAAAAAACATGGAATATATCACAATGAGAAGTTTGAGCCAAATAAGAAGAACAGCGATTGGTACTGGTATTCAAAAGATATAAAAGTAAAAACAATTATGGACGTGGCAAAAGAAAATAATCTAACTACATCAAGTGTATTATGGCCTGTAATGGGTGGAAATCCCAATATAGATTACAATGTTGCGGAAATATGGGCTCCAAATAGAGAAGATGACCCAAGAGAAACTTTTGAAAAAAGCTCAAGTAAGATTATAATGGATGATATTTATAATAGACATTGTTATCACCTTGATTGGAAATTTGAGCCAAACTTAGACTTCTTTGGTGTAAATTGTGCAGTTGATATAATAAAAGAATATAAGCCAGATTTAATGTTAATACACCTAGCTACACTAGATCATACAAGACATGACAATGGTCTTTTTAATGAAAAAATTGATGAAGCATTAATAATGAATGATAAATGGTTAGGAGAAATTATTCAAGCTACAAAAGATGCTGGAACATATGAAGATACAAACTTTATAGTACTTGGAGACCACGGACATCTTAGAGTAGATAAAGTTGTAAATCCAAATGTACTTCTTAAAGAAAGAGGATTTATAAAAGTTGAAGATGGAGAAATTAAAGATTTTGATGCTTTTGTAAACTCTTCTGGAATATCAGCTCAGGTAATAGTAAATAATTTAGATAGACTTCAAGAGTTAAGAGAACTTCTTGAAGAATACAAAGATGAATTATTTATAGAAAGTATTTTTTCTAAAGAAGAAGCCTCTGAACTTGGAGCTGAAGGCAATTTTGAAATGGTACTTGAAGGACTTGAAGGAATTTCGTTTGGAAATGATTTAGATGGAAGTGTTATAAAAGGACCAGATACAAAAGATTATAAGTTTGCTGTTTCTACACATGGGCATCTACCAACAAAAGGAAATAGACCTCCATTTATAGCTTTTGGACCAAATATAAAAAATGGAGAAGTTGTAGAAGAAGGCGACATAAGATCACACGCTGCAACAATATTAAAAATATTTGGTTTAGAGTTGGATGGTGTAGAAAAAGAAGCATTCGACTTCATTAAATAGTCTAAAAAGATTTGTTATAAGTTAAAATAAATATTTGCTTTATGCAAAAGAAAGACTTCTATTAAAAAATAGGAGTCTTTTTTTATTTATATAAGCATTTTGATTAAGTAGAAGGTATAATTGAATTAGTAAGTACAGGCATATAATATATAAAATAATATAAAATAAATTTAATTAGTAATTATATATAGAGATAAAAATAGGAGGATGTTTTATGATAGTTGTATCAGCTTGTTTAGTTGGAGAAAATTGTAAGTACAGTGGTGGAAATAATAGAAATGAGGCTGTTTTAAGTTATTTAGAGGGAAAGGAATACATAACTATTTGCCCAGAATGTACAGGAGGCCTTTCTACTCCAAGAGAGCCTGCAGAGATAATAGGTGGAGAAGGAAAAGATGTAATAGATGGAAATTGTAAGGTTATATCTAGAGTGGGAGTAGATGTTACAAAAGAATATATGAAGGGTGCAGAGGTTAGCTTAGAAGAAGCTAAAAAACACGATGTAGAGTTTGCGATATTGAAGGAGGGAAGTCCTTCTTGTGGCGTTAATAAGATACACAATGGTGAGTTTAAAGGAATAAAGAAAGTTGGGAAAGGTGTAACTGCAGCATTATTTGAAATGAACGGAATAAGAGCTATTAGCGAGAAAGATTTAGAACAGAAAAGACAAAAATAAATGAAAATAAAAAATGACATATTAAATTGTCTAAACACCTTGAAAAATAGTTGAAATTGTTTTAACATAGAGAGATAAGTGTAAGTATGTAAAATCGAAAAAATATGATTTTTGTACGGAAAATATAAAGAAAATTAATAATATATAAAGAAAATATTTGAGGAGGAAGAAATAATGGATTTTAAATTAGAAGTAGCTTCTGCTTTAAAGGAACAGATAGAAGACCTTACTTTAGAAGAAATACAGAGCTATATAGAAATACCACCTAATAAAGAAATGGGAGATTATGCATTCCCTTGTTTTAAATTAGCTAAAATATTTAGAAAAGCGTCAAATATGATAGCTGAAGATATAGCAGGAAAGATAGAACCAAAAGGATCTATATCAAAAGTTGTTCAGTTAGGAGGATATGTGAACTTCTTCGTTGACAAATCAAAATTAGCTGAAACAGTTATAAATAAAGTTCTTACTGAAAAAGAAAACTACGGTAAAAGTGAATTAGGAAAAGGTAAAACTGTTGTAGTTGACTTCTCTTCTCCTAACATAGCAAAACCATTCCATATAGGACATATAAGAACTACAGTTATAGGTAATGCACTATACAAAATATACAATTCTCAGGGATACAATATGGTTAGAATAAACCATCTTGGTGACTACGGAACACAGTTCGGTAAATTAATAGTAGCATTCAAATTATGGGGAGATAAAGAAACAGTAGAAAGCAACCCAATACCAGAATTATTAAAATTATACGTAAGATTCCACGATGAAGCTGAAGTACATCCAGAAATGGAAGATGAAGCTAGAGCATGGTTTACAAAACTAGAAAATGGTGATGAAGAAGCTAAAGCTTTATGGCAGTGGTTCAGAGATGAAAGTTTAAAAGAATTCTCAAGAGTTTATGATCTTTTAGATATAGAATTCGACTCATACGCAGGAGAAAGTTTCTATTCAGATAAAATGGATAGAGTAATAGATTTAATAAAAGAAAAAGGATTACTAGAAGAATCTGAAGGGACTAATATAGTAAATCTTGATGCATATAATATGACACCAGCTCTTATAACTAAAAAAGACGGTTCAACATTATATATGACAAGAGATTTAGCAGCTGCTATATACAGAAAAGAAACTTATGATTTCGATAAATGTTTATATGTAGTTGGTTCTCAGCAGGCACTTCACTTCCAGCAGCTATTCAAAGTACTAGAACTTATGGGATACGAATGGTCTAAAGACCTTGTTCACGTTCCATTTGGTATGGTTGCTCTTGAAAGTGGAACAATGTCTACTAGAAAAGGTAGAGTAGTATTCCTTGAAGACGTTTTAAGACAGGCAATAGAAAAAACTAAAGATATAATACTTACTAAGAATCCTAACGCTGAAAATGTTGATGAAATAGCTAAACAGGTAGGTGTAGGTGCAGTAGTATTCCAGGAATTATCAAACAGTAGAATAAAAGACTACACATTCTCTTGGGATAAAACACTTAGCTTTGATGGAGAAACTGGACCTTATGTACAGTACACTCACGCTAGATGTTGTGCAGTATTAAGAAAAGCTAACGAAGAGGTTACTTCTGATATAGATTACAGCCTACTTTCTGATGAAGGAAGTTCAGAAGTTCTAAAAGTTATAGAATCATTCAATAAATGCATACTTGCATCAATGAAGAAAAATGAGCCTCATATAGTAACAAGATTTGTACTAGATCTTGCTCAGGCATTCAATAAATTCTATCATGACAACCCAATACTTGTAGACGATGCAGAATTAAGAAAAGCAAGACTTGCTCTTGTTGAAGCTACAAGACAGTCAATAGAAAATGGTCTTGCATTATTAGGAATGCACGCACCACATAAAATGTAGTTTTTAGATTTAAAGTAGTTTAGAGTAAAGAGAGAGGTTTATTTTTATAAGCCTCTTTTTTTAAATTAGAGGTGAAATTATGGAAAATCAAATAGATAATTTTGTAAAAAATGCCTATATAAGTGCGTTTGATACAGATAGTGATATAATAAAAATGTTGATGCTTGTAAATACAAAATGTCTAATAGATGATTTTAAGCAGAGATATTTATTTGTAGATAATAACAGACTTAGAGATGAGCTTAGATATTATAAGTTTTATGGAGCTGAGTACAACGGTGAAAATCTTTTAAATATTTTCCTTCCGGTAATATTGGGAAATAATGATGGAGAAAAATGTGATAAAGAGCTTGTTGAGCTTGTAAAAAAATATGTTATGTACTTTAAAATTGAAAATAAGTATAGCGAATATTTAATTGCAACGTTGATTTACAGTGAATTAATTCATAATTTATTAAAAAATCCATCTATTGAGTATGATGAGATAATGGACATGATAAAAGAAAGAGTGGTTTCTTTAAATATAGATATGGAAAAATCTCATGTAGTAAAATTCCAGATGTACAGAATTGGTATTATAAAAACTATAGATGAGTATAAAGATAGAAAGAGAAATTCTAGTAGTGATATATGCTCAGGATTACTTGATGCTATTTTTGATATATATGTTGAAGATAGAGATGAAAAGTCTGATATAGATTCAATAAAAAAAGTCCTATTCTCGCTATTAGGTCAAAAGATTTCAACGGAAATAGAGAATATAGACTTTGTGGATTCCATGGCTGAATATACTGTAAAACTTAAAAAATATAAAATTAATAAAAAAGAGTATCATGCTAAGGCAAATCCTCTGGAAATTATTTCGTTAAATGAGGGTGATTCGATTCAAGACCCTATATTAAACAAGCTTACAGTAAAATCAAAGATTATAAATGGAAATTTATTAAAAATAAATGTGCACGCTAAATCAGGAGAGTACTGCTTTAGATTTGCTAAAAAATCTTAATTAGAATTATTCTGATTTAGATTCGATATAAGAAAGAAATTCTTCTTCAGTTGTTTCAGTAAGGAAACAAAGCTCTTTTACAAGATTATTTCTAAGATCGCCAAATACATTTAGTTTAGTATTTTCGTTAGTGTATTCAAGGGCTTTTATTATAAGAAGAAGATCTTGAACAGATAAATCATTAAGTGAGACTTTTTCGAATTTTTCCATGATAGCTATCCTTTCTGTCAAAATAGACGATTATAATATATTACCTACAATTATTATAATAATAAAATAAAGAACAAAATACAAGGAAAGATGAGAATGTTGCAATATTAAACTGAAATAGATGAAAATGTTGCACAAATAAATAAAAAAAGAATTTTGGAGGGTGATTTTTTGAAGATATTACTTACAACCCTTAACTCTAAATTTATTCATACAAATTTAGCGATAAGATATTTAAAAGAATTTGCAAAAGATGTACAGGAAACAGAAATAAGAGAATATACGATAAATAATCAGGCTGATTATATTTTAAAGGATATATACAAAGGTGGATATGATGCTGTATTTTTCTCTGTATATATTTGGAATGTTGTAGATATAATGAGCCTTTGCGAAAATTTAAAAAAGGTTATGCCTAATTTAATAATAGGTTTAGGTGGACCTGAGGTTAGTTACGACAGCGAAAACTTAATGAAAGAGAATAAATTTATAGACTATATTCTTTATGGCGAGGGTGAGGTTACATTTAGAGATGTTTGCTTAATGTTAAACGGCAAAATGAATGCAGCTGATATAAAAGGTCTTGTTTGGAGAGATGGAGAAAAAGTTGTAGTTAATGAAGAAAGACCTTATCTACAGGACTTAGACTTAATACCTAGTCCATATGATAACATGGATCCTAAAGAATACGAAAATAGAATAGTTTATTATGAATCTTCAAGAGGATGTCCATTTAACTGTCAGTACTGCCTATCATCAGCAATTAAAGGTCTTAGATATTTTAGCTTGGATAGAGTTAAAAAAGATTTAAAAAATCTTATAGATGCTAGAGTTGCACAGATAAAGTTTATAGATAGAACATTTAATGCTAAGAAAAAAACTGCTATGGATATAATGAAATTCCTTATGGAAAATGATAATGGATTTACGACATATCATTTTGAGGTAACTGCTCATTTAATTGACGATGAGATGTTGGAATTCTTAAAAGACTGTAAGCCAGGTTTATTCCAGTTTGAAATAGGTGTTCAGTCTACATACCAAAATGTACTTGAGGCATGTGGAAGAAAAGACGATTTTGTAAAATTATCTAAAGTTGTAAAACAGATAGAATCTTATAAAAATATACATCAGCACTTAGATTTAATAGCAGGTTTACCTTATGAAGGGTATAAAGGATTTGAAAAATCTTTTAATGATGTATATAACTTAGGAATAGAGCAGCTTCAGCTAGGTTTTTTAAAGATGATTAAGGGAACTGGAATAAGAAAAATGGCTGATATGCATGGTTTTGAGTATAAATCATATCCTCCATATGAGGTGTTATCTAATAAATATATTTCTTATGGGGAAATATTAAAACTAAAAGATATCGAGGAAATGGTTGAAAGATACTACAACTCAGGAAACTTTAGGATGTCTATGGAATTTATTGTAAAGAGATATTATAGAAAATCTCCATTTAAATTCTATGAAGAATTTGCTGAGTACCACGACTCAAATGGATATTTTGATGCGGGGCAAGGAAAAAATCAGAACTACAAGATATTATTAGATTTTTATGAAGAAAAAATTGGAGAAAATATAGAACTATTTAGAGATATTTTAAAATATGATTATGTTTCTCTTGGTAAAACTAGCAATGTACCAGACTTCTTTGTAAGAAATTATCCTGAGGATTTTAAAAATAGATGTCATGTATTCCTTCAGGATGACGAAAATGTTAAGAAGTATATTCCAAAACACTTCAATACTCCAGCTAAAATGATAATAAAATATGTACAGTTTGAGCCATTTAGATATGATGTAGAGGCATTAAAAGAAAATATTATGATAAATCCTGAAAAGATTGACAATATAGTTATGTTCGATTATGATATTTCAAAGATATTTGAAAAATCTCTATCATATAGAGTAGAAATTTAGTTGAATATACAAAAAAGGAAAGGTGAATAAATATGAAATATAAAATAGAAAAATACCTTCTTAAAAAGACAGATGAGCTTGCTTTTATAACTCTGAAAGCAGACGGAGATTTTAAGATAAAAGGATATGATATTCCAGAAGAAGGGCTTGACGTTCCAATAAAAAATGAGGTTCTTGTAAAAGGAATAAAAGACAAAACTGCTCAGGAAAGCTTAAACTCTATGTCTATAGCAGATGCGATGATTTATATAATGGGGATAGATTCTACATTCAAATACAATGAAGAATACGATAAATTTATAGAAGCACTTGCTAAGGGATTAGATTTAGATTTAAAAGCATATATGGGATATATGTCTAATAAATACTTTGAAATAGGTGAATACACAGATTCATTAATATATATGAAATCATTAGTAAATAAATATCCAGAAGATGTAAATGGCCTATATCACTATGCAATAATCTGTCAGCAGATAGCAGAACAGTATAAAAAAGATGAAGATGCAAAAGCGGTAAATGATTTTTTACTTGATGCACTTGATAAATTAGAAAGAGTAATAAATATAGATCCAAACTTTGGTTTAGCTTATTATCAGTTAGGATATCATTACTACAATCAGGACCAGTATATAAAATCTAAATTAACTTGGGAAGAAGCTTTAAAATTAGACTTAGATGATGATATAGTAGCCGAAATTCAAGATAATTTAGGTAAGATGGACTATAAAGTTCAGTATGAAGAAGGGTATACTCTAGTTCTTTCTGGAAAATGCGAAGAAGGTTTAGAAAAACTTCTTCCATTAGAAGATGAATTCCCAGATTGGTGGAACTTATTATTTATGATAGCACTTGGATATAAAGGTATGGCTGATATTGAAAACGCCCAGAAATACTTTGAAAAAATATTAGTGTTAAGACCAACTCAGGTTGATACTCTTGTCGAAATGGGACTTTTAGAAGCTCAGAAATACAACCTTGAAGGAGCTATAGAATACTTTGAAAAAGCTGCTAAGCTTAGAAAAGAAGACCCAGAGATACTTTGTAATCTAGGAATGGCATATTTCAACAATGGAAATATGGATGATGCAGCTTACTACATAGAAAGAGCTTATGAACTTGATCCAATGGATGAGGTTACAAATGCTTGTTTAAGAGAGTTAAATAAATATAGATAAAAAATCGTGAGAATAAAAAATAACTATACTCGTTTCCTGGCTTCAACTACGGCTTAGCTTACGCCTGTAGATAGTCAACGAGTTATAGTTATTTTTTTATTCTCATTTTTTATCTATATTTATTGTTAATTCTATTAAACAAGTATTTTGTATAATGAGAGTAGGAAATATTTATAAGTTTTGAAAATGTTTAATCTTTTTTGAGTCTTAGAAATAAATTATGTGATATTTTTTCTTATAATTTACTTATTTACGAAAAAGTTATAAACTTATATTAGTAGAATTTTTTTAGGGAGAGGGTCGAGATTTTGGAAAAGGTTAAGAAGAGTGAGAGAGTGAGTTTGTTTAGACTAATTAGATTGTTTGCAGGATTTTTTATAGGTGCTACAGGTACGGTATTTATGATAAATGCAAATATCGGAGTTGCACCATGGGATGTGTTGCATATAGGTATTTCAGAAATGTTTGGAATTACTATAGGTCAGGCATCTATTATGGTTTCTCTGTTGGTTATAATTTTGGACCAGATATCTGGAGAGTATATTGGATGGGGAACTGTTTTAAATATGATATTCTTTGGATTGTTCATAGATTTAATAATGTATATGGACTTTGTTCCGCATACTAATGGATTTTTAATGAGTGTTTCTATGGTGATAATGGGTCTTACACTGCTTTCTATATGTATGTGGTGGTATATAGGTGCTGGAATGGGTTCAGGGCCTAGAGATGGTATGATGCTTTTATTCCATAGAAGAACAGGAAAACCTATTGGACTTATAAGAAGTTGTATAGAAGTAATAGTATTAATTATAGGGTACTTCCTTGGAGGACCTGTTGGAGTAGGGACTCTTTTAAGCGCATTTGGAATGGGTGTTGTTATGCGGATTGTTTTTAAAATAGTAAACTTTGATGCAAAAGAAGTAAAACATCAGTATATAGAATTTTTAATTTCTAAGGAAAAAAGAGAGAATATAGGATAAAATATTTTTAAAATATTTATTATAAAAATACATCTGGAGGTGGAGCGATGATAAAAAAATTAGACGATATTTTTAATGAGCTAAAATCGTATGATAAAAAAGCTGTTCTTTCTGTTGCAGCTGCACATGACGAAGAAGTATTACTAGCTGTTAAAGACGCTTGTGAAATGGATATTATAAAAGCTATTCTTATTGGGGAAGAAGATAAGATTAGAAAAATAGCTAGTGAAATCAATTTTAATTTAGATAATGTAGAAGTTATCGATGAGAGTGATTTAAAACTGTGTGCTGAAAAGGCTGTAAAATTAGTATCATCTGGTAAAGCTGACTATGTTATGAAAGGATTACTAGATACTTCTATAATATTAAAAGAAGTATTGAATAAAGAATATGGACTTAGAACTGATAGTTTACTAAGTCATGTTATGATTTATGAGGTACCATCATACCACAAACTTTTAATTCTTACTGATGGTGGAATGAATATAGATCCAGATGTATCTCAGAAAAAGAAGATAGCAGATAATGCTATAAAAGCTGCAAAATCTCTAGGCATAGATACTGTAAAAGTTGCTTGTTTAGCAGCTAAGGAAAAAGTAAATCCTAAGATGCAAGCTACATTAGATGCAGACGAACTGAAATCTATGTGTAAGAGTGGAATGTTCGGAAATGGGGTTGTTGTTGAAGGGCCAATAGCATTTGACTTAGCTATTTCTGAAGAAGCATGTAAAATAAAAGGATATGAGAGTGAAGTAGGTGGAGATGCTGATATTTTACTTGTTCCAACTATAGAAACAGGTAATGGTATAGGTAAAGCGCTTACATATATGGCAAATGCTAAGTCTGCTGGTATAATTATGGGAGCAAAGGCTCCAGTTGTACTAGTTTCAAGGGCTGATACACATGAGTCTAAATTATACTCCATAGCATATGGAGCTATAGCTGCAAAATAGAACAACAATAATAAAAAAGACGCGATTAAATATAATAATAAGAATGATTATAAAAAAATACTTGAAATTATTCGTGTTTTTGAATATAATCTAATTATAAAGACGTAAAAAAATATTTTTATCTATAAAATCAAAATTATTAGTTGGAGGGAATTAACATGGGATTCAAATCTGATATCGAAATAGCACAGGAAGCTAAACCTTTAGACATAAGAGAGGTTGCTAAAAAAGTTGGTCTTTCAGAAGACGATATAGAACTTTACGGAAAATATAAAGCAAAAGTTGACTACAACTTATTAAAAAAAGATACAGGGAAAAAAGCTAAATTAATACTTGCAACAGCAATAAACCCTACTCCAGCAGGAGAAGGTAAAACAACTACAACAATAGGTGTTGCAGATGCATTCTCAAGATTAGGAAAAAATGCATTAGTTGCTCTTAGAGAACCATCACTAGGACCAGTTTTCGGTATAAAAGGTGGAGCTGCAGGTGGAGGATATGCACAGGTAGTGCCAATGGAAGATATAAACCTTCATTTCACAGGTGACTTCCACGCAATAGGAGCTGCAAACAACTTATTAGCTGCTATGCTTGATAACCACATACATCAGGGAAATGCTCTTAACATAGATACAAGAAGCATAACTTGGAGAAGATGTGTGGACATGAACGACAGACAGCTTAGAAATGTTGTAGACGGATTAGGAAGAAGAGTAGACGGTGTAACAAGAGAAGACGGATTCGATATAACAGTTGCTTCAGAAGTAATGGCTGCTTTCTGTTTAGCAAATGATATAGCTGACTTAAAAGAAAGATTAGGTGACATAGTAGTTGCTTACAACTACGATGGACAGCCAGTAACAGCTAGAGAATTAAAAGCTAATGGAGCTATGGCTGCATTATTAAAAGACGCATTAAAACCAAACTTAGTTCAGACATTAGAAGGAACACCAGCATTTGTACATGGTGGACCATTTGCTAATATAGCTCATGGATGTAACTCTGTTATAGCTACAAAAATGGCTATGCATTTCTCAGATTATGTATTAACTGAAGCAGGATTCGGTGCTGACCTAGGTGCTGAAAAATTCATAGATATAAAATGTAGAATGGCTGACTTAAAACCAGATGCAGTTATAATAGTTGCTACAATAAGAGCATTAAAATACAACGGTGGTGTAGCTAAAGATCAGTTAAATGAAGAAAACTTAGAAGCACTTGAAAAAGGTCTTCCAAACTTATTAAAACACGTAGAAAACATAACTAAAGTATTTGGATTACCAGCAGTTGTTGCTATAAATAGATTCCCAATGGATACAGAAGCTGAGCTTAAATTAGTAGAAGATAAATGTAAAGAATTAGGTGTAAATGTTGCATTATCTGAAGTTTGGGCAAAAGGTGGAGAAGGTGGAATCGAAGTAGCTAAAGAAGTTTTAAGATTAATAGACGAAGAAGAAAATAACTTCCAGTTCTGCTACGAAGAAGATCTATCAATAAAAGAAAAAATAAATGCAATAGCAACTAAAATATACGGAGCTGATGGTGTAGATTTCACTAAAGAAGCTGAAAAAGAAATAGCTAAATTTGAAAGATTAGGATTCAACAAATTACCAATATGTATGGCAAAAACTCAGTACTCATTAACTGATGACCAGACTAAACTTGGTAGACCAGAAGGCTTCAGAATAACAGTTAGAGATTTAACTGTATCAGCTGGTGCAGGATTTATAGTAGCTCTTACTGGTGCTATAATGAAAATGCCAGGACTTCCAAAAGTTCCAGCAGCAGAAAGAATAGACGTTGATGAAAACGGAGTAATATCAGGACTATTCTAATTTAAAATTTGATTTGTAGATTGTTTAATAGATTCCCCGGATTTTTTAAAATTCGGGGATTTTTTATGTTATAATATACTATACTACGTAAAAAGAGGTGAAAACATGACGATCAAAACTAGAAATGAAATAAGCGAAAAAGATATGATAGAGGTTATGAAATTTGGAATACCAAAATTTTATTCTATAATGAGTTTATTCTTTGGTGTCTTTGGTATAGCTATGGGATTTTACGGAATAAATAAAGGTAAAACTTTTGCAGCAATAGCTTCTATACTTCTTGCAATAGGTATACTTATTTGGAGATTTTATTATCTACCAGTTAAAATGGGTAAACGTCAGTATAGAGCTAAATTACAGGCTCAAGGTGGTAAAGAAATGGTTCAGAATGTAAACTTTTTTAATAACCATGCAGAAATGATAACAAGTGGATCAAAGATGATAAAATTAAAATATGCTGATATGCATATGATGAGAGAAACTAAGGATAAATTAGTAATAATCCTAGGAAATGATGTAGTTATGATAATCAAAAAAGATGGATTTAAAGAGGGAACAGTGCAGGATTTAAAAGATTTACTAATCCCTATAATTAATAATAATGAGGTTAAATAGTTATAACGGAGGATTGAAAATTGGCAAAATCAGAAATAATAAAAGCTAGAAATACTAGCTATATAACAAAAGAAGATTATGTAGAATCAGTAAAACTTTCTACAAATAGAAAAATAAAAACAGTAAGTATAATATTGAGTTTAATATTAGTTGTTGTAGGTGGATATGGTGCATTTACAGGAGCTATTGCATACGGACTAGCATTTGCAATATTCGGACTTGTTATGCTTGTATGGGAATTATTCATATCTTATAACGTACTTGGATCAAAAAGTTTTAAAAAAGTTGTAGAAGAAAATGGTACTGACAAGATAAAATTAAAAATAGACTTTTATAAAGATCACTTAGTATTAAATAATCAGAATGGATTAAAATCAGAATTAAAATATAGAAAGATACAGAAGATGGGAAGAGGACAGAATGTAGTAGTTTTAGTTTTTAATAAAGATTATGCGGTTACATTTAAAAAAGATGGCTTCACATATGGAGATTTTGAAACTGTAGAAGATTTAATATATGCAGCAAGAGGAATGAAATAGGGGCAATAAGCCTCTATTTTTTTGCCTAAATTGGGAGTTAGATTAATAAACAAATTTGTCAGAAAATTAAAATTTAACAGAAAAAGTATTGACTAAATTTTCGGAAAAGTATATTATATAAAGCAAGAAAATTTTGTATACAGTATTAATCAAATATGTATATTTTGTACATGATGGAGGTGAAGATAATGAATTATAACAAGTACAAAAAATTTGAAACAATAAAATTAAAAAACCGTACTTGGCCAGATAATGAGATAACTAAAGCACCAATATGGTGCTCTGTTGATTTACGTGATGGAAACCAGTCACTGATTACTCCTATGAACATAGATGAAAAAGTAGAGATGTTTCAGTTATTAGTAAATCTTGGATTTAAAGAAATAGAAGTTGGATTTCCGTCTTCTTCACAGATTGAATATGACTTTTTAAGATTACTTATTGAGGATAATCTCATACCAGAGGATGTGACAGTTCAGGTTCTTACACAGGCAAGAGAGCATCTTATAAGAAGAACTTTTGATGCGCTTAAAGGTTTAGATAAGGCCATAGTTCATATATATAATTCAACATCAATACTTCAGAGAGATGTAGTTTTTAATAAAAATAAAGATGAAATAAAAGAAATAGCAGTAGAAGGAACTAAACTTGTAAAAACTCTATCGGAAGAGTTTGACGGCAAGGTGATTCTTGAGTATTCACCAGAAAGTTTTACAGGTACGGAGGTCGATTATGCACTAGATGTATGCGAGGCAGTTATGGATACATGGGGAGCAGATGAAAATAATAAAGTTATAATAAATCTGCCTTCAACCGTTGAAATGGATACACCTAATGTTTATGCAGATCAGATTGAATGGATGTGCAAAAACTTCTCAAATAGAGAGAGAGTTATATTGAGTGTTCATACACATAATGACAGAGGCTGTGGAGTTGCTTCTACTGAATTGGCATTACTTGCGGGTGCTGATAGAGTGGAAGCAACTTTATTTGGTAATGGGGAAAGAACAGGAAATGTGGATGTTGTAACTCTTGCACTTAATCTTTTCTCACATGGAATTGATCCAAAACTTGAGCTTTCTGATATGAATAAGATTAAAGAGATTTATGAAAGATGTACAAAGATGGATATTCCACCAAGACATCCATATGGAGGACAATTAGTATTCACAGCTTTCTCAGGAAGTCACCAAGATGCAATAAATAAAGGAATGCATGCTTATAAAGAAAGAAAATCAGAAATTTGGGAGGTGCCATATCTTCCAATAGATCCAGCTGATTTAAATAGACAGTATGAACCTATTGTAAGAATAAACTCTCAATCTGGAAAAGGTGGAGTATACTTTGTTTTAGATACAATATACGGGTATAATGTTCCAAAACAGTTACGGATTGATTTTTCAAAAATTATACAGAGAATCAGCGAAAAAGAAGGAGAAGTGTCATCAGAAAAAGTATTTGAACATTTTGATGATGAGTATATAAATATAGAAAAACCATATAAGTTAAAAAAATATAAGATATTTGATATCAGTGATGAAAACAACGAGTTTGAAAGAAAGGCTGAGTTAAATGTTGAAGTAAATGGAAAAGTTAAAAATATAGTCGGTTATGGAAATGGTCCTATAGATGCTGTTAAAGATGCGTTTAATAAGAGTGATGATTTTATAGATACAAAACTTCTTGATTACAGTGAGCACGCACTTGCATCAGGATCATCAGCAAAGGCAGCTGCTTATATAAAACTTAAACCACTTAAAAATGAAAGTTATGAATTTGGTGTAGGAGTACATCCTAATATAACTACAGCAACAATAATGGCTATGGTTTCAGCAATGAATAGATTATACAAAATATCAGAGAAAGAAGGGTAGAATATGGAAAAACTAGTTTTATCTATACTAGTAAACGATGGAGCAGGTATTCTTACAAGAGTTAGTGGATTATTTGCAAGAAGAGGATACAGTATTCTAAGTATATCAGCTGGGCCAGCAGAGAAAAAAGGTTTATCAAGGCTCACAGTTGTTGCGCAGGGAGAAGCACAGATTTTTGAACAGATAGAAAAACAAGTTAAAAAACTAGAAGATGTCATAGAGGTAAATGTACTTAATCCTGAGAAATCTGTTTTAAGAGAACTTGTAATGATAAAAGTAAAAGCTGATTACAGTAAAAGACAGGCTATTTCAGCTGTATCAGATATATTTAGGGCAAAAATAGTAGATATATCAAAAGAATCTATGACTTTAGAAGTTACAGGTGATAGTTTAAAAATTGATGGACTTATAGAACTTCTTGAAGAATTTGAAATTATAGAAATAGTAAGAACAGGTTTATCAGCGATTAAAAGAGGATAAAGTAAAAACTAAAAAGACAAAATCAAAAGAATAAAAACTAAAAAACTAAAATTAAAAAAGGATAAAAGACTAAAAAAAGGAGATGCTAAAAATGGCAAAAATATATTATCTAGAAGAATGTAATCAGAAATTATTAGAAGGAAAAACAGTAGCAATAATAGGATATGGTTCACAGGGACATGCACATGCACTAAATCTTAGAGATAGCGGTGTTAAAGTAATAGTTGGTCTTTATGAAGGATCTAAATCATGGAAAAAAGCTGAAGAACAGGGATTTGAAGTATATACATCTGCTGAAGCAGCTAAAAAAGCTGATGTAGTTATGATACTTATAAATGATGAATTACAGGCAAAACTTTATAAAAATGAAATAGAACCAAATCTTGAAAAAGGAAATATGCTTATGTTTGCCCATGGATTTAATATACATTTTGGACAGATAGTTCCTCCAGAAGGTGTAGATGTTACTATGATAGCACCAAAAGCACCAGGACATACTGTAAGAAGTGAATATTGTGCAGGTAAAGGAACTCCTTGTCTTATAGCTGTTGAACAGGATGCTACAGGAAATGCAAAAGATTTAGCACTTGCATATGGAGCTGCTATAGGTGGAGCAAGAGCAGGACTTCTTGAAACAACATTTAAAACAGAAACAGAAACAGATTTATTTGGAGAACAGGCTGTATTATGTGGAGGTATATGTGCACTAATGCAGACAGGATATGACACTTTAGTAGAAGCAGGATATGACCCTGAAAATGCATATTTTGAATGTGTTCATGAAATGAAATTAATAGTTGACCTTATATACCAGTCTGGATTTGAAGGAATGAGATACTCAATATCTAACACAGCTGAATACGGTGACTATGTAACTGGTCCTAAAATAATAACAGACGAAACAAAAGCTTCGATGAAAAAAATATTAAAAGATATACAGGATGGAAGCTTTGCAAGAGAATTCCTTCTTGAAATGTCAGAAGCAGGAGGACAGGCTCATTTCAAAGCTATGAGAAAACTTGCTCAGGAACATGATTCTGAAAAAGTAGGAAAAGAAATAAGAAGCCTATACAGTTGGTCAGATGAAGATAAATTAATAAATAACTAATTAGATTATATACATTTCCGGCAGGCATAAAATTATGCTTGCCGAAATTTCCTATAAAGGAGGAAAAACAATGTCTATGACAATGACGCAAAAAATACTAGCAGACCATGCTGGATTAGAAGAAGTAAAGGCAGGGCAGCTTATAGAGGCTAAACTTGATGTGGTTATGGCAAATGATATAACTGGTCCAATGGCACTTCCTATATTTAAACAGATGGCAGAAAAAGTATTTGATAAAAATAAAGTAGTGCTTGTACCAGACCATTTCACTCCAAATAAAGATATAAAATCAGCAGAAAATTCAAAGGCGATAAGAGAATTTTCTCTTTCTCAATGTCTTACACATCATATGGAGCAGGGAAAATGTGGTGTTGAACATGCAATACTTCCTGAAAGAGGTATAGTTGTAGCAGGAGAGTGTATAGTTGGTGCAGATTCACATACATGTACTTATGGTGCGCTTGGAGCATTTTCTACTGGTGTTGGAACGACAGATATAGCAACTGCAATGGCTACTGGTGAGTTATGGTTTAAAGTTCCATCAGCGATAAAATTTGTTCTTAAAGGTAAACTTAATCCTTATGTAGGCGGAAAAGACGTAATACTTCATATAATAGGAATGATAGGGGTAGATGGAGCTCTTTATAAATCTATGGAGTTTGTAGGAGAGGGTGTATCTGAACTTACTATGGACGAAAGATTTACTATATGTAATATGGCAATAGAGGCTGGAGCAAAAAATGGAATATTCCCTGTTGATGAAAAGACAAGAGAGTATCTTGACAATCATACTGACAAAAAATATAAAGAATTCTGTGCGGATGATGATGCGGAGTATGATGATGTAATTGAAATAAATCTTTCTGAGATAGTACCTACAGTAGCATTTCCACATCTTCCTGGAAATGCACATACAATAGATGAAATAAATGAAAATGAAAAAATAATGATAGATCAGGTTGTAATAGGCTCTTGTACAAATGGAAGATTAAGCGACCTTAAAAAAGCCGCAGAAATAATGAAGGGCAAAAAAGTCGCAAATCATGTAAGGGTAATGGTTGTACCAGCGACTCAAAAAATATTTAAAGAGTGTATGAAGGAAGGTATAGCGGATATTTTTATAGATGCAGGATGCGCTTTTAATACTCCAAGCTGTGGTCCTTGCATGGGAGGTCACATGGGAGTTATGGCAAAAGGTGAAAAATGTGTATCTACAACAAATAGAAATTTTGTTGGAAGAATGGGGGACACAGAGTCACTAATATATCTTGCTTCTCCTGAGGTAGCTGCAGCAAGTGCAATATGTGGATACATAGCAGATCCAAGAAAGGTGGCAGAGTAAAATGAAAGCGAATGGAAAAGTTCTTAAATACGGAGATAATGTCGATACTGATGTAATAATACCTGCTAGATACCTTAATTCATTTGATGCGCAGGAACTGGCAAAACACGCTATGGCGGATATAGACCCTACATTTGTAGAAAGAGTTGAAAAAGGGGATATAATGGTAGCTGGTAAAAACTTTGGATGTGGTTCATCTAGAGAACACGCACCTCTAGCACTTAAAACATCTGGAATATCATGTGTAATAGCAGAATCATTTGCAAGAATATTTTACAGAAACTCAATAAACATAGGATTTGCAATACTTGAATGTGAAGAGGCGGCAAAAGATATTGACGAAGGAAATAACGTAGAGATAGATTTTGACAAAGGAATTATATACAACAAAACAAAGGATAAATGTTACAAGGCGCAGGTATTTCCTGAATTTCTTCAAAAAATGATAAAGGAAAATGGGCTTGTAAATTATGTAAATAATAAAAAGGAAGGATAAGATATTATGGAAAGGAAGATTGCTGTTATCAGGGGAGATGGTATAGGTCCAGAAATAGTAGATGGAGCATTAAAAGTAATAGATGCTGTTTCTGAAAAGTATGGGCATAAATTTATATATGAAGATGTTCTTATGGGAGGAGCATCTATAGATGTATATGGAAAACCTCTAACAGATGAGTTTCTTGAAAAAGCTTCTAAATGTGATGCAATACTTCTTGGAGCTATAGGTGGAGATGCATCTGTATCGCCATGGTATAAACTGGAATCATTTCTTAGACCAGAAGCTGGACTTTTAAAACTAAGAAAAAGTTTGAACTTATTTGCAAATCTTAGACCATCATATCTTTATGATGAGCTAAAAGATGCCTGTCCATTAAAAGAAGAAATCGTGGAAGATGGCTTTGATATGGTTATTATGAGAGAATTGACAGGAGGTCTATACTTTGGAGAAAGAGAAACAGTACTGAAAGATGGAGAATATGTAGCACATGATAACCTTGTGTATAGTGAATCAGAAATAAGAAGAATTGCGATAAGAGCATTTGATATAGCAAGAAAAAGGAATAAAAAGGTCACAAGTGTAGACAAGGCAAATGTCATAGATACATCTAGATTATGGAGAAAGGTTGTTGAAGAAGTTTCTAAGGAATATCCTGATGTTAAACTTGAGCACATGCTAGTTGATAATTGTGCAATGCAGCTTATAAAAAATCCAAAACAATTTGACGTAATACTTACAGAGAATATGTTTGGCGATATTTTAAGTGATGAAGCTAGTATGATAACCGGCTCAATAGGTATGCTTTCAAGTGCTTCACTTAGAGATGATAGTTTTGGAATGTATGAACCAAGTCATGGTAGTGCTCCAGATATAGCTGGAAAAGATATAGCGAATCCGATTGCTACAATACTTTCAGCAGCAATGATGCTTAGATATTCATTTGATATGATAGCTGAAGCTAATTCAATTGAAAATGCTGTTAAAAAAGTCCTTGAAGATGGATATAGAACAGTAGATATAATGTCAGAAGGTAAGAAAGAAGTATCTTGTTCAAAAATGAGTGAACTGATAGCTGACAGAATATAGGAGGAAAATATGAAAAGTAATAATGTAAAAAAGGGAGTGGAGAGAGCTCCACATAGATCTCTTTTTAATGCCCTTGGTATGACAGAAGAGGAACTAAATAGACCGATAATAGGTGTAGTTAATTCATATAATGAAATAGTTCCAGGACATATGAACCTTGACAAAATAGCTGAAGCTGTAAAGAAAGGAATATATATGGCAGGAGGAACTCCTGTTGAAGTTCCTGCAATAGCTGTATGTGACGGAATAGCTATGAATCATACAGGAATGAGATATTCACTTGTTACAAGAGAACTAGTATGTGATAGTACTGAGTGTCTTGCAAGAGCACATCAGTTTGATGGACTTGTAATGATTCCAAACTGTGATAAAAATGTTCCTGGGCTTCTTATGGCAGCAGCAAGATTAGATATACCGACAATATTTGTAAGTGGAGGTCCAATGCTTGCAGGAAGAAAACTTGATGGAAAGAAAACTTGTCTATCAACTCTTTTTGAAGCTGTAGGTGAGTACAACGCAGGAAAAATGAGCATGGATAAATTAAAAGAATTTGAAGAAAAAGCATGCCCTACATGTGGTTCTTGTTCGGGAATGTATACTGCAAATTCAATGAATTGCTTAACAGAGGCTCTTGGAATGGGACTTAAAGGAAATGGAACAATACCTGCAGTGTATAGCGAAAGAATAAGACTAGCAAAACATGCTGGTATGAAAATAATGGAGCTTGTCGAAAAAGATATAAAACCTTCAGATATAATGACAGAAAGTGCGTTTAGAAATGCAATGGCTGTAGATATGGCACTTGGATGTTCTACAAATTCTATGCTTCACCTTCCAGCAATAGCATATGAAGCAGGAGTTGATCTTAATCTTGAAATAGCTAATGAAATAAGTCGGAAAACTCCTAACCTTTGTCATATTGCACCAGCAGGAGATACTTTTATAGAAGATTTAAATGAAGCTGGTGGAGTATATGCAGTAATGAATGAACTAGATAAGCTTGGAGTACTTGATAAAGAATGTATGACAGTTACAGGATTTAATGTAGGAGAAAATATAAAAGGATGCGAAAATCTAGATACAGATATAATCAGACCAGTTGAAAATCCATACAGCAAAACAGGTGGAATAGCTGTATTAAAAGGAAATCTAGCTCCAGATGGTTGTATAGTGAAAGCTGGAGCAGTAGCAGAGAATATGTTAAAACATGAGGGGAAAGCAAAGGTATTTGATAGTGAAGAGGAGTGCGTAAAATCAATCTTAAATAAAGAGATAGAAAAGGGAGATGTCTTAGTAATTCGTTATGAGGGACCAAAGGGTGGACCAGGAATGAGAGAGATGTTGACACCTACTTCACTATTAGGAGGAATGGGACTGGATAAAGATGTAGCTCTAATATCTGGGTGGATAACCTCAATCTACTATACGTTGCTTTTACCCGCGCAGGGAAAAACCTTATTATCTGGAGCAGAAAAAAACAAAAAGGCACCATGTCCGAACTATTGGCAAACACCCTACCGATAGTAGCCCAAGAAGAAGGGATTGACTGGGAAGAAGACTGTTACGAGCAAGGACAACTATGCCCTTCCGAAAAAGAAAGAATCAAGACATCCACAAACAAGCTAACCCAGAAACCAGAGAAACTCCCTATTCGGATGGAATCCATGCGGCATGATATTGAATTTCGTCAGTCCAACCGCTCTGCTGACTTCATTCAGGGCATTGAAGAAGAAGATTCGGACGACCGCTTTATCAACCGCGGACGTATGTTACATACTTTATTTTCTGTCATCGAAACAGCAGAAGATATCGATCCAGCCATCGAACGGCTTATTTTTGAAGGAGTTATCAGAAATGACGAGAAAGAAAAAGTGGCTCGTGAAGTTGCAAAGAAAGCTTTTTCTTCTCCTGAAATTCAAGATTGGTATTCCGGAAAATGGACACTCTTTAATGAATGTGCTATTATCTATAAAGAAAAAGGAGTTTTGCAAACCCGTCGTCCGGATCGTGTAATGATGAAAGACGATCAGGTTGTTGTAGTCGATTTCAAGTTTGGTAAGGAAAATCCTAAATATAACAAACAAGTGAAAGGATATATGCAACTTCTTACCAAGATGGGATATAAAAATATCACCGGCTACTTGTGGTATGTGGATGAAGAAAAAATAGAAAAAGTATGAAAGCTGTTCCTCTCATCGGCATTGCCCGCCATCGACTAACGATTGACGGTGAAGGAGTTACAACATTAGTTGCTTTCCATGGCTGTCCGTTGCGTTGCAAATATTGTCTCAATCCGACATCTTTGCAGCCCGATGGTGTTTGGGAGAGCTATGATTGTAACCAGCTCTACGAGGAAGTACGCAAAGATGAACTTTATTTCCTGGCGAGTTGCGGAGGAGTCACATTTGGCGGTGGAGAACCTTTGTTACAAAGTGAATTTATCAGGCAATTCCGCCAACTCTGTGGCCCGGAATGGAGAATCACTGTCGAAACGTCTCTCAATGTTTCACTACAGAATGTAGAAGAGTTGATTTCTATTGTAGATAATTATATCGTCGACATCAAAGACATGAATAATGACATTTATCAGCGATATACCGGAAAGAATAATGAAAACGTCTTAGGTAATTTGCGATATTTAATCGGGAAAGACAAAGCCAAGCAAATCGTTATTCGGACACCACTCATCCCTTCCTATAATACGGAGAAGGATATTGACCAAAGCATAGAACTTTTGAAAGAAATGGGAATCACCCAATTCGACCGATTCACCTATAAAACCCCTAATGATTAATGCCATGGCAAGAGGAAAACAAACCTGTAAAATCTTAAAAGAGATTCGTCGGCAGATAGCCGAAGCGAATGATATTGAATTCATCACCTCTGAATGTCAGTATCAGGGAGATTGTTTGGGTACTTGCCCCAAATGCGAAGCTGAAGTTCGATATTTGGAGCAACAACTTGAACGAAAACGCCGTGTAGGTAAGGCCATCGCTCTGTTTGGACTATCAACTGGTATACTTACAATAATACCTCCTACTTCATTGGACGCAGAAACACTGCAATGCCCTAAAATGAATTGGACCATTACTGCTGACAGCCTGATACAAGAAAAAGACATGAAAGGGGAAGCCCCCTTTTATGGTCCGGAAAAGCTACCGGAATTTCCCGGAGGAACAGAAAAATTTATAGAATTTCTGAAAGAAAATCTTCGTTATTCAGAAATAGATAGTATTGCTAATAATACATACACTGATGTAAAATTCACTATAGATTATGACGGACAAGTTATCAACCCTAAGATTACCCGCAAGATACACCCCAAAGTTGAAGCTGAAATATTAAGGGTCATGTCTCTCATTCCTCGTTGGACACCCGGCATGTTGGCAAATGAGACAGTACAAGTGACATACAATCTGATGCTTTCATTCAGTGCGATGTATGGCCCGGAATTGAGAATCACTTATACTCGTATAAACTATCCTGACGTTTACGAGAAAGTACCTGTTATGCCCGATTTTCCTGAAGGCCAGCAAGCTCTCATGGAATTTCTTGCAAAAAAGATTCAATACCCTAATACAGGAACAGAAGGTAATGGTGTACAGGGGCGTACTATTATTCAGTTCATCGTTGATAAAGAAGGAAATATAGTCAAACCAAAAGTTTTACGTGGCGTAGATCCTTATCTGGATAAAGAAGCTTTACGCGTCATTAATCAAATGCCTAAATGGAAACCGGGAGAACTGGAAGATGGTACTAAAGTTGCTGTTTATTTCACCGTACCTGTTATGTTCCGATTACAATAAATACAAGAATCAGAAAATAGTTTAATCAATATGCAATCATTTCTCCAACTAGTCGCTCATGATTTATATACCAAGATAGGAAACGACCTGTCACGTACGGTACTCGTTTTCCCTAATAAACGTGCTAACTTGTTCTTCAATGAATATTTAGCAGGAGAATCCGATAAACCGATCTGGTCACCAGCTGCCATGAGTATCAGCGACCTGTTTCAGAAACTATCCGTACAGAAAAGCGGCGATCCTATTCGATTGGTCTGCGAACTTTATAAAGTGTTCAAAGAGGAAACACGGAGTCAGGAAACATTGGACGATTTCTACTTCTGGGGCGAATTGTTGATTAGTGATTTTGATGATGTAGATAAGAATATGGTCGATGCCGACAAATTATTCAGCAATCTACAAGATTTGAAAAATCTGATGGATGACTATGAATTCCTTGACAAAGAGCAGGAAGAAGCCATACAACAGTTTTTTCAGAATTTCTCCATTGAAAAACGGACCGAACTAAAAGAAAAATTTATTTCCCTTTGGGACAAGCTAGGTACTATCTACCATCGTTACCGTGCGAACCTGACAGAGTTAGGCATTGCTTACGAAGGCATGCTCTACCGGAACGTGATCGAACAACTCGATACCGACCAACTCAAATACGACAAATACATATTTGTCGGGTTCAATGTTTTGAACAAAGTAGAAAGTGACTTTTTCAGAAAACTGAAAGATGCGGGCAAGGCACTCTTCTATTGGGACTATGATATCTTCTACACCCAACAAATCAAAAAACATGAGGCCGGAGAATTCCTGAAACGTAATCTCGAGGAATTTCCGAACGAACTCCCGGAAAGCTTTTTCAACACCTTTAAAGAACCGAAGAAAATACGTTATATTTCCGCTTCTACCGAGAATGCCCAAGCACGTTTCCTTCCCGGATGGATTAAGGCGATAACAAACGATCATTCACAAATTACCGTAGAAAAGGAAAAAGAAAATGCTGTAGTGCTTTGTAATGAAGCTCTGTTGCTTCCCGTACTTCATTCCATTCCGCAGGAAGTGAAGAATGTCAATATCACCATGGGATTCCCATTGGCTCAAACTCCTGTTTATAGCTTTATCAATGCCGTAATGGAACTGCAAACCAATGGTTACCGCTCCGATACCGGCCGATTCACTTACGAGGCAGTATCCGCCATATTGAAGCATCCCTATACCCAGCAAATCTCATCCCATGCCGGTCCCCTGGAACGTGAACTGACCCAAACAAACCGTTTTTATCCACTTCCGTCAGAACTTAAACAGGATGATTTTCTAACTACCCTCTTCACTCCCCGTAATGGTATAAAAGAACTATGCGATTATCTGATCGAATTAATCAAAAACATTTCAACCATTTATCGGAAAGAAGGAGAATACAATGATATCTTCAATCAACTATATAGAGAATCGCTCTTTCAAAGCCATACCAAAATCAACCGTCTCTACAGTTTGATTGAAAGCGGAGAACTAAATATACGCACCGATACTCTGAAACGACTGATTACCAAAGTACTGACATCTTCTAACATTCCTTTCCACGGAGAACCTGCTATCGGAATGCAAGTCATGGGAGTATTGGAAACACGTAATCTGGACTTCCGGAATCTCATTATATTGTCTCTCAACGAAGGACAACTTCCAAAATCCGGAGGAGATTCCTCTTTTATTCCCTATAATCTCCGGAAAGCATTCGGCATGACCACTATCGAACACAAAAATGCAGTGTATGCCTACTACTTTTATCGACTGATACAACGGGCAGAGAATATCACGCTACTCTACAATACTTCTTCGGACGGTCTCAACCGTGGAGAAGAATCCCGCTTCATGCTGCAATTACTTGTAGAAGGTCCACATGATATCACTCGCGAGTATCTGGAAGCCGGACAATCTCCGCAAAGTACCCAAGAGATACGAGTAGAAAAAACACCTGAAGTACTAAGACGAATCTATCGTGCTTACGATAGCACTCATCCAAATTCACTGGTTCTCTCTCCTTCCGCCCTTAATGCTTATCTGGATTGCCGGTTGAGATTCTACTACCGCTATGTAGCGGGCTTGAAAACACCGGACGAAGTGAGTGCTGAAATTGATTCCGCTCTATTCGGAACCATTTTCCACCTCTCCGCCCAATTAGCATACACCGACCTGACTGCAACCGGAAAAACGATACAGAAAGAAGATCTTGAACGCTTATTACGCAATGACGTGAAGCTACAAAGCTACGTTGACCAAGCCTTCAAAAAAGAATTATTCAAAGTTTCTCCCGAAGAAAAACCGGAATATAACGGCATACAACTTATCAACTCCAAAGTAATTGTTTCCTATCTGAAACAATTGCTGCGTAACGACCTTCAATATACTCCTTTCGAAATGGTCGCTATGGAAAAGAAAGTTTCAGAAGAGATTACTATACAAACAGGACAAGGACCGTTCACTCTCCGTCTGGGTGGCACAATCGACCGTATGGATGCAAAAGAAAGTACCCTGCGGATTGTTGACTACAAAACAGGAGGAAGCCCTAAAATACCTGCTAATATCGAGCAACTGTTCACCCCATCGGAAACACGCCCGAACTATATCTTCCAGACTTTTCTGTATGCTGCTATCATGAGCCGGCAACAATCGTTAATGGTAGCTCCTGCTCTGCTCTACATCCACCGGGCAGCATCGGAAAACTATTCGCCTGTTATTGAAATGGGAGAACCTCGTAAACCGAAAATACCGGTAAACAACTTCGCTTTCTTTGAAGATGAATTCCGTGAACGCCTGCAAACATTATTAGAAGAAATATTCAGCGAAGAAGAGCCTTTTACGCAGACAGAAGATACTAAAAAATGTTCGTATTGCGATTTTAAGGCTATCTGCAAACGATAAACCGAAAATAGAATATACCAATTAAATAAGGGCACGATTTACATATTCATGCAAACCGTGCCCTTATTATTTCTAGTCGTATTATCTATAGTTATCTTATTTCTCCAACAATGGAATTGAGAAACTAAATGTAGACCCGTCTCCCTTCTTTGAAGTAAACCAAAGTTTACCGCCATTTTTGACAACAAAGTCCTGACACAATAACAATCCGAGTCCCGAACCTTCTTCATTGTTTGTACCAAAGGTACTGAAATGAGTATCGGTATGCAGCAACTTCTTCTGATTTTCGTCATCAATACCGCAACCACTGTCTTTCACACTTACGATTGCCATACCGTCTTCTTCTGCCAGTGACACCACTACTTCCGAACCTTCATTGCTAAACTTAATCGCATTACTGATTAAATTACGAATCACCGTCTTAATCATGTCAATATCAGCACGAACAGCCACATTCTCTACAGGCACATCTTGTACTATCTTAATATTTTTCAGACTGGCCACCATCGTAAAGATTTCACTTACGCCCTCTACGACTTCCACCATATTAATATCCTGATAAACCACTTTCAGTTTACCAATCTGGCTCTTCGTCCATTTCAGCAGATTATCAAGCAATGAGAATACATCTTCTGTTGTCTGATTAGCCATTGTCAGCAATTCATACATCTCATTACCAATTGTTTCGCTTGGCAGATTCAGAATCAGCATATTCAGCACCATCTTGATAGATCCCATTGGTGAACGCAAGTCATGTGCAATCACAGAATAGAGTTTGTCGCGTCCCATGATCGTCTTACGCAACTCTTCCGTTTGTGCAACAATGATTCTTTTCGCTGCAACCAACGAAATCTGGTGCGTCACACGAATAATCAATTCTTCTTTATTGAATGGCTTTGAAATAAAGTCATTACCACCCACCTGAAATCCTTTTACGATATCCGCCGTACTATTTAGAGCAGTCAGGAAGATAATGGGAATTTCAGCCATTTCGGGGTCTGCTTTCATTTGTTGAGCTACCTCAAAGCCACTGATATCCGGCATCATTACATCCAGTAATACAAGATCCGGATTTTCCTTCTTCACTTGTTCCAACGCCTGTGTTCCATTACCGGCAGTCACAATTTTGAATTTCTCGTTGGTCAAAAGTACCTTTAATAAAAGGACGTTTGATATTACATCGTCCACAATAAGGACTTTATATTCAGAAGGATTAATTTCCATATTCATAATTTTCTTTTTTTATGCTTCAGACATTTTTAAAATATTCAATCATACGCTTCAGCCCCTCTTCAAGTTCAACAGTAGGCTGCCAGCCCAATTTCTCTTTAGCCAATGTAATATCCGGTTGGCGTTGCTTCGGATCATCATCCGGTAAAGACTTAAATACAATCTTCGAAGATGAACCGGTCATACTAATGATCCTTTCCGCCAATTCCAATACCGGAAATTCATTCGGATTCCCCAGGTTTATAGGACCTGTAAACTCGTCCTCCGTATTCATCATTCTTATCATTCCTTCAATCAAATCATCAATATACTGGAAGCTGCGTGTCTGCTTCCCATCACCATATATTGTTATATCTTCATTATTCAACGCTTGAAGAATAAAATTAGAAACAACCCGTCCGTCATTCGGCAACATTCGCGGACCATACGTATTAAAAATACGGATAATCTTCACACGCACATTATTCTGACGGTGATAATCCATAAATAATGTTTCTGCGCAACGCTTTCCCTCATCATAGCAAGACCGGTAACCTACCGGATTCACATTTCCCCAATAGCTTTCCGGTTGCGGATGAACGATTGGATCTCCATATACCTCACTCGTAGAAGCTTGCAGAATCTTGGCATCCAGTCTCATTGCCAATCCCAGCATATTAATGGCTCCCATCACAGATGTTTTGGCAGTTTGAATCGGGTCATGTTGATAATGAATGGGAGATGCCGGACAAGCCAAATTATAAATTTCATCTACTTCAGCCGAATAAGGATAAGTGACATCATGCCTCACCACCTCAAAATGATGATTATCCATCAAGTGAATGATATTATCTTTCGAACCCGTAAAAAAATTATCCAGGCATATCACGTCATGACCTTCGTTTATAAGCCGAGTACAGAGATGAGAGCCTATAAAACCGGCTCCGCCACTTACCAATATTCTTTTCATTCTAAATATTTCTATTGTTTACTAAAGAGACGCTGTCTCTTCGTTTTGTTTATGGTCACAAATGTAACCGATTTGCTTAAAATAAACAATTTTCGGAGAGGATATTTTAAAAAAAAGCAGATTTAAATAGTTTCAATTTCCGAAACAACTTGCCACTGACAAATGTTTATAATAGAAAAGTATTATTTATTAGAACTATTATGATGACAAATAATCCAAATGCAAACCTCATAGAAGCGATGAAGGAAAAGCTTCCGCTCAAAGGACAACTGGCAGATATGTTAATGGACACGCTATACATAGGAAAAGAGGCAGTATACAGAAGATTGCGCGGTGAAGTACCTTTCACCTTACAAGAGTCGGCTCTTATTTCAAGAAAACTGGGTATATCGCTAGACAAGATTATAGGACTAAGTTTCAAATCGAACGCCATGTTTAATATAAACATTGTAGATTATGACGACCCGTTCGAGAGTTACTACAATATCCTTGAAAAATATGTCTCGCTAATCAATACGATGCCGGATGACCCGAATTCTGTAATGGGAACTTCTGCCAACATTATTCCCCAGACTCTCTATCTGAAACATGAACTTCTGGCAAAATTCCGTTTATTCAAATGGATGTACCAGAATAAATATATTGATTGCAAGAGTTTCGAAGAATTGGATATTCCACCGAAACTGGTCAATATCCAGAAAGACTATGTAGCAATGACACGTCATATCCACTCCATAGACTATATATGGGATAATATGATTTTCCAACACCTTATCAACGATATCCAATACTTCGCCAGCATCCATCTCATTTCCGACGAAACAAAAGAAGAAATCAAAAATGAATTATTCTTATTGGCGGACGAACTGGAAGAACTGGCTATCAATGGCAAGACAGCCGATGGCAATCGTGTACGCATCTATGTGTCGAATATCAACTTCGAGGCAACATATAGCTATGTAGACACCAATAACCTGCAAATGAGCCTCATACGTATTTATTCCATCAATTCCATTACCACGATGGACAACGAAATTTTCTGTACCTTGAAAGAATGGATTCAATCTCTGAAAAAGTTCTCCACTTTGATATCCGAAAGCGGTGAAATGCAGCGTATTCAATTCTTCAAGCAACAGCGAGAAATTATTGACGCTCTTTAATTTTATTTTCGCAGATTAGAACTTCAAAAAAAAATCAGTTCCAATAAATGAAAGTAGATAAGATTCTTATCTACTTTTTTTCATTCCCTGTCCTCACCGCTTCTGTTTGATTCCCAATCAGAAAAAGACACATACATTCATCTCTGTTTTTCCACACAAATCTTTCAAACACAAGACGTAATTTTGCATAGAATGTATCACAAAGATTATTAACATTAAAATTAAAGGAACAAACAATGAAAAATGGTATTCTAAACGAATTAATATCTACAATGAGGGAGCGAATTCCTCAAGATATGAATCTGGCCAATACTTTGGCTGACATTTTATGCATGGGAAAGGAAGCTGTCTATCGCAGATTGAGGGGTGAGGTGTCTTTTACAATAGACGAAGTAGCGCTGCTTTCTCAAAAACTCGGTATTTCTATCGACCAGATTGTCGGTAGCCATGTATCTAATAAAGTTACTTTCGACCTGAACTTACTTCATGCCACTAGTGCGCTGGAAAGTTATTACGAAATAATCAACCGTTATCTGCAAATTTTCGACTATGTGAAAACAGATAATACGACGGAGGTGTATACTGCATCCAATTCCCTTCCTTTTACACTTTATTCTTCCTATGAGAATTTGTCTAAATTCCGTCTTTGCCGATGGATGTATCAGAATGGGGATATAAAGACGCCACATTCTTTGGAAGACATGTCTGTGGATGAACGGATCGTCAATGTGCATAAGAAGCTGAGTGAAAGTATAAGACAGTGTCCAAAAACGTTTTTCATCTGGGACACAAATATCTTTTATTCTTTTGTGAAAGAGATCAAGTACTTTGCCAGCCTGAATCTGATAAACAAGGACGATGTCATGCATTTGAAAGAAGAACTTCTTCAGTTACTTGGCGTGGTAGAACATCTGTCCATAAAGGGAGAGTTCAGCGAAAACAAGAAAGTGTCTTTCTATCTGTCCAATATCAGTTTCGAAGCCACTTACAGCTATATCGAGAAACATGATTACCAAGTCAGTCTGCTGCGGGTATATTCTATCAACTCGATGGATTCGCAAAGCTCATATATCTGCCAGATGCAACGCAATTGGATTCAATCGTTGAAGCGCCACTCTATTCTGGTTTCGGAAAGTGGAGAAGCACAGCGTATTGCTTTCTTGCAAAAGCAGTTGGAAGTTATCAATACGTTGTAAACAAAGGGAAACACACTAAACATTGTGGATTCTAGGAATAAAAAGAAAAGGATTTAATAGACGAGCTGTATCAGAATGAAGACAAACAACATTCTGATACAGTTCTTTTAGCTTTTATTCTATTGTGCGCACACAACGATACCAAGCCCAAGTTGTGGACTCTACCGTAGCCCATGCGCCGAATTCACCATTATTATGTCCGACCAGCCAATAGTTGCTATCGCGTGAAGTCAATGTCCAGTGCACAGTACTAATCTTCTCGAATCCGTTCCCTGTCCAAGTAGTCGAGTCACCGAAACCTTGGTTTTCGATATTGGTTACAGCCCCTCCCATACTAAGTACTAAATACATCTCACGCTGAGTAGGTAGACGCCAGCCACTCCCTTTGCTTTCGCATGCCGCTTTTGCTTCCGCCCAAGTTTTACCATTACTACTGGAATTTTCAATCTGAAACTTAGGAGCAACCTTATTCATTGCGACACTTGTATCCGGAGTTTCACCTGAAGCAAATAACACCGAAGGATCTGTTCCTCCACTGGCATCGCGAGAGACAATAGTGACCCCCGAGGATTCTACCATCAAATAAGGGTACTTCTTTCCGCTATTTGTATTATCCCTTACGCAACGAAAATAATTATTATTACTAACAGGTGCGGAATCCGGATAACCTGCCGACATTTCCATCCCAAAACGTGTTGTAGAGCCTTTAGCCTCATAGTATGATGAAGACCAGTAGTTACCTGTCCAGTTTTGATACCACCCATATATATTCTGACCGTCATGATAATTACTGTTAATCGCATTACCACCCAAAGCATTTTCATAGACAAATGACAGCAACAGTTCACTAGCAGTAGGCAGACGCCAACCATCGCCTATATTCCTACAGATATCCTCCGCATCGGCTACATTTTCCAATCGCCCCACACTTTGGTTAGTTCCGTTATAATATCTCCTATTATCAAACCGAAGCGGATAAAGATAGAAAAGAGGTTCCCCGGCAGTTGTGTAAGATTTGGTTTCGGACACCATCTGAAGGTCAATCGTACGATAAAACGGGAATTCTTCATCTGCCACGGTATGCATTACATTTCTGAACGTGATTCTTATCGTTCCGCTTTTTCCTTCTTTCCACTTGCCGGGGTGAAGCTTCAGCCTGAAATCGTATCCATGACCAACCACATCATTTCCCTTGCCGTCATCATAGCCTATGATAGACTCAAGATACATCTTGTCGTCCGCATTCTTTCTACCTATAATTACATCATTATCCGAATCGGTCCGAATCAGTCCGGTGCCATCATCGTTCGTTATATTCAATTCCTCAATATCCATAATTTCCCAATTGTTATTGACAAACAATTGCAAGTATTGTTCCGCACCCAGATTGACTTTATAAGTACGACTATTGACTGTAGTGGAAAGATATCGGAGTGAAAACTCCAGCTCCCCCTGGTTGATGGGGAATTGTACTTGAGTAAGGTATCCTTCCTTATCGTACAGGTCGAACAGCATAAAGTCCCAACGCCACCACCAGCCTGCACCATCTTCAACAGTACCATCGCCTGCTCTTCGCGGATTAGGCTGTATAGTAAACGCCTGCACCCTTTCACTGAACGGTATCGCATTCGTCCTGTCTAATTGCGGAATCAAACCGCCGGCATTATATTGGACCATATTGACACCGCCAGTGCCATAAAGCTTACCTTCTATCCTATCCACAGAAAACATGACATACACCGTCTGCGGTTCGAGAGGGAGTTCGTCGCCATCAGGATTTCGAATTGGAAAAAAAAGACCTCTCTCCAACACATTTCCGTATGCATCGACAAATTTGATAATTCCCGGATCTATTGTATACTGTGTCACTTCAATATTGTGAGTCAGGCGCCCTGCCGTCAACGTAACAGTAGCCTTACGCCCAACGCCAATATTTTCATTATTAAAATATGGAATTTTCAATTTGAGTTGGGTATCATCGTTCGCAACGCCCGATGCCGCATCAGCTCCACCTTCAAATTTGAGCCAGTCGCTCCCTGCAGTAACGGTGGCCTTCCAGCCGCCGGGACTGTCAGTAAAAACGTCTATGGCATAACTGTTATTCTGGTATTGAGTTACAGCGACCTCCGATTCACCCACTCCGAGCATATATTGCCCATTGTAGACTACATCTTTGACTTTGTCACGGTCATAGTGTATCAACCGGATTTTAAGGTTGGACATGACTGTATAAGATGCCAACGCCTCGCTAAAACTTTTATAACCGGTACCCAACGCCTTAGTAATGGTAATGATGTATTTATGGTTTCGCTTCAAGGGCAAATATTCCACCTGCTCTCCTGTATTTCCGTTTTTGGTAAAATCCACCCGGTAAAATGTCGATTCACCCGTACCGATCTTTCCTTTCACAATCAGGCAAGTAGCATCTTTACGGCTCGCTTCTCCGTCTTGTCCCGCACCACCGGCATCCCCTGCCGCCAGGGACTCAAATGTATAAATCTCCCCATCGTAGGGTGTGTTACCATTTACGGAATAAAGGATTGCATTCCCTTCCTCCGTCATTTTACCACTGCCCGTGGGGAGAACAGGAGTATCCGGAGCCGGTTCAGTAACCTGTCCGTTTGTGTTCCATGCCGGAGCAATGTATCCGGTGGTATTATAATTGGCCAGGTAAACCTCTTCGACCGTGAAATTTGAAGTGACACTGTTATTACGGATATCGATACGCGCTAGCATACGTTTCATATTAATGTCGGTTATCGGATTCATCGAAGGAGTGATTTTGCTTATTACCTTCTCCCCGTACATCGGAATCCGCGTATACCCACCAGTTGTCGAGCCGTCTGCCAGCCATTTGCCGGTTTGGGTGTGAAGCATCTCTTCCATTGCCCGAACCTTGGTGGTCACTCCCTTCGTGAAGCCCGACACAATATCATCAAGTTCCTTATTTGCTACGACCACGATGCAGGTAGATGCGGTAGTGGGAGAAAGTACGGCAGAGAAACTCACAGTGGAATTGTCAGCCAAATCCTGCGTAACTTCTGTAGCGCTGGCCCATTCCAGAAATACTGCCGGCGTTTTTGACATATCAAAAACAAGAATATCCACCGTTTCTATTTCGTCTTCTTTCTTTGCTGTTCCCGTTCCGGTCATCGTACGCGAAGATACGGACGGAAGGTTTACATCGGGAACCGTTAATGTAAAGCGAATACCGTTTCCTGCCGGAGAAGGCGTCGACTCAAATTCTTCCTGTACGCATCCGGTAAGCCATACCGTCATCAACAGAACAGACAAAAGATAGCACTTTCTTTTTATTGAAAACCCATATTGCATATTTCTATTTCCTTTCCTTAAACTTTGATATTGCATATTCGTCATTATGGTGCGGTCAATGTCACCGTTATTGGCAGATTATCACCATTCGTATTGGTTAGTGTGAGTCTAGCCGTATCACCGGACACAGCATCGGCTCTAAAGTAGAAGTAAACCGCATCACCACTCACGCCACTTGTTTCGAGCATTGTCTCACTGTTAAGCAGAATTTTATCCGGATCCTGTATCTGGGTTATCTTCCACTCCCATATTCCCGGATTGCCCGAAGTAAAAACAATCTTGCGACGTCGCATATTTCCGGTTCCATTATCGTTGCTGTCCAACTCTACGTTCGAGGTCAGCCACTCTCCGTCTTCTCTCCACTGGCTCAACAGTACATGGTGCCGCAAATTACCGGCATTGATATAAAAGCCTGTTTCCCGCTTAGTTCCGGTTCCTGAATTAAATCTGGGCATCACAACCTGGATATTATACGTATACACTCCTTCCGAAAGGGATGTCTGAGTCATATTAACTGTCGGCCACGTATCCATGGTACTTTTGTTTAATGACGCCCCCGGCAGAAATCCTGTATCCGGACTAGCATCATAATTCGTTTTCACTTCTATATTGACAGTGACCCCATCACCAGCCGTCTGTACCTTGGTCTGCGATAATTTGAGATAATATTGTTTGTCGAAAATTACATTCACCGGACTTTCCGTCCATTCAAGCGGGGTAGCTGAAAGCTGATAGGTTTCGTTGGATATCGTAAGATTGTAGTTGATGTACTCGCCCGATTCCCAAGAATGCGGATTCTTGGCGAGAATATCACTGAACAGGAATTCCCGACCGCCAAAGTTGGTGGTAACAACAATTTTGGCGGTTGCAGAGAAAGCGTCAGTCGGCAACATGAGGAATGTATCACCTATCAAGGTGGCATCTTCAGTAACCGTTTTGTTACCGGTGGGAGTAGAAGCGACCTTCCCGGTGGCGACATCGCTCCAGACAAACTTCGGTTTGCCGTTTTTCGTCGTGGTGGTCGGAATTTCAGTCATCGCAAGGTTACCGCTTTTTCCTACATTCTGGAATTCTATTTTCTCGATAGTCACCTCATTCGGTACAGGAGCTACTTTCTTGAATGTAAAGGTAACCTTGGTCAATGTGTGGTAGAAGTGTATATTCACACCTTCAACCCATACAGGGCCCGATATAGCCGCCAATAAATCGACATGATTGGCGGCGGATTCATTCGCTGTATAATTCAGCACCATTTCTCCGGGATCAGTGAAACTCGCAGTAGGCGCATTCGCATCACTGTACGGATACCAGGAGAAGAACTTCATGCTCGCATTCAACAATCCGGGCCAATATTGCAACGGCGAGATGGTGGCTGTCAGGTCGGCGTTAACCGTAGCACTTGCATTGAAGTATGATTGGGGAACAGAAGCATTGGGAGTCAGTGAGCCGTAAAGACCGAAAGTCTCTTCTTTCAGATCGGTATTCGAAGAGATTACCGTACCACGAGTGTAGACATAGCCGCCTTCTCCGATACGTTGCACAACAATTAATTCCTTATCACACGTCATCTCTTCTCTGACACACGAAAAGAGGACAGCCGAAAGGACAGCCATTGCCATAATCATCCTAATATTATTTATAGTCTTTATCATCTTACTTCTTTTCCGAAATTAAAAACAATCAGCGAAAGATATTACAAGTCCATATCCAGATCAATGTCTTGTCTTTCACCCCAATCTTCTACGCTTATCGTCAGTATCTGAATACCTATTTTTCCTACGCGTGCCGTTACCTGATACACGTTGTTCCGACGGATCTCCGTAAAAGGTTGCGCTGTCGGACTACCTGTGCCGTCAACCTTTGTTACGCTTTCAATTACTTTCCCGGTTATTCCGGTGACGTCCGAAGTCCCTTTTGGGACATTAGCCATACTGATAGACAGTCGGTCGGAATAATCCGACTTGAATAGGCGTTCGGCTGTGTAGAACGAGCAAAGCAACTTCCGGTTTTCAGCTCCGGGAGCCGATGAATATGCCCAAGTTTCTGTAGTCGCAGCCGTCCAGCTATGCGTTAATAAATTGCTTTCCGACACGTCTTCCTTCACCTTTCCGTAGTTTTTTGAAGAGTCGGCGTTATCACGCGTGCCGTTGCCCACATTTCCCATCACGAAATAGCTATCGTGGGAAAAATTATGCAAGGTGACACTGGTGCTTCCGGCAGTATATCCGGTCACTGCCCCGCCGTCTATAGCTTCGATAAAGACATCTACCCGGGCTACGGCACGTTCGATTACCATTTGCACTGTTTTGGTTTCATCGGGTGCTATGGATATATCCCGGATCACTCCTGTCATAGGCATTCCGGTCGCCGAAATAATCTGCCCGTCACTATTCAGTATGCTGGAGATGTCGTAAGTCATCTCTTGCAACGTCAAAAGATTAGCTATACCGTCAAGTTGGCTTGTGAGACTCTGCGGTTCGTTGGCAATAACTACGACCAGGATATCATTGCTGGAAGTCACTTCGAGAAGTTGCGCATCTATATCAGTAGCTGTCTCCGGAGTGCTCAACAGGATGTGTTCATTCACATCCAGCCTCACGCCACCGGGCGTGCTGCCGAATACGATAAACCGCATGGAGTTTATCTTCTCCTGTTGTTCCACATCCCCATTATTCACCAAGTCGATGCTAAGTTGCGCCCGGGTAGTATGGGCAGGCAACTCATAAGCCACATCAGCTTCTCTACTACATGAGAACAAAAGGATGGTGGATGCCAGATAAATGATATGTAATAGCTTTTTTCTCATTCTTAAACTTCCATCCCGTGGAGCCAATGAATCCAGGTCCCCACGACAATACCAATTTGAAGGAATCCTCCTCCGTTTTTTTCAACAACTGTAAATACCAGGTTCCATTCACTCTGCCTGTCAAGATACTCCTGAAAGGGAAGTTCCGTTCCGTCGTAACGGGAAACCGGCCGGGCAATGCTCAATAGTGTCATCAGATTGTAGCTCCAGACTTCGGCTTCGGTATTCGCATCCCTTATAATAAACTTATAATCCCATCCGCTCCTGTTGAGCAAACGCATCGTATTCAGGCGTGCGGACATAACCACATCGGATATTTCACCCGGACCTGTATAGTAAGGCACATAAGTAATTGGCCCTTGTCCTGTGGGTTCGTTTTCCCAGGAATAAACCGCATTTTCCGGTGCCTGAATTTCAAATGTATATTGTGTGCCATCCACTTTATTTTCCTCATATCCCATTAACGCGAGATTAAACCGATTGGTGTCACGTATCAGGTTCACCGGATAAATTTTGTGGTTGGTATTGGATGGCAGGTGGTCCACTTCCACAACTTCTCCGAAGTAAAGATGCTGAAATTCGAAATTAACAACCCCCGTCTCCCGCTTCAGGGATACAATGACTTGTTGGAGGGTGGTTGTTCCCGGCACCAGTTTATTACCTGCATTGTCCGAAAGCCGGAATCTGTCAGACAGACTTCCGACGGTCAGTACTTTATAACTTCCGAAATCGAGCTCGTCGGTCAACGACATCCGGCTTCCACCAACCAGCGCAGCAACCTCGGCACTTTTGGTGAAAAGCAATTTATCATCGCTGTCGAACACAAGTACATCCACCGATTTAACCTGCGGATTAAATGCATCCGCATATTCCATATTGTAGTCGAATACAAATTCCAACCAAAGCTCGCACCGTGGCAGGTCTTCGCGTATACTGTCGCACGAAGCCATACATAGCATCGAAGCAACGATAAGGAACAGCGATTTAGTTTTTCCGAACATATCTTTTCTTTTAGGGGCAACCCTATCGGTTTGCCATTTTATATTGTCAGAGATCTCTATTTTGTGACCTCCGGTTATTTCCTCTTTTTGGGGCGCGCTTTGCATTTCATTGCATCTCGGATGCGCCGGTATATTTCAGTGCTGTTTTTGGGAAGCCTGTCACCGGCTTGTTTTTACTTTTTTCGGCGGTCTGTTCCGTACGGAATATCTATTTTAAAAGTACAGGGCAGGCAGTCCGCACTGCCCTGTTTTCTTTGAAAGTAAAGAATTTATTTAGATTTCGAAATTTGTAGTCCAGTATATCCACGGAGCAACTTTAATCTCAAAATGGAGATAGGCACCTTTCTTATCGATATCTTCTTCTTCATCCGGATCTTCGGGACCACCACCAGGATACCACGGTGTACCGTTACCATTCACCTTTGTCAGCGTAAGCGTATAATAGTTATTACGTACTACACCGTATTTCCCATACTCCATGTAAGAATTGGCTGCATTGTCATGACGAATCTCATAGTAGTAATAGTTGAGACTCTTTGGATACCAATAGATGCAACCTTCTTTTTTACACAGTTCACCACCATTCTGAATGTTGTTGTCGTCAAGAATAGCCTGCGTAAGGGATGCAAAATCACCCGGATCATTGGCGGTAAGTTCAGATTTTATCTGAGTATAGAACAGTTCGCATGCCGAAACTAAAAGTTTCTCCTGGGCGGTCATAGAGTCTGAGGCTGTTTCTTTAGCTTTGGCAGGCGTATAAGCAGCCAGCAAGTCGGCAAAACTCTTGAAGTTTACAGAGTTAGTTCCATTAGGAAGACGATACCAGTCATTTCCTAAAGTAAATTCACCAGACTTCCAAGGTGCATACTGTCCCTTAAGTACCAGACGCGTAGCCGCACCGAACTTCTGATATCCTGCGGCCATCGTATTCTCGATACAGTATTTGTAATTATCACCTGCAGTCGCACTTTCAGCAACCCATTCCACCTTAGGTTCGCGAGTTGCAGCATCGAGTGTGTTCTTAATAATGCCTGTAAGATATTCGGTTCCACCCGCAGTCGTAAAGTTCGGGTCGACTGTATAGAAGTTACTTTTGTAGAATCCGGTAGTATGAGACGATGCTGTGGTAGTCTTCTTTGCAAAAGGATAGAACAGAGAGTTATAATAGTCTATAGTCCAGTTTCCAAAATCAAACTGTCCAAGACTTGCATTTGTTCCATCTTCAAAAGGTCCTACTTCTAATGAACCGCCAATCATAACCTCCAACTTTGCAGCAAGGCGTTCTATCTCAAGGGTAGCCGGATTACTTTTCGCTGCATTCTGAGCTTGCGCTTCCGATTTATAGTCGCTGACCAAAACAATCTTATCCGATACATCGAGCAGACATTCATCCTCCCATGCATGATTGGATGGATCTGAATCGGAGTCATCGTAGAATCCAACATTAATCATTGCACAGCCTTTGGAATGTACAACCTCCTCTACCAGATAAGCATTGTTGGGCTTAGTATTGTTTTCAGGAACTGTAATCATTCCATTGATGGTAGTATAGGTTGTACCCGCTGAAAGATTATCCAAGCGATCCTTTAATTGGTAACCCGGATTGGCTATAACAAGCAAATACTTAGTATTCGGATCCACTTTAACCGGAGTATTCGGGGTCGTAACTCCATTATTTGTTCCAAAAGAACTTGATCCCAATACCGTGGCATACTTAGTTGCCTTTTCATCCTTAGTCACCACCTTACTCGCATTGAACGTAATCAAATAGAGCTCATTAATCGCGCTTTCCTCCTCTAAAGCCGTCTGTTCACCAGAAGCACGTGAACCAGGCACTTTGGGATTAGTCAGACTAATTGATACGTAAGCTACATCATAACCTGCTCCCCCTTCAACCTCCGGATTTTCCTCCAGATTCTCATTTGAACAACTTGCCAGTGCCGCAACAGCCAGCAACGAAACTAAAATTGATTTAATCTTTAGCATAATACAAAAAATTATTAGAATTAATACTTATATAATTTCCCACTTAATCAGTAAGTTTTACTTACCATTCTTTTTCATTTTAGCAGCATTAGCCTTCTTCCTGACTAATTCTTCCAGATTGCTCCTAGCTGCATCCAGACCTGACTGCTCTGCAAACTTCAAATACTTCTTCGATGATTCATAATCTCCCTTCATTAACATTAATATTCCCATAGCATTATTATATTCCGGCAAATTCTTATTCGAATTCACCATGTCCAGATAACGTTCAGCCGAAACCAATTCATTGCGTGATAAAGCGGCAGTAGCAGCATTTATATTTGCAATCTCACTCTGCGGATACATCTGGACAGCCGTTTCGAACACATCAATAAATTCTTGCGAGCCTGTCGGATAGGTATTAGCTACCAAAAACATTTCATTCAAGCTCAAATTCTGCGGACGCGTCTTGATAATCTCTTTTGCTTCCTTCACACTAAAATCCCTCACTTCGTAATTCACTTTGCAGATAGCCACACGCAAACTTGGGAAAATATACTTCAACAAGTATCGGTAAGGCGTCCCTCCGTGAAGTTGCATCAGTTTTGTTTCTCTTCCTTTTTCAATAGGTATGTTCCTGATAATATCCAGCACTTCGTCTTTATATTCCAATTCGATTGTTTCAAGCGCCTTCTCCAGTCCGTCCCAGTTTTCACCTCCAAAGACAATGTAGTATTGGTTTCTCGGAAAATCGTATCTGCATGCCAGATAATCCCGGAGCGCCATGGCACGTCCTTCAGACAGACGTTTATTCGCTGCCAATGTTCCTTCCGGAGAAGCATAACCGATAATATCCAAACGGTTCACTTTCACATTCGGATCGGACTTCAGCTCATCGATCATCCTGCGGATTTTAGCCAGTTCCTGAGGGTTATTCATGTATTCGGGACGAATATTGACTTTATTCACCTCGAAATCCAGAAAACATTCCGCTTGAACATCCCGTTGTTTGATTTCTTCCGCTTTCGGTTGCAGATAAGCAAACTGAGGAGCCACTACGTAAGGCGTCCATACACGTTCCAACGTCACTTTGCCAAATTCCTCGATGTTCATTAATGCCATTTCGCCGCAACCACATTCGTCATGCTGCACGTCCAGACGCGCATCCTTCATCCATGATTCGAACGGAACCAGATATTGATACCGAATCGTATCATTTCTTAGTTTTCCGGCTTTTTCCACTATATATGGCTTCTCGTAGCTTCTCTTCTCCTTGGCGCTCATCAACGCAAGCTCACGCTCATACGCCAAATACTCGTCACGACCTTTAATAGAAACTTTCGGAAGATTCAGAGTGCACCCGGAAGTCACCAGCCGCGGAATTAAATCCATTCCCCGGGCAGATTTCACTTTCACATTATTCAAAACAAAATCTATATCGACATGAATAAAATCACCTTTCTGTTCCAACCGCACCGGATTCACGGTAATGCCACCTTCGTAAGAGCGGGATTGAGCCATAGCTGTGTTTATATTCAGGCTGCAAACCACCAACATACACACAAGGAAACCTATATTTCTTATCATCATACTCCTCATTATTTAATTACATAAATAAGTGACACACTTGCTTTGGTAGGTCCGAAATAATTTTTGCTGCTTTCCTTCAATCTCGTACCACAGGTAGCGCAAGGATACTTGTCATATACAATGTGCGCATATCCCACTCCGACAGACGTTTCTATACTCCAGCGTTTTTTCAGAATCCACGAATATCCTACGGAAAAGCCACCGCCATAAAGATATCCCTGATAACGCGTATGCTGCATATTGTCACTGATAAAAGACCAATCGGGCCACCCTCCTACATTGAAATCGGCATAATGTCCGTGCATTCCGATAAACATACGGCGAAAACTCTCACAAAACCAGTAACGAACTTCGGGTTGTATCCCCCAATGACGGAGGCGTTTGCCGTCGGAAAGTTTCCACGGATTATAATTGACCGGAATGTCCAGCGTCCATTTACGCGCCAGTCCGATCTCCAACCCCAAATTCATGGTAGTGGTAGCGTCATACAGCAGATTGCTTTTCAACGCAACCTTCTGGGCATAACCCTCGGAAATAGCACATCCGAGCATGAATAATATGAGTATAGCAACTTTCTTCATTTATATCACATTTACTGTTATTTATTGCCCCAATTGAGTAACATCTATTTTTATGCGTTGCACATTACTGATGCCCGTTTTAACGGAAGACGCCATTGTTGTGAGATGTACGATTCCGTTTCTGGAATCCGCCTCTATATTGGGCAATACCTTAATATATATCTTACCGTCTTCAACGATAATGCGTTCTTCTCCTGTATGTTCCTCCGGCATTACGGAAGAATACAGACGGATCCAATTTTTAGCACTTTCATCCACTTCGCCCGTAAGGCAGAAATAATTGATTTCATGCACCTCCGAATTTGAATTTTCAGTAGGCATGAGCTGAAGCGTACTTCCCGCAGCAGGAACAGCTTTCCTTTGTCTAATATGAACTTCTTTTTCCAAATTTCCTGTTTTTAATGTTAGATACACATCATCCTGTCACCTGTTTCTCTTTGTCCTTCTTCATACTACATCAACCAGTCAGCCCCCATCTGTTACCGATGTTATTACCAGACCAAGTCCCTTGATGTGCAGACAGGTATTGTTCTGAATGTCGGACTCATACATAATATAATTCATGGAGATTGATTCTTGAGTGTCACTATAAGAGAGAGAGCCAAGCCAAGGATTGCTCAACGGCATAATCAACAACTTGGCATATATATCCGCACAAGTTGTCACTTTCGGTGTTAATTGAAAGAGAGTGCCGGTCACATTCGACCCCTGCACACACACCACAGATAATAAAAAAATCAAATATAAAAAACTGATTGTAAGTTTTGTTATTTCTCTCATTAATTCTCTAATATACTTTCCTCTACTTCTTATATATTTCTCTTTTTGCTTTTCTCTCAGGACAATATTTTTGTCCAAATCTCATATTGCAAATTTCGGAATATTAAAGGAGATACAAAATTGTATTCATTTCTGTTACAGAGAATCAATTTAGAATAAAGGGACTAATTATGTAGGTAGCGAACAACAAGGTTACGAAATTCACAACAAAAATATTCAATATCCTCATTTCTTTCGATATGCGAACATTTTAAAATTCCCAAGTTTCTTTCATAAAAACTTGGACAATAGAGGGAAGTTATAGTTTTCCGTGTCATTTAGACACAACTTAGGCACAAATTAGACAAAAGAACTAACTATTTTATACAACAAAATAAGCTAATAACTTGTATAATTTGTGCCTAAATGACAAAATACTCAATTTCTGTATATATATAACTATCAGATTATAAGGTTTTACGCTCAGTTTCCGTAGGTGCCACCTCATCAGGAATACTGAATTCGCGATTAGCAAACAGATCAGCAAGTCCTGAAATTTGTTTCAGACGTAACAATTCATCACGATCCATACCAATATTTTTCATTATCCATTGATCGGACATACCTGCCTTATCAAGCTCCGCAACAATGTTGCACATCAATTCAATGTTATGCATTCCACGCGCACGGTTGTGCCGGATTGTTGAACTCATACGGTTAGACAAGTCTTTGTCTATCACCACAATCGGCAACAAACCGTTTTCACGCTTATAGATTCGTTGGGAAGTCTTCAATACCGTATAGCGATGGTAACCATCCACCAGGATATAACGGTCTTCATCTTTATTGTAGTAACATACACATGGCATCGTAAAGCCATCTTCCCAAATAGAAAGTTCCAGCAACTTCATTTCAGGCGGTGCAACGACATTCGGATTATAATCGTTCGCATATACTTTTTCTACGGGCACCGCTTTTACCTCGTAAACAGGGCTTTTATCTGCACTCATGATACTATGATTCTATATTGTTCCATAATTTGACTTCTCTTACTCATCTCCTCCTTTGTAGGTGAGAATCCCATATATTTGCAGGCATGGTCATTCTTAAGAATACAAACGCACATTCGCTTATACGTGGGTATTTCTTTGAATTCCGGAATGTCGATATCATCCTGATATTCCATACGTACCGGTTTTTTCAACGTTTTGTAGTTACTGTTGTCCATAACGATAATTGGTACTTTCGCATCAATCAGCTTTTGGATGGTGGCATCACTCAGGCATCCGCCTTTTGTCCGCCAGAAATTCACGCTCACTGAAAGTTTCCGTAGATAATTCTTCCTCGCCCGCTCCGGCAGAGTAGACAACAAAAAATACATAAACTCGCGCCATGTATATCCTTCGGGAAGTTTCACCGATTGCCATCCCATTGCATGAGTACCACCATACATACCGGTAAAGTTCACACCGTTCACCCTTCCCACCATTTTACCCCAGGTATTAGGATCAAGCACCCGGTAAAGCTGCAAACTCTCTTGTGCCTCATTAATAAAGGGACTTGCTACACGCTGGCGCTCCAGATTGACTCCGGCACGATAATAAAGATCGTATAAAACATTATAATCCCACTGGAATTTTCCATTGGCAGTCCATACATCCGTTGTTTTCCAGTCATAAATAGGGTAGGCATTATAAATATCGTTCCCTACTTTTGAAGTCCATTTATATTTATGATACATCTGGAATTTACGGCTCATATAGATACATCTCCACCGATTGAAACTTTCCTGTGTACGAATCCCGATCAGACAACAAGTGCGCACTGCATCATTTTTATTATGTATCCATTGCGCAAAACGCATCTGAAATTCATAATCCCACATGGTTGTATTATAAAAAGGAAAATCTTCTTTGGTCATTGCCTTTTTCGGCATGGAACGAACCCATATATTCTTTTTGCTGTCTTCCCACGGACGCCAAAAAGATTGATACATCGAGGTGCAGGTAGCCACACGGAAAGGGATGCATACCCGGTATACATCCAAAATATCCTTATTGGCCTCCAGCATCCGGTCTACATAGTCAATGGTCATTTTATACTGGATCTCATAATCCATGTGAAAAACTCCCAAACGTACCTTCAGGTTATTCTTCCGGATATAATCGATACACATATTCAGCAGTACCCCGCTGTCTTTACCTCCGGAGAATGACACATATATATTATCAAATTCATTAAATATAACTTTCAGTCGTTCTTGTGCTAATTCATATACATTCTTTGTGCCTGCTATTTTCTTTTTCGTCATAAGTTATCTATACATTTTTACATACCGTGTCCATTTCTTGTCCATCGATACAAATTCAAACTTTTCAAATGTTTCTTTATCTTGTACCAGTGTGACCGAATTGAGCAACCAACTCTCGGGCCTAAATTCCGCAACGATAGCGGGCAACAGATGTGACAGGATTTCCTCCCGTACGGTGCCTTCTGCCTTCACATAATAATTATTGATTACAGCTTTCTTCCGGCTTTTCTGTTCCACGGGGACGAAGCCCACCACTTCTTTATCTTCAATCGCAATGAACCACACATACTCTTCGCCCGTCTTGAAAGGGTAATTATTGTTTGCGCGTATCACTTCGGGATCCATCACCATCGGCGCTAAAAGCCGATATAAGTGTTTGTCTTTTCCTTTTAATCGTATTATCTGTATCATATCATTCAAAAATGGACACACAAAAATAAGGAAAAAATATCAAATTCGTCATTTCTGTTCCTAAAACATTTGTTTTTCATGTTATTATCTCTATATTTCGATATTTTTGAAATCACCCGTCCGTCATTCCTCTCTCACGTTTAAAGTAAGTCAGTATGGTGGCAAAGCTTAGATATTCCCGCCCGGGAGTATGCGACCGGCTTTGAAATTGATAACGGGCAAAGATGACTTCACATGCCAGTTTATATTTAAAATGCAGCTTTAAGCGGTGCTGTAAAAACTCAAACACCCGACAGAGATATGCAAACACGTCTCCCACTTTGTCATTGGGAATCACTCGTGGCTCACGATGCGTATCCGATATGTGTTCCATTTCACTAAGAACATATTCCAGCTGCTCTATTTCCTCGCTAGTGTTTTGCATTGTACATTTCATTTGTTCTATTTTCTCTTCCTGACGAATGTACTGTTCACGCTTTCGTTGTAAACGTTCTTTTATGTTCTCTATTCCTTTTGACATTATAAAATTTAGTTATATATAAACGGTTTGACCTTACTGATTATTAACCGGGAAAATGCCATATAAAATCTAATCTTACATGCAAATATAGAGAAGATTGTTTAAATAATTAGATTTTTATTTAAAAATATTCATACTTATAACACATTTAAATTACCAGCATCATAAAATCGGTTTTTCCTTCCAATGAAACGAATCGTACTTTTGCGGAATATTTAAATATTTTAAACAATGGATAATCAATCTTTTGACTGGCTGCTTCATGGCTGCCATGCACTGTCCGAAGTGGCAGTAGCTTATTTTCCGAACTATCAGTATAATTGTTCAGCGGTGAAAGCGTTCCGGCGGATCATCAAAGAACATGCAGTATTACTGAACCAACTCACGGAAGCGGGATTCACCCCGCATACCACAACGCTCACTCCTCAGCAAATTGCGATTATTGTAAGGTTCTGGGGAACGCCTGCATTAGTATACGAAATGATAAAAAAGAATTCATATCTTGCTGTCCCGAAAATGGGGAAAAAGATATAATGTATTTTAATACATTCTTTTTTTTCATTTATATATTAATGGATGAAGGGGTGGTCGAAGTGCTAATATAGGCATGCCGGCCTCCCCTTTTAACAGGGCGTTTGAGCAAGAGTAGAAGAAGGCAGACAGAGAGGTCCAAAAATATAGGTAATAATCAGGGGTATTGGACACATGAGCCAATATTAAAATATTTAGCCGTTCATAACCGTAAAATTGTACATCTCAACCAACCGGACTACCTTCGCACCAAATTAAAACAATATAAAGTATGATTAAATCTACAGCAGAAATGCTTAAAAAGGGATATCTCCTCTTCCCTAAAGTCTTATTCGAGGAGCAAATAAAAGTGACTAAAGGTGCAACAGGATATTTCGACGCGTTTATTTTGGTATTAACGCATGTCAATTATAGTACTGTGGAATGTCGCATCCACCAGTACACATTTCAATGCCGGCGGGGTGAATCTGTAATGTCCATGGTTCATTGGGCAGAATTATTCGGTTGGAAACGCAGTCGCACGCGGTATTTCTTCAATAAAATGTACGATGAAGGTATTATCGAAAGATTGTCTAATCCATATATCACTCACATCCGCATACCCGACTACGATCTGTTGGTCGGACAGAAACGTCGGAAAAGTGTCCGTGCCGAAGCTGACGGTATCACCTTCGATGCGTTTTGGGAAAAATATCATGATATTACCCGGAAGCCTAAAACCAATGTCGGCCGTGCTCGTCGGGAATGGAACAAGTTATCTGTCAACGAACGTTGTCTCAGTCTTAGTCACATCGATGAATATTATGATAATCTGGCGGATATCAAGTACTGTATGCAGGCTGCCTCCTATTTGTCAAATAAGGCATTTATGAATGAATATGACTATTAGAAAAGAAAATGAGTGAGATAACAAACCCACAGGACGCCGAACTCGAAGAAGTCGTGCTCGGCGCCTGCCTGCTGGAAAGCAAAGCTATTACACTGGTTGCCGACATATTACGGCCGGAAGTATTTTACACTGAAACGAACCGTGAGATTTATGCTGTCTTGCAGGGTATGTACCATGCCGGGCAAGTAATTGATATCATGACCATAAAAGAAGAACTTGCCCGGCATGGCAAGCTCGAATTTATAGGAGGGCTTTATACACTGGTGCGTATCAGTTCACGCGTAGTGTCGAGTGCTCACCTAGAATATCATGCCCGGATTCTCAAACAGAAATATATCCGTCGTGAAACGATTTTAGGATCTCACAAACTGCTGGCACTGGCTGCCGACGAAACGACTGATATAGACGATACCTTGGCAGACGCCCATTCCCTCCTCGATCGTTTGGAAAAGGAATGTGGTACTACCGAGCATCTTCGTTCTATGCTGCAACTTATGGAGGATACCATTAAACTAATAGAAGTCCGTACAGCCTCCAACAAGAATGGTGTCACAGGGTTGCCAACCGGATTTACTGATCTTGACCGCCTGACATGCGGCTGGCAAGCAGGTGACATGATTGTTATAGCTGCCCGTCCTGCAGTAGGGAAAACGGCATTCGCCCTACATTTGGCACGCACCGCTGCTTCGGCGGGATATCACATTGCTGTATATAGTCTTGAAATGCAAGGTGAACGTTTGGGAGACCGCTGGCTACTGGCTGCCACTACGGGAGTTAACCCCGATCATCTCCTCAGCGGACAATTAACTCCCAGCGAATTACGGCAAATACACGAGGCATCAACAGAGTTGTCTCATCTACCTATTCATATCGATGATAATCCGTCGGTGAGTATGGATTACGTTCGTTCTTCTGCTAAACTGCTACAAAGTAAAGGAAAATGTGACGGTGTCATCATCGACTACCTGCAACTGTGTGACATGAAAACAGACCAACACAACCGCAACCGAGAGCAGGAAGTAGCCCAAGCTAGCCGCAAAGCCAAGATGATGGCAAAAGAATTGCATATCCCTGTGATACTACTCAGTCAATTAAATCGTAATGTAGAGGGGCATCCCGACAACCGTCCCAGTTTGAGTGACCTTCGCGAAAGTGGGGCTATCGAACAAGATGCTGATTTAGTACTGATGCTTTCCCGCCCTGCTCTCTCCGGACGTGCGACAGACCGCAAAAGCACCTACTCTACAGATGGATTGGGTGTGATGGGTATTGTGAAACACCGCAACGGAATGACTGGTGAGCTTTATTTCAGACATGATCCGAGTATGACGAAACTGGAGGATTACGTACCCGGAATAGATTGGATGAAGAAGAATACAACTACCTGAACGGTATAATAAGACAGTGTTTTACAAGAGCTAAAGCTTAGCTTTAGAGGTCGTAAAGCGATGCTTTAGGTTATGAAAAGCAATGCTTTACGATCTCTTCTTTTTTTAAAGTTTCAACAATCTTATCCCGTGTCTTATGGTTCTCCCAATGCGTCTATAATCACTCTTACCTCCAAAGGTGTGAAAGAACGGCAGTTGGGCTGATAACCCAGGTCATACAGGCGTTGTAGAAGTCCCGGACATAACAGGATCCATTTCTTCATTTTTCGATAAGCGGCAAT